>Ga0272448_1002924_pt1 | contig 20824 bp, 34 predicted proteins | sample YNPCB0191_FD_202220 | JGI IMG/M metagenome (GOLD analysis project Ga0272448, IMG submission 202220) | Hot spring sediment microbial communities from Yellowstone National Park, WY, United States - YNP-CB-019-1 | ecosystem: Environmental > Aquatic > Thermal springs > Hot (42-90C) > Sediment... | reverse complement strand
TTTTTTGTCTTAATTTAATTATATTCTTCTATTTATAAATTATTCAATCATCCTTTTTAATGCAGGATGCATGTCCATAGCATGTTGTTGAGCAATATTTTGGTAAAACTGGAAAATTATCATTACGCCTAACAATAAAGCAGTCCCCCCTGTTATTGTTCCAAAGACATCACTAATAGAGGCCAATAAGCCTACAGCGAGTCCCCCCATTACTGTAAGAGGCATTATATATCTGCTAAGTATTGCTTCAAGTATTCTTTCATCTTTTCTAAAACCTGGAATTTGTAGCCCTGATTTTATAATATTTTTTGCCTGGCTTTGAGCATCCATGCCGCTTGTTTTTACCCAAAAAACAGCAAATACTGTGGAAAATAAAAGAAACACGGCTATGTGACTTAAAGACTGCCAGATATAAACTAACCTTAAACTTCCGCTTATAATAGCATCGAGAATATTCGTATGCCCTACCCAAAAAGCAAGTCCTGCTACAGCTTGCCCACTAACAAATTCTCCTAAAAATGTAGGATGCCCAAGCCAGTTCTGGAAAAGTCCTCCAATCAACTGGAGATTTGCAATAAAAGCACCAGTAAGAATAACAGGGATATTAGAAGCATAAAAAAATGCAAGGGGCCATTTTATATTATATCCTCTTAGCATATCATAGGAAAGAGGAATCTCTATTTTTAGCGACTGTGCCCAAACTATAACAAGAAATATTATAGTTGTTGATAAAATTGTAGCCAAAGCCTTTAACCCACCAACAACATCATTAGTTACAAAAAAGTTATAGAATAAGGAAGGAATAGCACCAACTGGCTGTATAATATTTTCTGGCCCTAAAAATCCAAACAAGCCTGCTATTAATCTCCAGCCAACACCAGCAGCAATAAACAATGAAACTCCACTTCCAAAACCCCATTTATGACAAACTTCATCCATAAAAAGTATTAGCATTCCTCCAATAATAAGCTGTATTATTACAACCACTTCCAATCCTGGTTTTGCTTGAATGCCCTTCATCAAGACATAAATTATTGCTTCAAAAATTATAAAAAAGAAAACTAGCAATTTTTGTAAACCTTGGAAATATTTTTTGCCTTCAGGATCAGTTAAATCTATATCTAGAATTTTGCTTCCTACAAGGAGCTGAAGGATGATAGAAGCCATAACAATAGGCCCGATTCCAAGGGAGATAATACTCCCGAAATCTGTTCCAAGAAGAATAGCAAGATATTCAAATTTTTTTAATGCATTAAGTTCTAACCCTAATAAAGGTATATTTGCAAGAACAAAAAAAGCTCCAAGAATTATTAGTGTCCATTTAAGTTTGATATTAAACGAGAGCCTTCTTTCTGTGGGGCTCCTTACTTCTGGTAGATTATGCAGTAAATTCTTAAATTGCATTTTCAGTTTTTTCCCCTGCAAGTTTTTCAATAATTATTTTTCCACCAGCCTTCTCAATTTTTTCTTTAGCACTTTCTGAAGCAGCTCTTGCCTTTATTACAATAGCCTCTTTTATCTCGCCATTACCTAATAATTTATAATCTTTTAGATTTAAAATACCATCTTTATCCATAAACTTGTTTTTTAAACTCCAAAGGTTCTTTTCAATATCGCCAACATTCATAACTTTATTTTCTCGTTTTCTCGTCGGCTTACTTGTAATTCCCCTTTTTCCAAAATATTCTGAGCCATATAATTTTGTGATAAGTGTTTTCTTTTGTCCAGCCATCTTGCCTGTTCCAGCCATACCAAAGCCGCCACGATGTCCACTGCTAATATGTTTTTTTCTTGCCCCCCAGCCATGTGTTGAGGTTCCCCTCATTCTTGAAACTTTTTTCCGCTTTTTGAGTTTCATTTTATAACATTCTTTCGATTAATTTATTTATTTCTTCTCCATTGTTTCCGAGCACGCCTTTTGGATAATGATGTTTTGTATCAATACCCTTTCTTGGAGGGTGTAGTCTAAAAAACGGCTTTAACCCGAATTCTTTAAATGTTTTTCCAGCAAAAATTTCTTTAGCAATTTTTTCAGGATTTTCTATCTTTGCATTTTTCTTTCCCTCTTTTTTCCCCCTGACCTCAATGAGTTTAGTTAGTGTTTTTTCATTAATACTCCCGTATGCAACAAAATTTCTGGTTTTTTTAATCATGCCCATTATTTCAGGACTTTCTTTAACAACTGCACAACTATATTTTCTTCTTAGCCTTAGTCTATCTAGAGTCTCGGCTATATCTTTTTTCACTTTTACTAGTCCTACAATTCTTATTATAGCTATCATTTTTTTACATTAGTTTTTTTAAGAGCATTAATGCAGGCTTGCGCAAGATTGATTGTTGTTCGCGTTTGTCCGAAAGTTTTGCTATAAACATCCTTTATTCCTGCAAGTCTTAATATTCTTTTGCATTCGTCTCCAATCACAAGTCCTGTTCCTTGAGGTGCTGGATACAATACAACAACAGAGCTGCCACATTTTCCTTTGACTTTAAATGGAATACTATGATTTTCTTCGCAGAGACAATCAAAACTTCCACAGCCCCTTGTTACTTTAATAATATTTAGTTTAGCATTTCTTATTGCTTTTTCTCTTGCTGGTAAAGTTTCTTTTGCCTTTCCAAAACCAATTCCAACATGTCCATTTTTGTCCCCAACAACAACACCGCAACTAAAAGTTGGAATATTCCCTTCCATTGTTTTTCTTTGTGTTTGTTTCCAAGCCCTCCTTTTGCCACCACCAAATTTTCCTTTCGACTGCCCTATTAAAAGAACATCTGTTTCTAGCTTTAGAAGACTGTCAACAATTTGCTCCTCTAATATTCGCTTCCCTATTATCTCATCTATATTTGTTATTTTGCCTTCTTTAACTTTTTTTCCAAGAGTAGTCTTTGGTTTCCATGCAATTAAAGCTTCTTCTTGTTCGCTTAACTCTTCTTTAATTATTTCTTTTTCTGCATTTTCCTCGACCTTCTCGAATGGTTCTATAGTCTTTTCTTCAATTAATTTCTTCTTTATCATCTTTCTCCTGTTTTTCTTTTTTATTTGCTTTTAAAATATTATCTTTCACTTTGTCAAAAAAAGCTTTTTTGTTCTTTATCCTTTCTTCATTAGGAAAAACCTCAGGGTTGTGTTTTATTTTAAAACCAGAGTCAATAATACCCTTCAGTGCAGCATAAATCCTTGAGCCCTTTGTGCTTCTTATTAAACCTGTGTCAACTACAGCTTCCTTAAAATTTTCTATTCTCTTTCCAAATAATAACCCAGTTAAATAAGCAGCCGCTAGGGACTTTAAACTATTGGTATTCTCTTTTGGCCATCCATAATTTAGCAACTCTTTTGAAAAAGCAGAAACTCTTACATAGTCCTGCGCATATTTGCTTTCAATGTATTGTATTGTTATATAACAATTTGATTTTCTTATTACAACCCTTGGCTTCCCACTTTCAAGTAATTTTCTTCTTTTTAGATAATTTGTTTTACCTTCAAGTCTTCTTCTTTTAGGTAATCTTTTCATTTTATTTTCCCTCCCAAATATTCTTTTAAGTGTGCCAAATCTTTAAACTCTTTTGCTTTTATTTTTTTCCTTAATTCTTGGTATTTCTCTTTGCTTATTTTTTTCTGGTTCTTTAAACCTGAAATATATTTTCTAAGTTTTCTAATTAAGTTCATATAATCTTTTTTTCTATACTTTACTTTTTTCTTTATTTTTCCAGGCCCCCTCTTTGTTTTTCTTTTTTCTTTTTTCTTGATTCCTTTCTTTTCTTTTATTTTTATTAAGCCTTCTACATAAAGATCTCGAATATCTTGTTTGGTTATGGCCTCTTTTATTTCAGCAAGTTTCGAACTATCAAATATAATTCTCTCTTTCCCAACGCCAAGAACTTTGGCTGCAATTATTTTTTTCTTATCTAGGCCAATCATATTTTCTCTTTAGGATTTTTTTCTGTATTTTTTTTAGATTCTTCGGTTTCGGCTTTTGATTCGACTTTTTCTTTTCTTTCAAGCTTCTCTAAAAATTTTTTAACATTCAAATTATCGACTTCAATCTTTTTATTAAGCAATTCTTTAGCAAGCTCAATTTTTTTCTTTTTCCCAATTTTTCCTATTATAACAATATTTTCCTTTCCTATTTTTTTAAGGTCACTTAAATTATAAGCAACAACAGGAATTTTCCCATTGATAAGCCCTCTCTCGTCGACTCTCCTTTTAAATCCTATCTCGACTTTAACAGGCCTACCTCTCTCTTTTTGTCTTATTTTGTTATGCCTGCCTCTAGCCTTTACATATCTTCGTTTGCTTTTTTGTCTAGCTCCAAGTTTTACATGTGCATGCATTCCTGTTCTCTGGAATTTTTTTAATGACATCTTATTTTATATTAGGCATTTATAAAAAAGCCCTCCCTGGTTTTTTAGTTATAAATATTCCATCCTGAAATTTATTTCTGTCCCGGTATTTTACTCTTGTTGCTCGTTCAAGATTAGCTGCTGTTTGTCCAGCAGCCTCTATGTCATGAGATTTAATTTTAATATAAGGGGCTTTTATTTCAACCTCGATATCACCAGCTGCTCTAACAATTCTAGGTGATTTTTCGCCAAGCATATTTTTTATAATAAACTCTTGCTTAATTTTATCAAATGTTACATTCATTGGAAAGTGGACGTTGCATATCTCTAGTTCATACTCAAAACCTTTTGTTAAACCTTCTATCATATTTTTTACATGACTTACAAAAGTTCCGAAAAGTTTTTTTTCAACTCTCCTTGCTTTTTTAACATTTAGTATTATTTTATTATTCTCTTTAGAAATTTTTATAGATTCATCAATAATCCTCTTTAGCTCCTTTGAATCTTTCTTCATTATAATGATATCATCTTCTATAATTACTTCTATTCCTTCAGGGATTTCTATTTCTTCTATTAATTTTTGCCTGTTTTTTTCTTTAGCCATTTTAAAGCTTAGTAAAAGTATGCTATCAAACTTCCTCCAATTTTATTTTCTTGAGCTTCTTGATGAGTCATTAATCCTTTATTCGTAGAAATTATAAGGTATCCAAAATTTCTTGCAGGAAGGAATCTTCGTACATATTTTTCTATCTTTTCTTTTGTAACAGTATATCGTGGTTTTATAGATCTGCATTCATCTAATTCTTTTATGTTTATTTTCAATATTCCCTCCTCTATTTCGAATTCTATATAACCATAGCGCTTCATTATCTCAAGAATTGCAATAAGCAACTTTGAAAAGCGAGTTGTCTCTACAACATCTTTTCTTGCTCTCTTTGCATTCATTATTTCATTTAAAATATCCGAAACAATATCCCTGCTCATTTTCCCTCCTAACTATATTTTTTGAATCCTAACTCCTCAGCAAGCTCTCTAAAACAATGCCTGCATAAATTTATATTATACTGACTGACTCTTGCTCCAAATCTTCCACAGTTCTCACATTTAAATGCTGCAATTCCAAACTTCCTAAGTTTTGGCTTGCAGTGTTTTAGAAATTTAGCCATGACTGCAGGCTTATTCTGTAGTTGTTTTAACATCTTATTCCAATCGCTTGCTGTCATTTTATTCTACAACAACTCCTAATTTATTTTGTAAATATTCAATAATTTCATCTGCTGTCACATTTTGCTTTTTTGGCAGCTTTCCACATTTTCTTTTTTTGAACTTGACTCGCTTGCCCGCCCTACAAAAAACTGCTGTCACATCTAATCCTAATATTCCTATATCCCTCTGATATTCCATCTCAGGGATTTCAAGATATTCTTTTATGCCAAATGAAAAATGATTATCTTTAATCTGTTCTTTATTTAAACGATTATTTACAGCAGCAAGCAACATTTTCAACAGTTCTAATTTTCCTTTCTCTCTTATTGTAACCATACACCCTGTTTTTAAGCCAGGCCTTACTCCAAAAGAGGGTATTCTTTTCGTCGATTTAACTTCTTTGATTTTTCTTCCTGTTATTATACCAAGAAGCTTAACTGCCTTTTCTAGTTTGTCACCTGATCCTCCGCAGTTCAGCACAACTTTTTCTAATCTTATTTCCTTCATTGGATTTTTATGATTTAATTTTTTTTCAGCCATTTTATCCAACCGCAAACAAATTTTTTATATTAGCATTAATCTCTCCTTCTTTAGATTCAATCTTTGCTACAAAATTATTTCCTTCACTTACAATCTCTTTAATTTTGCCTTGCTTTCCCATATTTTTGCCCTTTATCACTATCACTTCAGTTCCCTTTTTGAGGGAAATTATTTTTTCTATCTTATTTTCAGTATTATTAAGAAGAACAAAATCACCAGCATTTACTTTTTCAGAAGATAATATATTTTTACCATCACTTAGATTTAACTGTATCTTATTTTTTGGGAGTATTTTTTTATTTATTACCCTATAAATTTTGCTATTGCTCTCTTTTTCTGTTATTTCTTTTAGAACAAGCCTTTTATTTTCTAAAACAGCACGGTAATATTTCTTAATTGAAGGGAATGATAAACTATCGAAAAAACATACAGGATAATTTATCTCTTTTATAGGTTTGCCATTTATAAGAATCTTTTTTTCACTTAACAATTTTTTAAGTTCTTTTTTATTTTTAACAATTTTCAAAAAGTCTCTTACAAATATTATAAGTGGGACAGAACTATACTGATTGTGGGTTGGCGCAGCTACATATTTTGTTCCTGTCTTAGGCACTGGCCAAAATATTGGAATAGTTTTTCTTTTAATATGCATATTATTTTTCCTCCTCGTCTTCTATTTGCTCAGTTTTATTTTCAGATTTATTTTCCTTTTTCTCCTCTAACTTTTCTTTTTTAATTGAACTCACTCTTTTTTTATCTTCAAGATTTAATTCTATAATTTGCAATTTTGACGGATGTAACATAACATTTGTTTTTGTGCCATCCTTTTTTGTCAGCTGAACACCTTCGACAGCGACTTTTAACTTTTTTAAATTAATAACATTTATTTTTCCTGTTTTGCCTTTAAATTTCCCTCTTAATACTTTAACATTGTCTCCTTTTCTTAGAGGAAAACTCCTTCTAACATATTTTTTTCTAAGTTCTTTTGAGAGATTAGCTGATAATAATTCTCTTCTTATATTTATTGGAGCATTAGCTAAATATTTCCTTTGTTTTCTTTTTTTCTTGCTTGATTTCCAAAATTTAGAAAATTCTTTTTTCATTTTAGAGTACAAATTTCGCTATTTTCGCTACATTAGGCCATCTCTCAGCTACCTCCCTTGCAACAGGCCCTTTAATTTGAGTGCCCTTTGGATTTCTTTCGTCCTTTAGCAAAATTACAGCATTATCAGTAAATGCTACTAACTCTCCTGTAGCTCTCCTATAAGGCTTTTTTTGCCTTATTACAACACCATCGAATACTTTCCCCTTAAGCTCAGGGAGTCCTTTTCTAACAGAAACTTTAACCCAATCTCCTACTCTGGCATACTGCTGTCTTCCTCTTTTGACTTTTCCTCGTTTAACTCCGACTATTTTGACTAAAAGAGCTCCGCTATTATCAGCAGCTATGACTTTACTTCCTAAATTTAAGCCTCCTGTTATTCTTGCACTTACTGCTTTCATTTTTTCTCCTTCTCCTTTATTTTCTTTACAACAACAAAAGCTATCAGCTTGCTTAAGGGCCTACATTCTCTTATTTCAACATAATCTCCGACGTTTATACTATTAGCAAGACAGTCTGTAAGCCTTGCATGAAGTTTTGTTTTTGATTTTGCATATCTTTCATATTTCCTAATATATATCATTCTTTCAAATTCAATAACCACTCTTTTAGGAAATTTCTTAACAACCGCCCCCCTAAAAACCCTTCCTCTAAGACTGAGATTGCCATGGAAAGGGCATTTAGGATCTTTGCAGCTTTCGCTTCTTTCAAGATTTTTTGTCTTTTTCTTCTCTTCCTTTTCAGGTTTTTGTTCTTTTTTCATTTTCATTCCTCTATTGAATCTTCAGGAAACCCTAATTTTATCAAAATTGGTTTAACTCTATTTTTATGATCACCCTGAAGTTCTATTATTCCATTCTTAATTGTCCCTCCACAAGCAAGCGACTGTTTAAGCTCTTTTAATATTTTCTTTATGTCTATATCCTTAAATCCGCTTACCAAAGTTATTACTTTGCCGTATTTTCTTTTTACTGATTCTATTTTTATCTCTTGCCCAGCCTTGCTTATCTCTCCGCAGATACATGCTTGTACAGGCAAACCACATTTAGGACATACTTCCATTTTATTTTTTCTCCTTTTGTGCTTTAATTTCATTTAATCTTTTGAATGTAAGCAATCTTGCAATTGTTCTCCTAATCTCTCTTGGATTTAATTTTCCAATTTTCTTTGTAGCAATCGTGGACTTTGCAAGTTCAATTTTAAGTTCTTTAATCTTTTCTTCAAGTTCCTTTTCATTCATTTTTTGTATATCCTTTGATTTTAATATTGCCATTTTTATTCTCCCTCTACTTTTTCCTTTTCTTCTTCAATAATCTTTTTCTTTCTTTTTTTTGTCTTTTTCTCTTTAGTTTTTTCTTTTGATTCTTCTTTATCTTTTTTTATTGTTTTTTCATAAGTTTTAATTAACGACTTGATTTCTTCTGTTAGTTCTATCTTATCATGAATTTTAGCGTCAGGAGGAAGGATGCTAACTTTTATTCCACTAATTCCAGGTTTTGTTAGAGCAACAGATTTTCCTTTGTCAACAACTTTTGCACTATCTCCTGTTTTTTTAAGATAGCCTGCAGCAAACCTCCACGATTTGGCTCTATCGCTTGGAAGTTTTCCACTTAGTCTTATTTCTGCTCCTAATGCGCCTGCTTTCATTATTCTTGTGAGTTCTCTAAATGCTATTGTTTTAAACTTTAGATTTCCTAGCTTTTCTATATCAAGAGCAATTCTATCTGCAACTAATTTAGCATCAAGGTCAGGATTTTTAATCTCATTAATTTCGATATTTGGATTTTCAAGTTTAAATTTTTGTTTTAGTACTTTTGTAAGTGTGTCTATCTTTTCTCCTCTTGCGCCAATTATTAATCCTGGCTTATCTGTTGAAACAATTATTTTTTCTCCAACAGGGGTATATTCGACTTTAATCGAGCTTACTCTTCCCTTTCCTAGAGAATTCCAAATATAATTTTTCATTGCAAGTTCCTTTTTCTTGAACTCTACGAATTTTTTTTCATCCATAATCTCAGCCCTTTTCTTTGTTTTTATTTTCTTTTAATTTTTCGAGTTTTAGTAAAACATGAGTTCTTTTGAATCTTCTGCCATCCCTTCTATAGGGCCTGCTAGCTTTATCAGCCTTGCAAAATAAAACATACTTTTCAATCTCAAGTTCCTGATGTAGAGCATTAGATTTCAGTTGCTTGGCAAGTCTTATAAATTCCTTAACAGCAGCTATTGGATATCTTCCAGCCATCATTCCTTTTCCATGCCTATGCGGAACTTCCCTGCGATTCATTTTGACTGCTCTTTTAAATTGCAATACCTCTTCAAGCAATTTTAGAGAGGTATCGATATCTTTTCCTCGAATCATTCTACATATATCTACAGCTTCTTTTGTGGACATTGCTAGGTTTCTCCCATTTGCTGTTACGTATTCTTTTTTCAACTTCTCTTCTTTTGTCTTCTTCTCTTCCTTTTCAGGTTTTTGTTCTTTTTCCATTTTTATGTTTTCTTTGTGGCTTTAGCCATGCTTGATTTAGTTGCTCCAATACCAGCAGCTCCATGTTTTACTTTTTGTCTTGTAACAGAAAATTCTCCAAGTCTATGCCCAAGCATCTCAGGAACGATTAAAGTGCGAACAAATTGCTTTCCATTATGTACAAAAATATCATAGTCTAGCATTTTTGGAACAATTGGCAAATGTCTTAGATGTGTTTTAATTGGTTTTCCCTTTTCTTTGCACTCTCTGCATTTATTTACGAATCTTTCAATTTCTGCAGAATATCTTAATATGGCTCTTCTGATTCTAGACTTCACTAATTTTGCAAACTCTCGGCTATCCATCGATTTCAATTCACTTAGTGTTTTTCCTCTATATATAAACTCTCGTGCTGCCATCTTATTTTTTTACTCCTGTTTGTCTTGGTTTTAGATGTCCAACTTTTGCTCCAGCCGGAGCATTTCTTTTAGCAATTTTACTTTTTATTCTTTTTCCTCTTCCGCAACCGAAAGGATGATCAACTGCATTTACTTTTACTGCAGAAGTTCTTGGCCATAATCTATTTTTCGCTTTTGCCATATGCCATTTTTTTCCTGCTTTAACAATAGGTTTTAAAATTCTTCCATGCCCTGCAATAATCCCTATTGTAGCACGGCAGTTTTCATCAAGTGTTATTTCTTTTTTATTTGGAAGAAGTATAGTTATTCTGCCTTTTTCAGCTTTTAGAACAGTTGCAAAATTTCCGCTTGTTCTGCCTATCTTGCCACCATCACCAGGCCTTATCTCGATATTGAATAACTTTGTATTAGGTGTTGCATCTCTTAAACAGATTATATTTCCGTCAGCAATTTTACTGCTTCCTATTTCTATTTCTTGGCCTTCGAATAGATTTTGACAAGCAGGAATATAAAATGTTTTTTCTCCCATTGCTATTTTGGCAAGAGGTGCAGAATGTGCTGGTGAGTTTATTAAACTTATAACTTTGGCTTTTCCAACTGTGCCGAGAGAAGGATAGCTAACTTTATATTTATAAGCCTTTCTCCTTACTCTATAGGTGAAGCTGCCATGTCCTCTTGCTTGCGAAATTATAGTTTTTCCCATGTTTATATCAATCCAAATTTAGTTGCAACATCAATTGCAGGATTAGCCTTATTTAATTTTACATAGGCAAACTTTTTGTTGTCTTTAATCATAGTGTTTACTCTGTCTATTTTTATTCCAAGCTCCTTTTCAAGCGCTTTTTTTATTTCTGTTTTTTTTGCTCTTTTATCTACAACTATAACAAGTGTGTTTTCTCCTTCTATAAGTCTAACACTTTTTTCTGTTGTCTTGAACCTATCTATCATATTTTTATTTACCTCCAAAACCAAGATTTTTTTCTAAGTCTTTAATTGCTTCTTCTGTAAACATTACAAGTCTGGCTCCATTTGAAACTAAATCTTTTATCTTCAACTCATTGACTTTTTTTACATCAACCCCATTTAGTTTCTTGTTTTGGCTGTTCGCAATAACAATGAGAAGTCCAGTACTTTTTTTGTACTTTCTGTCTCTCATCTTTCCTTTACCAGCTCTTACAAATTTTTTTTGTATAGCAATTTTGTAAAATTGCTCTCCTAAAATTGTTTTAAGATAAGCAAAAAACTCTTTTGATTTTAAGTCGAGCAGTTTTGCTTCTACAACAATAGGCAACTTAATATTGATTTTAGCATCTTTAAGAGTAAAATACCTTTCTTTCAATTCGTCAATAGAAGCAATCATTGCAAGACTAGAGAGCATTCCTAAAATTTTTTCCTTTTTGTTTATTTTCAACTCTCTTTTCAGTAATTTTGGAGGATGTGCTCTTCTTCCACCCCGAACTCCAGGAATAGCTGCAGCAGCCCATACAAATCTCTCACCTTTATCAGACATTCTCTTTTTAGGATATCTAGAAAGCCCTTTCCCTCTATCGCTTTTCCAGACATGCCTATTATGCTTTACATTTCCACTAGCAGAAGTCTGCATTCCAGATAAATAAAAGGGAGCATAAAGGTGTTCTAATCTTTCATTTAGCTTCTCTACCTCAGAGATTTTTTGAACAAGATCTTTTCTAATTACACCATCGAATATTGGGCTAGAAATTTCTTTTATTTTCTTTCCTTCAATGCTTAAAACTTGTAATTTTGCCATTTTATCTTAACTCGATAAGTTCATAATTTCCTTTTAATTGTTTTTTTGTTGGCCTGAATGCTGTTGTAAGCAATACCTGTCTCTTCTGCGGGCCTTGTACACTGCCTTTTAATATCAAATAATCTGATGTTATTTGGCCATAATTATCAAAAATTTTCCTGCAAATAGCATCATTTTCAGAAAATTTTTTAGAACCAATAACTAAATTATTATAAATTACCCTCGAGAAAAAACCCATTTGTCCTGGTCTTGGAACAGTGAACCTTACTCCAATAGGATGCCATGCGCCTATACTTCCAGGCTTTCTCTGCCCTTTTTCAGATTTATGTTGCCTTAAGTGTATTCCGAACCTTTTAACTGGCCCTTGAAAGCCCTTTCCCTTTGTAATCCCCCGGACATCCACAAGTCCTGTTTGAAAAACATCTGCAACACTTATCTCCCTTCCTAAATTTTCTTTAACAAAATTTAGCTTGTCAGAAATATTTGCTCCAGCAACCGCAATCTCGGCTAAATCAGGAGTTTTTTTAATCCCTGTTTTTTTGACTTGGGGATAAACAATAACTCTAATATCATCAAAATCCGAGGCATTAATTTTTTCTAAAGTTTCTTTTGTATTAACCTTTGTTTTTTCATTTGGCAGCTTTGCAACTTTTTTAAGCTCTTTATCCAAATTTTCATTAATTACTTCTTTAACTATATGTCCATTTTTATAAAATCTTACAGAAAAAATCTTCATTGGAGGGCATTCGATAACTGTAACAGGCACTATAATTCTTTTGCCTTTTGTCATGCTATCAGGAGTATTATCTTTAACAAAAGCACTTGCCATTCCTGCTTTATACCCGATAAATCCTAAAAGGCCAACCTTTTTGTCAGCATTTTTTAAAAGTATTGGTTTCCAGTTTACTCTAGGCAAAAACTTTTCAGCCCGCTTTCTAGGCCAAAATTGCATGCTTCCTTTTCTTGGTCCTTGTTTTCTTCCCATGTTTTAGTGTTTTTTATTTTCTTTTTATCATATCTATTTTCTTACCTTTTAGCTTTAAGCTTTTATCTTTACAATTTCCGACTTTACAAGAAATCCCTTCACAATCCTACTTTATTAGGACATGTGGATTTCTGAGCCTTTCGCATCACTCCTCTCTTTAATTTTGAGAGCTTTAGCGAATGCTGTCAGAAACTCTATTGGTTGTTACTTATCATCAACAAGTAACCTTAAATAGAGAAGGTTAAAATGCCTTTATAAAGCTTTTTGCTAAACCAGTCTTAGGAAATATCTATCTAGAACTTTGTTAATTACCAATATTAATTTATATTTAATTTTAAGAGACTAAATTAATTATAAATCTCTCTTATTTCTTTCTTATACTTTTCTAAGCAATAAACTCTGCTTCTTTTTTTATAGTTTTTCCATCTATATTTAGTCTTCTTATTATTTTTCCTTTTCTTTTTGCTAACTCTCTCATTCTAGCAAAATCTGTCTCCCCCTTTGGCAGAATTATCTCACTAACAATAAAATCATGGCTTATTTCTGCTCTTTTTACTTTATCTATATCAATCTCATTATCAAAAACAAAACTTCTAACAAGGTTTTTATCAGAAGTTGTAAGTTTGCAAAAGTTTGCTTTTATTTTTTGTTCTTCTGAGTATTTTACACTAGGCTTTGCAGATTTTGGTGCTTTTGGTTTTATTTTAATTTCAGTATTTTCATCAGGCAGCTTGAAACTAAATCCTAAAAATATAGTAGGAAACTTATTGCATAACTCTAATATTTCATTACCGGATAATTCTTTCTCAAAAATATATTGCTTTACCCCCATATATTGCTTAATATTCTTAAACTCAATCTCACTGCCTAGATCCATAGTCGAGACAACTACACCACTAACCAATATTTTTTTGTTTCCGAGTTTCTCGGCAACTGCTCTTACAAATTCATTTGCATACTCGTAAGTTGTTGAAATAGTATATTTATCTTTAGATTTGGAGTAAATTATAATTGCCTTATCTTTAAATTCGCCTCTTGAGAATTTTTGAAACTGCAAATGAACTAATTTATCACTTGAAAAATCTTTTCCTGCACTTTCAAAAATTTTCTTTATAAAGCAATCCATAATATTATCATTTCTTGTTGGCTCTTTATAAACTTTTTTAAAAACCAAAAACTTTATTTACGACAGGTTTATAAATTATTCATTCTTTTTAAAATCATGGAAGAAAAAGACTTTAAAAGATTTATAGTTCCTATTATAATCCTTGTATTCGCTGTATTGGCTTTTTTCGTAATAAAACCAATAGTAACGCCGGTTATTCTCGGACTGATTTTTGCCTATATCTTAAACCCTCTTTATTTAAAGTTAAAAAGCAAGCTTAAACTAAAATATCTTTCAGCATCAATTATTATTGTTGCAACACTAATTATAGTTATTATTCCAATTATAGTGCTCATTCCGATAATAGCGAGGCAAGTTTTTGATGTTTATACGTCTGTAATTGATTTCGATCCATACCCTTTAATCAATAGGTTTGCGCCGACACTTATGCAGAATCCGACATTAGCTGCCGAGCTCGGGGCAGCAATAAGTAACATCAAGTCAACAATTTCAAACTGGGTTTTATCGTTTCTTAAAAGTACATTAGTTAATCTGCCCTCCATCTTATTTGGGATATTAATTTTACTATTTACTTTTTTCTTTTCTTTACTGGAAAGCGAAAAGTTCAGAGATTATTTTTCAATAGTATTCCCTTTTCCAAAAGAATATCAAAATAAATTTTATGAAAAATTTAATCAAATTACAAACTCTGTGCTTTATGGTCAGTTCATTGTAGGAATAGCTCAGGGTTTAATTGCGGGAATAGGCTATTTTGTGTTAGGAATCCCGAAGGCGCTTTTGCTGACAATAGTAACAATGATCGTAGGAATAATACCTGTTATTGGGCCTTGGCTTGTTTGGATTCCTGTAGATATCTATCTTTTTGCCCAGGGTAATACAGCTCTTGCAATTGGCTTATTAATCTACGGCTTATTTGTAATTAACTGGGTTGATATTTTACTAAGACCTCAAATAGTTGCAAGCAAGGCTGAAATGAACTCTGCAATAGCTCTAATAGGGACTATTGGGGGTATATATGCCTTCGGTGTAATTGGAATCCTTTTAGGGCCATTGATTCTTGCTTATCTCATACTTCTAATCGAAATTTATAGGGATAAAGAAGCAGAGAGTATAATTATTAGACAAGAAGAGGCTAATGCGCTGAATCTGCTTAAATAAACTTAGAAAGATAAAAAAGAGGTAAATTATGCAACTAAAAGTTAAGATTCTTAAGCTTTTGGCAGGAAAACCAATTTCTATTTTAAACTTCTCTACAGCAACTAAGATGAATGTGCATGTTGGTGAAAGAATTATTGTATCAAAAGATAAGATGAATATTATATCTATTGTTGATACTGCAAAGGGGCTTATAAAAGAAGATGAGATAGCAGTTTCAAATGAGCTCGTGCAAGCTCTTAACCTTAATGAAAATGATTCTGTAGAAGTAAGTCTTGCTGAAAAACCGGAGAGCACCCTTTTTATAAGAAAGAAAATTGAAGGAAAAACCCTCGAGAAAAAAGAAATTGAAGCTATAATCAAAGATGTTGTTAACAATGCACTAACAGAAGCAGAAATAGCATATTTTATTTCTGCTGTCTATAAAAATGGCATGGATGATGATGAGATTGAAAATTTAATAAAAGCAATGGTTGCTACAGGGACAAGACTAAACTTTGCAGGAAGGGTTGTTGATAAACATAGTATTGGGGGTTTAGGAGCAAATAGAACCACTCCTATAGTAGTTCCGATTTGTACAGCTGCAGGCTTAACAATGCCAAAAACTTCGTCGAGAGCAATCACAAGTGCTGCAGGAACAGCAGATGTTATTGAATCAATAGCAAGTGTTGAGTTTAGTGTTGAAGAAATGAAAGCTATTGTAAGAAAAACAAAAGGTTGTATTGTTTGGAATGGTATTCTTGGATTGTCGCCAGCTGATGACAAATTAATACAAGTCGAAAGGGTTCTAAATTTAGACCCAGAGCCGCAGCTTCTTGCAAGTGTTTTGAGCAAAAAAATCTCAGTGGGAAGTAAATACGTAATTATAGACATTCCTTATGGAAAATCTGCTAAAGTTGACAAAAAACGCGGTATTCTATTAAAAAAGAAGTTTGAGAAACTTGCAAAAAAATTTAACATTAAGTTAAGATGCGTGTTGACACGAGGCGATGAGCCTATTGGGAGAGGTATCGGCCCTCTTCTTGAGATAAGAGATATCCTTTGTGTTTTAAAAAGACAAAATTCTCCTCTTGACTTAGAGAATAAAGCAATATTTTTAGCAGGACAAATTTTTGAACTTTGCGGTGCTGTGAGGAAAGGAAAAGGAGAAATTCTTGCGCGAGACATTCTTGACTCCGGGAAAGCATACGAAAAGTTTAAGGAAATAATAGAGGCTCAACATGGACATGTTCCAACAATTGAAGAAATAGAGCAAAGGCTCGGAAAGTTTAGAAAAGATATTATCGCAACAAAACATTCGACAATAAAAGAAATCAATAATAAAAAGATAAGCCTTATTGCAACTATAGCAGGCAGTCCGATGGATAAAGGTTCAGGAATTTATCTTTACAAACATCTTAATGACAATGTTGAAAAAGGAGAAAAAATTCTTACAATTTACTCTGATTCAGAAATCCGGCTAAAAAATGCGCTTGAGCTTTATAACAAAATTCAGCCAGTGGTTTATTAAAACAAATTTGCCTTAACCTCTAATTCCCTGAAAATCCTGCTTTTACTACTCCAAAATATATTATTGGTTTAAGCAAACTTTTTAAACTATACTAAACTACTTTTTCTATGGCAATTGAAAAAGAAAAGAGCCAAAATCAGCAGTTAGCTGATTATATAAAAAGAAATCTTTCTAAAGGTTATACTCTCGACTCTTTGAGATTTGCCTTAATGAATCAAGGCTATAGTAGAACAAGCATTGAAAAAGCTATAGAATTAGCGAACAAGCAGCTTGCTGAACAAGCTCCAAAAATGCAAGAAAAACCAATAATAAAATATGAAGTTGTAGACGAAGAAGAAATAAAAAGAAAAATAGCAGAGCAAGAGTCTTCTAAAAATTTTCTAAAGCGAATCTGGAATAGAATTTTCAAGTAAGTTTTTGGCTGATTTTTAGTTAAGTTTCTTGTTTTTTTGTTAATGTTGTACACTTTATACTAATATTTTTTTTATTTATATGTTATAATATATAGTTTTTAGAATATACTTCTTTATTTTTACAAGAAAAAATACGCCGACGCCAGGAATCGAACCTGGAAATCCTTTCGGAAACCTGCTCTCAAGGCAGGCGGAGTACCATTGTCCCACGTCGGCACATCCTTACTTAAAGAGGTTTCTTATATTTTTAAATCTGCTGATAAGCTTTAAGTTTGCTTTAATTTGTTGTTAGTTCACATAAAAAAATGGAGCTTTAACCTGCCACATAATAACTCTTTTATCAGAAGATTTTTTTACAATATATGTGTAATCTCTTCTATACTTATTAAGAACTTTTAGGAGATAAACAATACTCAATTCGTAAAAACAATACTTTTTATTACCCTCTTCGTCTTTTATTATTTGGTGTTGCTCTTCTTTTAGCAGTCCTTTATACTCCTTAATAATTAAATCTTCAAGATCTTTGTCAGGAGTTTCTAAATCAACTCTTCCCCTCAGATCTCTGACTTTCATAAAGATGATTATTCTACTAATCATTTAAATATTATTGGATTTAAAAATATCTTTTAAACTTAGCAAAAATAATGAACAAATAAACCGACAACTATTTCTAACTTCAAGATAACATCAATTAAAATAAAAAATAAAAAAAATAATTTCTATTTAATCACTTCCAAAGCCGCCGACAATAGCTACTACTCCCCCAATCAGTGGCAAGAAATACTCTGCGCCCCAAAACTGGCCGATTACAGCAATAACACCACCGACGATAGCTGTCCATTTTCCCCATGCAGCCATTTTATAACACCTCCTTTTATTGGAAAATAAAGTCAACATGCCTATATAAATTTATCGAAGAAAGCTATTTGAAAGCCTCTAATTGTTTAATTCTTAAATTATCAGTTTTGTATTAATAAAGATCTAAACTAAATTTGTATATCTATCAAACTTCAAAAAATATGCGCCAATTAAATCTCCTTTTAATATATACTTAGTTTAAACTCACTCTGAAAACTTTAAGTACAACTAAATCAAGTTTGGCTAGGCATAATAAAAATTTTCTAATGCTCTAACCAGCTTAACCAAATAATGCACTTAATCCTTCTGCAGCAGCTTCTGGCTTCACTTCTTCCTTTTCTTCTTTCTTCTCTTCTTTTGCAACTCCTGCAGTTGGCGCAGCAGCTACTAAAGAAGCACTTTCAAGCTCTTTTGCTATGTCAACACCAGCCAAACTAGCAACCAAAGTTTTTACTCTTGCTTCATCTACTTGAGCCCCTGCTGCTTCAAGCACTCTTTTTATTCCTGCTTCATCAACAGGTTTGCCAAGTTTGTGCAGTAGCAAAGCTGCATATACATACTCCATCTTGTTTTCCTCCTATGTTTGGGTTTTTGTTTCTAATTTACTTAAAGCATTATAATGAGCCTTAGCTTTCGCAAGCAAAAATCTTATTGTGCTTTTTGACGGATAGGAAATAGCGACAGCAAAACCTAATGCCTTTGAATGAGAGTTAATTAAATCCTCTAAAGCTTTCTTTTTGTCAATCTTTATTCCTACATAAACTTTTTTTGCAGTTGAGTCATAAAAAGCAATAGGTGTTATTCCTACCATAAAAGGTTTTATTCCCAATTTTTGAAGCACAGAAACAGCCATTTCAGAGATCCTTTCACCCTTTTTAACAACAACTTTTGATTTTCTAATTGTTATCTTGCCCTCCTCGACCATTATTTGTAAGCCAAGACTTCCAAGTTCACTTATTACTGGGCCAGGCACGAGCTCTGTTGGTCCTTCTTCCACAATAATGTCATTTTCTGCTATTTGTCCCTCTTTTGCAGCAATTGGATTTTTATTCTCAGCAAGCCAAGCAGTAATCTCAAAAGGATTTTCGTCAGAAATCAAAATTGCACAGTTTTCTTGGACATAATTTTTTAATCCTTCTATTTCTTTAATCTCACTAGTATCAAGAGCTCTAAGAAGAATACTTTTTTTAGCAACTCTGACAACAGCCTTTCCTCTTAAGTCTTTTTTTATCTTCTGGAGCTGAGCAGAAGGAATCCCTTTTATTGAAACAAGCATCACTGCTTTTCTGTTTTTTATTTCTTCAGCTAGTTTTTTAACACTCTCTATTTTCTCTTTTGGAACTCTTTTTATCTTGCTGTTCTCTGTTTTGGTTTTTTGTGTTTTGTCTGCCATTTTTATCATCTCATCAAAATTTTCTTTTTAGACTTAGCAATTTTCTAAATCTCAACTTTTACAGGTTTGCTCATTGTGAATTTAATTAAAACATTTTTCAGATTTTCTTTTTGTTTTGGTAGGTTTTTGAAAACTTCATTATAAATAACAAGCGCATTTTCAGCTAAATTCTCATCTTTCTCCTCTTGACTTCCAATAGCAATTTTTATACTGGGCTCTTTTGTTCTTATTCTAATAGTCGAATTTATTTTTTTGATTGTTTCTTTTATTGTATCTTCATCTTCACTAGTTAAAATACCTAATTGAGGGCTTGGCATTTTCCCTGCAGGCCCAAGCACTCTTCCAAAAGTAGCAGCAACTGCAGGCATCAATTTTGCAGAGGCAATAAAAAAATCATAACTCTTTACAAGTTTTTTTAGCTTTTCCTTTTCGCTGAAAACAGAGAACTCTTCTTTTGTTATAGTATCAACAACATTTGACTTTTTCTCGAGAAAAGCGGCAACTTTTTTGTCCTTAACTTTGTAAGGCAGATTAATAAACAAGTTTATAGAATTTTTCTTGATATCAAAATCTCTAAGATTTATAATTAAATCAACGGTTTGATAGAAATTTATTTTTTTATGCTTCTCACTCTCATTTTTCCTAATTTCTTGAAGTGCTTTTATAAAACTTTCTTTTGTTGGCATGCTCTTTAAATAACTAAAATATTTTTTATATTTTTATCCTACATAATGCGCCTGTGCCCAGAATCTTTTTCAGGCTTCGGCGATGTAGTACTCCTTTATTTAGAAAAGGAGGTTTTTAAAGCTATTGATTCTCCCATTTTTCCATTATCTTTACAGCCTCTTCATCTGAAATGTCATACCAATCTTCATAAAAATCTGCAACTGCACGAAAAAACTTTGGTTTTTCTAAAAGAAAAATCTCATCAACTTCTTTCTCGAGTTCTTTTGAAACATTCTCAGAAGCAACAGGTACCGCGACAATAATCTTCTTTGCTTTTTTCTTTTTGCAGAGCATTACTGCTGCTCGCATCGTGCTACCCATTGCAAGCCCGTCATCTACAAGAATAACAACGCGATTAGAGATTTTCGGAAGTTTCTTTCCTTTTCTCAGCACTTTGATTCGTCTTTTAATTTCCTTTTTTTGCTCATTTTTTATTTTTTCAATCTGCTCTTTTGAAAGCCATTCGCAGGCATCTTGAATAATAAAACAACTTCCATCTTCTGCAATTGCCCCAAATCCTGCTTCTGGGTTGTCAGGATAAGGTAACTTTCTTGAAATCAGCAGAGAAAAATCAGCATTAAGTTGTCTGGCAACTTCATAAGCAACAGGAATTCCGCCCTTAGGAATAGCAAGTACAAGAACTTTTTTATTTCTATATCTATTTAAAGCCTGAGCAAGCCCTTTGCCCGCCTCTTTTCTATTTTTGAACATAATAACTTTAGAAATCTCTTAAGCTCTTGGCGCAGTTATTTTTAATGTTCCTTTTTTAAAGCTTATTTCTGCTTTCTTAGGATTTATTTTAGGAAGTGTAGTAC
>Ga0272448_1002921_pt1 | contig 20828 bp, 10 predicted proteins | sample YNPCB0191_FD_202220 | JGI IMG/M metagenome (GOLD analysis project Ga0272448, IMG submission 202220) | Hot spring sediment microbial communities from Yellowstone National Park, WY, United States - YNP-CB-019-1 | ecosystem: Environmental > Aquatic > Thermal springs > Hot (42-90C) > Sediment... | reverse complement strand
ATAGGTTTGCGTCGCCGTGATGACATTGCCGCGTGCGAGCTGATAGTCTCCCAGCGCAACGAGCAAATCAGCATTCGCGGGATTGGCGGTGATGGCAGATTGGTACAGCGCCAGCGCATCGGACTGCCGCCCCTGCAATTGGTAGTTCAAGCCAAGCGCGATATAGGCGCTCGAATTCGCCGGCTCCAGCTGGACGGCTTGTTTGTACGATTTTTCCGCGTTCCCATAGTCTGCCTGAGCGGCATACCAGTCACCCAGAGCCGTCTGCGCCGTTCCAGACGCGGGCGCGGCTTGGATCGCCGTCTTGAGTAACTGTAACGCATCGGACATCCGTCCGGTGGTTTCATAGAGCGATGCCAACTGAATGTATGCGCTGAGATCGGGCGGCTCGATGGTGCCGGTCTGCCACTCACCCGCCGGCGCGACCGAAATCGCTTGCTGGTACGCTTGCTCGGCATCCGCGTAATCGCCTTGCGCGGCATACAGATCGCCGAGCGCGACACGTGCGCGGCTGGAAGTGGGAATAGCGGTAATCGCTTGCTGGTAGGTCTGCTGCGCCGTCTTCCAGTTGGTCTGGAGCGAGTACACATTCCCCAGCGCGATGTAAGGTTCTGCCGAAAACGGCGCGTGGTCGATGCCGGCTTGCAATTGTGATACGGCATCGTTTATCAAGCCCTGGTTTTGATAAGTATGAGCCAAGCCGACATAAGCCAACGCCATATCCGGCGCGAGTTCGATGGCTTGCTTGTACGCTTGCTCCGCGTCTTTCCAATCCGCCTGCGCTTGAAACCAATCGCCGAGCGCGTTGTAGGCGAGTCCAGACGCCGGGGCGATTTTCACCGCGGTTTGGAATTGCTCCAGCGCCTTGGTATTCAAACCCTCGGCTTGATAGGTCAGTCCCAAGCCGACGTACCCGAGTGGACTGGTCGGCTCGACTCGAGTGGCTTGCTGGTAGGATTGTTCCGCAGCTTTCCAGTTCGCCTGCAAGCGGTAGAAATCGCCTTGCGCCGAAAATGCCTCTGCGGATGCCGGCGCGGCTTGCGGAGCGGCTTGGAATTGCGCTGCGGCTTGGTCAGTCAATCCTCGAACGAGGAACGTCTGCCCCAAACCGATATATCCCAGCGGATTTGCCGGTTCCACCCGGGTTGCTTGTTGATAGGCACGCTCGGCGGAACTCCAATCCGCCCGCTCGCGATAAAGCGCCCCCAATGCGAGATACCCGTCCGCAGCAGCAGGATTCAGCTGCGCCACTTTTTCAAATTGCGCGATGGCTTGATCCCATTGTGCCTGCGCCTCATACGTATCCCCCAGTCCAACATAGATGCGCGGATCTTTGGGGGCTATCGCTGCCGCTTTGAGATATGCCTGCTCCGCCGCCGACCAATTCGCCTTCGACCGGTGGAGATCGCCCAGCGCGATGTAAACCGGCGCAGATGCCAGCGTAGTATTTGCCGCTGCCTGATACTGCGTCGCGGCAGCATTGGGCTGACCTTGGTTTGTGTACAGGCGTCCCAGACTGATGTAGCCGATCACGTTCGCTGGAGATACGCCGATCGCTTTTAGATACGCTTGCTGTGCGGCGACCTGATCGGCTTGCGCTTGATACAAATCGCCTAGCGCGACATACGCCTCGGCGGAGACGGGATTGACCTCCGTTGCCTTCTGGAATTGCGTTTGTGCCTCACTGGTCTTTCCTTGCGCCAAGTACGCCAGACCCAGGTTGATGTAGCCGTTCGGGTCGGCGGGCGCCAGTTCGATTGCCTTGCGATAGTCCTGCTCTGCCGCGGGATCCGCTTGGGACGCGAGCAGATTGCCCAGCCCGATGTAGGCTTGCGCCACGGACGGAGCAGAAATTCCGCTTGAAAATTCACTCGATCCCGTGGTGACCGTCGTCCCCGTTCCGCCAATGGAGATGGCTTGCTCGAAGGCTTGCCGCGCGTTCGATACTTGCCCCAAGCGCTGAAATTGTCTTCCCAGGTAAAGGAGCGATTCGATTTGCCCCTTGTCCGCGACGACACCTTGCTGAAAGACACGGATCGCTTCATCGTTCTGATTCAGCGATTCCAGGAAAGCGCCCAGACTGTTGTACGGTCGCGCTGTGCCGGGGGCAATGGCGATCGCGCGCTGGTACGCCGTTTGAGCCGCATCGTTGCGCGCCTGGCGCGCGTAGAGATCGCCCAGAGCAATTTGAGGGTCTGGTATGCTCTGATCGACTTGCGCGGCTTGTTTATAATCGTTCTCCGCCGCATCGAATTGGTTGAGCACTTGAGCCGCGTTGCCCACCGAGACCCAGTTCATCGCATTGCCTGGATGCAGCGCCGCGGCTTGCTGCATCGCACTCAAACCGTCCTGTAATTTCCCCTGCGCGATGAGGCTGCGTCCTTTCGCCACACCCATCAAGTCCGAAGCCGGCGCTCTGGCAGCGCCATCCTTGAACGCCGCGTTCGCCTCCGCCCAGCGGAGTTGCATTGTTAACGTGTTGCCGAGAACGGCGTACGCGAACGCATCGCCTGGGTCAGCCGCGATCGCTTGCTGGAATTGGACAATCGCCTCCGACGGTTTGCCTTGAGCGAGGTACAGATTGCCCAGCGCGATGGGCGCGCTCGCCGCGCAGCCGGCGAGACTCGCCGCGCGTTGGTACTCGGACTCGGCACTGCGCGAGTCGCCACGCGCGGCGAGAAAATCGGCGAGATTCTGATGCGCGAGACACGCGCCTGGCGCTATCTGCGTCGCCTGCATCAGCGCCTGGCGCGCCTGGTCGAACATACCTTGCTGGGTATAGACGCTCGCCTGCGCCTTGTATCCGTCAGGATCCATCGGCGCTGCCATGACCGCTTGGCTGAATTCCTGCTGCGCGGCGGGCAACTTGCCGGCTTGTTGATCAAGCCGCCCCCTTGCCAACCAAGCCGCGCTTTGCGTCGCGTCCAACTGGGCGGCAACCTGATATTCTTTGAGTGCATCTTGCGATTGCCCGGCGCGCACAAACAGGTCGGCTTGCGCCAGGCGCAACGCGACATTGCCCGGATCCGTCTTGACCCCTTGACTCAGGGCTGCCTGGGCTTGGTCCGGTTTGGCTTGATCGGTCAAGAACTGCCCCAGCGCGAGCCAAGCTTGCGCGTTCCCCGGCTCGAGTTGGGTTGCCTTCTGGTACGCCGTTAACGCTTTGTCGATTTGTCCCTGGTTTGCCAGTGCTTGCGCGTAAGCAATCCACGAGTCCGCTTTGCCCCCCGCGATGGTGGTGAGTTGTGTAGCTGCTTGGAGCGCCGCGTCCGGTTGCCCCAACGCAATATTCAGTTTCACTTGCTCGAGCAGAATGTCCGTGTCGCCCGGACGCTGCCGTTGGACTTGGGCGATTTCGCCGAGCGCCGCATCTGGCTTGCCCATCGACGCGTCGAGTTCTGACAATGCGACGACGGCAGACGCGTCCGTCGGCGAAATGGCGAGGGCGCGCTTGTAGGAAGACTCTGCCGCCGCAGAGTTTCCTTCCGCCACTTGAACCTGGGCGAGAGCTTGGTTCAGCTTGGCGGAGCCTGGGATGAGTTTCAATCCCTGTTGTACCGCCTTCGTGGCATTGGCGATGTCGCCGCGCCCCAGGTAATATTTCGATAGGGCGATATAGCCCGCGTCCAGCATTGGCTGTCGAGCGATGGCGGCTTGGTAGCTTGCGCGCGCCTGATCAGACTGCCCTTGTTTTTGTTGCAGATCACCAAGAGCCATCTCAAGCGCTGCGGACGCGGACGGGGGCACGCGCGCGATTGCCTGCTGATACGTCGCCTGCGCGCGATTGAAATCACCCTGCCGCTCATACAAGCGCCCCAGCGCCAGGTAACCATCTGGCGACGCGGGGAGGTTGGCGATCAGTTGCTGATACACACTCTCCGCATCGCTGGGGCGACCCAGAGCCAGATAAATATTGCCGAGGTCGATGTAGCCGGGAGGGTAACCGATGTCTTGTTGAGTCGCTTGCTTCAATTGCGCGACCCCTTCGTCCGTCTTGCCTTGTTGGATCAGAATGTCCGCCAGCGCCTGACGATTGGCTCCATCGCCGGCTTGGAGGCGAACGCTGTCGCTGAAAGTCCGAGTGGCTTGAACGGTCTGACCCTCAAGTTGTTGAATCTCGCCAATGCCGCGTAAAGCCGCCACGGAACTAGGCGAGAAATTCAGACTGGCTTGGAAACTCTGGGTGGCTTGAGCGAATTGCGCTTGACCTAATTGGTATTCCCCAAGAGCAACCAAGCCGTTGGCTTTGTCCATTGATCTTTGAGCCGCCGCTTGATATTCAGCCAACGCCAGATTGGGCTGACCTTGCTGTTGGTACAAGTCGCCGAGTACGACCTGCGGGCGAGCGCTATAGGGCGCTGCGATGATGGCTCGGAGCGCATATCCTTCCGCCGATGCGACGTCGGCGCGTTGCAGGGCAATCTGTGCCAATGCCAGATAGGCGGATTGATTCTCGCTGTCCAGACCGAGTGCCTGTTGCGAATACGCCGCAGAACCGGACGGATCGCCGCCGAGGAACTTGCCCGCCGCGGCGGCATTGTAGTACGAGGTGCCCACTCGATACCAGTCGATCGCGCGCTGTGCGTCCGCCACCGCCTGGCTCGGGTTGCCCGAGTCGGCGTGGAGCTTTGACAGCGCCAAGACAGCGGGACCAAACCCGAGGCGATACCCAACTAGTTTTTGGAGCTGGCTAATCGCATACGGTTGACCCTGTTGGCTGGACCACACGTCGGCTAGCCCTTGATACGGAGCAAACGTGAGCGGGTGCAAGTGAAGCGAAGTCAGATATTCGCCAGCAGCACGAGAATGCTCGTTCAAGGTACTGTATAGGTCGCCGAGACTCGTATGTGCGTTCCAATCCCAGAAATCGAGACGGGTCATCTTTTGGTACGCTTGTTCCGCGTCCGACCAGCGCTGCTCGCTTTCCAGAAGGTTGCCGATCTGCTGGTAGGTCTGACCGTATTCGAATAGCCGGTTCGATTGCTCGTACGCCGCCAGCGCGCGGTCGGTTGCGCCGGATTGGGACCAGAACTGACCCAGTTGAGAGTAGTAAATGCTCGTGCCGGGAGTGGTGAATTGCGCGGCGGCAGATTCATACGCTTGCGCGGCTTGGTCCGATTGCCCCAGGTATTGATACATGTCACCCAGCCGGACTTGATCGACCTGGTTGTTGTCTGGCTGCGCGACGGCTTGCTGATACGCGTGCAAGGCGGAATTCAAATCGTGCTTGAGCGCGTACGCTTCGCCTTGCAAGGCGTACGGCTGCGCCTCCGGAGAGGCGGCAATCGCCAGCTGCCACGCCGCAATCGCGTCGTCCAATCTGCCGGCTTGCAGGTCGGCGCGCCCCAGTCCGATCGCGGCTAGATACCGGGTGTCCGCGTCGCTTGATTTGAGCCAATCGTTATAAGCGGTCATCGCGTCCTGCCAATGCCCGGCCGTCAGTGCCGAATTGGCTTGGATGACCGGATTGCTGAGATCGGTCGAAACGACTTGATACACGCGCCGATTGACCGCGGTGAGCACCGGACGAAAATTGCCCGGCAGGTGCCGCAGCTGCGGTTCCAGCGGCGAATCGAGTGAGACGATCACATAGCCGACGTTCCAACGTTTCAAGATCGACAGAAGGCGTTCGTCCACCAATTCGGCATTGTGATAATACTCGGCATCGAACAGCCGCTGCCATCCTTCGTCTGTTTGATTAATGTAGATGAATGTACGGACGCCGTTCGTGCCGTGAAACTCGACGACTTTGGCATTGGGCGCGTAGGCGATCAAGCAGAAATCTGTTGTGTCATTATCACCCAAAACAACCGTATTCTTGGTGAGCAGGGTTTGAAACGGACGGAGAAGCGGGTCGGCGAGCACGCAATAGTTCTTGTCGAGATTGACCTGGTACTCGTGGAGCCAGGTCAAGTTCCATTGCATTGGGGGCAAGCCGACCAGGGCAACGATCACCGGCACCGCAGCGCCGACCAGATTGAACCGATTGGCTGGAACTTTCTGGATGAGTTCCCAAGACAGCCAACCCACTGTAATGACAGCGGCGATGCTAATAGGCCAATGCAAACGATACAACAGCGAAGGCGTGACGAGAGTACCCAGAACATCCGCCGTGGGAGGGAAAATCAGCAAGAGAGTGTCTAACACGAGCATGCCGAACAAAAGCCGCTCGGGACGTGACTTGCGCATTCGGCGGAAGAGCAGCGGAAGAGTCAAGAACGCCAGAATCTGTACGGGCTGCAAAATCAGACGCGGATGCAAGATATAGGAGCCATTATCAAGTACGAAAATACGTTCCCGCTCGAACGCGCCGCTAATCTCAAGGTACAGACTGGGATCACGCGTGTCGGTCAGGCTCGTCGCGATAAGCCCCTTGGAGGGATGCTGGATTTGAAAGAGCAGAAGGTAGAACGACGAAGTCAAAGAAACCATCAGAAGCGCAGTCACGACCGTCACGCGCCAAAACGTCGTCCAGTTGCGATTGGCGAGCAACTCGATAATCGCCAAACCGGCGAGAGACAAGCCCAACAACGCTCCAACGATGGGATGGGTCAAGGTCGCGGCGATAGCGGCAAAAAGCAGCCAGAGCAGGGTCTTGCGCCGTGGATGGTTGAAATAATCCAAAGCCAAACCGATGCCCACTGGCAGCACAATAAAACTGCCCACAACCTTGTCCAAGCTTGAACGGCTGATGACTTCGTACCCTGCAAACGAACCGCCCTGGTTCCATAGGAGTAGATAGAAACCCCAGGCAAGTGTGATCCACGCCGCTGCATTGCGACGGTTTGTGACGCGCTGCGCCAAATAGTACATCGCCGCCAGCGACAAGAGAATCAGCGGGACTTGTTGGGGACCCACGAGATCCACCGGATCAACGCCGCTCACAAACGACATCATGGCTTGCTGAACGAACCAGCCGCTGAACAAGAACCTCGGCGAAACAGGAGCCGTGCCAAACCGCGGCTCAGTCACAAAGATGTGCGGATCGTGGAGGATGCCCTGTATCCAGCCCAGGTTATCGAATTGATCGCCGTCCATAAAACTGTTGAGGTGAAAGAACACGAGTCCCGCGGCAAGCATGACGATAGCCACAACGAGCCATACCGGCGTGCGATCGGTCTTGTCTTGAGCACGCTCATCGAGAGGCGTGAGCAAATTCTTGATCGCGGCTGCCACGACCAAAACAATCGTGCAGACGGCAAATGCCCACACGTAGACGACCAGATTCGTGTGCGCAAAGATGACTGCCTGAGCGGGGATTCCCAGGAGGGCAAGACTGGCGACAAATGCCAATGCCAACCGCTCGACCCAGTTCCCCTCGTTGCCCAAAAGACAGACCACGGCTGATCCGGGTAGAATGAGCAGGGGGAGCGCCAAGATCGCAGTAAAAAACGATGAAACACCTGCCAGGGTTCGCAGCACTGGCAGGGAAACTAGCGTGACGGCGAGCAATATCCAAAATTCGGCATAGCTGCCAAAACCACGCAACGTCAGCGAAGATAATTTTCCGGTTCTCATACGCCGTACCTAAGCCGGGCTCGTCGGTTAGCTGCCCAGTCCTTGCAATGTTGCGGGGTGATGCGGAAAGGGAACCCAATGGTCAGCCACCCCGTGACACCACCGCGCTTTCAAGCTCATCCCAAATAGCCCAGCGCTTCCAAACGTTCCCGAATAACTTGTTCGTCTTCCGGGCTCAAATCTGCCGCCGCCCGTGTCTCGGGTGGCGTATCGACTGCGTCCGCGAACGCGACCGACAACTTGGCTTTGCCTTCGTCAGTAAAAGCGGCGGATAGTACCTGTCCATCCATCGTTTTAGGAATGGGCACGCCCATCAGCGCGAGAACAGTCGGGGCAATATCCTGCAACGACGCGCCCTCCACTTTTCGTCCCGGCTCGATTCCCTTTCCATACAGGCACAGCACACCATTCATTCGATGTGTTCCGCTGCGGTCCGGGCTGGGTTCGAGCCAGCGGTTCGAGGCAAAGTCGTGCACGCCGTATCCCTGGTTTCGCCAATCAAACGGAGCGAACTGGAGGTCAGGCGCGTTTTCCGAATACGGTCCGTGGTAAAGGTCGTGCTGCCGGTAAATCTCGCCGACAAACGGCTCGCCCGTGTCGGGATGGCGCAGCGCGCGCAAGTCTGCCGTAATGCGCTCCAAAAGTTTTTCGTACTCCGCGCCCGGCTCGACGATGCCTTGAGGTTCGCGACCCTTGAGATTGACAAAGATGGGGCCGCCGTAGCCGGTCGAGTATGCCGTCGTGCGCGACCAATCTACGTCCGCCGACGAAAGGAACGCTCGCTTGACGAGCGCCTTGAGTCTATCATTGTGGGTGCTAGCGGTCTCTTGAACTTTGCCGCCCAAGCGCAGCGCGCGCATGAGATTGAGGAGGCGGAGCGGTGTGATCCCCAAGCGAAACATGAGCTGTTTCAGTATGATGAGCGGTGCGCGCTTGAATTTCAAATAACCTTTTTGAGCCAGCCACGCATTGAGGTGCATGTAATGATCCAACGCCCCAAAACCGTGATCGGAAACTACCATCACCAAGACGTCATCGCCCGCTTCGTTCATCAACTGGGCGATGAACGAATCCACTTGCTGATACACGCTCTGGATCGCCTGGGCGACTGCTTCTCTGGTTTTGGGATCGCGCGTCGAATCGCTCGCGCCGTGGGTTTCCATCTGTTTCCACATAAAGTGCGAGATAATGTCCACGCCGATAAAAACGGTAAACAAGAAATCCCACGATGGCTCACGCTTCATCAGAAATTCCGTCGCATCGAGCGTCATCTTGTCCCAGCCCAGCACATCCTCGATGAATTTGAGTTCCTCGCCCTCGGAAAAAATGCCCGGCGGATAAAAACTGAAATTGGGCACTGCGGCTTTCAGTTCCGCGAGCAATTCCACCGGCTGTGACGCATCGGTGGCAAAAGTTGGCGTCAGCAACCCACTGACCATCACACCATTCACCGGCTCTGGCGGATAGGTGGCTGGCACGTTGAAAACGACGGTGCGCCGTCCCGCTTGGCTCAACAATTGCCAGAGCGACGCGCCGTGGCGATGCGAGGCGTCGACCACCATCGTTTCATAACTGCCTTCTCGCCGCGCGTAGAAATCGAACAATCCGTGCTTGCCCTGGTTCATGCCGGTCGCCAGAGTGCCCCAGGCAGCGGGAGTCACCGGCGGCATCACGCTCTGCAGTTCTCCGGTGGCTCCTTGGGTCATGAGCCGCCGAAAGGTCGGCAGGATGCCTGCTTCCGCCCACGGACGAATGAGATCGAACGTTGCGCCATCGACTCCAATCAAAAGTACTTTTCTGCGATCTGATCCATTATTGGATGCTACCATTTGTGTCTCCTGATTGCACGCTACTTGAGAATGAGTGGAAGATACACTGTTCGAATCGGAAGAAGCGGAGCGTAGCTTAAACCATAGACTCCGTCGACCAATAGAACATAGTTCACGCCATTGCCGGAATAATTCGTGGACAGAGACCAAGGCGATGTGGCGCCCGGCACCGCGGCTCCAATCAGCGTCTCCGGCGAATAGGCAGCTGTTGTAATTGCTACCGGCGCACTCCAGTCATTTATCGCGTACGGACTCGTTCCCTCTTTGTAGTACACACTGCCGTCAGCGATATCGTTATTGCCACTCGTACGATACACGGCGTAGAATGTGCCGGTGGAGGTATCCAGCGATAAGCTCGGCGACCAAAATGTTGCAGTGGAGTCGAGCGTAATCGCTGTGCCCCACGCCCCATTCCAGGAATTGTATTTCACGCTCCCATCCCCGCCGATGTAGAGAAGATGCACCACATCGCCGACAGCGACTACAGACATTCCCTGACTGTAAACGCCGAAGGCGGCATTGTTGTCGATGGTTTCGGGCGCCGACCACGCTGTTCCGTCATAGAGTACGCCCATCAACGCATTCAGGTTTTTGTAGACGACATACACTTTACCATTGGTCAAAGGCACCGCGTAACCACCGACGCCCGAGTCTCCGCCATTCGCCGTGGGGGCAAGCACGACGGTTGGGGGTCCCCACGCGCTGCAGGTGGAATCTGTGGATTTTCTGATAACTAACCCGGTCGTCGTAGTGGTAACATGCCGCGCGAGCACCCAGCAATTCTTGTTCGAGTCCAGAATCGCGGAGGGAAAATCATAGCCGTCCGTCGTGGGATTTCGCGTCGCCTGGAAAAGAACCGTCGCGCTGCTCCATGTGATGGTGGGCGTCGGCGTGTCGTGCACCTGCCCCATTTGGAAATACATGTCCGTATAGGCATCGACCACTTGGACGGCATAAGCTGCCAGAACAGTGTTGCTGGTAGGGTCGTACCATTCGTCATGATGCTGATTGCCCGAGGTGCTCAACTGACCTGCCTGTGTCCACGTTGTACCATCCGGAGAATAATAATAGAATTGCCCGGTGGTCGCTCCGTAACCATTGCGGAAAAAAGCCCAATAGTACTTGCCATCAAAAAAACTGTTACGCAAAGGACGGATGATTGGTGTGGACTCGCCCCTGATCCCATCATAAAAGACGATCAGCGCGGGATGATCGTCGGGATGCGCCGAGTCTCCATTTGCGATCATCTCTGTATACGCATTCGTTTCGTTCGAGCCGACCAAACCAATGCCAAAGGGCGCTCCGGTGGCGACTTTGTTTTGCAAATCCTGTACAACGGTGTTCAGAGTATACCCATCGTACCCAAGCGGATCAACCGTCGCCTTGTCGCTCTGAAACTGGAACAAACCCACCTCGTAGCTATTGGCATTACCGATGTCGTTGAATAGCTGCTGATTATGCAAGTTATCATCCGGATAAGAGGAGATCGGGTTGCTCAATTGTTTCACGTCAACCGTGTTTCCGGCTCCATAGGGTTGCGTGGGATGAAAGAAGATTCCAACGGACTGGATCTTGGCGTTCTTGGGTATCGCTGAAGTGTCCCACTCTAGAAACGCCCGGTACGTCAATGTCTGGGTCGGTACCGCTCCAATGATGAGCTGGCTCTGATTCGTACGGCGCTGATAGGTCGTGAAATCCGTCTGGACGAATCCTTCTCCGCCAGCTAGATTCTTGTCAGCCAAGACCACTGTATCGTCAATCACCACGGGAAATTGCCTATTGGGGTCGCTTAGCCATCTCTTTCCTGATGGTTTGATCACCTTGACGAGGTCATAATATCCATCTTTTGTTACGACCTTGTAATAGATTCCATAATTTCTATTTTGCTTATTTCCTCGTTCGTACATGACCGGCTTGGGCACGCTCCAAATTCGCTCGGCATTGTTATTGTAGAAAGCAATCGAACCGTCTGATTCGATCTTCCACGTTGCGTCCTTGACCGAGAACCTTTTCTGGATCTGATCGATGTGACTCGCCAGGGATTTGTCCGTAACGATGAACTCCTCCAGCATTTGAGTTGGAGACAGCTCATAGCGCACATCAACGCCCGGATAGATGTTTTTGTAGAGAATGGTGTTTCCCGTTGCCTGCGCTGTCGCAGTGTCCAGGATTCCCCACGTCTGATGCTGGTCGATCCCGAATCGAATCTCGGCGCCTTTGGCTTGGTAGCGAATGAGATACTGGGAACTCGATTCTGTCTTAAAGTACGCATGATAATCGTCCTTGACCATCTGAAAACCAAAGTTTGGGTCAGTGGAAGGGGCGATCCGGGTGTCGATGACATGCCAATTCCCATTCGCATCTTGATAGTGAATGGGGTCGGTCGAGATGCGCATCACTCGACTGTTGTCGGACAAGCGGTACACTGTCGCAAAACGACTTCGCTGGCTAACAATCTCTTGCAGGTTCTGGTCCGATAACGGATTAATGAACGAACCAGATAGTATGCCGTCCATTTTGCCACCCGATGGCATCGGGCGGTAGAGCAGAGCCAATCCGGCAACCGCGCAAAGAAATATCGCGATGAATGTAATCGAACGCGTACTATTTGTTTCGAGCGGAACCACCTCATCTCACCTCAACGAAAACCGGACTGTCGCTCACATCGAGCGCGCCAGGGTTTGCCGTCATCACTTTGCCTGTGATGTCCGTCACCGTGACCGAACTGGCTTGCACCGGCAATTCCACTTTGGTTGGCTGGTCGCTCCACAGGGCGTACACGGAGCCGCTGCTTTTATCGTACCGATAACCCCACACGCCGGCACCCAAGTTCAATCGTTCCGAATGGGTCGTGCCGTTCAATTCATCCGCCACGACTTTGAAGGACTCGGCCGCCGGGCGCGGTCCATTGGGTCCGATCAAGCCGGGATGCCCCTCGGCTTGAAAAGCAATATCGGTGAAAAGCCAACTCAGCGCGCGCAAGCCGCCCTCGCCAATTGCTACCGCCATGTACTTGGGTACATCGCGCGCCTGGGCTTGGGGGCTAAAAGTACTGACATTCGTCCACGCGTACCCCATTTCCCAGAGGTCGAGCGGTTTATCTGTGCCGCGCGCTTTCAACTGGCTGTGTACCCAGTCCATAATCGTCGGAAGGTCAGACCAAGGACCAAAATAGTGCAATTGCTCCACGTCATAGTATTGGTTGTTGTCGAACAACATCGGTGCCCAAACGAGCAGACGCTGGACCTCCGGCTGATTGAGCAAGTTATTCATATCCTGTTCCGAATTGACCGTGATCGGCTCACCGTGCCCCGCCGGCGGCGAAAAAGTCGCAAAGTAGTTGTGGAGGAAATCGACGGCTTGTTGCTTTTTCCCCGCTTTCAAAAGATCGTTGGCATACAGTACCCCCAATCCGCTGCTCGATATTGCCGAGTCTTCGACGATGGCATGCGGATCCGCCGCGTGGATTGCTCGATAAGCCGTCGCGAGCATTTGGAAATACGATTCGGGGCTGGACGGCCAGTTCGACGACGCGTGCGCTTCATTCTCAATCGAGTACCGGCTGATGATTCCTTTGTAATGACTCGCCAATTGAAACACAAAGTTGTAGTAATCGTTCATGTCCTTTGGAGGCATTGAAGCAATCGCTTTGGAAGGAATATCCGGCACCGGCAGCGTTGCCCACGCATTTCTGGAGAGAACATGGATGCCGATGTCGAATCCGCACTTGTGCAAAGCCATAATGACATCGTCCGCCCTTTTCCAGACAAAGATGCCTTTGATCGGTTCGATGCCGTCCCACGGAATTGCTGTCCACGTAAAGCGCGCGCCGTAACTGTACATTGCCTGGCAGTACTTGGGAGCATCCAACGGCGGTACATAAGTACCGATGAGTCTCTCCGGTCCGCTAGACACCGGCGAAGGTGTGCGTGGAGCCGCCGGGGGCGTGGTCGCGTTTGGAGTTGGCGCGACGCTTGTCGCTGCCGGCGAATTCGCCGGGGTCGGTGGTAGAGACGTGATGGTCACTTCAGGTGTGGACGTCTTCCTCCCCACAATCCTGTTGATTGCTCCGCAACCGAAAAGTGGCAGGCAGAAAAAGACGAGCGCCAATGCGCCGATTCGCTTCGGCGTTATCGATGCGTGAAAACGCGCTGGCAGAAAAAAACGAACTGGCATATACGATCCTTCCAATTAACGGGTCTGCCGCAAAGTGGGTATCAACTTGTTCAAGCCGATGGTGCAAAGAACACACGCGAGCGCGCCCACTTGCAGCGCGAATGGCGCGCCCCAGAAACTGGCAAACGATCCGGCAAACAGCCCGCCCAGCCGCGGGGCGCCGGCATCGGACAAGGTGACGACAGACATGACCCTGCCGCGCAAGTCATCGTGCACGCGCGCCTGGGCAAACGTGTACGCCAAGACTTTGAGCGCCACCACCAAGCCGCTGACCAGGACGAGCAAACCGCACGCGAGAAGCAGATTCGGCATCGCCGCGAATCCCAGCGTCGCGACCGACGCGGCAAATCCCAACCAGACGAGTGCGAGTCCCCTTCGACCGGAGGGAAGACTGGCAATACTCAGAGAGCCCACAACGGCTCCCACGCCGGAGGCTGTCACCAAAAAGCCCAGTCCCAGCGGACCCGCTTTTAGAATGTCGCGCGCCATAACCGGCAGCAACGTCTGATAGGGCACGATGAACAAATCGACGATGATGATCATACTGATCGCCGCCAGGATAACGCGTTCACCGGCAAGATAGCGCACATTATCGATCAAGTTGGCTTTGAGCGAAGTCCGACTGGCAGACAAAACGCGCTCTGACACGTGCATCGCCACGAGCGCCACAGCAACGGCGGTGAATGACAACCCATTGAACGCGAAACAAATTGCCTCGCCGAACAGCGCCACGCCAATTCCCGCAATCATCGGTCCGATCACGCGCGCGACGTTGTAGCCGGTCGCGCTGATCGCAATCGCGTTATTCAGCCCTTCGACCGGGACCGTATCGGCGAGAAACGCTTGTCGCACGGGCTGGTCGATCGACGTCAGCGCGCTCATCACCAAGTCGATGACGATCACATGCCATACCTGAACTTGATGGCTCCCGGTCAGTGCCGCCAGGATCAGCGGAGGGAAAACCTGACCGATTTGAACAAGGAACAGAAGATTACGACGCGGAAATCGGTCGGCGATGGCTCCGGCAACCAGGGTCAACGGAGCCAAGGGGAGCAGAATGATGAAACCCACGAATCCCAAAGCAAACGCCGAGTTGGTCAGCCGATAGACGAGCCATCCTTCAGCGACCTGCTGCATGTACGTGCCAATTTGAGACACGACCAGACCGAAAATATATAATCGAAACTCACGATACTCCAAAGCACGGAAGGTCTGGCTCGTCCAACTGGCTTGCCGAGCGCGCGGGATAATCACGATTCTTCCAATGTGTTCAATGACGCTGACGATCCTTGTGCCTGGGCACACCCCGCAGTGCGCTTTCACCGCGCCGATGTCCTTTGACGATCGACGTGGTGTGGGAAGCCAGCGGCACGGTTGCCGCGCGGGGAGTGCGTTTGATCCGCCGAGCCGTCTGGTACCGCCAGCGAATCTCGAAGACGCGCCAGGCGGCTTCCAGCTTGACCAAGACCGACATCTTGCTCTTGCCGATGTGGCGGTCTGGAAAATAGATCGGAATTTCCTTGATGCGCAAGCCGAGCCGCTCAGCCGCAAAGCACATTTCAACCTGAAAGACATAGCCGCTTGATCGAACTTTTTGCAGGTCGATCTGCTCCAGGGCGCTGCGGCGCCAGCATTTAAAGCCACCAGTCGCATCTCGCGTTTTGACGCCGAGGATGAGTTGGGTCCACACCGAATTCGCCCACCAGCTCAGTAGCCGCCGCCCCGGGCTCCAGTGTTCATCGACTTGGCCACCGTGAACGTAGCGCGAGCCAACCACCACATCGAATTCCTGAGCGAATTCAAGAAACTGTGGAAGGTATTCGGGCGAATGCGAAAAGTCGGCGTCCATCTGGATGACATAATCCGCCCCGTGCTCCAGCGCCCATCGAAAGCCCTGGAGATAAGCCGTCCCCAGTCCAAGTTTGCCAGGGCGATGAATCACGTGGATGCGCCCGGGGAACTCGCGCGCCAAGTCTTCGGCGATCTGACCTGTGCCATCGGGGGAGGCGTCATCGACAAACAGGAGCTCCAGGTTAGGCACGCTCAGGGACAACAGTCGATCAACGAGAGCAGGCAGGTTCGCCGCTTCGTTATACGTTGGTACGACCACAATCGTTTGGTTCGCCATCAGAATCTACTTTCCGACACAAAGTACCTTCGCGTCGTAGCGGAGCTATGTCAAACTGTGCTTCGGCGGTTCACAAGCCGTTGCCTTGTTTTGCCACCGTCCGATGTTCTGCCCAGACCGCGCGATCCGCGCCCCAATCCAGGTTTCGCAGACTCTCGACGATCCAGCCCGGCGGAGTGATGCGATGACTCATCGTCAACTTGCGCAGCTTGCGATAGCGCGGCATCTTCAGCACCGCGGCAACTAGAGAGATCACGAGCAAGGGCGTCGCCACCAGCGCATAGGCGAGCTTACCGACCAGGGTCGGATTGTGTTGCCCCGCTCGAAGCAGCTTGCCCAAGAACAGCCGCGGCAAAAGCCGGAAAAACTCGGACGGATAACACAATTTGTAATAGACCAGGATCATGTTCCGCGTCGACAAGAACGCCCGCCGCACGCTTCGCCGACTCCATTGGAACAGCCAGATCGTATCGTGATAGACCAGCGACCGCGGCGCCATCAGCACCTCATAGCCCGAGGCGTTCAGGCGCAGCCCCAGGTCAATATCGTCAAAGTAGGCGAAGAAACCTTCATCCGTCCAGTACCCCAGTTGGTCGAGAATCTCCGGATTCATGAGGCAGGCGGCACAATAAGCGCTCAGCACGTGAATCGGCGGTGTCGTCGGCGTGACCGGGACGATCCGAAAGTCCTGTATGCTCAAGGGTGTCAGATCGCACACGTACGCGCGCTGCACCGGCGCATCTCGGAGTGCCGGGTTGTATTCAAGCCACTGCGGCAGGATCATATTGCTCTCGACAATCCCGGCGCGCGGATGGCTCATCATCGCTTGCAACAACTCGGACAACCAACGCCGATGGGCGACGACATCTTGATTGGCGTACGCAATATACCTGCCGCGCAGATGCGGTCGAGCCAGGCGAACGGCGGTGTTCGGTCCATAGTTTTGATCAAGCCGAATAACCCGCACCGCGGGAAAGTTCTGCGCGATCCAGTCCGCCGTCTGATCGCGCGAGGCATTGTCCACGACGACAACTTCGTACTGCTCCCTCGGCAAGTCCTGATCCAGCACCGAAGTCAGGCAAGCGCCCACATGCTTCCGACCGTTGTACGTTACGATCAGCACACTGACGAGCGGCGCTACGCCGTTATGGATCGGATTCATTTCCCAATCCGTCGCTCTGCCACTCTTCTCGCAACAAGCCCAAGATCACTTTGTCGTAGAATTTGCCTCGCGTGAATGCGGCTTGGCGCAAAACCCCTTCCTCCTGAAAACCGTACAGCTTCATCAATTCAATGACCCGATTGAACGGATAGCACGCGGCATAGAGTCGATGCAGGTTCAATTCCTCAAAGGCATACCGGATCAGCAATTCGATAGCCTCTTCGGCATAGCCGTGACTGCGCTCGCTTGGATCGACGATGCCGGGCCCGATTTCGCATTCCTGATTCCGTGCGTCGATGCTGCTCAAGCCGATAAAGCCAACCGCTTTGCCCTCGCGCGTTTCGATCATAAAGATCAGCCGCGAATGATCGGACACCAAACCCTCGTACCATTTCCTTTGTCCACCGGGATAGACGGGTAAAGGTGTGAAGAAGAAAGGACGGATGTCTGGCGCATTTCTCCAGTGGGCAATCATTTCCAAATCACGTTCTTCCACCGGTCTGAGAACCACACGTTTTCCTTCGAGCATGACTCTCACCATAAATCTATGTGTTGCGCGTTGCCGAATGGGTAACAGGAATCATCTCGCCGTTCACGAACGAGGCTTCCTTCGAAGCCAGAAAGAGCACCGTCTCAACGACCGCGTCACAACTTTCGCTTGATCCAGGGATGTGCTGCGAATCGACGTCGCTGCAAATCGCGATGGCGTTGCAGAAGATGCCGCGCCGCCCATACTCCTTCGCAATACTGCGGATGAAGGCATACAACGCGGACCGCACGACCGCATACCCGACCGGGCTCGTGGAAGTGTCGCTGGGCGCCGACAGGACAAAGATGACATGCCCTCCTTCGCCCGTGGCGAGAAACTCTTGAATCGCACGCTGAGACGATAGGAATGGCTCGCGCAAATAAATCGACATGACCTGATCCCATTCCCGGCGCGAAATTGCGGCAAGCGAGCGTCCCGTTACGACAGGGGCGGACAGGCAATGAACCAGGACGGACAAATTTTCGAGGCGCTCCAGGCTTTTGTCCAATAGGCGCTCGATTCCAGGCTCGGACGTCTCGATGGTGACGATGGAGACACCGTCTCCCTCGCTGACTTCGGGCATCCGTTCGCCACGGCGCAGACCCAAAACCACGCGTGCACCCTCTTGCGCCGCCGCAACCGCGACGCTGTGTTTAGTTTCTGCCGCGTTGCCGAGAATGACAAACTCTTCGTTGTCGAAACGCTTCAGTGGGATATACGTCGTCAAGTTTTATCCGGCAAGGAGAGAAGAGCCTGGTCAAAAGTCTGGCATTCCGCATTCGCATCGACGTGAGCCACGAACCCCAGCAAACTCTTGCCGGGTCCGCACTGAATGAATCGCGTCGTTCCTTGCTTGACCAGGTACTGCAAAGTTTCGTCGAACAAGACCGGCGACGTGATTTGATCGACGAGCGATTGCCGAATCGCGGCAGCGTCACGCAGCGGCAATGCGGTCACGTTATCGATGACAGGATAAACCGGGTCGCGCATCGGCAGAGCCGCGACCAGTTTCTCGAACACCGGCACCATCGGAAGGAGCAGATCGCAATGGAACGGCGCGCTCACGCGCAACGGCACCGCCATGCCGTCTTCTTCCTCGCAGCGCGCGGCAGCCGCCAAGACCGCTTTCTCGTCGCCCGAAATCACCGTTTGCTCCGGCGAGTTGTGAGTCGCGACGTTCACGACCCCTTCGCCGCGCACCGCCTGACACGCCGCGTACACGCGCTCGCGTTCCAGACCGATGATCGCCATCATCGCGCCGCGCCCCTCCGGCACAGTCTCTTGCATCAAACGACCGCGCTCGGCGACCAGGCGGACCGCGTCTTGCAAGTCCAGCGCGCGCGCGATGACGAGTGCCGAATACTGACCCAGACTGTGACCCGCCAGCCAGTCCGGCTGAATGCCCCAGGAGAGGAGATGGCGTGCGTGCGCGACCGACAGCGTCAACACGGCGGGCTGTGTGACTGCCGTCCGACGCAACTCTTCTTCAGGACCCTCGAGCATAATCTTGGAGAGAGACATTCCCAGCGCGCGGTCAGCCGCCGCGAACGTCGCCCGGCAATCCTCACACAACGCGATCAGGTCGCGTCCCATCCCGACGGTTTGGCTTCCCTGACCCGCAAATAAAAATGCAATAGACACGGCGAGCTTCCTATCTCAACTTGCCCACGACAATACAAGAATTGATGCCGCCAAAGCCAAACGAGTTCGAAATAGCGACATTCATCCGGTATTCGCGTGCCTGATTGGGCACGAAATCCAGGTCGAGTTCCGGGTCGGGTTCATCGAGGTTGATCGTCGGATGTACGAAATTGTTTTCCATCTGAAGGATCGTCGCGACCAACTCGACGACAGCCGCCGACATCACCGTATGCCCCACCATAGATTTGGTCGAGTTCACCGGAATCTGATAGGCACGTTCTCCCAAGACGGTCTTGATCGTGGTGACTTCGGCGCGGTCGCCCTGCGGAGTCGATGTCGCGTGCGCGTTGACGTAATCCACCTGTGCCGGTTCGATGGCAGCATCGAGCAAGGCGCCGCGCATGGCGCGCACCTGTCCCTCCGTCGCCGGCTTGGGCAACCGAGACGCATCCGATGCCGACGCGGCGCCCAGCAATTCGCAATAAATGTGAGCGCCGCGCGCCCGCGCGCTCTCCCAAGTTTCGAGGACGACCGCGCCCGCACCTTCGCTGGGAACAAAGCCCTCCCGGCGCAGAGCGAAGGGACGGCTGGCGCGGGTCGGATCATCGTTGAAGGAGCGCCAGGAGATGGCATCCATGATCGCCCAGCCCTGCAAGACCACGGGATCAAGCGGAAGCGCTCCTCCAGAAACAAGGACGGCGTCGGCGCGGCGCGCGCGGATGAGGTCCAGCCCAGCCATCAGCGCCAAGTTGCCGCTCCCACACGCCCCGCCTACCGTGAAACTCGGTCCCTTCAAACGCAAAAGCTCCGAAATGACCGAAAGCACATCGGTATCCAGACAGTAAAGCCCGTACAGCGGATCGATAAACTCCGGATCATCCTTGAGTGTCAATGCATTTTCATAGATGTAGCTCGCGTTCAAGTTGGTGCCGGAAAGTACGTGACCCAACCTCTCGGATGGCACTGAGACGTCAGATAGCCCGGCATCAACGTACGACTGCAGCGCCGCCGCGGCGGTGAGCTGTCCGGAACGCGGCGTGGTACGCAGTAGCTTGAACGCATACTGCGCGAGCTCGGTCGGGTAATGCCCGCCGACGCGACCCAGGTGAGCCTCAAGATCGAAATCGCTCATGTCTCCGCCGATCTTCGATTCGATCCGCTCGTCCATGTGTTTCCAACGGGTAATGCCGGAGCGTCCCACTTGGAGTGACTCCAGGTATTCTTTGATATTCTCACCGATCGTTGTCACTATGCCGATACCGGTGATGACCACTCGGCGATCTCTATCGATTGTGGACATACTCATCCTCTTACAACATCCCCAGCGAAGCATGCCGTTTCTGGCTCGCCCACCTGAGCGATCGAGAGCGCGTACGCGCCGTCGGACATCTGGAGAATTTTGCAGCCAACGTGGATTGGGCGACCGCGCGAGAGCGTCTTCAGTCGATACCGCACCTCGACCCGGGCGCAGCCCCGTCCCAGATCAAGCGAACGGAGGTCGATGGCTTCGGGACCGATGTGATCATCCGCGCCGAGCGCTTTCCACACCGCTTCCTTCACCGTCCAAGCCGCCAGTCCAGCGATTTCTACGCCCTCGGGAATGCCGGCAAGCAACTCTTGTTCACGGCGCGAAAACGCATACGAGTTTTCAAAAACCTGGTTGGCTCTGATCTGTTCCACATCGATGCCAGCGGCGTCGCATCCACCCCTCGCGTTGCGCCAAGCGCACGCAGCGCCCAGCCGACCCGAATGCGCGATCGATACCGAAACGTCGCTGGCAGTGCCATTCACTCTGACCAGCGGCTCGCGCCGCAGCCCATTGACAACTTCAATCGCGGTACTGGC
>Ga0272448_1002919_pt1 | contig 20834 bp, 24 predicted proteins | sample YNPCB0191_FD_202220 | JGI IMG/M metagenome (GOLD analysis project Ga0272448, IMG submission 202220) | Hot spring sediment microbial communities from Yellowstone National Park, WY, United States - YNP-CB-019-1 | ecosystem: Environmental > Aquatic > Thermal springs > Hot (42-90C) > Sediment... | reverse complement strand
GCACCCGCACTACTTCCCGCCTGTTGTCTTCGAACGTGTCTTTCGTGTGCTCACCCTGGCGTGCGCATCACCCGCCCAGCAAACTGGGGGCCCCCCAGTACAGCATCTGCTTTGCAAAGGTGGGTCTTTGGTGTATAATACGATTCATCACAAGGACGATACCCACATACTGGCCCTGAGACAGTGTGGAGCGCGGCGATCCGCTCGTCGCGATGCAATCATGGGAGACGGTGCACAATGTCAGATGAGAGAAAGATACGTGTGCTGGTGGCAAAGCCAGGACTGGATGGGCACGACCGTGGAGCAAAGGTCATTGCCCGCGCCTTGCGCGATGCAGGCATGGAGGTCATCTACACTGGCCTACGCCAGACGCCGGAGATGATCGTCGAAGCGGCTATCCAGGAAGATGTGGACGTCGTCGGCCTGTCTATTCTCTCCGGTGCACACCTGACGCTGGTTCCGCGCACGTGCGAGTTGCTGCACAAGCACGGGTTGGATCACGTTCTCGTCTGCGTGGGCGGCATCATCCCCGAAGAGGACATCCCCGCCCTCAAGCAAGCAGGAGTTGCTGCCATCTTTGGACCGGGGACATCAACTGAAGATGTGGCAACCTTCATCAAGGATTCCGTCAGGCCACGATGAACGACCTGGCCGCAAGTGTTCTGGCAGGTGATCGTCGTGCCGTTGCCCGCCTGTTGACATTGGTCGAGAACGCTCCTGTCGAGGCACGCCGACTGCTGGCCACCCTCTATCCGCATACCGGACACGCCCATGTGATCGGCGTCACCGGCGCACCAGGCACCGGTAAGAGCACGCTGGTCAACCAGATGACGCTTGAGCTGCGCCGCCGCGGACGAACAGTGGGTATCATAGCAGTAGACCCCACCAGCCCGTTCAGTGGCGGCGCCATCCTGGGTGACCGCATCCGCATGCAGGATGTTGCCGGCGACCCTGGCGTCTTCATCCGCAGCATGGCCACCCGCGGCAGTCTCGGCGGGCTGGCCCGCGCCACCGCCGACGCCATTCGTGTCCTCGATGCTTTTGGGAGAGACATTATCCTGGTTGAAACGGTGGGCGTTGGACAGGCAGAAGTGGAGATCGCGCGGGCAGCCCACACGACAGTCGTCCTGCAAATACCGACTCTGGGCGACGATATCCAGATTCTCAAGGCCGGAATTCTGGAAATAGCCGATGTGCTGGTCATCAACAAGGCTGATCTGCCGGGTACAGAGCGTGTGCGGGCAGCACTCAGCATGATGCTCGACCTGGGTGCCCGAAGCAACGACTGGCGGCCGCCGATTATCGAAACAATTGCCGTGCAAGGCCTGGGCATTGCTGCTGTGATTGATGCCGTTGAGCAGCATCTCGCCTATCTAAAGGACGGCGGGCGTCTGGCCCAACGTGAGCGACAGCGGGTGCACGACGAAATCGTCTCACTTCTGCGCGATAACCTGACCGCCCGCACACTGGCCGCGCTGCCCGAGGGTGCGCTCGACAGCCTTGTCCAGCGCGTCTGCCGGCGACAGATTGATCCCTATGCAGCAGTGCAAGAGATTATCGGCAAGTGAATAACAACGTGGTAGCCCGACACGTTGCTGTCAAGGCAGCCGCCCACGCAGCAAGCAAGTCTCCCATGACCGGCAATCCGGTGGTGTGACAGCCGACTCGGCAGTATTCAGTCTAATGGAGGAACATGTGGGGAACCGGTACCGTAGTCTTATCACGTTGACCTTTCTCGTCGCTGTCAGCATCATCCTGGCTGCCTGCAGTCTGGGCAGTGCGCTGCTCTCGGGCGTCAAGATCACACCCGCCACGATCTCACCAAACGGCGACGGCAAAGACGACGTGGCGATCATCAGCTACCATATCGGCCGGCCATCTTCCACCGTGACCATTACGTTTGTAGACGACAAGGGCAACAGCTATCCCTTCCGCCAACGCGAGCCGCGCTCCAGCGGCGACTATCAGGCCAGGTTCAGTGGCGTCGTCGAGACGCCCATCGCCCTCACGCCATACTACACGGCGACGCAGGCAACGGTGCTCCCCGATGGGCACTACACTGTCATCATTGAGGCCGAAGACAGGAACGGCAACAAGCAAGCAACTCAGGCTGACTTGGCCATTGCTGGTGGCGACGCAACACCCCCAGGCTTCGGCGATTTCTCGGTGTTCACGCCCAGCTTCGATGAGAAGTTCCAGGCAGCGCGCGGCGACCGCATCATCTTCACGCCGAATCGCGACGGTATCGGTGACCGCGTGGCCGTGAGCTACTGGCTCACCAAGGAAGCAACGGTTGAGGTCTACCTCATCAAGACCGACGATCCCAGGCATGTCAAGTACCCCATCGCCGAAGTGGCAAAGCTCAAGCCGGGACGCCACGATCATGACTACGAAGGCGGAGTTGATCTCGGCAATACACCACCCCCCAACGGCGACTATCTGGTGGTGGGCGAGGCGATAGACGCTATTGGCAATCACGTAGTGGTGACCAGACCATTGACGATTGCCGATGGTGGTGTCCCCCTAGCTCAAATCATCTCATCCAAGATCACACCAACATCGGTGCCACTGAGTGGCACGCTACGCATCGAGGTGACGGTCGAAAACGTGGGCACGGTGGCGATCCGTAGCCAGGGGCCATACTCGGGCACCGTCTATACAACCGCTGAAAACTACAACACAAAAGGCTTTTTCGAGAATCCCGGTGTCTTCCGCGTCTGTGCCGACTACGAGGGCAATGCCGGAGCGGCTTACCCCTTCCGCTGGGGCTTCGAGCACGACCAACTATTGCCGGGAGAGCGACAAACCATCGTCGGCTATATCCAGATCACAAACCGCACGGCAAAGTCCTCCATCTACTTTTGGACCGGATTGATGCATGAGCAGGTGCGCGTGGTCAACGACAAAGTGAATCCGGTTCTTGTATCTATCGGCTTCTGAGTGGCGGCAGCAGATGATAGTCGTCAGTAGTCCAATCAACGAACCGCGCCGCCGGCCGGTTGACCTGTCCATTGTCATCGTCAGCTACAATACAAGGGCGCTCTTGCAGGCCTGCCTGGCGTCGCTTGTACAGATTGCATCGCCGGGTTCTCGCCACCCCCTGGTCGCTGAATCCGGTGACGTATCGTCTGAAATCATTGTCGTGGACAATGGATCATCCGATGGCAGCCCTGACATGGTGTGTACTGAGTTTCCCACCGTCAAACTCATTGCGAGTGAGAATATCGGCTTCGCCGCCGGTAGTAATAAGGGCATTGCTCAGGCTCGCGGGCGCTACATTCTGTTGCTCAACCCCGATACCATCGTTCTCGATGACGCCCTGGGCACGTTGGTGCGCTTCATGGACGGCCATCCCCGCGCCGGTGCAGCCGGTGGGCATCTGCTCAACCCCGATGGCAGCTTTCAGCACTCGGCCTTCCGTTTTCCTAATCTGTGGATGAGCTTCTTCGATTTCTTTCCCCTCAATCACCGTGTGCTCAATTCGCGCCTCAATGGGCGTTATCCCATGTCCTGGTATGAGCATTCATTCCAAATAGATCATCCCCTCGGTGCGTGCCTGCTTATGCGCCGCGAGGCGATCGAACAGGTGGGAATGCTGGACGAGGGCTTCTTTATGTATAGCGAGGAAATAGACTGGTGTTGGCGCGTCAGGCAGGCCGGCTGGGAGGTCTGGCACGTCGCGGATGCACCGGTGATACACTACGGAGCACAGAGCACGCGCCAATTCCGTCATCGAATGTTCATCGAGCTGTTTCGCAGCCGCTATCGCTACTTCGCCAAGCATTACAGCCCGGCTTTCTGTTGGCTCAATCGGCAGGTTGTGCGCCTGGGACTGACGCGTGAGATGGCGCGCACCTGGTGGCAGCACAAACGGGGACAGATCGGCGAGAATGACTATCGGGGCCACATGAACGCGTATCGCGAGGTTTGGAGGCTATAAGGACGGCCTGCGTATGGATATGCCACTTCTCTCTGCCGTTGTCCTCACGCTTAACGAGGAACGTCACATTGCTGCCTGCCTGGACAGCCTGGCCTGGGCCGATGAGCGTATCGTGCTGGACTCACATAGCAGCGACCGCACTATCGAAATTGCACAGGCAAAAGGGGCGCGCGTCGTGCAGCGTGCCTTTGCCAACTGGGCCGAGCAACGGACGGTGGCTATGACTCTTGCCTCCTACCCCTGGGTTTTCTTCGTTGATGCAGACGAAAGGGTCACGCCGGAGCTGGCCGCCGAGGTACGTCAGGTCATCCAGAGCGATGCCTGTGTCGGTTACTGGGTACCTCGCCGCAATTACATCCTCGGCAAGCTGATACGCCACGCCGGCTGGTCGCCCGATTACCAGCCCCGCTTGCTCAAGGTTGCCCGTTGTCGTTGGGACCCGGCGCGGCCGGTGCACGAGCTTGTGATCTTCGACGGGCCAGACGGACGATTGACGAACACACTCATCCACTACAATTATGAGAATCTGAGTCAGTTCATCACCAAGCAAGAGCGTTATACCGACATCGCCGCCCGTCAGCTATATACCGAAGGTAAACGTGCTCGCCTCCGCTCATTCATCGGCCAGCCAGTGCGCGAGTTCATTCGGCGTTACATTTCGCTACAGGGTTATCGTGATGGTTTGCACGGGCTTGTCCTCAGCGCCCTGCTGGCCTACTACGCCTTGCGCACATACGTCAAGCTCTGGCGATTGGCAGCCGGCGCAGTGCAATGCAAGTGACCGTGGGCCTTTTATTGTGAACACTACATCTGGTCCGGCACACTCATACCCATCGTACGTAATGTGTTGGCAAAGACAATGCCGGCTGCCCGAACGAGCTTCAATCGGGCTTTGCTGATCGCTTCATCACCCGGCTCCGATGACAGGACCCGACACTGTTTGTAGAATGTGTGAAATACACCTGCCAGCTCCAGCGCATAATGCGGCACATGGTGCGGCTCAAGATTGGTGGCCGCTTTTTCGATCACCTCGGGCAGCTCCAGCATCTTACGAATGAGCGTCAATTCCGGCTCGCTGCGCAGCAGGGATACATCGCCCGTGCCGTCGGCTAGAGTGCCTGCATTGCGCAAGATGCTGGCAATCCTGGCGTGGGCATATTGAATATAGTAGACCGGGTTCTCGGCCGACTGCTCTTTTGCCAGCTCCAAATCAAAGTCCATTTGAGCATCGGCGCTGCGGGCCAGAAGGAAGTAGCGGACAGCGTCGGCGCCTACCTCGTCAACAACCTCACGCAGGCTGATGATCTCACCCTTGCGACGTGACATGCGCACCACCTGGCCGCCACGCTTGACTGTCACAAGCTGGTAGAGAAGAACAGTCAGGCGGTTTGGATCAACACCAAACGCTGCGATGGCCGTCTTAACCCGCGACACGTGCCCCTGGTGATCCGCTCCCCAGACATCAATCACATAATCAAACCCACGCTCCACGAACTTGTTGTAGTGATAGGCAATGTCAGAGGCAAAGTAGGTTGGCCCGCGCCCCCCACTCCGCACGATCACGTTATCTTTGTCCTCGCCGAGGTTCTTTGAGGCAAACCAGATGGCGCCGTCGCGCTCCACCGTGTAACCGTTCTTTTTGAGAATGGCCAGTAGCCGATCAAATAGGCCGCTCTCGTACAGTGTGCGTTCGGAGAACCAGTTATCGAAGCGGACACCGATGAGCTCCAAGTCTTCGCGGTAGCTATCCAACACTTTGCGTCGGCCCCATTCGCCAACCTCGCGCAGGGCATCGGTGCGGGGCATGGTCAGGTAGCGATCACCCACCTCTTGGGCAAGCTGCCGCCCCAGCTCAACCATGTAATCACCATGATAGCCATTCTCCGGCACCTGTTCATCACTCTTTCCTAAGGCCTGAGCATAGCGGGCGAACAGGCTCTCGCTGAAATAGCTTACCTGTGTTCCGGCATCATTGATGTAGAACTCGCGCTGCACCTGGTAGCCGGCCCTTTGCAGGATATTGGCAACGCTGTCGCCCAAGACGGCATTGCGGCCCGAACCAACAGACAGCGGGCCGGTGGGATTGGCACTCACATACTCGACCTGGACACGCTTGCCCTTGCCCAGGTCAACGTTGCCGAATGTCTCCCCGGCAGCAATAATCGTCTCAACCTGACGGGCAATCCACTCGTCAGACAGGGTCACGTTGATGAAGCCCGGGGGCGCAACGTCAACCAGCCCCAGAAAGTCACTCTTGGGCAGATGCTTCACAATGGCGTCGGCAATCTTGAGCGGGGGCATCCTGGCCGCGCGCGCCATCTTGAGAGGCAAGGTCGTCGTCAGGTCACCGACGCCCTCCTTTTGCGGACGCTCGACGGACATATCTGCCGGCAGATCGAATCGGGGCAGATCGCCGGCGGCCTGGGCTGCTAACAGCGCCTGGCGAATGAGCTCAGCTAGTCTATGTCTTATCACAAATCAACCTCGACGCATAGAACTCTGTTGAATATCCTAACGGCCGGTTTGCCGCCAGGCCTTGAAGGCAGTGTACGCCGGTCGGGGCGTGCCATCTGGGTTGGTGATACCCCACCAGTAGTACTCGCCAGTGTCGGCAAAATCCGGCGACAGAATATAGATGACGGTCATGACACCGATCCAGGCCGACCACTTTTCCTTTGCCCACTTATAGGCACCGACGATATACTCGGCTTGCTTCTCGGCGCTGACTGCATGCCAACGGTACGATGGATCCAGCTTCGCCCCACCGTCAATCACCCAGCCAAACTCCAGCAGCGCCACCTGCTTCTTGCCATCGCCGTACTTTTCCATGACGGCTCTCAGGTCTTCGACACGACGGAAGCAGAACGAGCGATGGCCGCCATACGACTTGTCGGCTGCAACCTGGGCCGGGTCCATCTCCGGCGGCGCCTTGTAACCTGCCCCATGGGCGCCGAGCACGTCAAAGTAGCCGCTGCTTGAACGATTGGCAAACGCCTGGTACATCTGCTCAAGATACATATCATCCGGAACTGCCTCAGGCGGCATCGTTCCTGTCGGCGACAAACCGGCCGAGATAACGAGTGCGTTGGCATCGGCTGCCTTGATCGAATGGTAGGCCGTCTTCAGCAGGCGAGCATATTCGCTGGCATCCGGCGGCTTGCCCCACTCTCGCCGCAGATTCGGCTCATTCCATATCTGCCAGGCCGCCACTTTGCCCTGATAACGTGTTGCCAGCCCATAGAGGAAATTGGCCAGCGGGCCTGTCTCTGTCAGGTTATCAGGTGGGGGATTGGGGGCAGTGGCCCGCAAGCGTGTTGACCACGTTGGCGGCGAGCCGACGCGGATCAGCAGCTTTAACCCACCGGCCGCGACAGCATTGACAATTGCATCATATTTGGCAAGCACATCAGGCTTCATCTGCCCTTGTTCATCGGGTGACAGGGCATCCCAATCAATACGCTGCTTGACCCAGGTGAAGCCGGCATTTTTGGCCAGTGTAATGTCACGCTGGGTGGCCGCGTCACTGTAGCCAAGAAAGACATGCACGCCAAAGTCAGGGCTCGGCATGCGGCTGCCACCCGGATTCATGGTAGGCTGGCCCACAGGTGCAGTTGTAGCCTGCGGCTTTGTTGGTGTCACTGCAGAGGGCACCGTCGTTACGGTTGCGGCCGCCTTCGTAGGGGTACTCAGCGCAGGCGTTGCTGTGGATTTGACCGTCGTCGGTGCCGGCGATGAAGCCGATCGGGGCGTCGGGGTTGCTGTGGCCCGTTGCCGCGTAGGTGTTGGCGTCAATGTCGGCGTGGCGCCACATGCGGTCGTCAGAAGCACAGATCCGGCCGCCAGATAACGGAGGAACGTACGTCGTGTCAAAGATTATCCACCTTGTTGTGTAGTCTTTACGGTGAGCGGTATTGTACCATCGTGAAGCGGCCACCGTCAAGGCAGCCTGTTCACGCACAAACATTTGGAGATAAGACTCAGCGGTTAGAAACCGCAGCTACGACGACGCGATGTCGGCCTCCGCCGACCGTCTCCAGCCTGCAAAGGCAGGCTTCGCGCTGTTGTCGCAGCGCCGTGCAGTCGCCAGGGTCCTTATCTAGAAATGTCTGGCTCACACAACGGTTCATGTTACTCTTCGTCGCTGCTCCAATAGCCCATCTTTGCCTACAGCTTTGCAAGCGTAATCCCAACTTGCTTCTGATATTTGCCCTTCTTGTCGGCATAGGAGACCTCACAATCTTCGTCGCTGGCAAAGAAGATCAACTGGGCAATGCCCTCACCGGCATAAATCATCGCCGGTAGAGGCGTGGTGTTGGATATTTCCAGCGTTGCATACCCTTCCCATTCTGGCTCGAAGGGGGTGATATTTGTGATAATGCCGCATCGGGCATAGGTTGACTTGCCAACACAGATCGCCAGCACGTTGCGCGGGATGCGGAAGTATTCGACAGTCCGTCCCAGCGCAAAAGAATTGGGAGGGATGACACACACATCGCCTTTGAAATCCACGAATGCTTTGTCGTCGAAGTGCTTGGGGTCAACGACCGTCGAACGGACATTGGTAAAAATCTTGAACTCATCAGCAACCCGAATATCATAGCCGTATGAAGACAGCCCGTAGGAAACCTTTCCCGTCCGCACCTGGCTTTCCTCGAAAGGTTCGATCATCTGATGCTCCAGGCACATGCGCCGAATCCAGCGGTCAGGCTTGATTGACATTCTGTCCCCCCAGCGTTTGATGCAAACAGGGCAGGTCTCCCAACCTGTCCCCCATGGTTTGACTTCCAGGCGAACGGTGAGAGAGCTGCCCCGGTGCTTGCTTCACGTCATTGTGATGTACGATCAATACCCCGACCCGGTCCAGCCGAGTTCTTCTTTTGCAGCGTCGGACATCATGTCGGGATTCCACAGTGGATCCCAGACAAGTGTAACATCCACTTTCTCAACACCCGGCACGCTCAAAAGCCTTTCTCTGGCATCTCCCATGACCTGAGGAGCCACCGGACAGCCGGGCGCCGTCAACGTCATATCCACCTCAACGCGATTGCCGTCCTTGATCTCCAAGCGATAGATCAGCCCAAGGTCAACGACATTGACGGGTATCTCTGGATCGTACACCTCGCGCAGAGCATCCCACAGCGCTTTCTCATCAATAGCCATTGTCGGTCTCCCCTTTCTACAGGCGAGCCTATCCTCGCCATGCCTCATTATAGCATAACATGCCATGCTGTTCAAACATGTGTATTTTCACGCAAAGTATGCTATAATAGCAGCATCATACCCGCGGCGGAAAACCTTCATCTTCATACAAAGGAGGATTTCTGTGTCAGGCAAGAAAACCGTCTCGCTGGTGCTTATCCTCATCCTGGTGGCAACCATCCTCAACGGCTGCGGCGCAGTGGGAGCAAAGAAAGTCATTGTCGCCACCGACGCAACCTGGGCGCCCTTCGAGTTCGTTGATGAAAAGACCAAGGCCATCGTTGGCTTCGACATTGACCTGATGAATGCGATTGCCAAGGAAGCCGGTTTCCAGGTCGAGTACAAGAACGTCCCCTTTGATCCACTGCTCGCAGGTATGGCCAGTGGCCAGTATGATGCGGCTATCTCGTCCATAACCATCACCGAGGAACGCAAGAAGAACATGCTCTTCTCGGACCCGTATTTCGCCGCCGGCCAATTGGTCGTTGTACAGAGCTCCAACACTACCATCAAGAGCCAGGCTGACCTGAAGGGCAAGAAGGTTGGCGCACAGGTAGGTACGACCGGCGCCGAGGAAGCCCAGAATCTGGGGGCGGTGCTCAAGACTTACGATGACATCGGGTCTGCTTACCTGGACCTCGTCAACGGGCAGATCGAAGCCGTTGTCGCCGACAACCCCCTGGCGATCGGCTATGTGCGCAAATACGAGGGCAAGCTCAAGGCGGTGGGCCAGCCCTTCACTAACGAGCAGTACGGTATTGCCGTTAAGAAGGGAAACGAAAAGCTACTGGCCGATATCAACAGGGGACTTAAAGCTGTCCAGGACAAAGGCTTGATCAAAGAGTACGAGCAGAAGTGGATGTCCTGGTTTGCTCAGAATCAGTAAGTATGTCCTTAATGGCAGGCACCCGGTTATCCATCGTGCTACATCTACTGTAGACAGCAGACAAGCAGCATCCGTCGGCGACTGTTCAGCAACGTCCGGGGTGTGACCGCGTCACGCTTGCCCTGCATGGTCGCGGTTGTGGGGACAACGGGCAAGGAGCAGCTCGTTGCCCCAGTCCACGTGGTCATTCTACACCGCTCATAGTGCGACGTGCTCTTAACGAGCAGAACCGGCAAGCCTGGGTGAGTATCTTCTCAGCTAGGCGCTCATGACGTTGTCCGTACCGACGGGACCGTCTTTTTCGCCATGGCCAATGAGCGGTCACTCCGTGCATAACCCATGAGGAGCCTGGAAGGAGAGCTTGCATTGCCCGACTATGAAACCCCTGAATTGATGCCAAAGCCCATTGAAACCAGACGCAATGGAAGCATGGGGCGACTCATTCCGTTCGACAGCGGGTGGCTTCTCGTTCTTGCCGCTGCAGCGCTGCTCCTGCTGCTCGTCGTCGGCCGGCCTGACCCGTTCAGACGCATTGTGGTCTTTGTCTTTGACGGGCTTCTGGTGACGATCCGCCTTACTCTGATTGCGTTTGTGCTCATCCTCATGGCCGGGCTGGTTGGTGGCCTGGGGCGTACGGCACGCAACCCGGCGATCTATGGCCTGGCGACTCTTTATGTCGAGGTCATCCGCGGCATTCCGTTGTTGGTTCAGCTCATCTTCATCTACTACGCCGCTCCCCAACTGCTGAGCGGCATCGGCGAGTCAATCGCCAGAACGCTCCCCGCCCTGTCCTGGCTGGGCAACAGCCTGATCGGTATCCAGCTCGATCCCTTTGTCGCCGCAGTCTTCGGCTTCACTATCTGCTACGGCGCTTACATGTCCGAGATCTTCCGCGCCGGCATCCAGACGATCCCCAAGGGCCAGATGGAAGCCGCCCGCTCTCTGGGCATGAGCTATGGTGCCTCAATGCGTTATGTCATCTTACCGCAGGCCGTGCGCGCCATTCTCCCCCCTGTGGGCAACGAATTCGTCGCTCTACTAAAAGACTCTTCTCTGGTTTCAGCTGTGGCCGTGGCCGACCTCACGCGACGTGGGCGCGAGTTTATGTCAAGCACACTGCTCAGCCTGGAAACCTGGGTTATGGTGGCTCTTATCTATCTGGTCATGACGCTCTTTGCATCGCGCGTCGTCGCCTATATCGAGCGGAAGACTGCGCTACCGAAATAAGACATTGGTGCCGCGCCCTGCCCCACCGAACAATCAGCCAACGCATGGAGTGACAATTCAGAATGTCTCGCACACACTCGATGAAAGCCGTTCGCCTCGTCCACATTGGTCAGCCGCTTGAGCTGCAAGAAATAGCACGTCCCACTGTTGGGCCGCTTGATGTGCTTGTGCGCATCAAGGCAGCAGGAATCTGCCATTCCGACGTTCATTACCGTAATGGCACCTCATCGGTTGGTCCTCTGCCGCAGACATTGGGGCACGAGATCGCCGGCATCGTCGAGCAAGTGGGGGAGCAGGTCACAGGGTTTACGCCCGGCGACCGTGTCTGCGTGCATTATCTGGTCACCTGTGGTCAGTGTTACTGGTGCAGTCGGGGCAACGAGCAATTCTGCGTCAACGGCCAGATGCTGGGTAAGCACCGTGACGGCGGCTACGCCGAGTACATCACCGTGCCGGCGCGCAGCCTGGTTCATCTTCCTGCCGACATTCCTTTCGAGCATGGTGCCGTGATGATGTGCTCATCGTCCACGTCATTGCATGCTCTGTGCAAAGCCCGCTTGCAGCCCGGTGAGACCGTCGCCGTGTTTGGGGCAGGTGGCCTGGGTATGTCGGCGATCCAGCTTGCCCGTGCCTTCGGCGCCCTTGCTGTCTTTGCCGTGGACGTCAATCCTCAGAAGCTCAAGCTGGCCGAACACTATGGGGCCGTTGCCATCAACGCCGGTAGCTGCGATCCTGTTGCTGAGATCAGGCGACTGACAAATGATAGGGGTGTTAATGTCGCGCTCGAACTGATTGGGCTGCCTGAGACTATGCACCGGGCAATCCAATGCCTGGGTATCATGGGCCGGGCTGTTCTGGCCGGCATCACCCAGCAGACCTTTGCTGTGCACTCCTACAGCGAGTTGATCGGCAAAGAAGCTGAGGTCATCGGCTGTTCTGATCACCTGATGCAGGAGATGCCGTTCCTGATTGAGTGTGCTCGCCGCGGTATTCTGGACCTATCGCAAGTGGTTGCCCGCACGATCCCCCTTGATGCAACAGCCATCAACGAAACACTCGATCGGCTTGAACACTTCGCCGGCGATGTGCGAACGGTTATCTTATGTTGATGGGCATCTGCACATCGGCCTCTGCTGGCAGCCGCGGCTGGGCGACGGTTGCACCATTCCGGTGTGGATGTTGAGCATGGAGAGTGCATACGATCAGGCGCTGGCCTATATCCTCAGCCTCACCGACCTGGAGCGACGGACCGACCTCACCGGCGCCCGCGCTCAGCTCGGCTTGGAGCGCATGAAGGTAATGCTGGATGCCATCGGCCATCCAGAAACAGCGTATTGGACCGTCCATGTTGCGGGTACGAAGGGCAAGGGATCAACGGCTGCCATGATCGAGCGTGTCCTGCGTGCCACAGGAATGGAGACGGGGCTGTACACCTCGCCGCACCTGCACACCTTTCGTGAGCGCATCCGCTTCTGTGGTCGCCCTATCGCCCCGACGGCTCTGGCCAGCCTCACAGCCGAGCTTCGCCTGTGTGTAGACGCTATGCCCGACCGTCCCTCAACGTTCGAACTGGCGACCACCCTGGCCTTGCTTTACTTTGCCCGCCGCCGCGCCCATGCCGCCGTGCTCGAAGTTGGCCTGGGGGGGCGCCTTGACGCCACCAATGTCGTGACGCCGCGCGTCGCCGTCATCACGTCCATTAGCTATGATCACATGGCAATCTTGGGCAACAGCCTCGGCCAAATCGCCTACGAGAAAGCAGGCATTATCAAACCCGGTGTGCCTGTTGTTTCCTCGCCGCAGCACCCAGAGGCTTTGGCAGTGATCGAGCGCATCGCCCGCGAGCGCGGTGCACCGTTGACTCTCGTGGGCCGCGACATGGAGGTACGAATAACAGATGCCAGCAAGAACGGGGTATGGGCTACGATTGTCGGTACGGGATACTGCCACGATGTCCACGTGCCACTGATCGGAGAGCATCAGGCAACAAATGCAGCAACGGCCGTTGCCGCGCTGGAGGTGTTGCGTCAGCAGGGCGTTCCTCTTACTGCCCGACAGATGACCGACGGACTGAGCTTGGTGCATTGGCCGGGTCGGCTGGAGATCCTCGCCCGGCGGCCGACTATTTTGGTGGACGGCGCGCACAATGTTGATTCCGCTCAGAAGCTGCGGGCAGCCCTGGACGAGTTCTTTCCCCTTGAAGACCAGCACCGGGCGTGGCCAGCACAATTATGCACAGACGCAGCACAGCGGCGACGCAGGCACCTCTTTCGTGCCCTTCGCCCGCGTGTGCTGATATTGGGCATGTCAGCCGACAAGGATATACGCGGTATCATGAACGTACTCGTTCCCGGCGCTGACGCGGTCATCGTCACGCGCTCGAACCACCCGCGGGCAGCAGACGTTGAGTTGTTGAAGTCAGCAGCAGCACCTTTTGGCTGCACACTCCTTACCATCCCAGACGTGCGCGGCGCGTTGGTCGAAGCCCGGCGACTGGCCGGTGATGACGGCCTAATCTGCGCCAGCGGTTCACTCTTCATCGTCGCCGACGTACGCGCCCTGGTGAAGGGGGTGCATCAGGAGGTTTTCATGTCATGAGAAGTCGCTTTAGGGTCACCAGTGTGGCACTGCTTCTGATACTTGTGCTTGCTGCCTGTGGCCGAGCAGCGACGCCAACAGCACCATCACAGGTCACAGGCTTTGTGCTCAGTAGTCCGGCCTTTGAACAGGGCAAAGCTATTCCACGCACATACTCCTGCTCTGGAGACGATGCCTCGCCGCCACTACAGTGGCTAGGCGCACCGGCCAACACTAAGAGCTTTGCCCTGATCATGGACGATCCTGATGCTCCCCTGGGCACCTGGGTGCACTGGGTTGTCTTCAATATCCCGGCCGACGCCAACAGCCTGCCGGAGAAGATAGTGGCACAGGCTCAGTTGCCCGATGGCATACAGCAGGGGCGCAACAGCAGTGGCAAGAACGGCTACAGCGGGCCTTGTCCACCATCAGGCACGCATCGCTACTTCTTCAGGCTCTACGCTGTGGATATAACACTCGACCTGCCTGCCAACACCGGTAAAGACCAACTCCTCAAAGCGATAGAAGGGCACATTCTCGGCCAGGCCGAGCTGATGGGAACCTTCAGCCGGTGATGTGGCGGCAGGCCTGCACCTGGGACTTGGTGCCCCGGCCTTCGGACACCTACACCGGGTTGCTCATGCGCTCTAGCGTACCCGCCAAAGACCTGGCTATTAGAAAGACGAGCGTGGCCCCGGGATCCTGATGACCGATGGTGCGCTCGCCCAGCCAGCGTGCCCGGCCAAAGCTGGCCTGCATGTTGATCGTGGATTGTGCACCCTTCTCGGCGGCTGACGCGGCCTGTTTCATGGCCTCGGCCAGATCGGTCCCCGCCAAGGCAGCCTGTTCCAGCGCCTCACGCGCGGGAGCGAGAGCATCAAGCATCGTTTTGTCGCCCGGCTGGGCCTTGCCCTTCTCCTTGATACCGTCCTCGGCCGCCTTCACCATACGTACAACGTCAGCCAGGGAGATCTCCCTCTGTCCCTGCACCTGCTTGCCGGCGCGCATGAAGGCTGTACCCAGGAGCGCGCCCATCGTCGAACCGGCCGAGTTGCTGAAATCCATACCGGCCTTGAACAGAATGCGGCCGATATCGTTGGCATGTTCCTGCAGGCCGTCGCGCACACCCTGAAAGCCGCGATCAACGGTGATCCCCAAATCACCGTCACCGATCGCCGAATCGAGTTCGATGAGATAATCCTTCTGTGCCTGCAGATCGAGTGTCAGCGTCGTTAGTACGGCCACGACCTGCTCAACATTCAGTGTATTCATTGTTTAACCTCGAAGATAACCAGACACGGCGACGACACCGTGGCGTCATGGTCAATCATCCCGTGTGCGGATCGTGGTATCTGTGCACTACGAATGATCATTTCTGCAGGAAAAATGGGGACTCGGCCGGAGCATCGAGGAGCCTGGTCAATTCATCATCCAGACGCAGAAGGGTTAGCGAGCAGCCGGCCATTTCCAGGGATGTTGCGTATTCACCGACGTAGGGCCGGTGGACGCTGATGCCGGCATCACGCAGGAGCTCCCAAACCTTGCGGTAGATGATATACAACTCCTCACGGGGCGTCGCACCCAGTCCGTTGACGAGGACAGACACCTGGTCACCGGATTTGAAGGGCAGGTCGTTGAGGATGGAACTGGTGAGAGTTGTGGCAATCTGGTCGGCCGTTTCCAGCTTTCCGCGGCGGACGCCTGGCTCGCCGTGAATGCCCATGCCGATTTCCATCTCATCATCGCCGATGGTGAAGGTAGGCCGTCCTGCCTCTGGAACAGTGCACGGGCCGAGGGCAACACCCATGCTGCGCGTGTTGGCGACAGCCTTTTCTGCAGCGGCCTTGACCGCGGCCAGATCGGCCATCTCGGCGGCCTTGGCGCCGGCGATCTTGTAGGCAAAAAAGAGCCCGGCAACGCCACGTCTGGTTTGCCAACGTTCTGGAGGGGCCGAGGCAACGTCATCGGCGACCAAAACTGTCTCAACCTTAATGCCTTCCATGTCGGCCATCTCGGCGGCCATGTCGAAGTTCATGACATCGCCCGTATAATTGCCATAGAGGTAGAGCACACCTGCACCGCCGTCAATGGCTTTGGTCACGGCCAGCATCTGGTTTGCCGTTGGCGAAGAAAACACATTGCCGATGGCACAGCCATCGGCCAGCCCCTTTCCCACATAGCCCATGAAGACAGGCAAATGTCCCGATCCACCCCCTGTGGCAATGCCCACTTTACCCTTGACAGGTGCATCGGCGCGTACAATGGCTCGTTTGTCGCTGGCAGTGCGCAGTTGATCTGGATGAGCATAGAGGATGCCAGCAAGCATCTCATCCACGAAGTCGGCGGGCCGGTTGATGATCTTCTTCATGTCTCTTCCTCCGCTGTGAAGATGGTCGTGCAGCGCTCGCGATCGTCGGGGTCTGGGGCGATTATAGAGCCGCTCCGATGGTTTGTCAAGACAACATGGCGCGTCTGTTCAGCGTTGGGAGAACAGGACTTTCACTGGATTGTACTCACACCCTAATCTGTTCCGCAAGCAGGAGAGAGACGAGCATTGTTTGTGGGGCATAATCAGGCCGACTAGGCCACATCAACCATCTACACCTTCAGCGCTGCTACCACCACAAGCCAAAAAGGAGACCGTCAGAGAATGGTCTCTGACGGTCTCGTTCCTTTGCACAATCCGCCTACTGCACCGGTGGAATCTGCTTGTTCAGCCAGGCAAGCTTGCGCGAATCCAGGTAACGCCGCACATCAGGGCTTTGCCGTGCCTGAGTCAGCCAGTTGTTGAACGCCTGCATCACGTTCTGCTCCAGTTGTGTCTGATCGAGCGGCCGATTGGCATCCTTTTCCACCAGCTTGATGACATAGAAACCGTTAGTCGTGCTGATGACATCACTCACCTGCCCCGGCTGCAGACTAAAGGCAATGCTGTCGATCTCCGGAGGCTGTACGCCACGCGGGAACCACCCCATGTCGCCGCCTTTATCCTTCGTCGCCGTATCCGTTGAACGCGCTTTAGCCATCTCTTCGAAGCTGGTTGTCGGCACATCTTTGAGCAGCGTTACCACATCACGCGCTTCTGCTTCGTTCGGCAGCAGAATATCCAGGACATGTACCTGTTCAGCCGTCGTGGGCACCGTGGTGGCAATCATGTCCTGCAGCTTCTGCCGCCACAGGTACGGCTCAATCGAATAGCGACGGAAATCGGCGTCTGAAACACCCAGTGAGAGCAAATTCTGCTGGTAGTTTTGCTTCCAGGCATCGGGGGGAATCGGCGTTGGCGATGGCGCAGGCGTTGACGTTGCGCTGACGGTGGCAGTGCTGGTGATGTCGGTCGTATCCGTTACAGGCAGGCTGGCTTGCGGCTGGAATTCCTTCTGGATCAACGCATCCACGTCGGCGCCGGTCACTGTTGCGCCCCGCCGCATTGCCTCCTGCTTGATCAGTGCCTGGTCAATGAGATCGGCGAGAACCGTCTGGCCATCGCCTATCTGGTAGCGCTGCAGTTGCAACTGCTGCAATTGCTGTTGCAGGTACTGCACGTAGATAGAGGCTGTTGGGTCGCTCCCCGCCTGCGCCTGAAGCTGCCGTAGATTGGCCTGTGTTGAGGCAATCTGGCTATCCAGCGTCCGCGCCTGGTAGACAATCTCACCGGCCAGATCGCGCATGGTTATGGTGGTCGAGCCTACCTGCGCTGCAGCTTCGCCGGGGGGACTGATAATTTCGCGCCACACTCCGAACAAGATGATGCCGGCAACCACAACAATCGTGCCGACAACAAATGCCACGGCCAACCGCTCCTGGCGCTTTTGCTTCTGCCAACGCGATAGCTCGCGCTTGGTCATCGGCGCCTTGGGCTCGGTCTGTTTCACTTTCTTCTTGGCCACAAGCACCAACCTCCACGAACTGGATTACTGCCACAGGCACACGTACAAAAGGGTAGACGGACGGATCCGTCTACCCCTCCATTCATACAGTGCGCTCGCTTATACTTCCGATAGTGCCGCCAGATTGCGCACATGTTCGGGTGTGTAGGGCAAAAGGGCCAGGAAGCGCGCCCGCTTCAGGGCAATCGCCAGACGCCGCTGATGACGGGAGCATGTTCCCATCTTGCGTCGCGGTTCGATCTTGCCGCGGTCCGAGATATATCGGCGCAGGCGCCCAATGTCCTTATAGTCAATGTAGGTAATCTTGTCGGCACAGAAGCCGCACACCTTGCGATGAGGTGTGAACCGCTTGCCGCCGACCTCTCGCCCTCCTTTTGCAGTCGAGCGTTGATTGGATCTCCTTGCTCCGCGCTCTGCCAACATCGTCCTCCCTTTATTTGTACGAACCGTCGTCGTTCGTCGTTTTGTTAGAACGGAATTTCGCCGCCGACGTCTTCGACCTCTTCACCGGCCATGGGCATTTCCTCTTCACCGGCGGTTGCTGCGCCCTTCGGCTTGCTCAGAAACACAACCTCGTTGGCGATCAGGTCGGTAAAGCGGCGCTCCGTCCCCTGCTGGTCGGTCCATTTACGGGTCTGCAAGCGTCCCTCAACATAGACCTTTTGCCCCTTGTAGACGTAGTTGCTACAGCGTTCCGCCAGTTTGCGCCAGGTCACCACGTTGAACCACTCAGTTTCCTCTTTGCGTTCACCTTCTGGCGTATTCCATACACGTGACACCGCAACCGAAAAGCGTGCCGTCGGCGTGCCATCAGGGGTGTAGCGCAACTCCGGGTCCTTGCCAACGTTGCCGATAATCATCACCTTGTTCAATGAGCCTGCCATCATCATCCTCCCTACTCATACCAAGCCACAACATGCCTGCTCTTGCCCTACTGATCCATGCGAATAATCAGGTAGCGAATCACATCCTCATTGATGCGTAGACTCCGTTCCAACTCCGCGTTGGCCTTCGGATCCAACTTGTACTGCATCAGCACATACTGCCCATCGCGACACTGCTTGATGGGATAGGCCAGACGGCGTCGCCCCCATGGCTCGGCCTTCACGACTTCGCCACCATTGCCCGTCACCAGGCTGGACACCTTGGCAATGGTTGCGGCCACAGCTTCTTCGTCCAGTTCAGGACGAATGATGTACATCATCTCGTAATCGTGCAATGAAGCATCCCTCCTATTTTCTATGGGTTTGCCCCAGGCAACAGGTGTCCTCCTCCCTGGAGCAGAAATAAGGATGCCAGGCTTCCCTGGCGGACAGTGCGAAAGTATATCATAACATAAGGCAACGTGCAAGGGGGATAGCGCAGCGCGCTGGCAAGGTGTTGGATCGCTATCGCCTGTTCGCACACGACTTCCTGGTGGTTGTGGACGGAACAGGGATGCTCACCTTTACCCGGCGGCCCTGTCCCCATCGCCTGACCAGCACCCGCAAGGATGGGCGAACGATCTACTATCACCCTGTGCTGGAAGCCAAGGTGGTGACTGCCAACGGCTTCGCTTTCTCGCTGATGACGGAGTTCATCGAGAACCCTGGAGAGCAGCCGACCAAGCAGGATTGTGAGCTGAAGGCTTTCTATCGTCTGGCTGAGCGGCTCAAGCAGCGCTTTCCGCACGTGCCCATCTGTTTTGAGTCTGGATAGCCTCTTTGCGGGCGGGCCCACCTTCACCATGTGCGAGCGCTAGGACGGGAAATATATCATCACCCTGCAAGAAGGGGACCTGCCGTCGGTGCATGAAGAATTCAATGCTCTCACCCAGCTCGCACCGGAGAACCATCTGCGTTTCCATACCAGTCCCCCATCCCGGACGCAGCAGGACTGCCGCTGGGCCAACGATATTGCCTATGAGGACAGCCAGCACCGGGAGCATAGCCTGGCAGTGGTCGAATGTCTGGAAAGCGCGCCCGGGGGGATGGCCGCCGCCGGACAACGCGCTTCAAGTGGGTCAGCAACTTTGCTGTGACCGAGAGCACGGTCACCACTCTCGCCAACCAAGGAGGACGCCTACGCTGGAAGATCGAGAATGAAGGTTTCAACACCCAGAAGACCGGGGATTTGCGCTGGAACACGCCGACAGCGAGGACCCAGTTGCCAGTAAGGTTTTCTACTTCCTGTTGCAGATCGTTCATCTGCTCAGTCAACTGATTGAGAAAGGGAGTCTGTTGCGGACCGCCTTCCCGGCAGGGGTGGGGGCGGCCAAGAACCTGGCCGTACGCTTGTGAGAAGCGTGGCGGAATCTGCGTCTCAGCCCGGAGCACCTGCGGGCGATGGTGGCGGTCAGGATCCAGATCCGGTTTGATACTTCGTAGCCGTTGCTGTTCCAGCACCAGTCCCCCACAATCAGGTCACCCCTGCCCCCATTGTCGGCTCGGTGGCCCGAAGCCAACGATGGGCTCCCTGCGCTCTGCTCACGGATACCACTCCTGAAATCTCCCCGGCACGTCATATCCCATACCATGTACCCACTCTATTCTTCATCGCTGACCGGAATGGGCGTGGCGTGACTTTCGCCTGCGCCTGAGTCGGGGGTAGAACCATGGAGCGGAGGTGTGGCGGGAGCGGGCGGTGCTGGTGTGGGTGATCTACGACAATTTCACACCCGCACAAGGGAGGAGCGAGCGTAAGTGCAAGGACGTCTCCTCGGCCAGAGCCCGCTGGAGGTGGTGGGGATCTCCTGGCACAATCAGTGACCTGGATGCCTTGGCGGTCTGAGTATCAAGGGCGGTTGGCCCCTGCCCAGAGCCAGACTACGCGGCGACGGGTAGGCACGGCACATGCTCCGAGCATACCAACACAACCGGAAAGCCGCCAACACGAGATAGAGCCGAGACGAACACGCTGAACCGAGCCAGGAGAGCTCGCTCTTGGTTAGGGAACGCTATGTCATTCTCGACTTGGCTCCTATGCCCGCTGGTGTTCACATTCATGGGTGAGTTTCATAGCCGCAGACGGGACTTCCATCAGCAACTTAGAGCCTATCCTAATTTAGCATTTGTCGATAGACGATGAGGCAGCAAGCAAACTCGATCAGCCCGACGTAGTTCTCGGCATACTTCTC
>Ga0272448_1002918_pt1 | contig 20834 bp, 18 predicted proteins | sample YNPCB0191_FD_202220 | JGI IMG/M metagenome (GOLD analysis project Ga0272448, IMG submission 202220) | Hot spring sediment microbial communities from Yellowstone National Park, WY, United States - YNP-CB-019-1 | ecosystem: Environmental > Aquatic > Thermal springs > Hot (42-90C) > Sediment... | reverse complement strand
CGTATACCTGACCAGAAGCAAAAGCGCCTTCGGGTTTCAGACCGGCGAGCTGATAGGGGCCGTGGGCAGAACCGGGAAGAAAGTTGGCACCTACCTTGGCCGTGTGGCCATCCGTGCCAGTGGAAGTATTGACCTCCAGACCGGTAATGGACTGGTGCAAGGGAAGGCAAGCACCGATTCTCTACCTTGGTCGGGCGTGCAGATGGATATGGGTATTCGTGGACCAAGATAGCATTGGACAAAGGAGACGGCGGGAACTGGGGCGGCTTACGCCGCCGCGCTATCCCCCCGGCATGAATGACGGGGTTTCCCGGCAACTGGATAAAATTGAGGTTTAAATGAAAAAAAGTTTTCATCAATATAGGACTCATTTATGTCATGAGCTTGGTTTGAAGGATGTTGGGCAAAAGGTAAGTCTATGTGGCTGGGTACAATCGAAAAGAGATCATGGGGGTCTTTTGTTTGTTGATCTTCGAGACAGAGAAGGTATAACGCAGGTTGTTTTTCATCCTGACAAAGATCCTGCCCTTTTTGCCTCTGCAAAACAAATAAAAGACGAGTTTGTAATCAAGGTTGGAGGAGTAGTGGTAGAAAGACCAGCGGGGACAAAAAATGCAGCTATACCTACTGGAGAAATCGAACTGGAAGCTGAAAATCTTGAAATTTTGAATCCTTCGCTACCCTTGCCTTTTAACTTAGACGAACCAATTGAAAATGAGGAATTAAGACTATCCTTCCGTTTTCTTGATTTAAGGAGGAAAAAACTCCTGAACTCTTTAAAACTTCGTCATCAAGTGACCTATGTGGTCAGGGATTATCTTACAAGCAAAGGTTTTCTGGAAATTGAGACGCCTATTTTATCTAAAAGTACTCCGGAGGGAGCCAGAGATTTTTTGGTACCAAGCCGACTCTCTCCTGGTAAGTTTTACGCGTTGCCTCAGGCTCCGCAACAATATAAACAATTGCTTATGGTGGCGGGCATTGATAAGTATTTCCAAATTGCTCGCTGTTTTCGAGACGAAGATTTGCGTTCTGACAGGCAACCCGAGTTTACCCAGATAGATATAGAAGCCTCTTTTGTAGTTGTTGATGACATTCTGCAGTGGGTTGAAGAAATGATCCAGCAGATTTTTTCAAAGGTTCTTGGCATTGAACTTCCTGTTCCTTTTGCTCGTATTACTTACAAGCAAGCTTTGGATCTTTACGGTTCTGATAAGCCCGATCTGAGAATAGCTTGGCAAATACAAGATGTCGGAGAGGTGTTTGAGAATACAGAGTTTAAAATTTTTCGTGAAGTCCTTGCCAGGGGAGGTGTCATTAAAGCATTAAATGCTAAAAAAGCAAGTCCAATGGTTGGTCCTGCAGGGATCGCAGAGTTGGAAGAATTAGCTAAGTCAATGGGAGCAAAAGGCTTAGCTTATATTCGGATTGAAGATAAAGAGTGGAAATCACCCATAGTGAAGTTCTTTTCTATGGAGGAGCGCAAAAGGCTAGAGAATGTTCTTGGTATAGAACCAGCTGATTTGATTTTTTTTAGCGCTGGGCCATGGGATCAGGCTTGTCAAGTGCTTGGAAAAGTGAGGTTGCACTTGGCAGAAATGACGCGAAGTGTGCCACCAAATGAATGGAAATTTGTCTGGGTGACGGATTTTCCTCTTTTTGAATACAGCCCCTTAGAACAGAAATGGAATAGCGTTCATCATCCTTTTACTAGACCCTGTCAAGAAGATATAGGTAAACTGGATAGTGGTAAATATGATGAGATTCGAGCGCTGGCTTATGATATCATCTTAAATGGTGTGGAACTTGGAGGAGGAAGTATTCGGATTCATGAAAAAGAACTGCAAGAGAAAATATTTTCAATTCTTGGTATCGATAAAGATCGGCAAAAGCTACTTTTTGGTCATCTCCTTAAAGCTTTTCAATATGGAGCCCCGCCTCATGGAGGGATAGCCTTGGGGTTAGACAGGTTTGTTATGCTCCTGAGTGGTGCTGAAACTATCAGAGATGTAATAGCTTTTCCAAAAAACCGGCATGGAGTGGATCTTCTTACTCAATCTCCTTCAGAGGTAGACTTTCAGCAACTTAAAGAACTTCATATTAAGTTGGCTTTCCCTTCCTTAGATTCCAGACTACGGCAAGAACCTGAAATAGAACCTTAAAGCTTAAAATGATTTTATATGAGAAAGAGAGGGAGCAACAAGAATGATTCCATTTAAAAATTGGAAACGTCGAACTAAATTAATAGCAACTCTGGGACCGGCTACAGAATCAGGGGAAATGATTTTTTCCTTGATTGAAAGTGGAGTCGATATTTTCCGTTTCAACATGTCTCATGGGAAGCCTGATTGGGTTAGAGAGAAAGCGGCTCTTATCCAGGAGTTTTCAAGAAGGGCTGGAAAGTATGTTGGTATGCTCCTAGATACACAAGGACCAGCCATTCGTACAGGTGATTTGCCCGATCAAATGCAATTGAAGCCGGGAGATATCTTTACTTTTACTGTTCGAGGAGAGAAGGTGGAAGATCAGCATTCCGTTTCCGTCAATTATGATGATATTGTCAATGATATCCAAGTCGGAGATGTCGTTTTGGTGGATAACGGAAATATTCAAATGAAGGTAATTTCGAAAGAAAAGAATTTTTTGCGCTGCGAAGTGTTGACTCCAGGGGTTATGAAAAGCAGACGGCATATTAATATTCCTGGGGTTCGGATTAATTTGCCACCATTGACTCAAAAAGATCTAAGGGATATCCAGTTGGGAATCGAGTGTGGAATGGATTTCTTTGCCTTATCTTTTGTTAGGGAAGCAAATGATTGTGATTTGTTACGTCAAATTCTCATTTCGAAAGGATCCACCGGAAAAGTTGTTGCTAAAATAGAGGATCAGCTAGCCATTAAAAACCTCTTCCAAATTATCGATTCTTCAGATGCCATTATGATTGCCCGTGGAGATTTGGGCATAGAATGTCCTTTTGAAGAACTGCCTATTATTCAAAGACGGATCGTTAAATCCTGCATACAGAAGAGAAAACCGGTTATCGTCGCCACACATCTTCTTGAGAGCATGATTATGAATCCTGCACCTACCCGTGCTGAAATTACAGATATAGCCAATGCCGTTTATGAACAGGCTGATTGTCTCATGCTATCTGGGGAAACAGCTTCGGGGAGATATCCTCTAGAATGCGTGAAAATATTGGATCGTGTGGCTGTGAGAACTGAAAAAAGCGGTGGGGCTGGATATGCCTCACTTGTTGAACTTTTTGGAGACGAAGAAAAATTAGCTAAAACAGCTGTTCATCTTGCTGACGATATTGGGGCTCCAGCTATCTGCGTGTTTACTCGTTTTGGATTTTTAGCAAGTTTAATCGCAGGGCTTAGACCACGATACTCTGTGATTTATGCTTTTTGTCCCGATGAAGAAGTCTGCCGAAAACTCACCTTAAATTATGGGGTGGAACCTTGTTATGTAGTCTTCCCCAAAAGCCAAGAAGAAAGCATCGAATTAGTCGAAAAATTTTTAAAAACGAAAGGCATAGAGAGTGGTCAAAAAATTGTCTTGATCTCTGAAGTGCCTTTAAAAGGAGAAAGAGACCGCTTTATATTACTTCATCAACTCCATTATATTGAATAATTGAATTCCTACCACTTATGAAATCTTTCAGAGGAATGACCGCCTTGGTAACTGGGGCTTCTTCTGGATTAGGTTCTGAATTTGCTCGTCAGCTTGCTCAGGAAGTCAGCCAGCTGTTGATCACTTCTAGAAGAGCTGAGCGTTTACATGCTCTTACTGAAGAACTTCAAAAGCAATCGCCTCATATCCGAGTTTTTTCTATTCCAGCCGATCTAAGTTGTCAAAAGGGGAGAGAAATTCTTGCTGATTGGTTAGCTGCAGAAAAGACAGAAGTGGACATTTTGATTAACAATGCGGGCTGTGGAGATTATGGTCCTTTTGAAGAATGTCAATTCGAACGAGTGCGTTCGCTTTTGGAACTTAACATTGTCTCTTTAACTTATTTAACTCGGTTGGTTCTCCCGGATATGCTGAGGAAGAAAAGGGGGGTTATTATCAATATCGGTTCGATCGTCGGCAGAAAGCCTCTTCCAACATGTGCTGCCTATTCTGGATCCAAAAGCTATGTTCATGCTTTTTCTGAGGCCTTAAGATGGGAAATAGAAGGCAGCGGTGTGACTCTGACTGTCATTGCTCCAGGGCCGTTGGAGACGGAATTTTTTATGAAGGCGTCCAGAAAGGGAACGGATACAAAACCTTTTGTCCCGCCTTTTATGTGGGTACCTTTAAAAAAAGTGGTTCATGAGTCTTTGATGGCGGCCAAAGCAGGGAAAGCTTTTTATGTTCCTGGCTTCTCTACCCGTATCGCTTCTTTTTTACATTATCTAACCCCTGCTAGCCTGCTGCGATATATTTATCAGCTGATCTTACCTATAAAATGTCGAAATGATTCTTCAAAAGATAAAAAATTTACCTGTAGCTTGGACTAGCAAAGGAATATGTTGTGTTTCCTTTTTATTATCGCAGCCTGCAAATGATCTTTTTGGAGAGTCTTGACACTCCAAGTCTCACCCGTTAAAAAAAGAGCTATGAAACATTCAATTCCTACTGAAATTCGTAACGCCCAAGGGGAACGGTTGGATTTTGTGTACATTCCTGGCTCAGAAGAAAACAACACATTGGTAATAATTGCTCATGGGATTACTGCACATAAAGATCGGCCGATGCTTGTCGAGTTATCAAATCATCTAGCAAAAAATGGGATTCATTCTCTCCGCTTTTCCTTTTCTGGGCACGGAAAATCTGAAGGCAAATTTGAAGAATTTACCCCCACAAAAGAAGTTGGGGATCTGCAATCGGTTATTGATTCCTTGCCAGGATGGCGTTATGGATATGTCGGGCATAGTCTTGGGGCTGCAGTAGGCGTTTTATTTGCTAGTAAAGATCCAAGGATCTCTTTTTTGGTTTCCTTAGCGGGAATGGCTTATACGGCTGCCTTTGCTCAACGAGAATTCGGAAATGTTACCCCGGGAGAAGGATGTATGTGGGACATGCCTGAATTTCCTCTTTCTAAAGCACTTATAGAGGATATGAATCGGATCGATAATGTAAAAGAGGCCGCAAAAAAGATTCGAGTACCTTGGCTTTTTATCCATGGTCTTGCCGATGATGTTGTCCCTCCTCAGGATTCACGAGATTTATTTGCTATTGCATCGGAACCGAAAAAATTGATTGAAATTCCTGGGTGTGATCATCTTTTCCCTCCGCCTCATGACGCGTTTATGGCTGAAGCGGTTGTCAATTGGTTAAAAGAACTCCGATTAATATCCTAAGGACTTTATTGCTATAAAGTAAGGGGAGGATGGAAGGTCCAAGCCCTTTCTTCCTTAATCGTTGTGTTTGTGAATTAATAAACGTTATGTGTAGGTAGAATATTCAATTGAATCATGTCTATTTATTCAAAATAGGTATAAAGGAAAAAAAGAAAATGGGCGTGCATTCTGATAATTGGATCCGGCAGATGGTAAAAAAAATTCGAATGATTGAGCCTTTTGAAGAATCGCAGGTTCGAAAGAAAGCGGATGGCTCTCTGGCTATAAGTTTTGGGCTTTCAAGTTACGGTTATGACTTAAGGGTTTCTAGGGAGTTTAAGATTTTTACTAATGTTTTCAATACAGTTGTCGATCCTAAGGCTTTTGATTCTCGTTCTTTTGTTGAGATCGAATCAGACTGTTGTATTATTCCCCCTAATTCTTTTGCTTTGGCTAGAAGCGTTGAATATTTTAGAATTCCTAGGGATGTTATAACCATTTGTCTTGGAAAATCCACTTACGCGCGTTGTGGAATCATCGTCAATGTGACTCCTTTTGAACCTGAATGGGAGGGCTATGCTACCCTAGAAATTTCAAATACTACCCCACTACCAGCAAAAGTCTATGCTGAAGAAGGACTTGCTCAGGTCATTTTTATCCAAGCCTGCGAACTCTGTTCGACCTCTTATGCGGATAGAAATGGGAAGTATATGCGCCAGCAAGGCGTAACGGTTCCAAGATTATAATTTGATCTTTCTTTTATTTTCCTAATATTCTAAATGTGAAACATATCCTTGATCAGTTACCCTCTGAATGGGAACTTTTTGATTCCCTACCTGAATATCGGAAAACCCAAGTTTTAGATTGGATCTTCAAAAAGAAAGTTTTTTCTTTTTTTTCCATGACCAACCTCCCCTTAACACTCAGAGAGAGGCTTACTGAAAACTATGTGATCAAAACATTGGAGTTAGAAAAAGAAAACGATTCTCAAGACGGAACAAAAAAGTTTTTATGGAAACTTTCTGATAGTCAGTACATTGAGTCAGTCCTTATCCCTGCTTCGGATTGTATAGGAAATTCGAGACGTTTGACTCTTTGTGTTTCGACCCAGGTTGGTTGTCCTTTAAAATGTGGATTTTGTGCCAGTGGGATTTTCGGGTTTAAAAGAAATCTTAGCTGTGGCGAGATCGTTGAGCAAGTGCTGCTTTCAGAAGCAATTGCTAAAGAAAGAATAAGCCATATAGTCTTTATGGGCATGGGGGAACCCCTTCTCAATTACGAACAACTTATCCAAGCCATTCGATTCATTACCTCTTCTTGGGGACTGAGCATTAGTCCCAGAAGAATAACTATTTCCACAAGTGGCATCGTCCCGAATATCCTAAGATTGGCAAACGAATCCTTACCATTTCGGTTGGCTATTTCTTTGCATGCTACCACCGACGAATTACGAAATAAGCTGATGCCAATTAATAGGAAGTACCCATTGGAAGACCTTTTAAAGAGCTGTGAAGAATTTTGTTCTAAAAGAAAACAGAAAATCACTCTAGAATATATCTTAATTGCTGGAGTAAATGATCGGATGGAGGATGTTGAACGACTTGCAAAGATTGCCAAATCACTGAAGGCCAAAGTTAATCTTATCGCCTATAATCCTGTATTACAGATGCCATGGAAGACTCCAAAGAAAAAGGAGATCATGACCTTTTTCCATAAACTACAAATAAAAGGCGTACAAGTCTCTCTCAGACAAGAAAGAGGAAGAGATATTGATGGAGCTTGTGGACAGCTTAGACTCAGACAGATCGAAAACCATCTATTAAAAATAGATGAAAAGCCTTTTTCTCAGGACTTGCTCATCTCCGATTAAACAAGAAACGACATCCTCATTCCTATAGCTTCCCCATGCGTTCTATTATTAGAAATGTGGTCTTGGGATTTTGAACTCTTTAGAAAGATAAAGGCCTATTTCTTCAGGTTCATTTAGGAAAAACTTCTCCCCATATTTTTTCGCTTTAAAAGGAATAGATGAATCCAGTGGATGATCAAAAATAATAACTGGACAGGATTGGTTTTCTTCTCCGATTAGCTCGATGATTTCTTTTCTAGGTTTTTCAAAGGAAACATAGCAAACTTTTAAACTGTCTTTTAATTGCGGATAAGTTTTTAAAACCCCTTCAAAGATCATACAATAAGGACAATAGTAAGGATCGCCTGGTCCATCATAAAATCCAGGCTTTAGCAAGTACAATATTGGTTGCATTGGATATCCTTTTCTTTAAATGTATTCTACTTAGAAGCTATAGACAAATTCCAAGCCTACGAAGTAGACCGGACCATTGGAGGTACCTAGGAGGGCTGTAGGACTGCCCGTTGGGTTTTGGAAAGGAAAACCGTAGTAGCCAAGGACTCCCTTGCCCCAATCCATCCTGTACTCAAGCCGAATCATGAAATTATCAGCCAGATCAAACGCAAGCGTCGCCGTGTAGGCCCAAATGTCGGTTGGTGCATTGTGTCCAGCAAGGATAGAATTCCATCCTGATTCCATCCAGTCCGCACGCTGGGCAATACTGATAATGTCCGTAATTTGGTATTTCATGTGAAGGGCAGCCCCATACCAGTTCGAGGGCCCACTCGATAAATCGACAGGCAGCCCGCTGATCGCTCCGGGTACCACCGTCACATTGTTGTTGTAAAAACCCCCTGTCAATTCAAAGCCTAACAGAAGCCTGTCCCGGGCAAACTTCGGAGCCCATGATCCCCATACATCCCCAAGAAAAAACGCATTGTTCTGGTTGAATGGGCCTTCTCCCCTTATCCCCTGCGCTATCCCATAAGGCTGCGCTACCCCATTGATCGGAGAGGCTCCAAAGCCCGGCGGATTGACCCCATTAAACCCGTACATGAGAGTGCCGCTGAGCGTCGCATTCTTCCCTTTCGCCTCCCATTGGCTGTTCAAAAACAATAAATAGGCATCGTTGTTGTTGATCATGTTGTTGAGATAGCCAAAATATTCCATCCCCCCCCTCGATACGTTAAAGCCCCCATCGGCTATCCCCAACCGGCTCGTCCATTGGTCATCCCACCGGTAAATCGCTTGCATCCCAGTAAGGGTAGTCGGCAAAAGATTCGCAAACAAAAGCCCATAGGTAAAATCCAGGTTCACTGGCCGCTCCACTACCTCGTAGCCAGCCGGATCCACAAACTTGCCTATCTTTATGTCCAACCCATTGCCTATAGGCGCCCGAAAAATCACATACGCTTGCTCTAACCAAAAACTCGAGGTGTTGAACGAATACCAGGAACTAAAAGGAACCCCTAAGCCAGTGATCGCATCCGGTGCTCCTACTACCGCATCCTGCCCCACTATAAGATCTGCCCTAAAGCCTGCCTGCCATCGATTCTCTTCAGTCAAGGGCTTCTCCAAGGCCAGCTTAAAGGCGTTCATGTTAAAGCCTCCCCCAGGAATCGCATCCACCGGCTCTCGACCAGGTATCGCCGGATAGCCCTGAGCAAAACCTGCCGTGTTGGTCGGCCCTACATATCCCGGCGGAGGAACAAAACCAGGCACTCTATTGAAAGCCGGAGCGTTGATAAAATTATAGGTGTAGCTGGCATCCACATACCCACTCAGCACTATCCCCTTAGTGTTCGCTTGCACCGGTATCCCCTGATCCTCTAGCTTCTTGGTTAGCTCCTCTATCTGCTTGTTCTTCTCTTCAATCTGTGCGGATGCATCAGAAAGAAGATCATGATTATGTTTGGTTTTTTCTTTTTTAAGCGCCTTTTTCTTAGTCGAATGAGAATTTTGCGAAGAAGTGTTATCGGCGATGGCTCTAATCGAAAAAAACGAAAAGAATAAAAAAATAAGTAAGCTAAAACAAAAATATCGAAAAAAGACAGCAAAGAAGCGGTTGATAAAACTAAATTTCACGATGAAATCGGTGCTTTAAATAATCAAAGAAGACCACCATATTGTCAATAAGTAAAATAGAATGTAGGGGATAAAAGAACATTTAGCTTAAGAATAAGCAGTTGAGCAAGTTAAATTTGATAAATTAGTTTCAAACAAAAGCGCAATTATGTTTTGAAATTGCAAACAAATGGCAATGACTGAGTTGGAATGACATACGGGAAGTTAGGAGCTATTAGTTTATTATTTTTTCTTTTTTGTTCATTTCTTAAGGCACAGATTGTCAAGGGTGGGAATGAGCTTGTCTATGTGATCCCTATTAAGGATGAGATTGAACAAACTATGGTTTATGTGGTTAGGCGTGGAGTAAATGAAGCGATTAAAAGCGGTGCCAAAGACTTGATTATTGATTTAAATACCCCAGGGGGACAAGTGGAGTCGATGGAAAAAATTATTCAGCAGATTGAACGTTTCCCATTTCAGGAAAATACTTTTGCCTTTGTAAATCATAAGGCCTATTCTGCAGGTGCTTTTGTGGCAGCTGCCTGCAGGCATATTTATATGGCTCCGGGTTCGGTTATTGGTGCGGCAACCCCTGTGATGTTTTCTCCTCAAGGTGGCATACAGAATTTACCGGAAAGTTATGAGAAAAAAATTCTTTCTGCCTATCAAGGATTGATTCGAGCCATTGCAGAACGACACGGCCATAATCCTGCTGTTTTTAATGCCATGGTGGACAAAGATAGTGGACTTGTCATAGATGGCAAAGAAATCCTTCCTAAGGGAAAAGTCTTGACCCTTACCGATACAGAAGCCATTAGGCAGTATGGAAATCCTCCTAAGCCTCTTTTAGCCGAAGGCATTATTCCTAGTTTAGAGCAATTGGCCGAAAAAATTATAGGGACAAAGCCAATAATTATCCAATTAAAACCTACCGGTTTTGAAAGAATCGGCAGGATTATGACGATGCTAGGTCCCCTTTTTTTGACTCTTGGTCTTCTGCTCGCCTATTTAGAACTGCAGACTGGGGGCATAGCTTTAGGATTACTTAGTCTTCTCTTTTTTTGCCTTTATTTTTTGGGTCATTATCTAGCAGGATTAAGTGGTTTTGAGCCGTTTTTCCTTTTCCTCTTTGGTGTTTCTTTGGTTTTGGCTGAGTTTTTTTTCTTTCCTGGATTAGTCATCCCAACTCTCATTGGGCTCTTAATGGTAGTCATTGCAATACTATCGGCATCGGCAGAAAAATTGCCGACAGAAAATGTGGGAAGTTGGCTTGCTGGGATGAGGGAGGGATTGATATCTTTGATAATTGCCATAGGTTCAGCCTTTCTGCTTATATTTGCTTTTTCCCGTTTTATTCCAAAAAGAGTTTCGATTGGGTGGAGTAAAGAGCCGCAACAAAAGGATGAGCGGACCCTCGAGCTGTCTGTTGGTATGGAAGGGCAAGCAGTCACAGTCCTTAGACCAAGTGGTTTGGGAAGATTCAAGGGGAAGGTGGTAGATGTCGTAAGTCTTGGGGAGTTTATTGCTGAAGGCACTCCAATTCGGATTGTTCGAGTCGAGGGGATCCGGATTGTTGTCGAAGCAGTGGATGTAAAGAGTTAAATTAACCGAAGTCATGCGGTGAAACTCTTGCTTTTGATATTGATCCTTACTGGTGGTCTTGGGCTTTTCATTGAATCTTTTTTCCCAGGCTATATTCTGGCATTGTTAGGTTCTTCTTTGTTGTTGTCAGCTATAGTCTTAGGCTTTGTCTTTTATGGTCTCATGGGAGGATTAACAGTATTTGGGGTTGAACTTGTCGTCTTGCTGTTGATCTTTTGGTTGTGGATCGTAATTTTCCCCAAGACTGGGCTAAAAAAGAAGATGGAGCTTTTAGTGACCAATAAGGAAGAAGAAGGCAATGAGATCAATTGGTATCTAGGAAAAGAAGGCAGATGCGAGTCTCCATGCAAGCCGCATGGTTTTGTTCGCATAGATTCAAAAAGAGTAGAGGCAGTATCTGAAACAGGATATATTGAAGAAGGAGTAAAGATAAAAGTTGTAGGAATCAGGGAAGGAAAAGCAATTGTAAGAGCTATACAAACTGAATAGCTTTTTTCATTATTGATACTAGCCTGTTAAACAATAAATAAGGGGATTTTGTGATTAGCTGGATTTTGATTGTCTTTTTGCTCATTGTTCTGCTGATTGTTGCAGCGATCCTATTCAATTTTATTGGATTGTGGATAAAGGCAATGATTACAGGAGCTGCTGTCAGCTTACTGAATCTCGTTGCTATGCGGCTTAGAGGAATTCCTCCCTCGTTGATCGTTAACACAAGAATCACCGCAGTCCGTTCTGGTCTATCTATTTCCACAGCTCAATTAGAATCCCATTATTTGGCAGGCGGTAATGTAGAGCATGTTGTAAGAGCATTGGTAGCAGCGGATAGGGCGGGGATCCCCTTAACATTCAACAGGGCCTGTGCCATTGACCTGGCAACCATAGGAACCGGGAAAAGTGTGTTTGAGGCTGTTCGCACAAGCGTTAATCCTAAAGTAATCGATTGTCCTTTTCAAGTTGGAGGGCCAACCTACATTGCAGGCGTGGCTAAGGATGGAATAACGGTAAAAGCCAAAGCACGGGTGACCGTAAGAACAAATTTGGAAAGGTTTGTAGGAGGAGCGACGGAAGAAACCATTATTGCTCGAGTAGGAGAGGGCATAGTGACGACCATAGGAATGGCTACTACCTACAAGGAAGTATTAGAACATCCTGATCGGATATCGAAGATAGTTCTTCAGAAAGGATTGGATTCTGGTACAGCTTTTGAGATTTTATCGATAGATATTGCCGAAGTGATCATAGGCGATAATGTAGGAGCAAAACTTCAAGCCGAGCAGGCAGAAGCAGATAAAAGGGTAGCGCAGGCGAAAGCAGAAGTCAGAAGAGCGGCCGCTGTAGCTCTAGAACAGGAAATGAAGGCTAAAGTTGAAGAGATGAGAGCCAAAGTGGTGGAAGCTGAGTCTCAAATCCCCATAGCCATTTCTGAAGCTCTTAGAAAAGGCTATCTTGGAGTGATGGATTATTATAGGTTGCGTAACATTCAAGCGGATACCCAAATGCGGGCTAGTATTTCTGGAGAAACATCTTCTACAACTCCCACTTAACAGATTACTTCTCAAACTGCTTATGAAAGACTTCCTCCCTTTCCTCTTTTTCCTCCTTCTTGTTGCTTTACAGCTGTTCTATGGATTGAGAAGAGGGAGGAAAAGCAAGACTTCCTCTAGCCGTGTTCCTTTTCCTTGGGAAAAAGAGAAGCAGCCATCGGAGGAAAAACAATCCGCCTCTATGACAACAAAGGAAGAAAGTATCAAGGAATCGATACCTCTGCCGGTAGAAAAAGAGTTGCCTATTATTTTTTCAGCGAAAGAAATAGCATTGCAGAAAGAAACATCCCTTCCAAAGGAGATATTGGGGAAAAAAGAGGACTGGGATATTTTTTCTTATGAGGAAAAGAAACCAATGAAAAAAGGGATTTCTAAAAAAGAGCTAGTAGCAGTTCTCAAAGAGGCCAGTAATCTAAGAAAAGTGGTGATCTTAGCTGAAATTATTGGGCCGCCTCTTTCCATTTCAAGCAGGAGAAAGGGAATATTTGGGGAAAATGATTTCTAAAGAATAATTTCTTTGGTTGTGATAATAATTGTGCTGCAGTAAAAAATTCTTGGTCATGGTCAACAGGAAAGGCTTGCAGAATTTCTTATTTTTCTTTGGCATCCTTCCTATCTTTTTTTGGTTTTTTCTCTGCCCTATTCAAGCAGAAGAAAAAAAGGGAGAAATTCTCTATTATACTTGCACGATGCACCCCAGCGTCAAATCAAAAACCCCTGGAAAATGCCCTATTTGTTCGATGGACCTAGTGCCCGTTTATGCTTCCAGTTTTGAAACAAAAGCTGAGCAAAAGAATCAAAAAGAAACCCAGGAAACCTCTCCCTTTTTTATTCCCCCAGAAAGGCTTCAGGCTATTGGAGTAAGGACCGAGGAGGTACAAGTCCGAAAGTTAAAACTTGAAATTAATGCACCAGCCATTGTTTCAATCAACGAGTCAAAAATTTACGATATTAACGTCAAGGCGGGCAATGGGTATATAATCAAATTATATGCTAATTATGTGGGCAAGCATTTTTCCAAGGGAGAAACACTGGCAACTATATTAAGCCAGGATTGGGTTCAGGCGCAGATGGATTATATAAAGGCTTATAGAGCATGGCGGAGGAGCCTTTTAGTAAAAAAAGATAATCCGATACTGCTCGATCAACAATTTTATCACATTCGTGCTAGATTGCGTGTTTGGGATCTTAATGAGGATCAAATAAGGGAGCTTGAAAAATATGCTTGGTCGATTTCTGTCAACGATGTGCGAACAGCAAAGGGTATTCGTGGAACCTTTGAGCTCCGTTCTCCCATAGAGGGGCATATTCATGAAAAAAATGTTTACGAAGGGATGTATTTTACAGCCGGCCAGTCCCTACTCAAGATCGTTGATCTACGAAATGTGTGGATTTTAGCTGAACTACCAGAAGATCAGGCTCGATATATTTCTATTGGTCTTCCTTGTCAGATAAGCTTCCCTGCTCTGCCAGAAAAAATATTCGAAGCCAAAATCGATTTTATACAGCCCCATTTTGCTGAAGAGACTCGCCGATTGCAGGTGAGGGTTGTTCTGCCTAACCCACATCACATTCTGCATCCAGGAATGTACGCTGATTTTAAAACAACAATAGATTTTGGAACTAAGCTTGCTATAGCTGAAGATGCGGTGATACCCACAGGAGAACACTACGTAGTTTTTCTCGACCATGGGGGAGGCCACTTGGAGCCAAAATTTGTGGAAATTGGAGATAAAATAGAAGGCTATTATATTGTCCGAGGAGGGGTAAAAGAGGGGGATCGAGTCGTCAGTGGAGCCAATTTTTTGATCGATGCAGAAGCCAGGGTTCAGGGAGCCTTAAAAATATGGAGCAGCGATCATTATTCTAAGAGAGAGAAAAGAGAAGCAGGAGAGAAAAAAGAATATCAACAGATGCCTCATTCTCATATGCATGGGATGCCAGGCATGTAAAGACTAATGATCAGCCGGATTATTCTTTGGAGTGGAGAAAATCCATTTGTGGTTCTCCTCTTTGTTTTCTTTAGCCTTTGTCTTGGGCTTTACTCTGTTGCGCACGTGCCTCTTGATGCCATTCCTGATCTTTCCGACGTTCAAGTGATTGTTTATACCGAATGGCCTGGAAGAAGTCCTACTCTTATCGAAGATCAAATAACCTATCCGATTTCAACTCGTTTTATTTCCGCTCCGAAAGTGAAATTCGTAAGGGGAGAGTCGATGTTTGGTAAGTCTTTTGTCTATGTAATCTTCGAAGATGGAACAGATCTTTACTGGGCAAGATCGCGGGTTTTGGAATATTTGAACTCGGTTCGTTCCTCTCTTCCCGCCAATGTCAATCCGACATTAGGTCCAGATGCGACGGGAGTGGGCTGGGTTTATGAGTATGTTCTCCTAGATACATCGGGCAAGCATACGCTCTCTGAGCTCCGTTCTTTTCAGGATTGGACGTTACGGTATGCTCTCTCTACCGTTCATGGAGTTTCGGAAATAGCCAGTTTTGGTGGGTATGTTAGACAATATCAAGTAAATATCGATCCTAATAAGCTTTTGGCCTATGGGATCCGTTTTGATGAGGTCGTTCAGGCAATACAGAAGAGTAATCAAGATGTGGGAGGGAAAAGCTTAGAGGTTTCTACAGTCGAATTTTATATACGGGGCAAGGGGTATTTCAGGAATTTAGAAGATATCAGCCAGGTGGTTGTTAAAAGGGACAGGCAGGGTATTCCTGTTGTGGTGAGTCAGTTGGGAGACTTGACGATTGGAGGAGATATTCGTTTTGGTGTCACTGATTATAACGGCATTGGAGAAGCTGTTGGAGGTATAGTCGTCATGCGATATGGTGAGAATGCTCTCCAGGTGATCAATGGAATAAAGAAAAAAATCAAGAGTCTAGAACCTTCTTTCCCCCAAGGAGTCAAATTGGTGCCTGTGTATGATCGATCCGAACTAATTTACAAATCTATTGAAACATTGAAAAAAAAGCTTTTTGAAGAATGCCTTATCGTCAGTGCCGTCTGTGTTGTTTTTTTATGGCATCTGCGTAGCTCATTGATTCCTATTTTTATGTTGCCAACAGCTGTTATCTTGTCTTTTATCCCTTTTTCTAGTTTCCATCTGACAGCTAATATCATGTCTTTGGGTGGCATAGCCATTGCCATAGGAGCCATGATTGATGCAGCCATCATCATGGTGGAGAATGCGCATCGTTCGCTTGAAGAATATAGGATATTGACCGGCAATGAACCCAGGGGAATAACCCGAAAAGAGTTGCTATTGACAGCCTCTCAAAATGTAGGTCGGCCCCTTTTTTTCTCTCTTCTTGTTATTACCGTTTCCTTTCTGCCAATCTTTGCTTTGGAGGCTCAAGAAGGCAGATTATTTAAGCCACTTGCTTTTACAAAAACTTTCTCCATGTTTTTTGCCTCTCTCCTCTCTATCACACTTGTTCCAGCTCTTATGAATGGCTTTATCCGAGGGAAAATCATTCCGGAACAAAAAAATCCTATCAACCGGTTCCTTTTTTTTCTCTATAAGCCTGTTCTTGAACAAGCTCTTAAACATAGAGCTGTTGTTTTGATTCTGGCTCTACTGATACTTCTCTCTACTTATTATCCATTATCCAGATTGGGTGCGGAGTTCATGCCTCCTTTAAACGAAGGAACAATCCTTTATATGCCGACAGCCGTTCCTGGAATAAGTATTTCTGAAGCGGAGAGATTTCTCAATCTTCAGGATCGTTATCTAATGACATTTCCAGAAGTGGAATCGGTTTTTGGCAAATCAGGACAGGCAGATACAGCTACCGATCCGGCTCCTCTTTCGATGACTGAAACGATCGTCAATTTAAAACCTAAGGATAAATGGAGGAAAGGAATGAATTGGGATAAGTTGATTGCTGAAATGAATCAGAAACTCCATTTCCCTGGGGTGGCGAACGTGTTCTGGATGCCTATTCAAACACGAATTCAAATGCTGACCACAGGGTTTCGCTCCGTTTTGGGGATTAAAATCTTTGGTAAGGATCTTGAGGAGCTGAATAGGCTTGGGGAAAAAATCGAAAAAGTCTTGCTAGAAATGCCTGAAACAAGGAGTGCCTATGCAGAAAGAATTGAGGGAGGAAATTACATCGATATCATTGTGCGCCGAGATAAACTTGCCCGTTATGGACTGACTGTCGAAGACGTCAACCAAACGATAGAGGGAGCCATTGGAGGGAACACAGTCACTACCACCATTGAAGGTAGAGAACGATACCCTGTAAATGTCAGATACCATAGAGATTTTAGAAAAGACGTGGCTTCTCTTTCAAGGATTCTTGTTCCGCTGCCGCCTCAAGCCTCGTTACAGAAACAAATGTCTGGTAATCCGACGACTATGGCAATTGCTTCCTCGCAAATTCCCTTAAGTGAAGTGACAGACATTCGCTATAGTCAAGGCCCCCCACTTGTTAGAAGTGAAAATGCACAACTGGTGAATTTTGTTTTTGTTGATACCCCTGCGAAGGATTTAGTGGGATATATTAAAAAAGCGGGACAAAAAATTGGGACAACGATCTCTTTCCCACCCGGATATTACATCGAATGGGCCGGTTCTTATGAATATTTTCTTAGAGCTAAAGCTAAATTTTCCCTGCTTATTCCTTTGACTTTGTTTATCATTTTTGTCTTGATCTATTTTAATACCCATTCTTTAAAGAAAACTCTTATAGTGCTTCTTGCTTTTCCTTTTTCTCTAGTGGGGGCGTTTTGGTTCCTTTATATCCTTAATTATAACTTGAGTGTGGCAGTTGCCGTTGGTTTGATTGCTCTAGCGGGAATCGATGCAGAAACCGGGGTTATTATGCTACTTTATCTTGATCATGCTTTCATGGAAGCAAAGAAAACGGGGAAAATGGGATCGATGGCGGATCTTTTAGATGCCGTTAAGGAAGGGGCAGCAGGCAGAATAAGGCCCAAAATAATGACTGTGTGTGCAATTCTTTTTGGCCTTCTACCGATTTTATGGAGTCAAGAAACAGGGGCGGATGTGATGAAACGGATCGCCGCTCCCATGGTTGGGGGAGTCATTACCTCTGCCTTATTGGAGTTGATCATTTATCCAGTTATCTTTATCTACCTTCAAAAGCATTCCATTAGCCAATCCAAAACGGTTTCTGAAAAGGCTCGCATCTAAAAATAGCTTACAGTTGTTAGCAAGCTGAATAAGATCTCAAAAGCTAACAATTAAAGCAATATTTATCCCTTTGGGTGGAGTGGAAGAAAGAAGGCTAGACTGCCCTGCCTCTGGTTTCCCTTAGTTTTTCAGGGATCACTGAATAACAGAAATGCAATGAGCATACCCTTCATCTTTTTAAGGTATTCAGTCCGTTTGCAAGCCATCCTCCATTAGAGTGGCAAACCATAAAGTAGTATAGAGTCAGTAGGATTGGGCTATTTGCTTTACATTTCCAAAGCTATCAGAAGCTATTCTGACCATTGGAGTTGGTAGTAGAAAAAACAACAAGAACCGCTAGGCTGCACACTCTAAAAAGCTTTATCCATATAGGAGGATAGACGATTTTTTTCTCCGTAGATGTGGCTCGTTCTAAAAACATACGCCTGGCTTGCTATTAAGTCTAAGAGTTTTCCTTTGGTGCTTCCCCGGCCGGTAATGGATTTTATGCTGCTAACAGCCAAAAGCTTCTGAGATATGGCTACCAACCTATTTTCTTCAGGCAATTTGGAGCGTCACAGCAGCTAAGACTATACAATAGATTTGCTTAATGAGTAAAAGGAGAACTAACCTGGGAAAGATCCTGTCACATGTCAAGAAATAAGAAAATGTTTTAAAAAGTAACGATAATACCAAGCAATTTATATGCGAAATCTTGTCAATTTGCCTGGGAATGTGCTATTGTTTTTTTCACAACAATTAGAAAAGGAGAAAAATGATGAACGAATTTGTAACCAGGGAAAAATTAGTTAACGATATCAAAGCTGTACTTCATGATGCTGATATTCTCCTAAAAACGACTGCTGGTGATATTGGAGAAAAAACAAAGGATGCCATTGACAGGCTAAACACCAAATTAAATTCTTTAAGAGACTACCTAAGTAATTCAGAAGATTGGCTTGTCGATAAAGCAAAAGAAAGGGCCAAAACTACAGATGAAATTATTCGGAAAAATCCTTACCAATCGATAGGAATTTCATTATTGGTTGGCATTGCTATCGGCATTATCCTTGGCAGAAAATAGGTAGCTTTGTCGGTCTTTTTGTTTTTTTGAAAAATCGATAAGGCTAAACCATGGTTTTTTTTCTATTAACAAAGAGAAATACGTAATGGGTTTATTTGGCTGCAATAAATGAGCTTTTCTTAAACAAAACAGTTATGGGTAAATAAAAAAAAATTCAAAGAACTAAAGTTTGCTAGTCTAACTAATGAAAGAGTCAAGAAGTTTCTCTTTTTCTATTCTTTCTTATTAGGAGAGAGGTGAAAAAAAACCTTGAGGTATTAGAAAAAGATTAGTCATAGAGCCATATTGCGCAAAGAAAAGCTTTCCCTCTTCCCGCTATCGTGGTGGCTATATGGTTTTTGGATTCTGAGCGTAAAACCCTCCTAACTAAAGCCTTCCTCTTCTCTGTCTTTTCCGTTAATCTTTTTTTCTTGCTTCAGAATCTTATTATTATTTATAATAAATTTGTTCATTGATTCTGTATTAAATAATATGGGATTTTGGGCAAGGATTTGGTGGAATACGATATAAAAGACTTGATTTATTTTATAAAACTGTATTTTTCTTGAGAACATCTCTTCTATTTTTTTTTACAAATGTTTAATTGCTTATGATTCAATTTTTTTTAAAAGGCGGACCAATAATGTGGCCAATTCTGGCCCTATCCGTTATAACTCTTGCTGTCATATTCGAGAGATTGCTTTTTCTGATAGAAATAAGTCGCAATAGAAAACGAAAGCTAGTGACGAAATTCCTAGAACTTGTTGGGCAGGGAAGGTATGAAGAGGCATTAGCTATAGCTGAAAAAAACAAAGATTATGTGCTTAAAGTCTTGCAAGAAGGGTTAAAACATAAAGATGGAGCCTTAGAAGATGCTCTGCTTGAAGCAGCAAGCGAGCAGCTGGAAAGATTTAATAAGGGACTCGTTGTTCTTGATACAGCAGTGACTCTAGGACCGTTATTGGGGCTTTTAGGAACGGTTACTGGGATGATGCATGCTTTTAGTATTGTAGGCTCTGGAGAAATTGCTGGAAAACAAGCCGCTATTACGGGAGGTGTGGCAGAGTCTTTGATCGCTGTTAGCTTTGGTCTTGCCGTAGCCATTGTAGCTATCATTCCTTTAAATTTTTTCAGTGCTCGAATGGATAGAGCTAGAAGAAGAATAGAAGAAGCTTCTACTCGTCTCGTTTTGCTTTTAAGAGGCCAGATGGAGCTAGAGGGGACAACTAGCAGACCTACCTCCGGAACTCCTTCTTCTTTGGAAGTAATGTCCAATTCCAAAATTCAATCGAGTTCTTCGGTGTTGCCATAAAGACAATAAATAGCTATCGGACTTGTACGTTGAAATATGCAAATAGTATCTCCTAGAAGAAAAAGACCTAGACTAGAAATCATTCCTTTTATTGATGTGATGTTTTTTTTACTAGCCACATTTATGATGGTTTCCTTAGCAATGATTAAGAATGAGGGTCAAACCGTCAATTTGCCATTTGCAAAGAGTTCATCTTCTATCGAAAGGAAAGAAAAAGAAATAACCATCACTATTACTGATAAAGGAGACATTTATTTTAATAAAGATCAAGTTTCCATAGAATCTTTACCAGCAAAAATTATGGAATTAAAAACTCAAGAGGCAGAGCCAAGAATTTTTCTAAATGGTGATTGCAAGGCAACATTTGAAAAAGTAACGGCTGTATTAGATTTGATCAGAAAACATGGCATAACCAAAATAGCCATTCAAACGACAAAAGAAGCCAAAAAATAATAAATAGGAAGAAGATTTTTTCGAAGCTTTGAATCCTTTGCAATCTGAAGCATAAGGGAATTTCTTGAGAGCAAGCAGACTCAGTCCAGTTTAGTATTGGTGGATAAAATGATAAAATAAGAAACCACAGGCTGCCTATCATTAAGCGTAGATGTTAGAAGACGTCTGTACATCCGTTTCAGAACAATAATTGGAAAGTTAATAGAACAACATTGCATTCCCTATCCGCTCATTATTCCAAGTAAAAAAAGTAAATAACATTTAAAGATCGGATGTAATATTTCGAATCCTTAAATGTTGTAATTGCAACAAATATACCGCTAGATCCTCTCTCGAAAAAGGCTTCCTTATTGCTGGATTGAAGGCCAGAATGGTAGAATGCTATGAGCAGTCACAATCTTTTCCCTTGTGTACTGCACAATTCTCTTTCTTTGCACAGTTATCTGCACAGCCGCATTTGGCTT
>Ga0272448_1002915_pt1 | contig 20863 bp, 21 predicted proteins | sample YNPCB0191_FD_202220 | JGI IMG/M metagenome (GOLD analysis project Ga0272448, IMG submission 202220) | Hot spring sediment microbial communities from Yellowstone National Park, WY, United States - YNP-CB-019-1 | ecosystem: Environmental > Aquatic > Thermal springs > Hot (42-90C) > Sediment... | reverse complement strand
CACCGCCTGTTCGGCTCCCATCGCGGGATTGGGGGCCCCTGGGGGCGGGGACCCGCTCCGGGCGGCGGGGACCCCGGCCCTTTGCGAAGGAGGTCCGTTGCCGCTATCCTGACCTCTGGAGGTCCCATGGTCGTCCGGGAGGAAGCCTTTCCCTTCGCCGCACCCTTGGCCGTGGCCGGGGCCGCCGCCGCCGTGGCCGGTTTCCTCTGGCCCGCCGCCGCCCTCGGCCTCGCCTCGGCCGCCGTCTGCGCCTTCTTCCGGGACCCCGAACGCACCCCACCCTCCGACCCCCTCCTCCTCCTCTCCCCCGCCGACGGACGCCTCCTGCCCTTCCACCGCGAGGGGGGTACGGTACGGCTCAGCGTCTTCATGTCGGTCTTCAACGTCCACGTGAACCGGGTCCCCTGGCCCGGCATCGTCCGGGAGGTGCGGTACAACCCCGGCCGCTTCCTGGCCGCCTGGAGCGACAAGGCCTCCCTGGACAACGAACAGGTCCGGGTACTTCTGGACACCGAACGGGGACCGGTCACGGTGGTGCAGATCGCCGGCCTCATCGCCCGGCGGGTCGTCTGCTGGGCCGTCCCCGGTAAGTTTCTCGCCCGGGGAGAGCGCCTGGGCCTCATCCGCTTCGGCTCCCGGGTGGACCTCTACCTCCCGGAGGAGGAAGTGGAGCTCCTCGCCACCCCCGGGAAGCCGGTGCGGGCGGGGGTCACTCCCCTGGCCCGCTGGAGGCCGCGGTGAGCCCCCGGGCCATCAGGCGCCTGGTGGAGGCCCCTCGGCGCATCCCCTTCCGGCGGGGGGTGGCCATCCTGCCCAGCCTCTTCACCGTCGCCAACATGTTCTGCGGGTACTGCGCCATCATCCTGGGCGTCAAGCGCTCCTTCGAATGGGCGGTGACCTTCGTCATCATCGCCGGAATCCTGGACAGCCTGGACGGACGCATCGCCCGGATGACGGGGACCACCAGCGACTTCGGGAAGGAGCTGGACTCCCTGTCGGACTTCCTCTCCTTCGGCCTCGCCCCGGCCCTGGTCCTCTACCACTGGGGCCTCAAGGACCTGGGGCGGACGGGCTGGCTCTTCGCCTTCCTGCTTCCGGTGGCCGGTTCCCTGCGGCTGGCCCGCTTCAACGTGCAGGCCGGCAAGGTAGACAAGCGCTTCTTCGTGGGCCTCCCCATCCCCGCCGCCGCCGCCGCCGTCGTCCTCCCCCTCTACTTCCTTCCCCAGGGGATCCCCCGGCCCTTCAAGTGGCTGGCCCTCTCCTACGTCGTTCTCCTTTCCTTCTTCATGGTGAGCACCTTCCGGTACCGCTCTTTCAAGGACCTGGACCTGAAGGAGCGGCGCTCCCCCACGGTGATCTTCCTGGTGGCTCTGATCCTGGTCCTGGTGGCCCTCCACCCCCCCACGGTCCTTCTGGCCGTGGCGGTGGTCTACGCCTTCTCCGGGCCCCTCTCCTACCTCCTACAGAAGGGGGGAGTCGTGAAGAAGGGGCCGGAAGAACCCCCCGAACCGGAAGAGCCGGACGTGGAGGAAGGGCCATGAGCGCCCCTTCGCGGATCGCCCTGGTTGGGGCGGGAAGCCTCTTGGCCCGGGAGGTCTACCGGGGGCTTTTGGAACGGGGTATCCCCAAGGAAAACCTCCTCGCCTTCGGAGACCGGCCGGGGGGCTGGGAAGTGGCCGTGGCGGACGAGGAGGCGGACCTCTTCCTCCCCCTCACCGGGGAGTACCTGGAGGGATGCGGGACGGTCTTCCTCTGCACGGAGGACCGGGCGGGGGGGGAGGCGGTGACCGCCTGGGCCGCCTCGTCGGGCGCCGCGCTCTTCGACCTCGGAACGCCCCCCGGCGAAGAAGACTTTCTCTTCGACCCCTTCTCGGGCCTTCTCCCCCGGGAGGCGCTCCGCCAACCCCTCCGCTTCCCCGAGCCGGAGAGCCTCTTCCTGGGCCTTCTCCTGAGGTCCGTCCCGGAGGGGATCCTGGGACCGGTCCAGGTCCACCTCCTCGCCTCCGCCTCCCGGAGGGGAGAGGGCGCGGTGCGGGAGCTCATGCGGCAGAGCGCGGCCCTCCTTTCCTTCCAGGGGACCCCTTCCTCGGCCTCGGGGCGGCGGCTCGCCTTCACCCTGCACCCCGAAGAGGGCGGAACGGAGCGCGAGGGCTTCGGGCGGGAGGTCTGCCGCGTGGCGGGACGGTCTCTTCCCCTGGCCTGGGCCCGGATCGAGACGCCGGTCTTCCACGGGGCCTCCCTCTCGGCCCTCCTCTCCGTCGGGGACGCGCTGGAGGCGGAGCAGGCCCTCCACTCCGGCGCCCGGGGCCTCTTCCGGATTCTCGAGGGGGCGTCTTGGGAGGAGCTTTCGGACGGGGAGGTCCCCGAAACGCCCCGGCTGGGCCTCCGGGTCCTCTCCGACGAGACCCTCTGGCTCTGGATGGGCCTGGACCCTCTGAAATCGGGAAAGGCGTGGATGGCACTCAAGGCCTTCGAGGCCCGCGAAAATCTCTGAGCGGTTCGCACCGCGGCCCCCCACGGGCCGCCCGAAATCCTACGAGGAGGCACTCCATGTTGAAGCTCGAACCCCGCAAGGTCTGGGAGCACTTCGAAAACCTCTGCGCCATCCCCCGCCCGTCGGGCCACGAAAAGGCCGCGGGGGACTACGTCATCTCCGTCGCCAAGGCCCACAACCTCCCCTGGGAGCGGGACCGGGTGGGCAACATCGTCGTCCGGGTCCCCGCCAGCCCGGGGAAGGAGAAGTCCCCCACGGTGGTCCTCCAGGGCCACACCGACATGGTCTGCGAGAAGAACCGGGAGGTGAAGCACGACTTCCTGAAGGATCCCATCCGGCCGAGAATCGAGGGAGAGGTCGTCAAGGCCAGCGGCACCACCCTCGGCGCCGACAACGGCATCGGCGTGGCCATGGCCCTCGCCCTCCTGGACGAGCCGAAGGCCGTCCACGGCCCCCTGGAACTCCTCTTCACCATCGACGAGGAGACGGGCCTCAACGGCGCCAACAACCTGGAGCCCGCCTTCGTGAAGGGAAGGATCCTGCTCAACCTCGACACCGAGGAGGACGGCCAACTCTACGTCGGTTGCGCCGGCGGCAAGGACACGGAGATGGTCCTCCCCGTGAAGCGCTCCCTCGAGGCCGACCCCCGGCCGGTGCGGGCGGTGGTGGTGAAGGGCCTGCGCGGCGGCCATTCGGGCGGCGACATCCACGAGGGCCGGGGCAACGCCAACCGGATCCTGGCGAGGGCCCTGTCGGTTCTCGAGGAGGGCGGAATCTCCTTCGCCCTCGTCTCGGTGAGCGGCGGCTCCAAGCGGAACGCCATCCCCCGCGAGGCCTTCGCCGTTCTCCACCTCGACGCCGCCGCCGCGAAAAAGGCCGCGTCCCTCCTCGCGGCCTTCGAGAAGACGGTCCGCGCCGAACTCAAGGGGGTGGACGAAGGGGTCAGCCTCGCGCTGGAAAAGGGCAAGGCCCCCTGGCCCCCCCTCGCCGCCGCCTCCCAGAAAAAGGTTCTCCACTTCCTGGGGGCCGTTCCCCACGGCCTCATCTCTTACAGCCGCGAAATCCACGGTCTGGTGGAGACCTCCACCAACTTCGCCATCGTGGAAACCGCCGAGAAGACGCTCTCGGTCTTCACCTCCCAGCGCTCCTCGGTGGAGTCCCAGCGCGACTGGGCCGCCTGGTGGGTCGCCAACGTCGGCCGCCTGGCCGGAGCGAAGGTGAGGCACTCCTTTGGCTACCCCGGGTGGCAACCGAACCTGGACTCCCGGGTCCTGGCCCAGGCGAAGAAGACCTACCGGCGGCTCTTCAAGCAGGACCCGCTGGTCAAGGCCATCCACGCGGGCTTGGAGTGCGGCATCATCGGGAGCAAGTACCCCGGGATGGACATGGTCTCCCTGGGGCCGACCATCCGCAACGCCCACTCCCCCGACGAGGAGGTCCATATCGCTTCGGTCGGGAGCACCTACCGGTTCCTCTTGGAACTGCTGAAGGACCTCTGCTGACCGCCGAGGGAAGGTCCTACTGGCGCAGGTGGGCCCACTCCGTTTCGATCTTCTCCAGGAGGGCCCCCTGGTCCTTCTCCAGCCGGGGGAGCCAGTAGGCGTAGAAGATCTGGTACTCGGGGTCGCTCATCTTCTTGTGGAAGAGGAGGAACTCCCGGTAGGCCCCCTCGGCGTCCCCCTTCTTCTGGAGGACGAGGGCCAGGTAAAGGTGGGCGTCCTTCATGGAGAAGGGGGTGCCGCCGAGGCCGTACCCTCCCCGGGCGGCCCTCTCCAGGGCGGCCCGGAGGTGCCCCTCCGCCGCGCCGAAATTCCCGGCGTCGTACTCCAGACGGCCCAGGAGGTATTCGGCCACCTTGGCGCCGTCCACCCCCTTCTCCTCCCGGATCCTCTCCGCCAGGGCACGCCCCTCGTCAAAGCGGCGGAGCAGTCTCAGCATGGTGAAGGCGCCGATTTGGGCATAGATGGGCCGCTCCAGGAGCCCTTGGGCCTTTTCGTAGGCCTCCAGCCCCCCCCGGTAGTCCCCCTCCTCCCACATCGCCCGGCCCAGACCCAGGAGCGGCGCCGCCTCCCGCGGTTTCAGCGCCAGGGCCCGTTCGTAGTAGAAGCGCCTCGCGGCGGGGAGGCTGGTCACCGACGGCGGAAGGGGCTCGCAGCAGAAGGCCCCCTTCTTCAGGATTTCGATGGACTTCTCGTCGCTGATCCGCTCCGCGCAGGTCATCTCCCGCCGGTACCGCCCCTCCTGGGAAAGGGGAAAGCGGCAGCAGGAGAGCGCCGTGGCCAGGAGAACCGCCGCCGCCCCCCACCGAATGGCCTTTCCCATCGCGACCTCCCGGAACAGCATACCCCGCCATCCCTCCGGCCGGGAAGGACCGGCCCTTTGGGGGGCCCACGCCGCCGGTGGGGGGCCGTGCTACAATCCCCGCCGGAGGACGAGGACGTGCCCAGGGGCGGCGTGGTCATCATCGGGGCGGGCTTGGCGGGGGCGGCGACGGCGTACTGGCTCCGCCGCTTCGGCGCCGGCGAGGTCCTCGTCCTCGAGCGGGAAGACCTGCCGGGGAGCCACGCCTCCGGCCGGAACGCCGGCATCGCCCGCCAGGCCCTCCTGGACGGTCCCACCACCCTGCTGGCGGCCCGTGGGACGGCCTTCCTTCGGAACCCGCCGCCGGGCTTCGCCGAGGCCCCCCTCTTCAGGCCCACGGGTGGCTACCTCCTCGGCTCGGAAGAGGAAGACCGCCGCCTCGCTCTGCTTCGCCGCCACGCGCTGGCCGCCGGCGTCTACACCTACCCGGCCGACCGGGGGGAGGTGGTGGAGCGCATCCCCTACCTGGACGGCGCCCCCTTTCCCTCGGCCCTGGCCTGCCCGCTGGACGGGCTGGTGGATATCCACCTCCTCCTCAGCTCCTACCTGAAGGGGATCCCCCTGCGCACGGGCGTCGAGGTGACCGGCTTCGAGGTCAAGGGGGACCGGATCACCGCCGTCCGCGCCGGGGACGAGGTCATTCCGGCGTCGGCGGTGGTCAACGCCGCGGGACCGTGGGCCTGTGCCGTGGCCGCCCTGGCGGGGGCCCGTCCCCTCCAGCTCCAGCCCCGGCGGCGCCACCTCATCCACACGGGAACCCTTCCCGGCCTGCCCCCCGACATGCCCTACGCCTGGTTTCTGGACCCGGAGGTCTACTTCCGGCCGGAGAGCGGGGGGCTCCTCCTCTCCCCCTGCGACGAGACGCCGCACCCGGCTCAGGCGCCGGCGGTCCACCCCGAAGCGCCCCTGTGGCTGGCCTCCAAGCTCAAGGCGGCGGCGCCCCGCATGGGGGACCTGCCGGTGCGGCGGTTCTGGGCAGGGTTGAGGACCTTCAGCGACGACGGGCGTTTCGTCCTCGGAAGGGACGGAGAGGTGGAGAACTTCTTCTGGGTGGCGGGACTGGGCGGACACGGCATGACCACCTCCGCCGCCGTGGGGGAGATGGCGGCGGCTCTGGTCTTGGGAAGGACCCCGCCCCTGGACCCCTCGCCCTACGACCCTTCCCGCTTCGGTTGATCGCCGGCCTTCGGACGGACCACGATCCGGCAGGCGGGGGCGCCCCGCCCCCGGGCGGCTTCGATCCGCGTCTCCCAGGCGCTCCCGGGAAGGATGGCTTCCAGCCACGCCCCCCACAGTCCCTCGCAGGCGATGCAGGGCGTGTCGGGTTTGAGGCCCGCCTTGGCGGCCCCGTCCTGGGGCCGGCACCGCGTCACCACCACCTCGGCGCCGCCGTTTTCCACCTTCCATTCCCCGTCCATGCCGTCCCCCAGGAAGAGGCGGCTGTAGGCGGTGAGGAGCCGGGCGGCCTCCTCCAGATCGGAGGCGGGGCCCCGGCCCAGCGCCGCCAGAAACTCCCGGACCTCAATCCGGGCGAAGCTGCGGCGGACCCGGGCGTTGAGCTCCACGGCCCTCTCGAGGCCGCAGGCTTCGGCGGTCTTGAGGAACCACTGGCCGTCCCAGGCTAAAAGGAGCCGGCCCAGCATCGCCAGCGCCCGTTCCGGTTCAGGGACGTAGGGGCTTTTCTGGGTTCGTTCGTCCATCGCGTACCTCACTGCAGGTGCACGGCCAAGATCTGGGAGATCGCGCTCCCTTCTCCGAAGGCGGGACCTCCCACCACCACGAAGATCCACCCGCTCCCCAGGAAGGGAGAAGCGTCCTCCGCCGCGGTGATTCCCCATTCCCCGGGCTCCGCTCCCTCTCCCACGGCGGCGGGGCTGACCTCCAGAAGCCGGGTGAGGTCCCCGCTTCGCGGGTCCAGGCGCCAGAGGCTCGCCTCCCGCCCGGGGAGGGGAAAGGCCGGTGCCTCGCCCAACAGGAGGCTGCCGTCGGGAAGGGCGGCGAGGCAGGAGGGGCCGGCCGGCCCCTCGGTTCCCGAAAGGACCACCTCCAGCGTGCCTCCCGCCCGGGGATTCTGGGGAGAGTCGAAGGCCAGGAGGTAGAGGCGGCCGTTGTGGTTCACCGGCCGTCCCGTGGGGCCCCGCCGTTCGTCTCCTCCGGTGAGGAGGTAGACCTTCCCGGGGTTCCGGGGATCGGGAAGGGCCGCCCGGGGGCAGGAGAAGGCGGTCCCCGCCGGGCCTCCGGTCTTCGCCGGAGAGTCGGGGGGCTGGGAAAGGGGCACCCACCGGACGGGAATCCTGCGGCCCCGGGTCCTGAGGGTCTCCTCGCCGGCGCCGCCCTCCATCTCCAGCGCCAGCAGGGAGCCCCGCTCCCCCAGGGAGAACCCGGTCCCCTGGGGTCCCGGTTCGGGGGCGAAGAGGAAGACCCGGCCTCCCGGCGTCTCCGCCGCGCCGCCTAGGGAGAGGATGAACGGGGAGTCGGTGCCGCCAAGGACGGCGAATCCCTCCCGGGGCCACCTCCCCAGGCCGGAAAGAACCCGGGCCTCGCCCCCCCGCACCTCCAGGGCCCGTCCTCCCCTCCGCTCTCCCACCAGGAGAGACTCTCCGGAGGGGGAGAGGGGAAAGGGAGCGGAAAGGCCGTCCAGCGCCGCCTCCCCGGCGGAGCGCTTCTCCCCCCGCGGAACGGAGACCTTCCGGAGGAGGTCCCGCCCCGAGCGCGGGTAGAGGGTCAGCCCCTGGGCGTCCCGGTGAAGGCCGATCCGCCATTCGGAAAGGAAGGAGCCGCTCCCGGAGCCCCGGCCGGAGGCACCCTCGGCCGGCCGGTCGTGGGAGAGGAGAAGCCGCATCTCGCCCTTCCCTCCCGGCAGGGCGAGGAGGCCCGACACCCCGCCCTCGAAGGCGTAGCGGGACGCACGATCCCCCGGCTGGAGAACCACCTCCACGGCGTCCACCCGGAGGGAGACGGGAACCACCCAGGGCTTCTCCTCCCCCGCCGCGGCCACGGCCGCCACGGCACCGGCGGCCAGCAGGGCCAACCCCGCCCCGGCGGCCCGTCCCCTCCTTCCGTTCACCCCGCGGCTTTCTTCCATCGGCCCTCCTCCGAGGAGATAGGATACCTCCGAAGGCGCCAGCCCGTGGTATTCTGGCCTCCATGGGCCGCATCCGCCTCCTTCCCGACCCCCTCGTGAACAAGATCGCCGCCGGCGAGGTGGTGGAGAGGCCCGCCTCCGTCGTCAAGGAGCTGGTGGAGAACGCCCTGGACGCGGGGGCCGGCCGGATTCTTGTGGAGGTGGACGACGGAGGAAGGACGCGGATCCTCGTGGAGGACAACGGTTCCGGGATGGATCCCGACGACCTCCTCATGGCCCTGGAACGGCACGCCACCAGCAAGCTGGAGACCGAGCGGGACCTCTTCGCCATCGCCACCCTGGGCTTCCGGGGAGAGGCGCTTCCCTCCATCGCCTCCGTCAGCCGCTTCACCTTGGAGAGCCGGCCCCGGGAAGCCCCTTCGGGCCACCGCGTCCTCGTGGAGGGGGGGCGATTCAAGGAACACGAGCCCGCCGCCCTTCCCCCCGGCACCCGGGCGGAGGTCCGCCACCTCTTCTTCAACGTACCGGCCCGGCGCAAGTTCCTCAAGGCACCCGCGACGGAGCTGAGCCACGTGGCGGTCCTCCTGGAGCACTACGCTTTGGCCCGTCCCGACGTGGCCTTTCGCCTGAGGGCCGACGGGAGGGACCTCCTCAACCTGGCCCCCGCCTCCAGCCGGGAGGAGCGCTTTTTCGACCTCTTCCCCGACCTGCCCCGGGAGGACTTCCTTCCCCTTCGCCTGGACGCGGGGGACCTCCAGATCCGCGGTCTGGCCGGAAAGCCCGAGCGCAACCTCGCCAGTGCCCGCTACCAGTTCACGCTGGTCAACGGCCGCTTCACCCGGGATCGGCTCGTCCAGCACGCCGTGGGGGAGGCCTACGCCGACACCCTACCCCGGGGCCGGTTCCCCCTCTTTCTCCTGGTGCTGACCCTCCCCTTCGACCGGGTGGACGTGAACGTGCACCCGACCAAGCGGGAGGTGCGTTTTGTGGAGGGCCAAAGGGTCCACGGTGCCGTGGCGGCGGCCTTTCGGAGGGTCCTCTCGCCGGGGAGGGAGGCCACGGGCTTCCCGGCCTCGAGCGGCCCGCCGGTCGGCTGCTCCTCCCGCCTGGCCGCCGAGCCTTCCCCTCCCTCCTACGGCCCCGCGGCCGTTCCCCTCCTGGCCGGCCTCTCCGCACCGGCCGGCCCCGGCCTTCCCCCGCCGGCTCCCCTCCGCGTCCTCTGCCAGTGGCGCGGCTCCTTTGCCCTCTGCGACGGTCCCGAGGGGCTCTCCATCGTGGACCAGCACGTGGCCCACGAGCGCCTCCGGTTCGAGCAGTTTCGCCGCTTCCTCGAGAACCCCGGGCCCCGCCAAGGCTTTCTCTCCCCCCATACCTACACCCTCCCCCACGACCTGAGGCACCGCACGGAGGAGATGGCGGAACTGGCCTCTTCGCAGGGCTTCGAGGCGGAGGCGTGGGACGGCGGAACGGTGGCCGTCCGGTCGGCTCCGGCCTTCCTCGGCCCCCGGGAGGCCGAGGAGATCCTAAAGGACCTCTTCGCCTCCCCCGGCGAGCTCCTCAAGACTCCCCGGGACCGCTGGAAGGAGGTCCTCGTCCTCCGTTCCTGCCGGGGTTCGGTGATGGTGAACGAGCCCATGGCCCTCGAGAAGATCCAATTCCTGCTGGACAGCCTCTTCGCCCTGGGGTGCCCCTTGACCTGCCCCCACGGGCGGCCTATCGTCTTTACCCTCCAGACCTCCGAGATCCTCGGGCGGTTTGGACGGAAATGACCGGACGCCTCGATCCCGGAGGAAACATGGCCCGAATCGCCCTTCTCCTTACCGGCCCCGGCCTGCTGGGGTCCCTCCTCTTGCTCTCGGCGTGCTCCCAGAACGAAGCGCCCTGGAAGGGGCCCGCCCCGGAGGCCCCCCGGCAGGCCCGGGAGGCGAGCCCCGTCTCCAAGGAGGCGCCCATGGAGGCCCAGGAGCCTCCCCCGCCGCCTCCCGCTTCCACGGCTCCCGCCGCCGTGACCTTCGAGGGGACGGTGGTCCTCCCCGATTCCCTGAAGGCCCGGTTCGTCCCCGGCTCCACCCTCTTCGTGGTGGCCCGGTCCCTGGGGGGGGAGGCCCGGCCTGTGGCGGCCCAGAAGATCGTGCCCTCGAACTTTCCGGTGGCCTTCTCCCTCACCCAGGCCGACTCCATGATGGGGGACCCCCTTCCGGCGGAGGTGGACCTCCTCGTCCGCCTGGACCGCGACGGCGACATCTCCACCCGGGACGAGGGGGACCTTTCCGCCGGGCCGGTCCGGGCCCGGGCCGGGTCCCCGTCGGTCCTCACCCTCGGGGCCCCCTGAGATGGCCGAGCCCACCTACGGTGAATTCGCCCGCCTCGTCGCCATCATGGCCCGCCTCCGCTCCCCCGGAGGCTGTCCCTGGGACCGCGCCCAGAGCCGGGAGGACCTCAAGCCCTACCTGGTGGAGGAGACCTACGAGGTCTTGGACGCCATCGAGTCCCGGGACCCGGCCCAGCTCCGGGAGGAATTGGGGGACCTGCTCCTCCAGGTGGTCTTCCACGCCCGGATCGCCGAGGAGGAGGGAACCTTCACCATCGAGGACGTGGCCCGGACCATCAACGAGAAGCTCATCCGGCGCCATCCCCACGTTTTCGGGGACGTGGAAGCCCACACCCCCGGAGAGGTTCTTCAGAACTGGGAGGCCATCAAGAAGGAGGAGAAGCGGGAGAACGGCCAGCGGGACCCCAGCGCCCTCGACGGCGTCCCCCGCACCCTCCCCGCCCTGCTCAAGGCCTACCGGCTCGGCCAGAAGGCCGCCCGGGTGGGCTTCGACTGGGAGGAGCGGCGGCAGGTGGAGGCCAAGGTGGAGGAGGAATGGCGGGAGCTCCGGGAGGCCGTCGCCCGGGGAGAGAAGGAGGAGATCCGGGAGGAGATGGGCGACTTCCTCTTCGCCCTGACCAACCTCTGCCGGTTTCTGGAGGTGGACCCCGAGGACGCCCTGCAGGGGGCCAACGCCAAGTTCATCCGGCGCTTCAGGGCCCTGGAGCGGACGGCCCGGGAGGAGGGTCGGGAGATCCACGGCATGACGCTTGAGGAGATGGACGCCCTCTGGGACCGGGTCAAGGCCGCCGAGCGGGGCGGGCCTCCCCTGCCCTTCGAAGACCGCCCATGAAGTACCTCATCAAGACCTGGGGCTGCCAGATGAACGTGCTGGACAGCGACAAGATGGCCGGCATCCTGGAGGCCCAGGGGTACACCCCCGCCGCCCGGGAGGAGGAGGCCGACCTCATCCTCCTCAACACTTGCTCCGTCCGGGAGGGCCCCGAGAACAAGGTCTTCACGGAGCTGGGGCGCCTCCGAAGCCTCAAGGACCGCCGGGGCCTGATCCTGGGCCTCGCCGGCTGCGTCGCCCAGCAGGAAAAGGCCGAGGTCTTCCGGAGGGCCCCCTGGGTGGACTTGGTGGTGGGCCCCCGGGGGGTCCCCCACCTCGCCGAACTCGTCCGCCAAGCCCGGCTGCAGGGAAGGGCCCTGGACACGGAGTTCCACGCCGACTCGGTTCTCTTCGACGACCGCCTCATCGCCCGATCGAGCCCCACCAAGGCCTACGTCACCGTCATGGAGGGGTGCAACAAGAAGTGCGCCTTCTGCATCGTTCCCGCGACGCGGGGCGCCGAGGTTTACCGGCCCCTCGCCTCCATCCTCGAGGAGGTCCGGAGGGCGGTGGATCGGGGGTACGCCGAGGTGGAGCTCCTGGGCCAGAACGTCAACTGCTGGAAGGAGGGCCGAAACCTCCGTTTTCCCGACCTCCTGGCCGCCGTGAGCGACCTGCCTGGCGTCCGGAGGCTCCGCTTCACCACCAGCCACCCCCGCCACTTTCCCCTGGCGGCGGCGGACCTCATGGCCGAGCGGAGCAACCTCTGCCCCTACCTCCACCTGCCGGTCCAGGCCGGTTCCGACCGGATCCTAAAGGCCATGCGGAGGCAGTACGACCGAGCCTTCTACCTGGACCTCGTCGCCGAGATCCGAAAGCGCGTGCCGGCCATCGCCCTCTCCGGAGACGTGATCGTGGGCTTTCCCGGGGAGACGGAGGAGGACTTCCAGCAGACCCTCGACCTGGTGAAAGAGACCCGCTACGACACCCTCTTCTCCTTCGTCTTCTCCCCCCGCCCCGGAACGCCGGCGGCCCGCCTGGAACCGGTTCCCCGGGCGGCGGCGAAGGAGCGCCACCAGCGGCTCCTGGACCTCCAGCTCGCCCTCCAGACCGAGCGCTTCGCCGCCTTCGTGGGCAAAACCGTGGAGGTCCTCGTGGAGGGGGAGAGCAAGAAGGGGGGCCAGTACAGCGGCCGGGCGCCGGACAACAAGGTGGTGAACTTCACCGCCGACCGCCCCGTGGCCGTCGGGGACTTCATCGAGGTGGAAGTCACCCGGTCCAACGTCAACAGCCTCCTGGGCCGGGCCGTCTCCCCCTGACCCGAACGGAAGGGACTGCCCCTCCTCGCCGCCCGGCCCCAAAAGGCCCGGTCCTGCGGCCTGCCTCTCCGCTTCCCGTCCCCGTGGTTGCAGGGCGAAGGATGTGGCAAAACGAGGCTCGGGCCAGCGGTCTCTTCAGGGTCGCTGCCTTTCCGGCCTCCCCGTCCCCCGGCCCAGGGCCAGGGCCGTTCCCCAGAGGACCACGGCGCTCCCCATAAGGGCCTCGGCGCCGTAGCGCTCCCCCATGAAGGCCCATCCCAGGAGAACCGCCACCAGGGTGTTGAAGAGCGGCATCGTCTGCAGGCGCGTCACCTCCATCTGCTTCAGGAGCTGGTACCAGAGGACGAAGGCGAGGGAAGTCCCCACGAGGGCCAGGTAGAGGAGGGCGAGGATCGCCCGGGGCGTGAAATCCATGGCCAGCGGATTCCCCTCGAAGAGGGCCCCCAGCAGGAGGAGGGGCGCCGTCCCCAGCGCCATCTGCCAGAAGGTGAGGCTCACGGGGTCGAGCCCGCCTCCGCTCCGCTTGACCCAGACGCCGGTGACGGCCGAGACCGCCGCCGCCAAAAGAACGGCCCCGCTGCCCCAGAGGGCCATTTCCCCGCCCAGCCGGATCTGCTCTCGGAAGAGGAGGAAGACCCCGGAGAGGGCCAGGAGGGCCCCCGCACCCTTCCGGAGGCGGAAGGGCTCGGAGGGAAGAATCCAGTGGGCGAAGAGCTGGCCGAAGAGGGGGTAGGTGCAGAAGAGGACGGCGGTGAGGCCCGAGGAAATGTGCTTCTCGGCGAAGCACACCAGACCGTAGCTGGCGGTGAAAGAGAGGAGCCCCGTGACGGCGAGCAGGCGCCAGGCCCCGGCACCGCGGGGAAGGGGGCTTCTCCGAAGAGCCAAAAAGAGCCCCAGGGGGACCAGGGCGATGACGAAGCGGATCCCGGCGAAGGTGAGGGGAGGGAGGGTCTCCACCCCCACCTTGATGAAGAGCCAGGTCGAGCCCCAGACCACCGCCAGAACCGCCCACGCCGCCGCCGCCGCCCCGCGTCCCATGGCCGCTCTCCCTCCATCTTCTACGAAAAAAAAGGGGCCCGAAGGCCCCTTCTTGCGTGCGGTTGAACGAAAGATCAGCCGTTGACCACGCGGACGCGCTCGGCCTGGGGGCCCTTCTGGCCCTGGACGACCTCGCACTGGACCTTCTGGCCCTCGGCCAAGGTCTTGAAGCCCTGGCCTTCGATGGCGGAGAAGTGCACGAAGGCGTCCCCGCCGGTTTCCAGCGTGATGAATCCGTAACCCTTCTTCTCGTTGAACCACTTCACTGTGCCGTTGACCACTGCAAACTCCTGTTTCTTTTCCGTCACCTGATCAACAAACCATTTGTTGATGAGGGAACGCCGAAAGGCTAGCATGAAAGAGCCGGCCTGTCAAGGGGGGGTCGCGGGGACCCCCGCCGCGCTCCGGTCGGGGGGGGCCATGTGGAGTTTTTTCCGGCGTCGAAGGCGGGAGCGGATCCTCTCCCGGCCTTTCCCGGAGGAGCACCGGCGGGAGCTCCTGAAGCAGTGCGCCCTCCTGCGGGCCCTTCCCCCGCCGCTCTGGAGGCGCCTCGAGGACGACCTCCGGATCTTCGACGCCGAGCGGACCTGGGAGCCCTGCGGCGGGCTCCGGCTCCGGGACGAGATGCGCCGCCTCGTCTCCGCCGAGGCCTGCGTCCTCACCCTCGGCCGCTCCGTGGACGCTTACGACCACGTCCGGTCCATTCTCCTCTACCCCACGAAGTACGCCGCTCCGGAGGCTTACGAGGACGAGTGGGGGGTGGTCACGGAGGACGTGGACGAGCGGGAGGGGGAGGCCTGGGAACGGGGAATCGTGGTCCTCTCCTGGTCCGAAGTCCAGGCGGACGCCAGGCGGTGCGACGGCCGGAACCTGGTCCTCCACGAGTTCGCCCACCAGCTCGACCTCCTGGACTTCGTCTCCTCCGCCGGCTTCCTGTCCCGGGAGCGGGCCCGATTCCTCGCCTGGCGCCGGGGATTCCTCGAGGCCTTCGGCGCCTTCGCCCAGGCGGTGGAGGAGGGGCGGAAGGTCCGCGTCCTCGACCCCTACGGGGCGGAGGACGAGGCCGAGTTCTTCGCTGTGGCCACCGAGGCCTTCTTCGAGCGGCCGCTGGAGCTCCGGCGCCACCACGAAGGCCTTTACGGCATCCTCGCCGACTACTTCGCCCTGGACCCCGCCTCCTGGAACTGGGCGCCGCCGCCGGAGGAGGAGCCCTCCGCCGCCCCCCCGCGCCGGAGCTCCCGCAAGCTTAAGAAGAAAAGCGGATCCCCGGCCCCTCGGCCACGGATCACGGGATGAAGCGAGAAGAAAAACCAAAGCCTGCAACAAGGAGATCCGGGAGATCGGGGAGGTTTCTCTTCACTCTTCACTCTTCACTCTTCACTCTTCACTCTTCACTCTTCACTCTTCACTCTTCACGCTTCACGCTTCACGCTTCACTCTTCACGCTTCACTCTTCACTTTTTACTTTTCACTTTTTTTCCCGACTCCCGGACTTGCAGGCCGGGAAACGGCGGGGAAAAAGGAGCCCGCGGCCCCGAAGGGCCGCGGGCGCTGGCTTCCTAGGAGAAACGGCCGCCGGCTAGGCGCGAGCGGCCTTGGCCTGGGCGCAGAGGGCGGAGAAGGCCGCGGGGTCGTTCATCGCCATGTCGGCAAGGACCTTGCGGTCGAGCCCGATTCCGGCCTTCTTCAGGGCGTCCATGAAGACGCTGTAGGTCAGGCCGTTCTGGCGGCACCCGGCGTTGATGCGGACGATCCAGAGGCGCCGGTAGTCGATCTTCTTGACCTTGCGCCCCACGAAGGCGAAGGCCAGAGACCGCTCCACCTGCTCCTTCATGGAGCGGTAGAGGCGGCTCTTGGCGCCGTAGTACCCCTGGGACAGTCTTTCGAGCTTCTTGCGGCGCTGCACCTTGTGGTGGCCGCGTCGTACTCTGGCCATCTTCCGCTCCTTACACGAGCAAGAGGCGCTTCACCTTGCGCTCGTCGGCCTCGTGGACGAGAGCCGGCGAAGCCAGGCGGTTCTTGCGTTTGCGGTCCTTGGAGGTCAGGATGTGCCGGTGGTAGGCCCTGGACCTCTTCACCTTTCCGGTGGCCGTCACCTTGAAGCGCTTGGCGGCGGCGCTGTGGGTCTTCATCTTCGGCATGGCGTGCGTTCCTCCGGTCACTTCTTGGCGGGCATGAGAAGCATGACCATGGTCCTCGCTTCCATCATGGGCGCCCGCTCGATCTTTCCCTTGGCCACCACGTCCGTCGCCATCCGCTGCAGGAGCTTCTGGGCCATCTCCGGGTGGACGATCTCCCGGCCCCGAAAGCGGACCGTGACCTTCACCTTGTTGCCCTCGTCCAGGAAGTTCTCCACCTGGCGGCGCTTGACCTGGTAGTCGTGCTCCTCGATCTTGGGGCGGAGCTTGATCTCCTTGATGACGACCTGTTTCTGCTTCTTCTTGGCCTCGGCGGCCTTCTTCTTCTCGTCGTAGAGGTACTTTCCGTAGTCAATGATCCGGCATACCGGCGGCTGGGCGAGGGGGGCCACCTCCACCAGATCCAGGCCCCGCTCCTCGGCGATGGCCAGGGCCTGCTCGGGGGTCATGATCCCCAGCTGGGTTCCGTCCTCGTCGACGACCCGGATCTCGCGCACCCGGATCTGGCGGTTCAGCCGCGGTCCTTTGCTGACGGGTTCTCGAATAGCTTCCTCCTCAAATCCTGTCCAGGCTTCTCGCCTTCACTCCCTGGAGGGCCTCCTCCAGGAAGGCCTCCACGGCCACCGCGCCCCGGTCTCCCCCGGAACGGGTCCGGACGGCCACCGTTCCCTGGGCCACCTCCCGATCCCCCGCCACCAGCATGTAGGGGACCTTCTGGAGCTGGGCCTCCCGGATCTTGTAGCCCGTCTTCTCGGGCCGGGAGTCCACCGAAACCCGGAGCCCCGCCTCCCTCAGGCGGGCGGCCACGGCTTTACAGTATGCCACATGTCGGTCGGCGATGGGAAGCAGCCGGACCTGTTCGGGAGCCAACCAGAGGGGGAAGGCCCCCTTGAAGTGCTCGATCAGCACGCCCATAAAGCGTTCCACCGACCCGAGGATGGCCCTGTGGATCATCACCGGCCGCTCGGGGGAGTTCTGGGGGCCGGTGAAGGCCAGGTCGAAGCGCTCGGGAAGGTTGAAGTCAAGCTGGATGGTGGCGAGCTGCCACTCCCTGCCGATGGCGTCCTTCACCACGTAGTCGATCTTGGGTCCGTAGAAGGCCCCGTCCCCGGGGTTCACCGTGTAGGGCTGGCCCCCCGCGTCCAGGATCCGCTGGAGGGCCGACTCGGCCCTCTGCCAGATCTCGTCGGAGCCCACGGAGTCCTTGGGCCTCGTGGAGAAGTAGACGTGGGGATCGGTGAAGCCGAAGATGCGGTAGACCTTGCGGATGAGTTCGAAGAGGGAGGCGATCTCCCCCTCGATCTGGTCGGCGCGGCAGAAGATGTGGGCGTCGTCCTGGGCGAAGGAGCGGACCCGGGTGAGCCCCTGGGTGACGCCGCTCCGCTCGTACCGGTGGAGGCGCCCGAAGTCGGCGATGCGGAGCGGAAGGTCCCTATAGGAGTGGCTCTCGCTGGCAAAGAGCAGGCAGTGGCCGGGGCAGTTCATGGGCTTGAGGCCGAACTCCCGGCCGTCGATCTCCGAGAGGAACATGTTCTCCCGGTAGTGGTCGTAGTGGCCCGAGCGCTTCCAGAGGTCCACGTCGAAGACCTGCGGGGTCACCACCTCGAGGTAGCCGTACTCCCGGTAGAACTCCCGCATGAGTTCGAGAAGGGCGTTGTAGAGGACCGTCCCCTTGGGGGTGAAAAAGGGCGAGGCGGGGGCCCAGGGATGGAGAAGGAAGAGGCCCAGCTCCTTTCCCAGCTTCCGGTGGTCCCGCTCCTTCGCCTCCTCCAGGCGACGGAGGTGCTCCTCCAACTCCTTCTTGGTGAAGAAGGCGGTGGCGTAGATCCGCTGGAGCATCTTGTTGTGCTCGTCGCCCTTCCAGTAGGCGCCGGCCACCGAGAGGAGCTTGAAGGTCCCCGGCCGGATCTTGCCGGTGGAGGGCACGTGGGGCCCGCGGCAGAAGTCGTTGAAGGTCCCCTGGCGGTAGATGGAGACCGGCTCGTTCTGGCCCCTCTCGTAGGCCAGTTCGGCCTTGTAGGGCTCCCCCTCGGCCTCGAAGAGGGCCCGGGCCTTCTCCCAGGGAAGCTCCTCCCGGCGGATGGGGACGTCCCGCCGGATGATCTCCTCCATGCGCGCCTCGATGGCGGCCAGGTCCTCGGGGGTGAAGGGACGGTCCAGGTCGAAGTCGTAGTAGAAGCCGTCCTCGATGACGGGGCCGATGGCGATCTTCGCCTCGGGGAAGAGTTCCTTCACGGCGTTGGCCAGAAGGTGGGCGCAGCTGTGGCGGTAGACCTCCAGGGCCTCCGGGCTCCGGTCGGTCAGCAGTTCCAGGCGGCAGTCTCCGGGCAGGGGGACGGTGAGGTCCAGGAGCCGCTCGCCGCACCGGGCGGCCAGGGAGGCCGCGGCCAGGCGGGGGGAGATGGAGGCGGCCACGTCCAGGGCCGTGCTCCCCTGGGGAAGGACCTTCACCGAACCGTCGGGCAGGGTCACCTGAATCTCGGCCACGCTGTTCCCTCGGGCGCTCGTGCGCCAGTTCCGGGGCCCGGGGCCCCAGCGCGGCCCTTCTCTTGTGACCCCGAATCCCGTGGGGTGGTAGGCGCGAGCGGGATCGAACCGCTGACCTCTACCGTGTCAAGGTAGCGCTCTTCCATCTGAGCTACGCGCCTGCACGGGAAAGAAAGTCTAGCATTGGGGGCCCCGCCTGTCAATGCGGCACGCGGGGCCCCTCGAGGAGAGGAAAAGCCCTGGCGGAAGGACTGGGAACGAGAGGAGGGGATATGAAGGAGTGTTCTTTTCATTTTTCACGTTTCACTTTTCACTTTTTTTACTTTTCACGTCCCTTGGACCTGTGGTAAGGTACCTCCGCCCGGCCGGACGGGCCGACGAGGTGAGACCGTGGAACGACCCCCCGAATCCTCGGCCGGAAAGCGCCGCCCCAGGGCGGTGGTCCTCCTCTCCGGAGGACTGGACTCCACCCTGGCGGCAAAGCTCCTTCAGGAACAGGGGGTGGAGGTCCTCGGCGTCCACTTCTCCACCGGCTTCTGCCTCAGCGACCACAAGCGGGCCACCGCCTCCCCCAACGAGGACCCCCGCAAGCTCCGGAACGAGGCCCTGAGGGCCGGCGCGGACCTCGGGGTTCCCGTGCGGATCGTGGACATCTCCCGGGAGTACCTGGAGATCGTCTTCAACCCCAAGCACGGGTACGGCGCCAACATGAACCCCTGCATCGACTGCCGGGCCTTCATGCTGAAGAAGGCCAAGGAGATCCTGGAGGAAACGGGAGCGGACTTCGTGGCCACCGGGGAGGTCCTGGGCCAGCGCCCCATGAGCCAGCGGCGGGACCCCATGCGGATCATCGAGCGGGAGTCGGGCCTCGAAGACCTCCTTCTGCGGCCCCTCTCGGCCAAGCGGCTCCCCCCCACCCGGCCCGAGCGGGAAGGCCTGGTGGACCGGGAACGCCTGCTGGGCCTCCAGGGCCGGAGCCGCCGGGCGCAGATGGACCTCATCGCCGCCAAAGGCATCACCGACTACCCCAGCCCGGCCGGGGGGTGCTGCTACCTCACCGACGAGAACTACGCCCGCCGGTTCCGGGACAAGATGGCCCACCACCCCGAGGGCCGGATGGGGTGGGAGGACGTGACCCTGCTCAAGGCCGGGCGGCACTTCCGGATCGGCCCGCGTCTCAAGCTGGTAATCGGAAGGCGGGCGGAGGAGAACGCCTTTCTCGAGCGCTTCGCCGAAGGCCGGGTGCGCTTCGAGGCGAAGGGCGTTCCCGGCCCCGTGGGGCTCTCGGACGAATCGCTCCCCTCCCCCGAAGAGGAACGCCTCATGGCCGCCATCGTGGCCCGTTACTCCGACGGGCGGAACCGGCCCGTCGTCACGGTGGAGGCCTCCGGGGGGGACGGCCCGCCGAGGATCTACGAGGTGGAACCGCTGTGGGACGAGGAACGCCTCGGCCCCATGAGGCTCTGAACCCCCCGCCCGACCGGGGCGGGACCGGAACGAAGGAGCGCCTCCGCCATGGGTGGACTGGACCTGTCGCCGGTGGGTCTGCTGACCCTCCTCCTGAACCTTCTCTTCATCCTCTTCTCCCTGTCGGTCCACGAGAGCGCCCACGCCTGGATGGCCGACCGGCTCGGGGATCCCACGGGACGGATGCTGGGCCGGATCACCCTCAACCCCCTTCCCCACATCGATCCGGTGGGTACCCTGCTGATGCCGGCGGTCCTCTCCCTGCTGGGGGCCCCCGTCTTCGGCTGGGCCAAGCCCGTTCCCGTGGTCTCCCGCCACTTCCGGAAACTCCGAAGGGACGAGGCCCTGGTGGGCGCCGCCGGCCCCCTCAGCAACCTGGCCCTGGCCCTCGCCTCCACCCTCCTCCTCGGCGGGCTTCTCCTCCTGTGGGGCAAGGCCCGCTTCTGGACCGCCCTGGAGACGCCCTACTCCGCCCCCTGGTGGCTTGGCCAGCTCGGCGTCATCAACGTGGTCCTGGCCGGATTCAACCTCATCCCCATTCCGCCCCTGGACGGTTCCTGGGTCCTCTCCGCCCTCCTGCCCCGCGGCGGGCACGCCCTCTACGAGCGGCTCCGGGCGGTGGGCCCCATCCTCTTGCTCCTCCTCTTCTTCACCCCCCTTTCGGCCCTTTTACGGCCCGTTTACATCGCCCTTTACCTGGCCTTCATCCGCCTGCCCCTGGAGGCTCTTTCGGTCTTCTCGGGGCCGTGAACCCTCCCGTTGGCCTACGGCCCCCTCTGGGCTAGAATCTTCTCGGGAGGAACGATGGAGGAGCCGCGGTGGGTGGAACCGGGAGCGGAGGGCCGCCACGGCCCCTTCCGGTGTCTGCTCGTTCACGCCACCATCTGGGGGGGGGTCCTTCTCTTCGGTCCCTTCGCCATCGTCCTCAGTCCCTTCACCCGGGGGGAGATCGTCATCTGGCTGGGCCGGATCTGGACCTGGGCCATCTTCAAGGCCGCCGGCGCCCGGCTCGAGGTGGAGGGGATGGAAAACTTCCGGCCGGGCGTCCCCTACGTCCTCGTCCCCAACCACGGAAGCAACTTCGACGTCTACGGCCTCATCCTGGCCATCCGCGGGAGGCGGTACCGCTTCCTCTGCAAGAAGGAGGTCCTCTACCTGCCGATCTTCGGCTGGGCCCTCTGGGCCGGAGGCTTTCCCTTCGTGGACCGCGGGAACAACCCCCGGGCGCGCAGGTCCCTGAAGCGCCTGGCGGAGCGGATGAAGCGGACGGGGCTCTCCATCATCACCTTCCCGGAGGGGACCCGCAACAAGACCGACGCGGTCCTCCTGCC
>Ga0272448_1002914_pt1 | contig 20867 bp, 17 predicted proteins | sample YNPCB0191_FD_202220 | JGI IMG/M metagenome (GOLD analysis project Ga0272448, IMG submission 202220) | Hot spring sediment microbial communities from Yellowstone National Park, WY, United States - YNP-CB-019-1 | ecosystem: Environmental > Aquatic > Thermal springs > Hot (42-90C) > Sediment... | reverse complement strand
CGTCCCTGCGCCTTTCAAGCGCGCGTGCTGCGGCGCCATATCCGGATCGGGCAGCGCAATGTCCGCTTTGAAATCGTTGCTGCCGATGATCGCCGCGGGTCCGTGCTCTGGCAGGAACTTGTCGAGAATGAACTCAGTGCCTTTTAACTTGCCGCTCGCTACTTCGATCCACGCGCGCGAGAGCGCCACGATGATTAAGGCGATGAACACGCCAACCGACGCGCCGAGCACGACCAAGCCGAGCATCTTGCCGAGCGCCGTTATGCCCACGGCGGATTGAAGGATGAACAGCACGACGCCGCCCACGAATCCGCCGATGACGCCGCCGACCGCGCCCTTCCAAATCTGCGTGCCGCCGGTAAATCCTTCCGACAAACCGATCAGCAAGCCGAAGAGCGCCCAGCCCAGCGCCCGGCCGATCAGTTCGCCGCCGGTGAGTTGAAAGGCAAACTCGCCCATCGGCAAGCCGATCGCGCCGGCGACGAGTCCGATGCCGCCGGCGATGGCGCCCGCGCGCGCGGCGCGATACCACGACTGCGCAAGCAATCCCTCGCACGCACCGATCAAGAGCCCGAGGCACAAGCCGATCACACCGCCGAGCAACAGATCGCTCAGGTACACGTTCGAAACCGGAAAACCAAAGGTGTCCGTGATCCGCCAGCCGATCAGCGCGCCGATCGCGCCAATGACCGCGTAATAATATGCACGCATTCGCAAACTCATTGTGGAGACTCCTTGGTCATTTCGAGCGAAGCGAGAAATCTCATGGTGGCAACGGAATTCCTCGTCGCCGCCGCGCGGCTCCTCGAAATGACAGTTCACGTCATTACTCTTTCTCGAGCACCGCTTCGCCGCACGGCGTCGGCGTCTCTTCGATCACCGGCTCTAAATTCTCCAGCTCGACGACGCTGTCTTCGTCCACGTCGCTCAACTCGAAGAAACCGACGTGACGGACGGGATCGAATTTGCCGCCGGTCTGCCAACAAAAGAAGCCGGCATGCCGATAGAGCGGGTCGACGACGAGCGCGACGTGGGTTGGATCGGTAAAGAAATTCCGATGCAGCCAGGTGTCGTGGCTGGACAGGAACACGCCGAGGCGCGGATGCGTATGGTACCAGCCGACGATGCGCTTGCCAGGAAAATGCTCTTCCAGTTCGCGATTCAGGTGCACCAGTGTATTTTGCGTGAACGTCACATGCGTCTGACTCGAATCGGTGTACAGCGCCGGCAGAATGTCCTGGATGACGATGTAGGGGCGCGGGCACATCGGATCGACGCGCACCTCGCCGATGAGCATACCGCCGACCTCGTGATCGACATCGCTCGCGGCATGCTCGAGGCATTTCCGGTACGCGGACTGCGCGAAAAAAATCTGGACGCGCGAGTCGACCTGGTCTTCGTATTTGGAAACCCATTTGAGCGATTGCCCCAGCGGCATTGGCTCGTCGATGAATTCACTGGGGATTTCGTCCAGCAGTTTGATCCGGGAACTAGGTGTCATGGGAGTCCTTTCAGCGCCCCACTCGCACGGGGGCATCGGTCAGTTTGATTCGCACGCGCGGGCGCAAGGTCTCTTTCCATCCGTCCAGCTCTGCCAGACGAAACGGCGCGACCGGCGCATCCGGGTGATCGACGCGATCGCCCTTCCAGACGAAAAAGCCCGCGCGATCCACCGAGGGATCGATGACCAGCGCGATTTGCCAGGGCTGCTTGAAAAAATTCTGATGAATGAACAGATCCCATTGCGATAAAAAGATCGTCCAGCCGGGATGCGTGTGATACCAACCGACAATCGTCTTGTCGGGGTACTGCGCTTCGCGCGTGCGGTGAATCTTGAGCCAGGTGTGATGCGTGAACGTCAGATGCCCACGCGTCTCATTCGCAAACTCGGCGGGGAGCGCGTGCGTGACGACGAGGTAGAGCCAGCCCTTTTCGTCGCGGCGCACATCGCCAAGCAGCACGCCGCCGACTTCGCGCTCGTGGTTTTGCCGCGCGTGCTGCGTGATCGATAAATTCACGCGCTGGTGCAAAAAAATTGGAAAGGGCACGCCAGTGGGCTGCCAGCGCCACAGGTTCGAATCGTCCATCGGCAGCGGACAGATGGGAATCTGCGGCTCGCTCTCCGCAAGCGAGACGCGCTCCGCCGGCGTCTCAATATCGAACAGCTCACTCGCCGGGAATGCCGGCGCCACTTCCGTCGCGGCGGACGGGACGCGTTCCTGCACCACGTACGTCGCGCGAAATGCCAGTCCGATATCGAACGTATCGCCCGGTTGGAGCGGTCGCATCAGCCACAGCGCCCCCCGCCGATCCTTGCAGTACGGACACCAGGCGCGCGAGTCCAACCGGGCAAAGCTGCCGTGCCGGGGACACCAGTAGACATCGCCCTCGCGGTACAGAGTCCATGCGCGATCGCGCTGCCGCCAACGCGTGGCGAGATCGACCAGCAGGTACGCGCGGTCGCCGATGCGGCGCACGGCGAGATGATGCGGCGCCACGCTCGGATCGGACAACACGATCGCGTTCTCGTCCGCCGAGCCGATCTCGGTCGAATCACCGCTCAGCTCATAGAGGACAGGCGCGGCGTTTTCGATTTTGATGGGCAGGATGGACAGCGCACGGTACTGGTCCGGCGCGGTAGATGGAGACGACATTGGGTTGGCTCCCGGCATTATCGATCCCGGCTGGCGCGCCGCCTTCGTCAACGCTGACGAATGGCGAAGGCGGCGCTGCGGCGCAGTTCGCGTGCTAGCCGGCTGTGACATCGGCGGTCAGCATCAGCCGATCGTTCTGCGGCACGCCCGCGGCTTCGAGTGTCTCATCCTCGCGGAGCTCGCGCCCGAGCGCCTTGCTATCCATCCGATAGTTCATCGGTCGACCATCGGGACCGGTCGTCGGAAGTTCCAACGTCGACGCCAACTCCGGCAGCAACTCGCGCACCGGCACATCGTTTGGGACTTCAGCGGTACGAGAGCCGCCCGCGGGCAGGACGACGGTCACTGGAACATCAGCCATGGTACACCTCCATTGGGGTTTGGGTTTAGACCTCAGGTTTCAAAAGCCTGGACGGTCTGTCAGATTATTTCAACTTGATCTTGGGTCGCGGCTTGGCGTCCGGCGCGGCGTGCGTCGTTTTCGGCGACGAATCAGCCCATTTGATTTTCGACGCCGCGCCGGGCGTTTTTGCGGCCGGTTCCGCGAGTTTGACGCGCTCCGGGCGCAAGAGTTCGCGGGTGTCCACCGGGAAACAGCCCGGATGGGTCATCCGATAACTGCGACTCCATCTGGCGGCTTCCGCGTCCCAGGGAAACGGCGGCTTGGTTGGATCGTCGTGATAATTCTTCCACTCCGCCATCTCGCCCAGCATAATCACCAGGCGATCGAGCGAGCGCGCGGCAGTCCACCACGCCGCGTCGATGCAGACGCTGCCGTTCGCGCCTTTGATGTTGGGATGCCAGATCGGCGTGAGCCATTTCAAACCGGGCCAGCGATGCGGATACTCGTTATGCAAATAGATGGCCACCTGATGCTTGTCGCCAAAGCGCGGCTTGCCGAACAAATCGACGCCGATGATGCTCTTGCACCGAAAGGTGACGATGTATTTTTCCGGCGGAAAGCCCGGTTTGGGATCGACCACTTCGAAATCGATGAGGTCGCTGTGTGCTTTGAGTTCCAGCATCCGTTCGTAATCGGCTTTGAGCCGGCGAAAGCGCGGCGTCTCGGTCACGAGCGAACGCGCGCCCGCGGTCACATCGGCGGTAATCATCAGGCGATCATTCGCCGGCACCTGCGCCTCCGCTAACGTTTCGGACTCGCGCAGTTCGCGTCCTAACGCCTTGCTGTCCAGCCGATAGCCCATCGGGCGACCGTCCGGACCGGTCGTCGGCAGTTCGAGCGCGGAGACGAGTTCCGGCAAAAGTTCGCGCACCGGCACGTCGTCCGGCACTTCGGCGGTGCGTGCGCCGCCGGCGGGCAAAACGATCGTTACGCTGAGATCAGGCATAAGTCCTCCGAATCAAAGGATGAAGGGGGCGGGATGACGGCGGAAAAATTGTGTCATCCTTTACGCTCCCGCTTTCATCCTTCAGGTATTGAGATGCGGCACCTGGCATTTGCCGGTGATCGACCAGCAGTCCGCGTGGTGCGGCGTACCACAGACATCGCAGACGTGTACACCGCGCGGATCGTTTCGCTTGATGACATCGAAGCAGTACGGGCACCGTTCCTCGACGACGCTGCCGACGCGCAAACCGTTGTGGTTGTTTCCATTCGCCGCCACCGGCTTGGCTTGGCGCGGGCGCATCCGCCGGAGAATCGACGCGCGGCGCGTCCGGCGCGGCGACGTTTGAACGGGCGCGGGCAGTTCCGCCGGCGGCGGTGCCGCGCGCGGTTGAACGGCCCGCGTCGCTCCATTTGCCGGCGCGCTCGCGATCGAGCCGACGAGCCGCGCGATCGGCGAGAGGAGGCTGATGACCCTCTCTCCGATCCAGCGGACGAATGCGAGCGGCACAGCCAAGACCCACAGCATGAAACGCCCGAACAGATTCACCAAGGGCACGGTCCAGAGGGGCCACATTCCGGCGAACAAACCGGCAATAGCAATCAGCCATTCGAGATTCCAAGTCATTGCGCCGGTCTCGTTCATCAACTGCGCCGGGTTGTAGCCGTTCTCGAACAAACCCCAGACCAATCCAAACGGCGTGGCGAGAACGACAACGACCAACGCGATCAGCACGCGCGCCACTTTGTGCCACGTCAAGATCATGCGGTTGAACACCAGACCGGTGATCATACTCCCGGCGAATGCGAGCGGCATCGCGACGCCCAGGACGAGCCAGGGCGACAACCAGGCGTTCAGGCGAATCTGAATGACGCCCAGCACAAAACCCCACCCCGCGCCGACGATGAAACTGAAGAGCAAGCCAAGGCGTAAGCGCCAATTGATCGGATGACGGGCGCTCATTCTACCGGCTCGATCCACCGCACGGCGGTTGGTAGTTACCAATTGCATATGTGCAGCCATCGGAAGAGTTGGACTCGTTCAATTCTGACTCGGAATAGTTGAGATGTTTCAGTGGACGATCACCCGGGGGCGTGCCGGCGCGATCGGTTCATCCGGCAGGGCGGCACCCAGCTTGATCTGCGGACGCGGATGAAGACGCACGCGCGCTGCGCGCGGAGAACGCGCGCCGCCTTCGAAATGCGCCCAGTGCAACGTGTCCGCCAGATCGCCGGTGAGCTCGAAGAAACGATACTCGCTCGCGTTGCGCGCGCGCACGATGTGCAGCGGCGGAACGCCAATGCCCAGCAGCGTGCGATTCAAGAACGGCTCGTCGCCAACGACGATGTGCGCCATGTGTACTTCGCGCAACTCGCCGCAGCCAGGACAGATGCCCTCGTTGTAACTCACTTGCGAGATCGGCTTGAAGACATCCGTGATCGTTTCGCACTGGTGGCATTCCAGCTGCGTGACGATTTCTTGATCGAGTTCCAGGATCGCATCGTGACCCAGCGCTTCGCGCGCGAGGCGGAGCATTTCCGCGACCGAAGTAGTGGACGCCTTGCGCTCCGCGAGTTCGGTGATCTCGCCGTAAACCCAGTGGCTTTCGCAATCGTCCACGGGCTTGTACGCCGTCGTGTGAAATTCGTTCGTCAAGCCGTTGATGTGCGTCACTTGGCCCGCGTTGACCGGCATCTGGTGAATCAACTTCAGCGCTTCCTGCGACTGCATCCCGCCGACGATCGCGGAGATCGTGGGCGTGGTCGGCACCTTGCCGAGCAGGATGTTCTGCCGCGCGAGGAGCGGGCACGAATAGCGCAGCGACATTTCGCGGCGCGCCTGCTCAGTCAGCGTGCACTCGTAGCACGCGCCCTGTCCCGGCACGAACACGCGCACGAGACCGAAGAGTTCCTGAATCGCGCCATCGACCCACGGCTTGTTCAGGCGGTACGCAAAGCGGTTGATCGATAAACGCGCCTCGCGATTGTCGAGGCAGCCGATGATCGCGTCCATCCGGCGGAAGACGCCGAGACCGAGCGCGGTGTTCACATCGCCGTGAAAATATTGGACGTGCACGTCCGGATTCAATTCTTTGACGCGGCGCGCGGCGACCTCCGCTTTCTTCTGTCCGTTATCCTCCGCCCGGAACAACACCGACCGGCTCAGGTTCGCGGCTTCGATGGTGTCGAAATCGACGATGAACAGGTTGCCAACACCCATCAGCGCGAGATTCTTGAGCACTTCGTTACCGAGTGCGCCGGCGCCGACAACCATCACGCGCGCGGCTTGGACCTTGTCGCGCTCCCACCACGAAATGAAATCGAACGTGGCGAGGCGGTCCTTTTTAAGGTTGGGGATGTGGATCGGTTTTTCCGGCGCGGGGGGAAGCGGCGCGAGACCGGCGATGTGGATGCGCCCGGAGCCATTGCCGGGCAGTGCAGCGGGCGACGGCGCGCCTTTCGCATCCTGGAGCGATTTGAGCGCGTGCGGGATGAGCTCCGGCGCGTTCGGGTTGACAAACGTGCCAATGCCCGGGCGAATCTCAACGATATTGACCGCGGCGAGACTCTGCAACGCTTCGCGCACAGTCGAACGCGCGACTTGGAGCTTGTCCATTAGCTCGCGCTCGGACGGCATCTTGGTGCTCGGCTTGATCGTGCCATCAGCGATCAGCTTGAGCAGGCGCTCGGCGACCGAGCGCGCTAGCGTGCTATGGGCAACTGGGGCAATCTTCATCGGAACATCCCTCTGGTTTTCTGGTCAGACCACCAAACCAATGGTATTTTAGAGCAACCGACCTTTTTTGCCAATGGTATATGAGTACTACCTCCGGCTCAGTCGCCAGCAATGATTGGACCGGTCATTTCAACCGTTTGGGTCGGGCGCGACGCCCCCTGCCAAAATCGTCCCAGTCTGGCTTGCAGACTTGTGGTATAATGTCGGTAGGGTTCACGACAATGCCACGAAAAAGCAAGTTTATCTACGATTTCAACTCGGCGCTGGAGCATTTGCTGAGCAGGGACCGTTTGTCTACTTCGGCGCTCGGCGCATTGTCCAGTGCCAACAAACAAGAGCTTGCCGCATTCGCCCAGACGTGGGCGCGCCTGCCGGCAGAACGTCGGCGCCAGATTGCCCAGACGCTCGTTGATCTCGCGGAAGACAACATCGAACTCGATTTCAATGTCCTGTACCGCCACATGTTGAACGATGAGGACGGGCGCGTGCGCGCCGCGGCGATCGAAGGATTGTGGGAGGACGAGGATGCCGCACTCGTCAAGCCACTCGTTGGATTTTTGCGCAGCGATCCGGACGTCAGCGTGCGCGCTGCCGCGGCGGATTCGCTCGGTCGATTCATGCTACTCGCGGAGTACGGTCGCTTGCCGCAGTCGCCGCACGCCGATCTGATTTACGAGGCGCTCCTCGCCACCATTTACGGCACCGCGGAAGACATTGCCGTCCGCCGCCGCGCAGTGGAAGCGCTGGCGTATTCGAGCCGCGAACGCGTGCGCGATGTCATCGCCGAGGCGTACGCGAACGACGACGCGGAAATGCGCGCCAGCGCGGTTGCCGCGATGGGACGCAGTGCGGACGCGTACTGGCGCAAAACCGTGGCGCGCGAACTCGACTCGCTCGATCCGCGGATGCGCTTTGAAGCCGCGCGCGCGATGGGCGAACTGGAATATCGCGCCGCGGTGCCGCGCTTGATCGAAATGCTCAACGATCCCGACCGCGAAGTGCAGATGGTGACGATCACCGCGTTGGGGCAGATCGGCAGCCGGGAGGCGATGGACGCGCTGAGGCGCACCGCCGATTCCGACGACGAAGTGTTGCGCGAGCTGGCGAACGACGCGCTCCAGGAACTGCGCTTTGCCGGCGATGCGAACCTGCTCCTCTTTGATCTGGAGGCGGACGAAGACTCGCTCGAGGACGCAGACGACATCGACGAAGAATAACCGCCGCCTCGATGAATCTCTCCGCGTTCACTTCGACCCTCATCAACATCATCCTGCCGATCATCCTGGTTGCCGGCTTTGGCTTTGTCCTCGCGCGGACCCTGCACGTGCAAGCGCGCGACATGTCGCGCCTGATGATGTACGTCTTCACCCCCGCGCTGATCTTCTCCTCCGCGTACCGCACCCAGATCAGCGGCGAGTACTTTGCCATCGCGCTGTTCGTGCTCATCATCACGACGCTCATGGGCATCGTCGCCTGGGTGCTCATCCGGGTATTGCGGTACGATCGTCTGACGGCGAGCGCGTTTGCGCTGGGCGTCTTGTTCGTCAACGCGGGCAACTACGGATTGCCGCTGTTGTTGTTCGCGTACGGTCAGGAGGGTTTGGCGCGCGGCGTCATCTATTTTACGGTGAGTACCCTCCTGATGCAGACGGTGGCGATTTTCATCGCGGCGCGCGGACGCGCCGATGCCCGCGCCGCGATCCTGAGCATTTTCAAATTACCACTCGTCTACGCAGTCGCGCTCGGCTTGCTGCTGAACCAGATGGGCGCGGGCGTCCCCGATCCGATCATGAAAGCGGTCGATCTGACCGGGGACGCCGCGGTGCCGGTGATGCTGGCAATTCTCGGCATCGAGCTGGCGGGCGCAACGCTGGGGAATGATCGCGCCGCCATCGGCATTGCGACGACGGTCAAGTTGATCGTCGCGCCGCTGCTCGCGTTTCCGCTCGCGGCGCTCATGGGGCTCTCGAACTTGGCGCGGAACGTGTGCGTCATCGAAGCATCGATGCCGGCAGCGGTGCTGGCTTCGATCATCGCCGTAGAATTTGACGTGCGCCCCAAGCTGGTGACTGGTATCGTGTTCGCGTCGACGGCGTTCAGCATCGTGACGCTGACGGTGTTGCTCGGAATTTTGAAATGACGCGCTGAGGTGCCGCAGCGTCTCAGAGGAGAAACCCTTATGAACGATCTCTTCTTCGATCTGGAAACGCAAAAGTCCATCCAGGAAGTCGGCGGGCGCGAGAATCTCCGGCAGCTCCGCCTGTCCGTCGCGGTGACCTTCTCCACCGCGACGAACGAATTCAAAGCGTACACCGAAAAAGACGTACCCGCGCTGATCGCGGACCTGAAATCGGCGGAGCGCGTGATCGGCTTTAATCTGCTGCAGTTCGATTACCCGGTGCTCAAATACTACACGCAGGAACGTCTGAGCGATTTGCCGACCCTGGACCTGCTCGAAGACATTTACAACAAACTGGGGTTCCGCCTCGGACTCGATGCGCTCGCCGCGGCGACGCTCAACGCCAGGAAATCCGCGGATGGGCTCGCCGCGATTCGCTGGTTCCGCGAAGGCAAGCTCGATCAATTGATCGCTTACTGCCGCGACGATGTCGCTATCACCAAGCGGCTCTTCGAAGCGGGACGCGACCGGGGATTCGTGCAGTACATCGACCGCGATGGGCGGCTCAAGAAAATCACCGTGACGTGGAAATGACGCCAACCCGCGCGGCGCTTTTTGCGCAAGCCCCATCCGTTTTTGCCGCTGGTGAGGAATTGCGCTATAATGGAGTCAATAGCCAGCGTGGCGCCGACGAACAATCAAACAGCAAGTTGGGCTTGCGAGGACATCCAGACTGGTAATGGGGCTTGTCTGCATCGCGGACTCTGGTATTGAAATGCCTTCTTTGGTCTGACCAAGATGGCATTTTTGGTGTCCGGGGTGTCTCCATCTTCACTGATCAACAGCATTGAACGAGCAGACAATTCCGGAAAGGGGGTGATTCGACAAGCGCGAGATCACTGACGGACTCGATGTAGAGTGCAAAAAATCCAAGGAGGAGAAAGAATGCGTACCAAGTTTCTTGTGATTGTTTCTTTGCTCGCGCTGGTGGTCATTGGCCTTGCAGCTTGTGCGCCGGCACCGGCGCCGACTACAGCGCCCACGGCGGCTCCAACCAAAGCGCCTACGGCGGTGCCGACCACCGCACCCACGGCGGCTCCAACCAAAGCGCCCACGGCGGCTCCGACCACCGCACCCACGGCGGCTCCGACCACCGCACCCACGGCGGCTCCAACCAAAGCCGCGCTGAAGGTCGCACTCGTAACGGACATTGGCGGCATTGACGACAAGTCCTTCAACCAAACCGCATGGGCTGGCGTTCAGATGGCGATGGACAAACTGGGCGTCCAGGGTAAGTATCTCCAATCGAAACAGCAAACCGACTACGACAAGAACATCCAGGAATTCGTGCAGGAAGGGTATCCAATGATCGTCACGGTCGGCTTCCTGCTCGGTCCGGCGACTGCGAAGGGTGCGATCGCAAATCCGAACGTCAAGTTCGCGATTGTGGACTATTCGTACCCGGACTGCTATCCTGGCGCCAAAGTCGGCGTGGACTGCGGTTCTGACAAGCCGATCCCGAACGTCCGCGGGTTGGTCTTCCAGACCGACCAGGCGGCATTCCTTGCCGGCTATCTCGCCGCGGGGATGTCCAAAACCGGCAAAGTGGGCACGTTCGGCGGCTTGCAGATTCCCACCGTCACCATCTTCATGAAAGGCTTCCAAGCCGGCGTCGAGTACTACAACACGCAGCACAAGACCAGTGTGGCAGTGCTGGGCTGGGATACCAAGGCGGACAAGGGGTTGTTCACCGGCACTTTCACCGATCCGGATAAAGGCAAGACTGCCGCGCAGTCGCTGATTCAGGAAGGCGCGGACGTCGTCCTCCCGGTCGCGGGCTTGACCGGCAACGGCGCATTCACCGCAGCGAAATCCGCCGGCAACGTCTACGCGATTGGCGTGGACACCGACCAGTGTATCTCCGTGCCGGATGCTTGCTCCGTGCTCTTGACCAGTGTCCAAAAGAAGATGGACAACGCGGTCTTTGACGCGATCAAGTCCGTCCAGGATGGCACATTCAAGGGCGGCACGAACTACGTCGGTACGCTCGCGAACAACGGCGTCGACATTGCACCGTTCCACGACCTGGACAGCAAGATCCCCAGCGCGCTGAAAGACGAACTGAAGCAGGTGCGCGCAGATTTGATCAGCGGCAAAGTCACGACGGGCGTTGCTGCACTCCAGTAAAGTAACGCTGATTCTGTCCAGACCCGATGTGAATCTCTCGGCGGCGCCGGGCAGCCCGGCGCCGCCGAATCTTAAGCGAGAAGTCGAATGTCTGCAATTCTCGAACTCAAAGGTATCACCAAACGCTTTCCTGGCGTCCTCGCCAATGATCACATTGATCTGACGCTGCAAGCGGGTGAGATTCACGCCCTCCTCGGTGAAAACGGCGCGGGCAAAACCACGTTGATGAACATCCTCTACGGACTGTATCATCCGGACGAAGGCCAGATCCTCGTGCGCGGACAGCAAGTCCGAATGGAATCACCGAGCGATGCGATCCGGTTAGGCATCGGAATGGTGCATCAACACTTTATGCTCATTCCGCCTTTCACAGTGACCGAGAACGTCATGCTGGGCGACGAGACGCTGAGGAATGGCGTCTTCCTCGACCGTGAAACCGTTGCCGCACGCATCCGCGAGATCTCGGAACAGTATGGCTTGCAGGTCGACCCCCACGCATACATTCGAGATCTGTCGGTCGGAGTGCAGCAGCGCGTGGAAATCTTGAAAATTCTTTATCGCAAGGCAGACATCCTTATCCTGGACGAGCCCACAGCGGTGCTGACGCCGGAAGAGGTCGATGACCTCTTCCAAGTGATCCGCGGCTTGGTCGCGCGCGGCGTTTCGGTGATTTTTATTTCACACAAGCTGAAAGAAGTCATGGCGATTGCAGACCGGATCACCGTGTTGCGCGATGGTCGGGTCGTTGGTACAACGAAACCGGCGGAGACGAGCGTCGCCGCGCTCGCGCGGATGATGGTGGGGCGCGAAGTAATTCTGACGGTGGACAAAAAGCCAGCCACGCCTGGCGAGCCGGTGCTCCAGGTCAGCCACCTCCAGGTACTCGACGACCGGAAGCAACTTGCGGTGAATGACGTCTCATTCCAAGTGCACGCCGGCGAAATCCTTGGTATCGCTGGGGTGCAGGGCAACGGTCAGACGGAGTTGGTCGAAGCGTTAACGGGCTTGCGCCCAATCGCCGGCGGTAAGACTTTTATTCTCGGCAAAGAAACCACGCACGCCACGCCGCGCGAGATTTTGCAGCGAGGGGTCGCGCATGTGCCGGAAGACCGTCAGCGCGACGGCTTGGTGCTCAAATATCCGGTGGCAGACAATCTCATCCTGAACACGTACTATTTGTCGCCTTTCGCAAGCAACGCCCAAATCCATGAGCGCGCGGTCTTGGCGAGTGCTGAAGAACTCGTCGAGCGGTTCGATATCCGCACGCCGAGCGTGCGCACGCTCACGTCGAATCTTTCCGGCGGGAATCAGCAGAAGGTGATCGTCGCGCGCGAGTTCGCGCGACCGATCAAATTACTCATTGCGTCACAGCCGACGCGCGGGCTGGATGTTGGATCGATCGAGTACATTCATCAGCAATTGGTGAACAAACGCGATCAGGGCGTGGCGGTGCTCCTCGTCTCACCGGAATTGGACGAGATCCTGTCCTTGTCCGATCGCATCGCCGTTATGTATCGTGGACGGATCATGGACATTCTCCCGGCAGACCAGGTCACCGTCGAACGGCTTGGTCTGCTAATGGCTGGCGTACAGGCATCCTAGATTCCGTTCCCACCCAGCGGGATACGACGGAGTTCCGGAGGTCTCAGTGGCAGATTTAGGACAACTGGAAACAAGACCAACCGCGAGAGCGAAACCCCAACCGGTGAGGGTGTCCCTCGCGCGTAGCGCGCTCAACGCGCTGGCAGTCCCGGTGCTCGCGTTGTTCAGCGCGCTGGTGCTGAGCGCATTCTTCATCCTCGGTTCCGATCCAGTGGTATTGACCGCGTACAGCCATTTCTTCAGCGCGCCGGGTGCCGCGTTAGCGATTTCGTGGAAAGCCGTTACCGATGCCTACACGGCACTCTTTATCGGCTCGCTGGGCAATCCTGCGCAGATGGCAGACGCCGTGCGCGTTTGGATCACCACCGGCGAGTCTAAAGCGATGCTCACCGCGTTCTGGCCCATCACGGAAAGTCTCGTGACTTCGACGCCGTACATTTTTGCTGGGCTGGCAGTCGCGCTCGGTTTCAAATGCGGCTTGTTCAACATCGGCGCGGAAGGGCAAATCTTCATTGGAGCGATTGTCGCGGCATGGGTCGGCTATACCTTCACGGGCTTGCCCTGGATCATTCACATGCCGATGACGTTCCTCGCGGGGGCGCTGGGGGGCGCGGTGTGGGGCGGCGTCCCCGGTTGGCTGAAAGCCAGAACCGGCGCGCATGAAGTCATCAACACAATGATGCTGAACTATGTCGCGTTCCGGCTGTCCGATTATCTGCTCAATGGCCCAATGAAGCGCGGCGGTGCGGCAGGTTATATTCCGATTTCGCGTGACATTGAACCCTCTGCCTACTTTCCAAAATTCTTCCCGGACCCGATTCGCTTGCACATGGGCTTTATCGTCGCGCTCGGTGTCGCCGTGCTGGTCTGGTGGTTCCTGTGGAAGACGACCTGGGGCTTTGAGATTCGCACCGTCGGCGCCAACCCGCGCGCGGCACGCTACGCCGGCATCAGCGTCACGCGCAATTTCGTCTTGGCGATGGCGCTCTCTGGCGCGCTCGCGGCGATGGCGGGAGCTGGCGAGGTGATGGGCGTCAATCACAATCTCGCGAGCGCGTTCTCGCCCGGCTATGGCTTTGATTCGATCGCGCTGGCGCTGATGGGTGGCAGTCATCCCGCCGGCGTTGTGCTCGCCGCGCTCCTCTTCGGCACGCTCCGCAACGGCGCGACGAAAATGCAGTCGCTGGCGGGCATCCCCATCGACATCATCTCGATCGTTCAGGCATTCGTCATCATGTTCGTCGCCGCGCCGGCAATTATCCGATGGATCTATCGCCTCAAGGCGGAAGGTGGTGTCGAGGCGATCTTTACGCGCGGGTGGGGAGGTTAGCGATGGCGGTCATGTCCCCGACGATGGAACTCCAAGCCGCGGCGCTCGCGCGCCAGCGCCGCCGCGGTGCATTCTACATAGCCGCCGGCGCGTTGATTGTCTTTCTCTTTTCGCGTGATACCCATTGGGGAGAGCTCGCCACGCTCGGCATGAACACGACGCGCTCAGTCGAGCTGGTCAAACTGCCGGACATTGTCGTCCCGGTGCTGCCAACGGTATGGTTCCTCGGCGCGAGCGCCATCGGTCTGGGCGTATGGGAATTCTGGCGCGGGTTTCGTCGCACGGGTTGGCTCTTGGGCGTGGTGAGCTTTGCGTTCCTCGCGGCGTTCCTGGTCTGGGCTGCGCGCGGAGAATCATTCAGTCTGATCGGCATTCTTTCCGCGTCGTTACAATTGGCAACGCCGATCCTGCTGGGCGCGCTGAGTGGGGTGCTGTGCGAACGTTCCGCGGTCATCAACATCGCGATCGAGGGAATGATGCTCGGCGCCGCGTTCACATCGGTCTTGGTGGCGAATGTAACCGGCAGCATTTGGCTCGGTTTGTTCGCCGCGCTCGCGGTCGGCGCGCTACTGGCGGCGTGGCACGCGGTCATGTCGATTCAGTTCAAGATGGACCAGATTGTCAGCGGAACGGTGATCAACATTTTCGCGACCGGGCTGACGAATTTTCTCAATCAACGCGTGATGCAAGTGTACACGCAGTTCAACAACGAAATGACTTTTCCGGTGATCAGTAATGTCTTTCCCGGTTTGGGGAAAATCCCCATCCTGGGCCCGCTGCTCTTCGATCAAAGCCCCTTGGTCTGGATTGCCTTGATCCTGCTCATCGTCATTCAAGTGGCACTCTTCCACACGCGCTGGGGCTTGCGCACGCGCGCTGTCGGCGAGCATCCACTTGCCGCGGACACACTGGGGATCAACATCATTCGCGTGCGCTACGTCAACGTCATCCTGGGCGGCATCGTCGCGGGGTTGGGCGGCGCGTACTTTACGCTCGGCTCGGTCGGCCGCTTTGACAAACTGATGACGAACGGACGCGGTTTCATCGCGCTGGCGGCGATGATCTTTGGCAACTGGACGCCGCTCGGATCGTTCGCCTCCAGTCTCCTCTTTGGTTTCGCAGACGCGCTGCAAGTCAAATTACAGATTCTGATCGGTCAGGTGAATATTCCGTCGGAATTCTTGTTGATGCTGCCATACATCGTGACGATGGTCGTGCTCGCCGGCGTCGTGGGGCGTGTGATGCCGCCGGCGGCGGACGGACAGCCGTACGAGAAACAATGAATGACGGAAGACAAAGGACGGAGGACGAACAAGTCACTGGTCCGCCGCCCTTTGTCTTGGAGCGATGCCTGTCATGCCACGCCTTCTGATTCAAAACGTGGACGCGATCACACTCGACGAGCAAGAGCGCGTCCTGCGGAACACCACGATCGCCATCGACGGAAAAACGATCCGGGCAATCGGCGATGCGCCGCGTGATTTCGGTGCCGACGAGATCATCGACGGGCGCGATCACGTTGCGTTGCCGGCGTTCTTCAACGTACACACCCACGCGGCGATGTCGCTGCAGCGCGGCTGGGCAGAAGACCTGCCTTTCGACCGCTGGCTCAATGAACGGATCTGGGTCGCGGAATCCGCGCTCACCGAAGAGGATGTGTACTGGGGCGCCGCGCTCGCCGCGTGCGAGATGATCCGCGCGGGGGTGGTCGCGTTCGCCGATCATTATTTCTGGATGGACCAGGTCGCGCGCGTGGTCGACGAATCGGGCATGAAGGCGCTGCTCGCCTGGTGTGTCTTCGGCTTGGGCAAAGACCAAGAAATCGGCGGCACAACACTGGAACGCACGGAAGAGTTTGTGAGGCAGTGGCAAAACGCGGGCGATGGTCGCATCAGAACGATCCTCGGTCCACATTCGCCGTACGCGTGTTCAGCCGAGTTTCTGGAACGGACGGTTCACGCCGCGCATCGACTCGGCGTCGGCGTCCATCTGCACGTCGCGGAATCGCAGGAGCAAGTCGATCGTTCGATCCAGGAGCACGCGAAAACGCCGGTGGCTCACCTGGCTTCGCTCGGCGCGTTCGAGGTGCCGGCTATCGCCGCGCATTGCCTCTATCTGAGCGACGAAGACATTGCCATTCTGGCGGCGAAACGCGTGACGGTGGCTCACTGTCCCAAGACGTACCTCAAACTGGCGATGGGCATCGCGCGCGTGCCCGATATGCTCGCGCGGGGTGTTCACGTCGCGCTGGGCACCGACGGTCCCGCGTCGAACAACACCCTCGATCTGCTCGAAAGCGCGCGCCTCGCGACCCTGGTGCAAAAACAGGCGCGACGAGATCCCGAAGCCCTGCCTTCGCAGCAAGTGCTCAAACTCGCGACGCAGAACAGCGCTCACGCGATGGGGTTTGTGGACAGCGGCGTCTTGAAACCGGGCGCGCGCGCTGATCTGATTCTGTTGAATTTCAACCAGCCGCACCTGATCCCGCGTCACGACCTCGCCGCGAATGTCGTGCACAGCGCGCGCGCGAACGACGTGGACTATGTAATGGTGGATGGTCGAGTACTGCTGAGGAAGGGCGAACTCACCACCCTGGACGAAGAAAAAATTCTGTACGAAGCAGAAAAACACGCGTTTCGACTGGTCGGGCAAGAATTGCACCCGGTCCGGAATTATCGCGGCTGAGGTTTGGCGGGGTCGCGCTCAATGTCGCCGGCAATGAATCGAACGACCAAGTTAGACGCTCTAGACATGCCGCGTTTTTCAGCGAGGCATATTCGATGAGTGATGTCCTGACACGAATGGCGAGGAGGCAGTGTGGGTAGCCCTCCTCGCCATTTTCATCGGCGCGGTGCTCGGCACGCTGCTCGGCGCGTCCGCGCTCGTGACGGTCAATCCCATCGCCGCCGACTGGGTGCAACAAAAATCGATTTCGGCGCGCGACCGCCTCGCGGAAATCCTGCCACATCCGGCGGAACCGCAATGCGCGTTACTCGCGGACGCCGAAGTGGATCGCGATGGCTGCGATGTTTCTCCGCGTGTTGCTGATGATTTGGTGGAGCGCGCTGGGCGGAGCTGCCGGCATCGCGTTCGCGTAGGCGGTCAGCGTGACGTTAGAGGCGAGCGTGTTGTGTTGGATCGCGCGGCGGAGATGGCGCACAACCCGGGATGCGGTTACCCCCGTCCAGGAATTCGAATAGTTTGACAATGTCAGATGAGCCGCAGAACCATAGGGAAGCACGCAGAAAAAGGAAAAACTTTGTGAAGCGCCTCCGGTGTGTGTGCTTCTATGGCGGAAACCGGATGCGACATTTGCCCAGTAGTTAGAACATCCGGTCGGATCGCTTGACAAGCGTGTCGCGTTGTTATATAATGGGAGCGCTCCCAACATCGAATCGCCACTTGGGTTGTCATCGCCCGCGGTTTTATTTTTTGCCCTTGATTTTTGGAAGCGCTCCCAAAAGGAGGCGATGGTGCCGCTCACACTCGAAAAAGTTGCCCGGAAAGCGGGGGTCTCCCGCTCCACGGTTTCGCGCGTCCTCAACAACGACCCTCATGTCAGCGCCAAAGCGCGGGCGCGGGTTTTGGCAGTCACACAAAAACTCAATTTCCAACCCAACCTTGCCGCGCGCGGTCTCGCGGCGGGCGGGCGCACTCGGGTGATCGGTCTCGTTATCCCGATGGGCGTCACCGCCCTCTTCACTGACCCCTACTTTCCAATCCTGATTCAAGGCGTTGCCTCGGCGTGTAACGCGCACGATCGTTCCGTTATGCTGTGGCTGGCAGACCCTGAGTACGAACGACGTACGATTTCGCAGATTCTGTACAGCGGCTTGATCGAGGGCGTGATCCTCGCTTCCATGCTCATGGATGACTCGCTCTTGCCATCACTGATCAAAAGTAATTTCCCCTTTGTGCTGGTGGGTCGTCACCCTACGGACAGCCGCGTCAGTTACGTGGATGTCGATAACATCAACAGCGCGCGACAAGCCGTCACGTATCTACTCGAGCAGGGCTATCGCCGGATCGCCACGATTGCGGGTCCGCGCAATATGATCGCAGGCGCCGACCGGCTGGAAGGTTACACGATGGCACTGCGCGATCAAGGCATTGCGATCGATCCCAACCTGGTAGTCGGAGGCGATTTCTCAGAAGACAGTGGATACAGTGCGACACAGAAACTGCTGCCTTTCAAGCCGGACGCGATTTTCGCCGCCAGCGATGCGATGGCATTGGGCGCGCTGCGCGCGTTGCGCGATGCCAATCTCCGCGTGCCGCAAGATATCGCGTTGGTCGGGTTCGATGATATGCCATTCGCTGCGCGCACAGATCCGCCGCTGACTACGGTTCGCCAGCCGGTCCATCGCGCCGGGGTAGTCGCCGCCGAGATGCTGATCGATCTGATCGCCACTCCCAACGCCAAGCCGCGCCGAACCATTCTGCCAACGGAGTTGGTGATTCGCGAGACGTGTGCTCAGAAAACGAGTTCGGCTGTCCCCGTACTCGCAGCCGGGTCCTGACAAGCGGTGGAATTGTTCGATCACACATTTTCATAGGACGTACAGGGGCATGTGTTCAACTTTGGGGCTGGAGCATCCTGACGCGGTTCGCCTGACCCGGGCGGTTCATTCCACGCCGGTCGAGTCACATCGGTAGCTGACCAAGAAAAAATTCGACTCGAAGGTGAGTTGACGATGCAGGTCTTTGGACAAGCCATTCCCAATCTTCCCTGGGAAGAGCCACCCACTGGCTGTAGAGAAATTTTCTGGCGCTACAGCCGGAACCCCGTTATTCCCGCCGACCGGCTGCCCACATCTAACAGCAATACTGTTTAGATACGGTTAGGTGAGGAGATGACTCCTTGCGCGATTTGTGGCATTCTTGGGGTGTCACCCATCCAAGAATTAAGGAGCCATCTCATGCGCAGTTTACGCCAACTGGACCCATCTGTCCATTTTACCGAGGAAGTCACGCTGGATGCCCTCGGTCAGACGCTCGCCCGGTCGCGGATCGAAGCGGTGCTGGTGTCCTTCGGAGTGCTGGAGCAGCGCACCCGCAAACTCACAATGGTGCTGGCCGTGCTGCTCTGCATCGCCATGAGTTTGTTCACCGAGGAAGCGATTGACGATGTGCTCGCCAAGTTGCTGCAAGGGCCCCGCTTTCTCCGTCCAGATGACGACCTCCTACCTGCTACAGCGGGAGCGATTTGCCAACGTCGTCAGCAGTTGGGGGTCGCACCGATGGTGGCTCTGTTTCATGCGGTCTGCCAGCCGCTCGCCACTCCCGACACCCCGGACGCTTTTCTCAGCGGCTTTCGGTTGATGGCGATTGACGGCACCACGGAAGATGTCCCGGATACCCCCGCCAATGCCTGCTACTTTGGGCGACAGACGGGCTCGCGGGGCGACAGTGCCTTTCCGCAAGTCAAAGCGGTCTATCTGTGCGAGTGCGGTACCCATGCCATTGTCGATGCCGGCTTCTGGCCGTACAGCGTCTCGGAGCGGGTCGGCGGGTTACGCCTGTTGCGCTCGGTCGGCCGGGGTATGCTAGTCATGTGGGACCGCGGCTTTCATAGCTATGACATGTGTGCACGGACTCGGCAGCGTCGTGCTCATTTTCTCGCCCGCGTGCCAGCGCACGTCCAGTTGAAGGTCGTCCGCCGTCTGTCCGATGGATCGTATCTGGCGTATGTGATGCCTTCCGAGTACAAACGCCGTAAGCGGGGGGAACGTCTGTTGGTGCGCGTCATCGAGTATACCATTGACGACCCTGCCCGTCCCGGACACGGCGAGCATCATCGCTTGATCACGTCCTTGTTGAATCCGGTCGTGTATCCGGCTCACACGTTGGCCTGTGCGTATCATGAACGCTGGGAAATCGAAATCACGATTGACGAAACCGACACCCATCAACGCCGCCCGCGCCAGCCCTTGCGCTCGCGCACGCCCTGGGGTGTCCTGCAAGAACTGTACGGACTCCTCCTGGCACATTATGCGATTCGCGCGGTCATGCATGAAGCGGCGCTACGCGCCCAGGTGTCTCCCGACCAGTTGAGTTTTGTCAACACAGTTCGCATCCTGCGGAATGCGGTCTTTGAGTTTCAGCTTGTGGCGGAATCCCAGAGGACCGCCTGGTATGAACGCTTGCTGTGCGCCATTGGACGCGAGCAATTGCCTGTGCGCGATAACCGTTGTAATCCGCGCGTGGTCAAGCGCAAGATGTCCAACTTCGATTTGAAACGGAAAATTCATCGTCAATGGCCACAGCCAACCAAACCGTTCGCTGAGGCGATTGTCATCCTTACCTAAACAGTATTGCTCCTAGGAGTAAACTACCACGTCGCTCTGCGGCGTGGCTTTGGACATCACGCCCACCGTGGTTCAGAACAGACGCAATTGCTTCCCTTGCTCTTGCTGGTATTTGATGTAACGACGAATCATATCCGCTGTCACATCTTCGCCACTTGAGCCAACATAATACCCGTCCGCCCAGAGTTTTCCGCCCCACAGCACCTTTTTAATCTGCGGAAACTCTTCAAAGATTCTCTTGGTGGAGATACTCTTCAATATGTTCGCCATCTGTGCGGGTGCATATCGCGGTGGGGTAGATAGAAAAATATGCACATGGATCTTTCATTACCTGAAGCGTATCCCTCTCCATCTCATACTGTTCAGCAATCTCTTGGAAGAGTTCCTTGGCTCGTTCAGCTACTGCACCGTTCAACACCGCACGCTGATACTTGTATCCAAACAAAATGGTCGTTGAGGCAATAAAACGCCGAGGTTTCCATGAAATATTTGTGCGACAGTCATTGCCGCGCGATTTACCCTTTATCCTTTCAATCCCGAGTGCATGAAACTGCTGATGAAATATCGCTGTGCGACAAAGAAGGC
>Ga0272448_1002913_pt1 | contig 20873 bp, 19 predicted proteins | sample YNPCB0191_FD_202220 | JGI IMG/M metagenome (GOLD analysis project Ga0272448, IMG submission 202220) | Hot spring sediment microbial communities from Yellowstone National Park, WY, United States - YNP-CB-019-1 | ecosystem: Environmental > Aquatic > Thermal springs > Hot (42-90C) > Sediment... | reverse complement strand
TTAATATTAAAAACAAAATTCAAAGCCGTTCTAACAGATGAGGCTAAAAAAATTGAAATACATGATGAATAGATAACACCAAGAGTTGATATTGATAAAAAAGGTATAGATTGGTTTGAATTTAAAATATATTATCCATTTGAAGATAAAAAGATAAATTTTAATGAAACTTTGAATTTAAAAGGAGACTGCTTAATTTTAGATGATTATAAATTTATAAAAATAAACAGAGATAAAGTAAAAAATATTAAAGATGAATTAAAAAAACTTGATTATTGGAAAGATGGAGACACATATAAATTGCCAATATATGAATATTTATCTCTCGAAGAGTTTGTAAAAGATATTGGTGGCGAAGAGATACTTAGTGAAAGTTATAAAAAATTTTTAGATGAAATTACAGATTTTAAACCAGATGAAAATTTTGTTTTAAATGAAGATTTAGAAATAAAATTGAAACAAAATGGTATAGATTTAAGACCATATCAAAGAGCAAGGAATAAGTTGGATATATTGGCTTTTAAAACATAATTTACATGGTGTACTTGCTGATGATATTGGATTAGGAAAAACTATACAAATAATAATTGGTTTCTATTTATTATTTAAAGAAGAAGAGGATGAATATAATAGAAATATTTTAATTATTTCTCCAAAATCAGTAGTTGAGTTTTGGAAAAGAGAATTAGAAAGAGTGATTGATAAAAGTGAAATATTTATATATGAATATATTGGTTCAAATAGAGACCCAAATTTATTTTTTAATACATCAAAACAAACTATTTTTTTAACGACTTATGAAACTATAACAAGAGATATCGAACAGAGAGAAATATATAAAATTCCTTTTTATCTTGTAATTCTAGATGAAGCAACAAAAATAAAAAATGTAAATTCATTGAGAACTAAAAGTATTAAAAAATTGAATTCATTGCATAGATTCGTGATAACAGGTACACCAATAGAAAATAGACCAATTGAATTATGGTCAATTTTTGATTTCTTAATGAAAGGGCATCTTGGTAATAAATCAAAATTTTTAGAAATTGAAAAAGAAATAGTTGAAAATAATAACCAAAATTATATTGATCTAATTGTTAAAAAAATTAAACCGTTTGTTTTAAGAAGAAAAAAAGAAGATGTTGCTAAAGATTTGCCTGATAAAATTATTTTGCAGCAATGGTGTGAACTAACAGATGAACAAAAGTATTATTACAATAAAATTATTGAGGAAAAAGATAAACTTTTAGAATTAGATTCATTTAATTTATTAAAAATTTTAGAGAAATTAAAACAATTATGTATTTATCCAGCATTAGTTAATTATAAAATGGATCCAATTTCAGGAAGATCAGAAAAATTTGATTTAGCATATGAATTAATTATGGAAATTATTGAAAAAAATGAAAAATGTATTATTTTTTCTGAATATTTAAATCCATTAAATTTCATCGAAGAATTGTTAATTTTAAATGGTATTAAATATATTAAGATAACAGGTGCTATTCAAAATAGACAAGAGTTAATAGATTTATTTAATAATGATGACAATTATAAAGTTGCAATATTAAGTTTAAGAGCCACAAGTCATGGAATAACCTTAACTAGTGCTAATAATGATATATTATTAGATTTGTGGTGGAATCCTGCTGTTATTAATCAAGCAATAGATAGAATACATAGAATCGGTCAACAAAGAACTGTTTATGTACACCAGATATTAATAAAAGGTAGTATTGAAGAAAAAATTTTAGACCTTTTGAAAAATAAGTTATCACTTTCAAATAAAATTATGGAAACTATTTATTTCGAAGGAGGAAGATTTACAAGAGAAGAATTAATCGAAATATTAAAATCAATATAATTTAAATAGTAAAATATACAATTTTTTCAAAATCATTTATGTCTAAGAAAGGTGATTCAAATTTCAATGATAGGTGCGATTTCAATGATGATGAAGTTATAGACTTTTTTGATTTCATAATTTTTGCAAAAAATTATATTGGTTGAATAAAATAAAATTAAATTTTATAATTTAAGATATAAAGGAGGTTTAAATGGGGACATTTTTAAAAGTAGTAGGAATAATTATAATTGTTATTACTATTATAGGTCTTATTTTATCAATCATCTCAACTCAAGTTGGTCTCTTAAATATCACAGAACTATTTAAAAACCTTAATCCAGAAATATCTTCTTCATTAGGTCAAATTGTTTCTGTAATTCAAATAATATGGATAATAATTACAGTTATTTTCTCCTTCTTTACAATTGTTTTTGGTGTTTCTTTATATGTTTTAGGTTCTATTTATAATGATGTTAGAAATATTAGAGAAAGATTTAAATCCATAGAAATTGTAAAAGAATAAAATGATAAATTAAAATGAAAAGATTTACTCTTGGTAGATTATTTAGAATCTATGAAAAAATAAAAGAGGGTTCATTTCCTGATGTTCCAAAACTTATGGAGGAAGAAGGAGTAAGCGAAAGAACAATAAAAAGAGATATACAGATGCTTAAATATTCACTTAATGCACCTATTTCCTATTCAAAAAGTAGAAAAGGTTATTATTTTACAAAAAATTGGGAGTTCCCTTTTCCAGAACTTTCAGCAGGAGAAGTATTAACTTTATTTATTGCCAATAACTTACTGAAAGAATTAAAAAATACACCACTTTATGAAATATCTTTTACCCTTTCCAAAAAATTAGAAAAACTTTTACCAGAACATATATCGATAGAAAATAGAGATATAGAAAAGATTCTTTCTATCTCATTTCAACCAATAAAAATAAAAAAAGATATTATAGATCTTTTTGATAAACTTTTTGATTCTATTAAAAATAGAAAAATGGTTTGGATAAAATATTATACAATATCAAAAGATGAAATTTCAGAAAGAGAAATTGATCCTTATCATTTATTTAATTTTGAAGGAGTTTGGTATCTTGTTGCTTATTGCCATAAAAGAGATGAAGTAAGAGACTTTGCACTTGATAGAATTATAGATATAAAGATATTAAATGAGAGATTCAACATAATTGAAGGTTTTAATATTAAAGACTATATGAGAAAAAGTTTTAGAATTTTTAAGGGAGGTGACGAAGAAATAACTTTGCATTTTGATGTATATCAGGCAAGATGGATTAGAGAGAGAATTTGGCATGAAAGTCAAATTTTAGAAGAAAAAGAAGATGGAAGTTTAATTTTAAAAATTAAAGGAAATAGAGAGGAAATAAAAAGATGGATAATAGGATATGGTTCACATGTTAAAGTTGTAGAACCAGAATCTTTTAAAGACGAAATTGAAGAGGAGATAAAAAAGTTAAATGAAATTTATAAAATATAAAAGGACACAATTTGTCCCTATCAAAAATTAAAATTAATGTAAGGAGATAAAAAATGAGATTAAAACTTACTTATGAATCTATTAATGATAAAATTTATTTACCAATTCATTATAATTTTTATATACAATCTTTAATTTATAAAACATTATCTCCTTTAATTGCAAAAAAATTACATGATGAAGGTTTTAAATTTGAAAAGAGGAGGTTTAAACTTTTCTCCTTTTCAAGAATTTTAGAAAAAGGCAAAAAGATTAAAATGAAAGGAAAAGATCTATTAATTTTTAATAATTATATTAGTTTTATATTTTCGTCTCCAATAATAGATATCGTTGCTGATTTTGGTGAAAGAGGTTTAAAAGAAAGGGAATTTAATTTATACAATCAAAATGTTTTTATATCGAAAATTGAAGTTATAACGACTCCAAGAATAGAAGATAATCTTTTAATTAAAATATTATCCCCTCTGACAATCCACTCAACAGTTAAAACTTATGACAATAAGAGAAAGAGTATCTATTATAAACCTATTGATAAAGATTTTAATGAACTTATTGAAAAAAATGCAAAAAAGAAATTTAAATTAATTTATGAAAAAGATTATGATATTCTAAATTTAGAAATAAAACCATATAAATTTTCAATAAAAGAAAATTTTCATATTATTAAATTTAAAAATACACCTATCGAGGCATATAGTGGAATTTTTGAACTTAAAGGTTCAAAAGAATTAATTATGACTACATATGAAACAGGTTTAGGTGATAGAAATTCAGAGGGCTTTGGCCTCTGGGAATTATGGAAAGGAGGTAAGCATGCTTGAAGCAATTAGAAATTTAGGAGAAGGAGTTATAAATAGAGAGAAAAAACCATTTATCTATAATTTAATAAAAGAAATAGAGTTGGAAAATTATGAAGAACCATTAATTTTAATATTTAATTTCAATTTGAATATTAATTCTATAGAGATAAATACAAAAGAAGTAAACCCACAAACTTTAAGTGATTATCTTTGGGTTGGAAATGCGTACGGAAATAATCCTCAAGATAGATTAACAACAGATAATATAAAGTATATTTTATCGCAAACAGTTAATAATTTATTTAAAAATTTATATTCTTGCGATTTAAAAGAAAAGATTAAAAAAATCTTTGATGAATTTTATATTCAAAAGGAGAATTTTCTTGACAAAGAAAAAGTTTATTTTTTAGATATTTCTAAGATTAAAAATATAAATATTAATCTTGATAATATTTTAGAAAAAATTACAAATGAAGTAAAAGATTTTAAAAATTTTTTAAAAGAATATTCATCAATATTTTTTGAAATAATAATAAAATCACTTTTTCCAAGTATCAAAAAAAAGGATATTATTCTTTATACAATCGAAATTAATGGAAAGAAACCGAATGAATTTGAAGATTATATTTCATATTTGGAAACAAAAATTTTAAATGAGCCATTTCAAAAAGAAAGTTTCATTGGAAAATGCCATGTTTGTGGTATTGAGAAAGAATTAACATCTGATACTGTAAATTTAATAGATAAATATTACATTCAGAATTTAATAATTTTTGCATCAAATTTTGAAAGAAAGAATTTTTCAAAAAACTTTTCATTATGTAAAGATTGTTATAGAAATATAATTGTTGGTTCAAATGTTTTAAAAAATCGTCTTAACTTTTATTTTGCTGGTAATAAAATGTATCTTATTCCCTCATTTATTTTTCCAGTGAAAAACATTTCTTCTGCTTATGATTTTGTTGATCCATTTAAAATTGACTTCGAATCAATATTAACTATCGATTATTTTTTAGAATTTGAAAAAAGAGTTCAGGACATATTAGAAAGTTATAGAAAATATGAAGATAGTAAGAATTATATAAATATTAGTTTACTTTTTTATGATAAAGACCAGGCATCCTTTAAAATACAAAAATTGATAAAAGACATCCCTTCAAGAAGAAGAGACGAAATTTTTAATATTTTAAAAAAGATTAACGATTTAGGAGATAAAATATTAGGAAAAGAAGATAGAAGGTGGATACTAACCTTGAATGAAATGTATTATTTCTTTCCTGTTAGATTAGATAAAAAAAATAGATCTGTAGATTATAAAAAGGTTTTAGATTTTTATGAATCCATTTTTTTAGGAAAAAAATTAAACAAAGAATTTTTAATAAAAAATTTTGTAGATATGATAAAAGTTTATAGATTTGAAAGATTTTATAAATTATCACAGATAAGAAAACCAAGAAATGTTGATATAGAAATGATTTATTCAATTCTTAAATCTAATCTTTTAATTAAAATGTTAAGATATTTGAATATCTTAAATGGAGGTAAAATTATGATCGAAAATTTAGAAAGTTTCAACTTAAATGAAGAGATTAAAAATTATCTTAAAGAAATGGATTTTTCAGAAGAAGAGGCTGCTTTATATTTACTTGGCTATTTAATTGGTGAAATAGGAAGAGAACAAAGAACAGCCACATCAGAAAAAAAACCTATACTTGAGAAGATTAATTATCATGGAATGAGCCTAAAAAGATTAATTATTCTCATAAATGATGTTTTTGAAAAATTAAATCAATATAGAATAAGACAATATAATGAATTAATTTTTTCAGTTATGAAGTTTCTTTTTGACAAAAATTTAAAAAGTTGGAAATTATCTGATTTAGATAATGTTTATTATATTTTATCTGGTTATGCATTTAATACATATAAAACTATTACATCAAAAAAATCAAAGGAGGTAAGCAATGAGTAACATTTATTCAAAAAATTCCGAGATTTTATTTATTTATGATGCAAAATTATGCAATCCTAATGGTGATCCAGATGATGAGAATAAACCAAGAATGGACTATGAAACAAAAAGGAATTTGGTTAGCGATGTAAGACTTAAAAGATACATAAGGGATTATCTTGAAAGCATTGGACATGAAGTCTTTGTAACAAAAATTGAAGGTAAATCTGTATCTGCTACAGATAGAATTAAGAAATTTTTCGAAAACCAAAATAAAGCAGTTGTTATAAATAAATTAGTAAAAGATGATTTGGATTTAATTCTTTCAAAATTAATTGATATAAGATTTTTTGGCGCTACATTACCTATTAAAGCACAAGAAGGCGAAGAAAAAGGAGTTGCTACAAACTTTATAGGACCTATCCAATTTAACTGGGGATATTCTTTAAATAAAGTTGATATTGTTGAATCAAGTTCAATAACATCTATTTTTTCAGGTAAAGAAGAAGAATATGGGACATTTGGAAAAGATTGGAGAGTATATTATTCATTAATCTCATTTTATGGAATTATAAGTGGATATAGAGCAAAAGAGACAAACTTAACTGATGAAGATGTAAAGATGTTTGATAGCATACTTTTAAATTCAATTCCTAAAATGGCATCTACAAGAAGTAAAATTGGACAGACTCCAAGATTTTTATTAAGGATTGAATACACCAATCAAGATTCATTTTTAGGAGATTTAAGAGATTATGTTATACTTGATAAAATTGAAGGATTAAGAGATATAAAGGATTTTGTAATGGATTTAGATTTACTTTATAATCTTCTCAAAGAAAATAAAGGTAAAATAGAGAATTTGTATATATTTGAAGATAATGATTTAAATATAAAGGGAGGTTCATTTAAAGAAAAAATTAAAAAAGAGTTTATTTCAGTAACAGAAGTAAAATAGGAGGAGAACCTTGGAATTAATTATTTTTGATTTAGTTGGTAAAATGGCTCATTTCAGAAAATATTATACAAATTCATCTTCCTTAACCTATTATTTTCCTCCAAGAACAACAATAATTGGTTTAATTGCTGGAATCATAGGCTTTAAAAGAGATAGTTATTACAATATATTCTCTAAAGAAAAAACATTTCTTGCATTTTCAATAAAATCTAAAATCAAAAAAATTATTGAAACAGTTAATTATGTGAAAGCAGTAGAAATTTCTGAAATAAATTTGAGTAGAAGAGAACATACACAAATTCCCATTGAAATTATATTGCCCTTAGATTTAAATGATTTAATAAGATATAGAATATATTTTTATCATAATGATAAAGATATTTACATGAAACTATTGGAAAGTGTCAAAGAAAATAAAATAATCTATCCACCTTATTTAGGAATAAGTGAGTTTTTAGCAAAAGTAGAATTCATTGATGTTGTTAAACCAGAAATTTTAAAAAATAAAAAAGTTATTATAGATTCAGTTATTAATCTTGATTACATAAAAAATGGGAAATTAATTCAAAGAGATGGTTCAGTATATATAAAAGAAAGAATGCCCTATGATTTTGACCAAGATAGAAAATTAAAAGAAACTCCTAAAGATTTTATAATAGAATTAAACAATGGAAAAGTAGAAGTTGAATTAGAAGATGATTTAGAATATTTATTAATAAATTATAGATTAGGTACTGAAAACATACTTTTTATGTAAAATGAATTTTTACTCACACCACGAAACCCTATTAAAAGATCACCTTAAAGAAGTTGGAAGGAGATCTAAAGAATATTTCTACTTAGAAAAAAATTTAGAAACATTAAAAATTCTATCTTATTATATAGGTTTAACTCATGATTTTGGAAAATACACAACTTTTTTTCAAAATAAACTTTTTGATGAGAAATATCAATCAAAATACTCTGATCATTCTTTAATCTCCTCCCTTTTTTCCTCATATTACATTTATAAAAATTTAAATATATTTAATTTAGATGATGCGATTAAAAAATTTTTACCTTTAATTACCTTTTTTGTTGTGATACATCATCATTCAGATTTAAAATCTCTTCAATATTTAAACGATGTGTTAAAAAATAAAGAAAATATAGAAAAAGTAAATAAGCAGATAGAAGATATAATAAAAAACAAAAAGTTAATAGATACAGAATTAAATGAAAATGGAATAAATATTAATGTTGAGGATTTTTCTAATTCAACAGAAATTATAATTGAAGAATTAATGAGAGAATCATTTTTTTATGAAAAGTCAGAAGAAGATTTAAAAATTGAATGTTCTTTTATAATTTTAATTTTATTTTCGTCTTTAATTGATTCAGATAAAAAATGTGCTGGTAAAGTAAAAGATATTGAAAGAGCAGAGATTCCATCTGATATTATAGATAAATATAAAGAAATAAAATTTAAATTAAATAAAGATGAGTTTATAAATAAAATTAGAAATGAAATTTATGAAAAGGTAATTAATGAGATTGATAATATAGATCTTAATAAAAAAATTTATACTTTAACATCTCCTACTGGCTCGGGGAAAACATTAACTGCTTTTTCTTTTGCTTTAAAATTAAGAGCAAAAATTAAAGAAAAATTTGGATATTTACCAAGGATTATATATTCATTGCCATTTATATCGATAATAAACCAAAATTTTCAAGTTTTAGAAGATGTTTTTAGTTTAATAGAGGATTTTAAAGAAAATAAATCTAAATATTTAATTTCACATCATCATTTATCAAGTACTAAATATGAGGAGGGGAATGAATTTAAAGAAATTGATGAATCTATTGAACTTATTGAATCATGGGAATCAGAAGTAATAGTAACAACTTTTGTTCAATTTCTTGAAACAATTGTTGGGTTTAAAAATAGATTTTTAAAAAAATATCATAATATTGCGAGAAGTATTATAATTCTTGATGAAATTCAAAATATTCCAATAGAATACTGGAATTTAATAGAAAAAATATTATTTAATCTTTCTAAATATTTTAATTGTTATATTATTTTAATGACAGCAACTAAACCTTTAATATTTAGAAATACTGAAACTTTTGAACTCCTAAAAAACAATGAAGAATATTTTAAATATTTTGATAGAGTTATCTTATACCAAAGATTTGATCTAAATACATTAGATGAACTTAATAAAACTTTCTTAGAAATCTTAAAAGAAAATAATTCTAAATCATTTATGTTTGTTTTTAATACAATAAATTCATCAATTGATTTTTATAAAAAAATAAAATCATCTGGTTTGATTAAGAATTTATATTATCTTTCTTCTAATATTGTTCCAAAGCATAGAGTTGAAAGAATAAAAAATATAATAGAGAAAATTAAAAATAAAGAACAGATTTTTTTAGTATCTACCCAAGTAGTAGAGGCAGGAGTTGATATCTCATTTGACATTGTTTTTAGAGATATTGCACCATTTGATTCAATAGTCCAAGTTGCAGGTAGATGTAATAGAGAATTTAAAGAAGAAAAAGGAAATGTATATATAATTAAATTAAATAATGAAAAAGGTTATCTTTTTGCCTCATTTGTTTATGGTAAAATATCTCCTGATCTATCTTATAAAATATTGAAAAATAATAGAGAAATAGAAGAAAAAGAACTTTTCAATTTTATAAATTCATATTTTAATGAGATAAAAGAAAAAAAATCACAACTTGAATCAGAAAAAATTTTCGAGTCTTTAATTAATTTAAATTTTTATGATAAATATACTAAATATTCAGTATCAAAATTTAAATTAATTGAAAATATAAATATTTATCCTATTTTTATAGAAATTGATAAACATTCTGAAATTATTTGGAAAAAATATAAAGAAATAGTAGAAGATAAATATTTAAAGTCATGGGAAAGGAAAAAATTACTTTATGAGTTTAGAAATGAATTTGAAAATTATATTATTTCAGTCAAAATTAATGAAGAAAATTTTAAAACTTTAGAAATTTTTTATGATGAATATTTAGGATATGTTCCTAAAGATAAAATTAATTATTATTATGATTCGGAAACTGGATTTATTAAAAAGGAAGGGTTAAATATAATTTGGTAAAAATTATAGGAACATATATATCAAGTTATTTTGTTTGTAAAAGAGAATTATGGTTTATGGCTCATGAAATAACACCTGATCAAGACAATCCTTTTCTTGAAATTGGAAGAACTATTGAAGAAAATTTTTATAAAAGAGAGAATAAATTTTACGATTTAGGTGATATGAAAATAGATTTGATAAAAAAAGAAGAAGAGAATTTGCTTATATGTGAAGTTAAAAAATCAAGTAGATATGAAAAATCAATGATAATGCAAGTTGCTTTCTATTTATTAAAATTAAAAGAAAGTGGAGTTTTAGTAAAAGGAGAGATACTCATACCAAAAGAGCGTAAAAAAATTAGAGTTGAATTAACAAAAGAAATAGAAAACGAAATTATAAAGGCAATTCCAGAAATGGAAAAAATTATATTAATGAATTATCCACCTAAAAAAGAAAAAATTAAATTTTGCACTCATTGTGCTTTTAGAGAATTTTGTTGGTCATGAAGGGAAACATTTTTGTTTTTACAAATGGTGAATTAAAAAGAAAACAAAACACAATTTATTTTGAAAGTTCTAATGGAATTAAAAAATTTCTTCCAATTGAAAATGTTAATGAAATTAATATTTTTGGCGAAGTTAGTTTTAATAAAGAAATTCTTGAATTTTTATCTCAAAATGAAATAATTTTACATTTCTATAATTATTACGGCTATTATGTCGGTTCATTTTATCCAAGAGAACATTATAATTCTGGATATATGATTTTAAAACAAGCGGAACATTACTTAGATTATAATAAAAGATTAAAATTAGCAAAGAAATTTATATTTGGATCTATATCTAACATTGAAAAAGTATTAAATTATTATAAATCAAGGGAGATTTATCTCGATGATATTATAGAAAAAATTCAGTCATTAAAAGAGTTATTAAACATACAAAATCAAATCGAATCTTTAATGGCTATTGAGGGCAATATTAGAGAAGTATATTACAACTCTTTTGATAGAATAGTTGATGATGAAAATTTTTCTATGGATGAGAGGTCCAAAAGACCTCCTAAAAATAGAATGAATGCAATGATAAGTTTTGGAAATTCACTACTTTACACAACCATTTTATCTGAAATCTATAAAACTCATCTTGATCCAAGAATTGGTTTTTTACATTCAACAAATTTTAGAAGATTTACATTAAATCTTGATGTTGCAGAAATCTTTAAACCAATTATTGTAGATAGAGTAATTTTCTATTTATTAAATAAACAGATGATAAAACCTAATGATTTTGATCAAAAATTGGGTGGTTTATATCTTAAAGAAACTGGAAGAAAAACATTTGTTGAAAAATTTGAAGAAAGATTAAATACAACAATTAAACATAGAAAAATAGGCAAAGATGTTTCGTATAGAAGATTATTAAGGCTTGAATTATATAAAATTGAGAAATATCTTTTAAGCGAAGAAGAATACGAACCTTTTGTTTCAGAATGGTGATTATAAATGTATTTAATTATGGTTTATGATGTCAATGTAAAAAGAGTAAACAAAGTTTTAAAAATAGGAAGGAAATATTTAAATTGGATTCAAAACTCTGTTCTTGAAGGAGAGATTACTATTGCAAAATATGAAAAATTAAAAATGGAACTCATTGATATCATTAATAAAGATGAGGATTCAGTAATTTTTTATATTTTAAGAACTGCTATGTATAGTAAAAGGGAAATAATAGGTTTAACTAAAGGAGGTTCTCAATTAATTATTTAAATCATTTTCAGTCGATTTTAAATCTTGTAAAAATCCCCGGTGATAGACAGAAAAATTTTAAAGTAGTAGTTTTCATAAATTTAAAGAATATTTGTTATAATTTTAAATAGATATTTTGAACCTTGAAAAATAGAAATATTAAAAATTATAATTTTAAGAAATTATCATTTAATAAATATTTTATTGGTTTTTAGTTCGCCTATAAGGGATTGAAACCCAAAATAGAGATTTTGATAAAACTTATGGATGTTAAGGTTTTTAGTTCGCCTATAAGGGATTGAAACTTTTAAAAGAGTAATCATAATAAGTGGCGATAAAGAGTTTTTAGTTCGCCTATAAGGGATTGAAACATTTTAGGGGGTGTAAGATGAGAGAAATATTAAAATTCGTTTTTAGTTCGCCTATAAGGGATTGAAACTTCTATTGAAATTTGTTAATGTTGCTTTTGATACGCTGTTTTTAGTTCGCCTATAAGGGATTGAAACCCTATAAAAATAAAAGGAAACAATGTAGTGTAAACTTGTTTTTAGTTCGCCTATAAGGGATTGAAACTGGGCTATGTTTTCAATGCTGATAAAATATCATACGTTTTTAGTTCGCCTATAAGGGATTGAAACGATGATATTTTAAATATTTTGGATTTGAATTGGAATGTTTTTAGTTCGCCTATAAGGGATTGAAACATGAATATGAAGGAAGTAACAATAAGAGTATATTTCCGTTTTTAGTTCGCCTATAAGGGATTGAAACAGTAATTAGATACAATTACACAAATGGCACTTATAACGTTTTTAGTTCGCCTATAAGGGATTGAAACTCAGAAACCGATACTTGTTCAACTTATACAGAATGTAGTTTTTAGTTCGCCTATAAGGGATTGAAACTTCTATCTATATTTGTATGCGGTACAATATATAAATGTTTTTAGTTCGCCTATAAGGGATTGAAACTTCATAGCAAAAAAGGATGAAAAAATAGTTGTATATAGTTTTTAGTTCGCCTATAAGGGATTGAAACGAGGTTCAGTTTTTCTATTTCATCTTTAAATAAATTGGTTTTTAGTTCGCCTATAAGGGATTGAAACTCGTATCTATAACATTCTGAAGTGTCTTATCAGTATCGAAGTTTTTAGTTCGCCTATAAGGGATTGAAACCCTAAGTTCAAAGTCCATCCTTCTTTTACCTTCCACTCAGTTTTTAGTTCGCCTATAAGGGATTGAAACCTCGATTCTGTAAATGATATTAAAAAAGCATTATAGTTTTTAGTTCGCCTATAAGGGATTGAAACTTTTATCAATAATTTTTTCATATAAAAAGGTATTATTGTGTTTTTAGTTCGCCTATAAGGGATTGAAACAAAGGTAAACTTGATATAATTGTTTCACCTTATCTTAGTTTTTAGTTCGCCTATAAGGGATTGAAACTTCTGTATCCATCAATGAATGTTGGTTTCCATTCATTGTTTTTAGTTCGCCTATAAGGGATTGAAACTTGATAAAATAAGCAATAAAAAATTATTGAGTTTTTTGTTTTTAGTTCGCCTATAAGGGATTGAAACACGCTCCCTATATGGATTAGAAAGATACCTAAAAATTGTTTTTAGTTCGCCTATAAGGGATTGAAACGCAAGCATACTAAGCGGAATATTGATAAATCTATTCAGTTTTTAGTTCGCCTATAAGGGATTGAAACTGATATCTACTCTTGCATAGAAAATATTATCATACAGTTTTTAGTTCGCCTATAAGGGATTGAAACCCTGATAAATTTTTTGAAACTTTAAGGGAATTAAACGGTTTTTAGTTCGCCTATAAGGGATTGAAACGTTTTTCTAATTCTTGTTCTCCAATAAAGTATTTTCGGTTTTTAGTTCGCCTATAAGGGATTGAAACCAACGATATTAAATCAGGAACACCATCAGGAGTAACTCGTTTTTAGTTCGCCTATAAGGGATTGAAACGCAATGCAATCGAATTGTGGATTGCATCCCTGTAAAAGTTTTTAGTTCGCCTATAAGGGATTGAAACTTCTGTTAACTCCTTTTTCAAGTGTTTTCTTTTTCCGTTTTTAGTTCGCCTATAAGGGATTGAAACCAGAATCAAACAACTATAATGAATATACAATCGGAACGTTTTTAGTTCGCCTATAAGGGATTGAAACATCTTTTGGCATCACAATAAATCTCTTCTAATGTAAATAGTTTTTAGTTCGCCTATAAGGGATTGAAACTTTGATACTCCTAAAGATTTCAATTAGTGCATTTTTGGTTTTTAGTTCGCCTATAAGGGATTGAAACTTCTTTGAGCAATAACATTTGCTTTTGTTGCATCGAGCGTTTTTAGTTCGCCTATAAGGGATTGAAACCGTGTTAGTGCTGTTGGTTCTAAATCTGGAGGAACTAGTTTTTAGTTCGCCTATAAGGGATTGAAACGTTTATACATATATGGTGGATTGATTAAATCAGTAATGGTTTTTAGTTCGCCTATAAGGGATTGAAACAGTTTTCCACCAAGTTTTTTTTGAATATCAAAAACCGGTTTTTAGTTCGCCTATAAGGGATTGAAACACAGCAATGAAAAAAATGAAACTACAATATGTCGATGCGTTTTTAGTTCGCCTATAAGGGATTGAAACACTTTTTCTACCAATGCTTTTATTGGTACAACTATTCGTTTTTAGTTCGCCTATAAGGGATTGAAACCTATCGAAAAATATTTGTATTTATCAAAGTTCTTGAGTTTTTAGTTCGCCTATAAGGGATTGAAACCCTTTTTCAATCCTTTTATAATCAATTGCCTTTTCTTGTTTTTAGTTCGCCTATAAGGGATTGAAACAATCATAGTAGTATTGTCTCGTTTTGTCTCCAGAAAAGTTTTTAGTTCGCCTATAAGGGATTGAAACACTATCTCGGTTCAAATTCCAAGAGTGAGAGATTTAGTTTTTAGTTCGCCTATAAGGGATTGAAACTTTCTTCGAGTTGCTTTTTATCATAAACATCTTTAATCGTGTTTTTAGTTCGCCTATAAGGGATTGAAACTTGAACACTTTAAGGTTGTCTACTTTTCCTAATTCGTTTTTAGTTCGCCTATAAGGGATTGAAACCACCTCCTATAAGTTCTTCAAAAGTTGTTCCCTCAATAGTTTTTAGTTCGCCTATAAGGGATTGAAACACAAAAATTGTTGAAAGTTTAGGTGTCCCTTATGGATTGTTTTTAGTTCGCCTATAAGGGATTGAAACATTTTATAGCCTGTCAATTTGATACCTCTTGACAAGTTTTTAGTTCGCCTATAAGGGATTGAAACTGATATTTTCATTTTTTACTCCTTTATTCTAAAAAGTTTTTAGTTCGCCTATAAGGGATTGAAACCCCTCTTTTTCAATGTCATACTTTTTAACCTTTAACTCGTTTTTAGTTCGCCTATAAGGGATTGAAACTTTGGTCAGAAATATGAAATATTCAAACGGCAATGGGTTTTTAGTTCGCCTATAAGGGATTGAAACGTTGCTGCAATTGATAGTGGTAAATGGTCGAATGCGGTTTTTAGTTCGCCTATAAGGGATTGAAACTTTCATAACTTCCGTAAGGAATCATTTCTTTTTCAGTGTTTTTAGTTCGCCTATAAGGGATTGAAACCATCTCAATTGTTGTTTTTTGTGGTTCTATATAATCTGTTTTTAGTTCGCCTATAAGGGATTGAAACATTTTATAGCCTGTCAATTTGATACCTCTTGACAAGTTTTTAGTTCGCCTATAAGGGATTGAAACTGATATTTTCATTTTTTACTCCTTTATTCTAAAAAGTTTTTAGTTCGCCTATAAGGGATTGAAACCCCTCTTTTTCAATGTCATACTTTTTAACCTTTAACTCGTTTTTAGTTCGCCTATAAGGGATTGAAACTTTGGTCAGAAATATGAAATATTCAAACGGCAATGGGTTTTTAGTTCGCCTATAAGGGATTGAAACTTTCATAACTTCCGTAAGGAATCATTTCTTTTTCAGTGTTTTTAGTTCGCCTATAAGGGATTGAAACCATCTCAATTGTTGTTTTTTGTGGTTCTATATAATCTGTTTTTAGTTCGCCTATAAGGGATTGAAACACTAATATAAATATGAAAAGAAAATATATTTATATTTATATGTTTTTAGTTCGCCTATAAGGGATTGAAACTGGGGTTGATATACATGTTAAAAGACCCATTGAAATGTTTTTAGTTCGCCTATAAGGGATTGAAACTTATAAAATCTTCAAATTCTGTTTTTATGATATCTTTAGTTTTTAGTTCGCCTATAAGGGATTGAAACCCCCATTTTTTCCGAAATTATATACTCATCTATTTAAGTTTTTAGTTCGCCTATAAGGGATTGAAACTCCCTTTTATCAGCATCCATTCCTTATCATAAAAATCAGTTTTTAGTTCGCCTATAAGGGATTGAAACCTCTTTCAAAGGTGAGAGTGGAACATTTTTAGTAATATGTTTTTAGTTCGCCTATAAGGGATTGAAACTCCTAAATATTTATGTAGTGATTATAATGAGAATCTAGTTTTTAGTTCGCCTATAAGGGATTGAAACTTTCGATCTTAATAAAAGAAAAGTTTGATTTGAATGAGTTTTTAGTTCGCCTATAAGGGATTGAAACTATATATAAAGTAAACACTTAATATAACTATAATAGTTTTTAGTTCGCCTATAAGGGATAGAAACATCTACCTTCTTCTCCTACTTTTCCAGAATTTCCTTCGTTTTTAGTTCGCCTATAAGGGATTGAAACTTTGGTGGAGATGTTGCAGAATGATGGATAACAATGTAGTTTTTAGTTCGCCTATAAGGGATTGAAACTTTGGATAACCTCATAAATTAATTTTAAATCTTTTTCTGTTTTTAGTTCGCCTATAAGGGATTGAAACATTTTTACATCTATAACTATTTCCATTTTTTTAATTGTTTTTAGTTCGCCTATAAGGGATTGAAACTAGATAAAAAGAATTTCGATTATGTTAGTAGAGGAAGTTTTTAGTTCGCCTATAAGGGATTGAAACTAATCCTTATCTTCTTGTATTTTGTTAGATATATTGTGGTTTTTAGTTCGCCTATAAGGGATTGAAACAGAAATAGAAATTATTATATTGATTAACATTCCAAAAGTTTTTAGTTCGCCTATAAGGGATTGAAACCTAATTTTCGGAATAATTATAATCTATATACAAAATATGTTTTTAGTTCGCCTATAAGGGATTGAAACTTTGCTTTGCTTTATTTTGTAAATCTTCTAATCTTTCAGTTTTTAGTTCGCCTATAAGGGATTGAAACAATGATACGATTATAATAGAAATTGGAAACTATAATTGTTTTTAGTTCGCCTATAAGGGATTGAAACTCATACATTGCTTTCAAGGCATTATCGTCCCAATCACAGTTTTTAGTTCGCCTATAAGGGATTGAAACTAATATTTAAATAAATGAGTATATAATTTTGGAAAAAAGTTTTTAGTTCGCCTATAAGGGATTGAAACATAAGATAATAATTCTCTGTGCCAATTGATTTTATTGTTTTTAGTTCGCCTATAAGGGATTGAAACCAATATCAGCTAAAATTGTGTTTAATATGTCCTCTGGGTTTTTAGTTCGCCTATAAGGGATTGAAACAACTCAACCGCCACAAATAACATACAGATAATTTCCTGGTTTTTAGTTCGCCTATAAGGGATTGAAACTTAGAAGTAGTGCCAGAAATGAAGTTTTGCCTGTTCCTGTTTTTAGTTCGCCTATAAGGGATTGAAACACTTGCTATTTACGATGAAAGTGTAGCAAGAAGAAAAGTTTTTAGTTCGCCTATAAGGGATTGAAACCTGATTTATTGAAAGATATGGTAGGGTTCATAGGAATAGTTTTTAGTTCGCCTATAAGGGATTGAAACACTAAATCCATATTTGATTCTACTTCTCTTTGTATTTTGTTTTTAGTTCGCCTATAAGGGATTGAAACTTCAAATGCAGGAAGCCATAGACGCATTGAATGATTTGTTTTTAGTTCGCCTATAAGGGATTGAAACTCTGGTATATAATATTACGAACATAGAAAATTTTCTTGTTTTTAGTTCGCCTATAAGGGATTGAAACCTCCTTGAATGAGCCAAGTTTTTATAAAAATTATATCGTTTTTAGTTCGCCTATAAGGGATTGAAACACTAAAAAAGAAGCAAGTATGGTTATCTCTAATTTTGTTTTTAGTTCGCCTATAAGGGATTGAAACTGATGAAATTCAAATGTATATAGATTTTCTATTGATGGAGTTTTTAGTTCGCCTATAAGGGATTGAAACAGGATATACATATGAACCTATTTGGAACCTCTTGCAGTGTTTTTAGTTCGCCTATAAGGGATTGAAACATCATTTACAGCATTTCGTCATAGGTTTATGACACAGTTTTTAGTTCGCCTATAAGGGATTGAAACACTAAATCCATATTTGATTCTACTTCTCTTTGTATTTTGTTTTTAGTTCGCCTATAAGGGATTGAAACTTCAAATGCAGGAAGCCATAGACGCATTGAATGATTTGTTTTTAGTTCGCCTATAAGGGATTGAAACTCTGGTATATAATATTACGAACATAGAAAATTTTCTTGTTTTTAGTTCGCCTATAAGGGATTGAAACTACTATCAAAAGCATTTTTAACTTCTTTTAAGATACCGTTTTTAGTTCGCCTATAAGGGATTGAAACCCGTTTTCGATTCGAGAGAAATCATATTCATTAACAAGTTTTTAGTTCGCCTATAAGGGATTGAAACTATATTGACTTGATTATATATGTAAAAAAGTGTGACCAAGTTTTTAGTTCGCCTATAAGGGATTGAAACAAAAGATAGAAGAGCAATATTCGGAGAAAAAACAGGGTTTTTAGTTCGCCTATAAGGGATTGAAACATTATAAAATGGAGAAGGAAGTCCAGATATATATATATGTTTTTAGTTCGCCTATAAGGGATTGAAACTATGATATAAAGGTTCATATATATAAATTGAAGGTTGGTTTTTAGTTCGCCTATAAGGGATTGAAACAAAATAAATATGATGAAGAGACTTATAAACAATATAGAGTTTTTAGTTCGCCTATAAGGGATTGAAACTGTTAAAGTTTACTCAATCCCGTAAGTTGGGTTATGAGTTTTTAGTTCGCCTATAAGGGATTGAAACGTAAATGAAGTAGCATGAAATAAATCAACAGCATCTGGTTTTTAGTTCGCCTATAAGGGATTGAAACATACTCTATTGTTATAAAAAAACAATGAAAAGCAGAGTTTTTAGTTCGCCTATAAGGGATTGAAACTTTTAATATATCTTATGAATCATACAATGAAATGGTTTTTAGTTCGCCTATAAGGGATTGAAACAACTTCTTGAAATTTCTTTATCAAACCAATTTTCTATTGTTTTTAGTTCGCCTATAAGGGATTGAAACCCTTTAATATCAGAGGGTATGAAGCGATATATTATTCGTTTTTAGTTCGCCTATAAGGGATTGAAACAGATATATCTTTTATCAATCTCACCAAAAGATTCATAAGTTTTTAGTTCGCCTATAAGGGATTGAAACTCTTCAGGACTATAATCCTGAAATAATACATTAATAGTTTTTAGTTCGCCTATAAGGGATTGAAACTTCGAATGTAGAAAAGATAGAAGAACAATATAAGGAGTTTTTAGTTCGCCTATAAGGGATTGAAACTAAGCATAATCCTAAAAATAAATATGATGAAGAGACTGTTTTTAGTTCGCCTATAAGGGATTGAAACACTCTATAATAAAATTTTCTAAATTCATTAAGAGCATAGTTTTTAGTTCGCCTATAAGGGATTGAAACAATAACCAGAAGGCGGAGAAGGGAGGGCTAAATAGAAGTTTTTAGTTCGCCTATAAGGGATTGAAACCTACTATATCTATATAAATAGAAAAAGCAGAACCAATAGTTTTTAGTTCGCCTATAAGGGATTGAAACTTTTTTCCAAAATTGTATACTAATTTATTTAAAATGTAGTTTTTAGTTCGCCTATAAGGGATTGAAACCTAAAAGAGTATATTATTCAAGTTATGATATAAAATGTGTTTTTAGTTCGCCTATAAGGGATTGAAACTTTCTTTGCTCGAGGAGGAGAATAATGCTTTGTGATTGTTTTTAGTTCGCCTATAAGTGATTGAAACAATAATTTAATATTCATTCTTTACCTCCATCACACTTGTTTTTAGTTCGCCTATAAGGGATTGAAACTAATTAATAGGTCAACTATACCAAACTCTTATAAACTGTTTTTAGTTCGCCTATAAGGGATTGAAACTCATGTTTTTTCTATCTTTTCGAGGATTGATAAATAGTTTTTAGTTCGCCTATAAGGGATTGAAACTACAGAAGAGGAATTAAAAGAGATTTTTAAAGAAGGCGTTTTTAGTTCGCCTATAAGGGATTGAAACTTTTCAAATTATTTTAAATTAATAAATATCAGAAATAATTTTTTGGCTCGTCTATCAGAGATTAAACTATGATATTAGGGGCGATAAGGGTTCTTATGTATTTTAATTTTATTTTTTTTAGTTATAAATGTTTAGTTAACAATAAATAAAACTAAGAAATAGTATGCTATAATTTTTATAGTGATAATTATGAAAGAATACCATTCTATGAATCAAAATAGAAGAGAAGAAATTATTGAAAAGATTAAAATAACTCTTCTAAAAGACAATAGAGTTATTTTTGCATATTTATTTGGTTCTTTTTTAGATGGTCTTTCTTTTAGAGATATTGATATAGGAATTTATTTAAAAAATATAAAGTCAGAAAATAGTTCAAGTTATGAGATATATTTATCTAAAAAAATCTCAAATAATTGCAGAGTTCCTTTCGATATAATTGATATCAAAGTTCTTAATTTTGTACCAA
>Ga0272448_1002912_pt1 | contig 20875 bp, 19 predicted proteins | sample YNPCB0191_FD_202220 | JGI IMG/M metagenome (GOLD analysis project Ga0272448, IMG submission 202220) | Hot spring sediment microbial communities from Yellowstone National Park, WY, United States - YNP-CB-019-1 | ecosystem: Environmental > Aquatic > Thermal springs > Hot (42-90C) > Sediment... | reverse complement strand
CTAACACTGACCTTATGTTTTTTTCAGGAACAGAGGTTGCAACTTCACTAACAGTTTCTAAGACTGTTTTACTATCTTCCAGTGTATCAGAAAAATTTTGTGAATATAGGTCTATCTTTACATTATATCCTAACTCTATACTTCCTTCGTATGATTCAACACCACTTAGAATCCTTGCTAAAGTTGATTTACCTGTGCCATTTTTTCCAACAAGTGCAATTTTTTCTCCCCTTAATATTGTGAAATTAACATTTGTTAATATTTTTTTTCTACCATCGTATGATTTGCTGAGGTTAGATAATTCAATGACTTTCTTTCCGCAAGGTTGAGGAGACGGAAATTTGAAATTTAATATTGTTTCATCTTCAGGAAGTTCAATCTTTTCAACTTTTTCAAGTAATTTTAATCGACTCTGGACTGCACGTGCTTTTGTTGCTTTGTAGCGAAACCTTTCAATGAATTTTTCCTGTTCTTTTAGATATCTTTGCTGATTTTCAAATTTACTAATTAACTGTTGCTTTCTTATGTTTTTTTCTACAAGATAATTAGTGTAATTGCCAGTATAATAATACAAATTTGGATTTTGTATTTCATAGACACCATTTACTATATTATCCATAAACCTTTTATCGTGTGAAACAAGTATAATAGCACCTTTATAATTTTTAAGGAAGTTTTCCAGCCATAAAAGGCTTTCAATATCAAGATGGTTTGTGGGTTCGTCCAGGAGTAATATTGAAGGATTTTGAACAAGCAATTTAGCTAATAATACTCTCATCTGCCAGCCACCACTGAATAATTCTAATTTGCGATTAAAGTCTTCCTTTGTAAATCCTAACCCGGTCAAAATTTTTTCAATTCGCCCTCTCAACTCATAAGCACCATAATAAGATAGCTTTTCGTGTAATAAAGTAAACTCATTTAACAACTCGAGGTATTCAGAAGATTGTTTATCTTCAAAATCCGATAATTCTTTATTTATTTCATTCAACTCTTGCTCTATCTTAACAATATCCGCAGCAGCTGAATAAACTTCATCAAAAAGAGTATTACCGTAGATTACTTCAACCTCCTGTGGTAAATAACCAATAGTGGAATGACGGGATTTTATAACTCTTCCTGTATCGGTTTGAATATCTCCTTTTATTATTTTTAGCAACGTAGATTTACCACTTCCATTGTTCCCGACAAGAGCAACTTTTTCCAAATTCCCAACCTGAAAATTGATATTTTTTAAAAGTGCTCTTGTCCCAAATGAAACCGATATGTTTTCAAGGTATATCACACAATCTGATACAATAAATATCGTGAAGTAAATTAGAAAACTGCTATTTTTGAATCCTCAAAATTACTTGCTCTTAAAGCTCTATTTCAATGTAGTACATTGTATTTCCTTTTGAAACTACCATTGAGAACTTATTACCATTAACCCAACTTTCACCAACGGAATCATACCCACCTGCTATAAATTTATTATCAATATATATACTATATTTTTCATTACCCTCTTCAAAGTCTCCAGTTGAAGTAATATATATCACTTTACCATTTATAATCTGGAGTTTATCAACATAATCAAATTCTTCCGACACCCATTTGTTTGATACTACACTGAATTTTGTACTTTGATAATCATATGTATTCCTTGTTTTGATAAATGCATAAAGGTCCTGATTAGCATAAACAAAACTATTACTATCATCAAAATTTGCAAATGTCAAACCATCATAAGGACCATAAGTTTTATTCCCAATAACAACATAGTTTTTATCGGGTAATTCAAGAGAGTAATCTCCATAATTTGTTGCTATGTATGCAAGATTGTTATCATCAAGAAATTTAAAAGTTGAAAGATTATCATATTTATCTGAAATAGCTTTACCATTAGATAAAAGTACCGATTTGTTATCTATTTGAACTGCCATAATTAGGTTGCCATTATGCAACTCATAATCAAATATGTAATCATATTTTTGTGTCTTCTTGTCATCATATACAAGATATGATTTAAATATAGAACTATCGGCTTTTATCTTTCTTTCTGTAGTTACTACATAAGAAAGTTTTCCATCTTTTGATACTTTGATGTTAGCAATATCACCATCAATTACATCAATTTCTTTACTCCCTTTCATTAAATGCGAACGATATCTGTATTCTCCTATCGAGTCCTGACCAATATATATTGGAATATTGTCATTCCCAATAACAGGAGAAATAACATAATCAAAAGACTTATATTCTTTATCACCATGGACAAGAAAAGTGTTACCTTTTTCCATATACAAACTACCTTTTGACTTTGCTATATACACTGGATTTTCTAAAGCATCAAATACTAAGTTCCATCTATCAATATCAGAATATTTTTTATATTCTTTTTCCCCAACAACAAGGAAACTTTTTCCTTCCTCAGATGCAATGTAATACACTTTGCCACTTTTTGTAAATCCCGGGAATCCGTAAGCTTCCCTTTCTTCTGCGATTGTCCCTTTATAATAAATAAATTCTATATTATAATAAGGTTTACTTCTTTTTAGTTCACCTGTTTTCAGATTGTAGGTCGTCAGATATGAATACCCATCGTCTATAATTTGAAAATATAAAATTCCATCTCTCAATGCCCAGTTATCTCCAATAAAATATGAAGTCAAAACTATCTGGTCATTTTTCATAAAAGAAAATTCCTGCCTGTCACTTTCATATTTACTCTTGTCCACAATATAATAGATATTTCCCGACTCATCAAAAAAAGCATTACCAACAAATACAAATGCATCAGTAGCTATTGTTCCCCAGCTTGAAATAATAACGTTTTTTGCTATTACTGTATCATAAGCAAAATATAACCAGTTCCTTGAATGTGGGTCAAACTTAAAATTGTAAGCCTCAGATTTGTATTCTAAAATCGGAATTTGTGTTATAATACTCTCCTTCACTTGCTGAGAATATAGTAAAGGGACAAAAAATAGCATTAAGAGAAAAAAGATCTTAGTTTTCATTTGTGTTTTATTATATTTTCAAAAAAAATTTTTACTGCGAATTCCAACAAACTTAAGTAATTATACTACAAAAGTCTTTTATTTGTTCAGTTTATTTTGCAAAATTTCTTTTATTTCTGAAAGTATACGGACCTCTGCTGAAGGTTCAACTGGTTTTAATGGCTTTTCCTGAGTTTTCCTCTTTATATTGTTAACAATTTTTACGAGGAGAAAAACACAAAAAGCAATTATGAAAAAATCAAAGGTGCTCTGCAGAAAATTACCGTAGTTTAATGTTGCATTATCTTTGATAACCCATTTTAAACCAGTAAAGTTCACTCCTCCAATCAAAGCACCTATTGGTGGCATCAAAATATCATTTACAAGAGAGGATACTATCTTTCCAAAAGCAGCACCAATAATAACTCCTATGGCAAGGTCAAGTGCATTACCTTTCAAGGCAAATTCTCTAAATTCAGAAAAAATTTTCATAATAATAAATTTTGTTTTATTAATAAAAAAGGTGAGTCTTTAACTCACCTTAAATATAATTAAAAAAGCAGGTTTTATCATCTTATTTTAAAAGCACCATCTTTTTGACATCAGTAAAATTACCAGCTTGAAGTCTATAGAAATAAATTCCACTTGCAAGGTTAAGTGAACTGGTAGAAAATTGAAGTTCGTAATTTCCTGCTTTCTTGTACTCATTTACAAGAACCGCAATTTCTTTACCTGAAACATCATATACCTTTAAAGTAACAAACTCATTTGATGGTACTGAAAATGCAATAGTAGTAGTAGGATTGAAAGGATTTGGATAATTTTGCTGTAAGCTATACTTTAAATTACCTTTAATTTCCTTTTCTCCCTCAGTTAGATACAACGGTCCATTGTAGTTTCTGACCGGGAAATTAATATAACTATTTGAACTGAGGTAAATTCTATGAGTTCCGTTTGCAAGAACCGGCAAAACATGTGGATTTGTCCCAAGAAATGAAACATCATCAGGTGCAGTATCCAGATTAGTTACTACTATTCTGATCTTATTCCCAGATTTAAATATGTGGCTATGGGATATTCCGTTAAAGTTTGCTGTTTTCCTCTGTTTTATTTTATATTTCCTATCCGTGTAATTTATGCGATTAACCAACTTGGCTTGAGTACCTTTAACTTCATATATCTGAAAATTAAACTGACAAGGCGTTGCAGTTGAATAATAGTCGAGATTTACTGATGGAGTTCCAATAAGCATAATATCATTAGTCAGAGGTGTCGTTTCAAAAATTAATTGAGATTTTGTAAACTTTGAGTCAAAAACAGGTCCTGTGAATTCAAGATTTACTGCATCACGCATTGTAAAACCCTTTGCGACTTTATTATTCAGGTTCACATAATCTCCAGTGTTTGAATTTGGAGTTGTAGTAAGAGTGTTATTTTTATTAAAATAAAGCTTCAGGTTGCTAACGTTAGTTACTGGCCAGCTACTTGAACTGTCGTGTGTAAAACTCCACATATTATTATACTCAGGAAAGGTCGTTGAAGCAAAATGAAATCTTGGTCTGTTTAATATTTCATTATCAATTCCAAATAAGTAATAATAATACCATTCATTAAAGAAATTCATATGCCATTGATCTTCTGTAGGAGAAATATCACCTCCATGTCCCATCACAGCACCAAAATAATATCTTGCAAACGCTGTTCTCTGTGTTATCGCATTTATGTTCCCCGCTGCATTGAAAAACTTGTCCTGCCATGAATTCTCAATTAGCATCGGAATATTACAATTTTGAACAATAGTTGAAAAATCCCTTTGATATGGTACCCAGCGCGCAAGACTATCCCATTTATCAGGTGCACTTGAATAAACCCAGTCACTCATTCTATTTACAAGAGGTGTATATCTTGCTGTATCAGGAGTATATTCAATTGTCCATAGAAAAGTCATTTTGATTGAACCATTCTCAATCCAGCTTGATGCAAAAACAGGTGATGTTAAAGCTGAAATTATTGTTTTTACATTAAGCCCCCCAAGACAAGCCGCAATATATGGCAATGTACCTCCCTGTGAACCACCTGTTATCAATATCTTGCTTGTATCAAGGCCAGTTGAAAAATCTGTTCTTACAAAGTTTACAAACTCAATTAAATCCTGTGCCTCAACAGTGCTAATTAAATTCGATAAACCTTCCGACTTTCCCTGTCCCCTGACACTATACGTGTAAACAACATATCCATATGCAGCTTGTGATGTAGCAAATTGTTCAAGAGTTTCTTTACTATCTCCATATCCATGTACCATTATTACACAAGGATAACCATCTGGTAGATATGGATTTGAAACACTTGGATAAAATTTTGATGCATCTAATTTAACACCATCTCTTAAAGTTAACCAGAAATCTTGTTTTATTACCTGATAAAGATCATTTGTAGGTGAAGGAACTCTTGGAAGATTTGGAATTACATAACTGTCTCTACCTGTCTTTACAAACTGTGACCATCCTTTACTGAGCCCAAGCATAAGTATCAAAATTGTTAAAAGAAAGAATATTTTGTTTTTTCTCATTAAGTCTCCATTTTCTTTTTTTTTATTTTAAAAAATCAATAATGGGAAGTTGCATCCCACACAACTTGTTTCTTGGTTTTTCTATAAACACTTATAGATCTAATTATAGCTATAAAATTAATAAATGTATCAAGTATCAACCTGAAGAAACTGAAAAAGGCATATTTAAATCCATACCAATTATAAGTAAAAGCAAATCTGTGCGCAGCTCGTGAAATCATAAATACAAGATTTGCTATCATCAGATGCCATAATACAGAAGAGTGTCCAACAAGAGAATATGCATTTTCCAGACGAAGAGCACGTGCTATCACCGCATAAAGGAAGTACAAAAACACAATATTAGAAAGAAACGCTCCAATAAAAGTAAATAATGATTTTCTATCTCTAAACAAGAAATATTTAGTTACTATGTTTCCTTTCCATTTGTGAGCTCTCCAATTCTGGAAGCAAATTCCTGCAATCCAACGTGATCTTTGTTTTACAGCTGCCCAAAAGGTATTTGGGAAAAATTCTGCTGTGGCAATACGTGATGCTTCATCGTTTTTATCAACTTTAATATTAAAAAAACCTGTCTTAAACCCTAATTCATAAAATCTATATCCAAATTCATAATCCTCTGTTAAATTAGCATCATTGAAAACTCCGACTGTTTTTGCCTTTGGAGTAATAATAAAAGGTTCTTTACCTGTTGGTTTAACCTCTGTTTCTTCAGTCGGTTTCTCAACCTCAGGTTGAGGAATTTCAGATAATTTAGACACTTCCTTTTGAAAAGTGTCTTCTGTTTTTTCAGCAGGTATTTCAGGAGTAACAATAAAATCCTGTTCCTTTCTAATATCTTCTAATTTCTTTTTTGTTTCTTCAACCTCAACAATAGGCTTTTCCTGAAGTTCATTATCAGTTTTAATCTGATCAAGTTGTTCCAGACGTTTTTCTATTGATTGAAGCTTTTCAAGAATTTGATCATCAAGTTTTTTCAAGATGGTTTCTTGAGCAGATGAGTCAGATACTGCTGTTTCTTTCTTCTCTTCAACAGTTTTAACAATGCTTTTAACCTGATTTCCAAGTTCTGCAAGTTTATCTTTTAATCCTTCAGTTTCAGCTGTTTCTAAAGATGGCTGAAGTACTGGAGATAAATTCTTCAAATGAAGAAGTTTTATTCTTTCTTCGATTTCAGCTATTTTCTTATCAATTACTTCATTCTGACTCAAGGGGATAAATCCTGTTTCAGTTGATTCGTGTTCATCTGTTAAAGCTTTGTCAAAAACTGCATCAAGCAACTCATCATATATATCGTAACGTCTTAACAGGATTTTAAATTTTTTAAATGTAATAATATCAGGCAACTCTGTTTCATTTTCTATACCAACAAAATTTTTAAAATCAGTCCTTTTGATAATACTCTCCAATAAATCTTTATCTTCAAGTTTATATATTTCTCCCAGAAGGGTGATTTTATAGACGGTTAAAATATTTATGTCAAGTATATAACCTGAGGATAGTTCATTTATCTGTGTCTTAATAATATTCTCAACTATCTGCCAATCAGTCTCTTGATTCAGCTTTTGAAGAAATTTACCGTTTTCCAGTCGCGCTAATTCCCTGATTTGAGCGAGATTTTCTGTATATTTTGCTATGTTTGTCATCTTTTATTTATTTTGAATTTCTGATTATTTTTAAGATTTTTCTGGCTTCTTCAAGTGAATTAAATTCTGATATTATGACTCTATAAACTTCTTTTCCGTCTACAGCAGAACTGGTAATTGTCACTTTAGTTGACTCAAGTCCTTTAACACTGTAAATCTTACCAATATGATTAAGTGCCTTTTGCTCGTTGTCCCACATTGATTCCTGAATGCCAATCTTACCATTTTGGAAATACAAATAGAAAGCATCAAGATCCTTATCCTTAAATGCATCTTTTACTGAAACGAATTCTTCCTGTGGAACTGAATTTTTACCTTTTTCATCAAGTGTTGGTGCTGCATAAGCATCTGACACAAGCACAACTCGTTCGTTTCTTGCATGAGTATTATTAGGTAAATTACCATTCTGCATTTCCTCATTGGCAGTATAAGCAAGGAACCCTACACCACTTAAAACGAACATAAAAAACAAAAATGTAAAATTCTTGATAACTCCTGGAACACCTTTTTCCTTTGAAACATAATTACCATTCAAAGCTTGAAATGGATCATCAATGTACTCAGTATCATTGATATATTCCAGTTCGCCTTTCTTTTCTTCATCGTTTTCAAAGAAATCATTATTTAATCTAATCCCCTCTTCTTTGTAAACCCCTCTAATTAATTCTTTTGTATCTTCTTCATATTTTCCACTATGTTTAACACGATTATATTTTTCAAGATAAGCAATTGCTTTTCTATGAAAAGCCATACCTGTTCCCGCAAATGGAATAAATGTTCCCATACCCTGACGTACAATCAGATCCTTTGTGTGAACTTCAGCAAACGCATCACAATAAGTTCTGTGTATCAATTTACCAAGCTTACTCTTTATTGGTATTACGGGGATCTGAATTGCATGGTATCCTTTATAACCAAGAAGGAAATTTTCCAACTTTAATGAAAGTGGATGAATAAAATCTTCAGCATCGTGAACAACTATAATTTCAAACTCGCCAAAAACTTTTTCGTACTCACAAATTCCTGCATAAATACTGTTGAGATTATCAGCTTTTGTGGTAGGTCCGTTTTGAGGGTTGATACATGCAATAACCCTATTATCCTTCCGTGAAATCTCTTTTACTACTCTCAATGTATCAGGATCGTTCGGGTAAACACCTACAAAAATCCTGTAATTTTTATATTTCAGATTTCTTATAGCATAACTTAAGGTTCTTCCAATTACTGCAGATTCATTCCAGGCTCCAAGCATAATTGCAATAGGCTTCTCGGGCTTTTCATTCATCTTGGAAGTATCAGGTAATTTGCTTTTGTATTTATTCCTTAGCAACCAGTAACAAATATCAAGATAAAGGTCATCAAGACCGCTTATTGTTAACATTATAGCTGTAACCCAGAGTAATATTTGAAATATATCGTAAATCATAATCCAAAATTAAAGTTAATAATAAAACCTGCTTTAAGTGTAAAATTGTTTTTTAAATTCCCTGAAAAATACTTACCATCCTCTCCTATCAAATAAAGTCTGTTTGTTCCCTCAACAAATAAAGTCGGGAAATTAATCAAATTAGGTTTGAAAGTAACACCAACTCCAAACTCACTATAGTTATTGTAATCGAGCTGTCTGCTATCAGCTTGTAACATCTGAACAAGATAAAACTCAAAATAGGAATATCCACCTGTCATATAACGCAGAACTTCTTTCAGCTGAAACTGACCAAACAAATTTTTGAATTTATAATCATATAATTCAACCGAATATAAATCGAGGTAAAAATATTCTGTCTTTGTAGAACGACCAAGATAGAATGCAGGATTACCAAACCGATTCCCGTAAGTTAACATTGGTTTAAAATTCACACTGTTCTTTTCAAAATCTATTTCGTGTACATACCCAAGTCTAAATTCAAAGTTGAAATTGTCAGATAACCTAAGCTTCATAAATCCACCACCTTCAACAAACCTGTCATTTAATATATAATCCTTTTTTGATTTAGAATCCATATATATATCACCATAGAACCCTAAATAAAAATTCTTTAATACTCTGAAATTTATATGACCTACAAAATTTGAAATGTAGTTTTCATAATATGAATCATAACCATTGTAAAAATATAAATCAAGCGAACTTGGAGATGTGAAAGCTATCATTTGCTTTTCTATATACAAACTTTTTTTAGCTGCATCAATCTCATCTATATCATTGGAATGAGAAGCAACATAATCAAAGTAATCAAGAGCTTTAGTGTATCTCTTTTCCTTATCGTAAAGGTATGCAAGCTGTAAATAAATCTTGGTTGCCTCAGGATGTGTCTTGATGTATTTCTCAAATGACTCTATTGCTTTTTTATTATCTCCTCTTTTTAGATACTCATATCCTTCATTCAGTAAATCATCACCTGTTTGTTCTTTTACAACAGTGACTTCATTTTTCTTATTCTCCTGTTTCTCTGCCTGTTCAATATAACCTATCTCAAGAGATGCAAGATTTATTTCGTTTGAGTCAGTTGAATTTTTAATTACATAATTAAAATATTGCTTTGCTTTCTGTAGCTGGTTTGTTTGCTTGTAGGCATAACCTAACTGCAAATATATTCTCATTTCAGAAGGATTATCCTTGATATAATCCTCAAAATAATAAATTGCAAGATCTACCTTACCTTCATTTAGATAACTATACGCTAAATCTAAGCGATTATCTACAGTTTGAGAATATATATCACCAGTTTTTAGAAAAAATACTATTGTGATTAGTATTATTAATATGATATGTTTTTTTATACTATTAATTTTCAAATTTACCCCCATTTGTTTATTGCAAATATTATGCCATATATTTTATTCTTATTATATATTTTTATCTATATGTTTTTTCAGAGAAATTGCAATAATACCACTATCAAATTTATCTGACATTATCTAATTTTTAAATTAAAATATAGTTTCTAAACTATATTTTATAAGCAAGTAACTATGTTTTGTAGTTTTGAAATTTCTATTATAAAAATATAGTATCAATACTATCTTTTTTATTAACTTCAAATAAAAAAACTTAGATTTTTTAATTATTTTTGGAGTTTTATATTTTGGCATTTTTTTTGCAGCTCTTTAGGAAAAATAAATTTTAAGATTATGTTAGATGAGTTGAAACCTTTAAATACTAAAGAGGGAAACAATCAAACAGAAGCACAAAATAATTTTTTTAACTTTGACAATCTCAATAAAATTTTTGATAGAATTGAAAAAAATTATAAACACCTTTCCGAACTTGAAAAAAATTATTATTACAGTGGAAAAGATTTTACACCAAATGTCACAGCCTCAAAAATAGCTTTGCTTGAAGATAAAATCAGAACAATCTATGCTCGAAAGTGCATTTCTGTTGTTTCAACACATACTAACAATAACACAAACATCTCTTCAAATTCACACACCCCCACCCCAATCAACTACGAATCAAAGGAAGCTTATTTACTAAGGGTAAAAGCTGAATTGCTCAGAAAACTTCAAGAAACTGAAATGACAATTAAAATGCTAACCAATGAGCGTCGGTAATCTCAGTTTTTAAATTCTCTATTAGTTTTGTAATTCGTGGGCCTGGTCTCATTAAAAGATTTTCATCAACCGAAATTAAACGGTTGTTTTTTATTGCGGTAGTTGAGTTTAATTTCTTTCTAAGTTCATCAAAAATAGCTTTTTTCTTATTCGAACTTGAAACATCAACAGGAACAATAATAATTTCAGGATTTTCTTTTATAACAGACTCATAATCCACTGCAGGATATTCAAGCTTTTCATTCCCAAAAATGTTTTGTAAATTCAATACTTCCAGCACATCATTTATATAGTTATTCTTATTAACAGTTATCAAAGGAGATATTGAAATTACTACAAAGCATTTGAACCTTACTCTACCTTGAAATTCATTGCCTACATTTGTAACTACAGAATCAATATTTTTGATAATAGAATCTGCTTCTTTGTTTCTGTTAACAAGATAACCAATTTTGCTAATTGTTTTTTTAATTCCTTTAATGTCTCGCGGATTTGAAACAAAGATGTTGTAATTCAAATTTTTAAAGGCACTATACGAATTTTTAGAATTGCCTTCAATTGTCATTAGAATTAAATCGGGTTTCAGCGATGCAACCTTTTCATAGTCAGGATCCAGCATCCCCCCGACTTTTTCAATGTTTTTCGCACCTTCAGGATAATCACAGTAATTAGTAACACCAACTAATTTTTCAGAAGCTCCTAATGCAAACATTATTTCGGTTAGATTTGGAGCAAGTGAAATCACGCTTGTAGGATAATGGTTTAACTTTAACTCATTATTTGCATCATCTATAACATCAAGTGATACCAAACCATCTTTTTTCTCTCCCTCACATGAGGAAAGTAATATCGTAACAATTACAATAATAAAAAAATATTTTCTCATTAAGTTTTTAGTTTTTTCTTTTTTGCAGCCGGAAAAAGCACATTGTTTAAAATTAATCTATAACCGGGAGAATTTTTGTGCAGGTCAAGGTTTGTTGGATCAGCCCCAACAAGATGTTGATAATCCTCAGGATCATGCCCCCCAAGTAAAGTAAAAGTTCCTCTTCCGTAATTGCTATGTATATATTTAACAAGATTTGTTCCTTCATTCATACCAAGAATAGTTACATTTTTCTTAATGTATTCCTTATGAAATCCTGAAGTTTGACCTAAAAATCCCTTTATAATGCTTGTATGACATTGTGTTAACATAGTAGGTACAGGATCAAGCTTTGCTGAAAATTCTACTAATTTAAAATAATCGTTCATCTGACCTAAATTAAGTAGATCGTGTGTAATATCTATTGTCGAAAAACTATATACATAAGGGTTCATCTCAATCTGGAAATTTTCAAATGCTATACAATCCGTAAAGTCGAGTTTATTATTTGCATCAGGATCAGCAGGATCTCCATCATACATCTCAGCACATATATCAGTATATTGTGCCGCAAGGGCAATATCATAAGTATCAGTTGCAGAACACATTGTAAATAAAAACCCTCCATTGGCAATATATTCACTTAATGTTTTTACAACTGCAAGTTTCAATTTTGATACTTTACTGAAACCAAGTTTTCTTGCCATATCCTCATTAACCTTCTTCTGAGTTATATACCATGGAGCTGTAGCAAATGAAGCAAAGAATTTACCATACTGACCTGTAAAATCTTCATGATGAAGATGTATCCAATCGTAATTTTTTAATTTCCCTGCAAGCACTTCCTCATCCCAGAGCCTATCATAAGGAATACCTGCATAGTCCAATGCAAGTTGTACAGCATCGTCCCAGGGCAGTGCATTAGGCGGAACATATACTGCTATCTTTGCAGCTTTTTCAAGATGAATAACATCTGTGTTATTATTTTCATCCTTAACAAAAGCATATACTTGAGCTGTTTGAGTTCCATTTAACAACTCATAATATACACCTTCTCTTTTACACTCATCTTCCAGTTTCTCACTGTAATTAAACATAAAGGAACCGCCACGGTAATTTAAAAGCCAATCAAGTTCTTTACCATTATATAGATGACGATAAGCTATCCCGTATGCTTTTAGATGATTAGTCTGAGTGTAAGATTCCATAGGTATCAGAAGTTTTGTTTGAGAATAAGTCTGCAGAACAAAACCAAGCAATACAATAGGAACAAATTTTAGAATATACTTAATCATAAAATTAAATTAATTTTAAAAAATGTAAACTTCAATAATAAATGTTGCATCTTGCTTTTGAAACTTCATGTGATGAGACTTCTGTTGCTCTGCTGAAAGATAACAATGTTGTGATGAACTTGATTTATTCACAGCTTGAACATCAAAAATTTGGTGGTGTAGTTCCAGAAATTGCTTCCAGAGAACATTTAAAGAAAATTCAACCTCTCACTGAAAAAATCTTCAAAGAAACGGGTAAAAGTATTAATGAATTAGATTTTATTTCAGCTACAAATGAACCAGGATTAATTGGTGCTTTGCTAATTGGTCTGAATTATGCAAGAGCCCTTGCTCTTGCTCTTGATATTCCATTTGTTCCTGTTAATCACATTCACGCGCATATTTATTCCGCTTTTCTAAGAAAACCTTCTCCAGAATTCCCTTTTATTGCGCTTGTTGTTTCCGGTGGTCATACGTTATTGGTACTGGTAAAAGACTTCTTTGAACATATAATTCTTGGAACAACTGTTGACGATGCGGCAGGTGAAGCTTTTGATAAAGTTGCAAAACTTCTGGGTCTTGGCTATCCCGGGGGTCCTGAGATTAGCCGCCTTGCAAAAGATGGAAATAAAAACACTTATAAATTCCCTGTTGCAAGACTCAAACAAGGTTCATTTAATTTCTCCTTTTCGGGAATAAAAACTTCTGTTTTGTATTTCCTTAGAGATAATAATTTTCAGCAACCTTTAGATAAAAAAATTCTTTCTGATATATGTGCTTCATTTCAAAAGTCAGTAGTTGATTCACTTTATAAAAATACCTTAAAAGCACTTCAGAAGTTCAATGTAAAATCACTTGTAATTTCTGGAGGTGTGTCGGCAAATTATTATCTCAGGGAAAAGTTCCTGAATTTAGAATCAGATGGATATAATATCTTTATACCACCACACGAATATACTACTGATAATGCTGCTATGATTGGAATAACTGGTTACTATAAATTTTTATATACTAAAGATAAAAAATTTTATGAACTGCATAGCTTTGCTGTACCAGCAAAAGCAAGACTTGACTTCAAGAATTTTTAAAAAACAATTTATATAAATAAAATTATGAACCCATTACAATTTTTAAAAGACAATTCAAGCACAATTATTAATGAAGCAACAGAAATAGTTACTTCATTAAAACTTAAAGGGTACACAAGAGTCGGTAAAGAACGTACAAAACAAAAACTTGAAGAATTACTGAAAAAAATTATGACTTGTATTAAAAAACGCAGTCTGATGCCCATTATTTCATATACTGATAAAATTGCTAAGGAAAGGTTTAATAGTGGTTATGATTTATATGAAGTACAGAGTGCAATTAACTCACTTGAACTTGTTATCTGGAATAAAATTTTTCAACAGGTACCACCTGAAAATCTTGCGCAGGTTCTTGGAACAATTAGCACTGTAATTGGCGCAAGTAAAGATAATCTGGCTCGTATGTATGTTTCTCTTGCTACAAATACAAAAAAACCAACCCTAAACTTAACTTCCCTCTTTGAGGGTAGTGAAAGTATAGTTAATTTATAAATTTTAATTTCATTATATTTGTTTTTGTTTTATGCTGTTTATTGCTGCAGTATAGAGTTTTTTTAATATAATTAAAAATATGGACTTTAATTTATCTGAAAACGCTCTGGAGATTGCAAAACTCGCAAGAGATTTCGCTGAAAATGTCATAAAGCCAAAGGTAATGTTTTATGACGAATCACAGGAATTCCCTTTTGAAATAATCAATAAAGCTGCTGAATTAGGCTTTATGGGAATAACATTTCCAGAAGAATATGGTGGCTCGGGTCTATCAACCCTTGAGTATGCAATAATAATTGAAGAAATCTCTAAAGTAGATCCATCTGTAGCACTGACAATTGCTTCACATAATGGCTTGTGTACAAATCATATTTTTATGTTCGGAACTGAAAATCAGAAAGAAAAGTATCTTCCTTCTCTTACTACAGGTAAAAAACTTGGAGCATGGGGATTAACAGAAAACGTTTCAGGTAGTGATGCTTCAGCAATGAAAACAACAGCTGAAAAAAGTAACGGATATTACATTATTAACGGAAGTAAAACTTTTATAACTCAGGGAAGCGTTGGAGAAATTGCGGTGGTTACCGCTGTAACTAATAAAGAAAATCCGAAAAAAGGGATTTCTGCTTTTATATTAGAAAAAGGGATGAATGGTTTCAAAGTTGGTAAAAAGGAAAATAAACTTGGTATGCGTGCTTCTGATACAGCAGAATTGATTTTTGATAATGTGAAAGTTCCAGCCGAAAACCTTATCGGGAATGAAAACGAAGGTTTTATTCAGGTGCTGAAAGTTCTCGATGGTGGAAGAATTGGCATTGCCGCTCTGGCACTTGGAATAGCTGAAGGAGCTCTTGAAGCCTCTATTAAGTATTCTAAAGAGAGAAAGCAGTTCGGTCATACACTTTCAGAGTTTCAAGCTATACAGTTTAAACTTGCTGAACTTGCAACAGAAATTGAAGCAGCTAAATTGATGGTATATAAATCCGCTATAATGAAAGATAATAACGAAAATATAAATCAGATCGCATCAATGGCGAAACTTTATTCAAGTGAAGTTGCAGTAAGAGCTACAAACGAAGCTGTCCAAATTCACGGTGGTTATGGTTTCATCAAAGACTTTCCTGTTGAAAAGCTCTATCGTGATGTTAAATTGCTCACTATAGGTGAAGGAACATCCGAAGTTCAAAGGATGATTATTGCAAAAAATCTTCTGAAAAATTTATAATAAATTAACTTATTCAAAGTGTCAATACTTGATAAAATTGGATTTACAAAGCTTAAAGATGGTCTCTCAAAGACAAAGGATTCTTTAATTCAAAGAATTGGAAGTCTTGTATCCATTAAAAAAACTATTGATGAAGACTTCCTTGCAGAACTTGAAGAGATTTTCATTCTATCTGATATGGGTTATGACACAGCCCAGCAAATTATAGAAAACATTAAATTAAAAGCAAAATCAGAGAAATTTGAAACTGAAACAGAATTGAAAAATTTTGTTGTTCAGGAAATCAAAAATATTTTCCTTCAGGCAACTGAAATTTTTGGCTCTTTTGACCTTTCACACAATCAGAAACCTTATGTAATAATGATTGTTGGAGTCAATGGAGTTGGAAAAACCACTTCTATAGGTAAACTTGCATATAATTTTAAAAATGCTGGTAAAAGTGTTTTAATAGGTAGTGCTGATACTTTTCGCGCAGCTGCAAATGAACAGCTGGAAATCTGGGCTCAACGTGCGGGTGTTGACATAATTCAAAACCCTAATAGTAAAGATCCCGCTTCGGTTGCTTTTGACACAGTTAAAGCTGCAGTTGCAAGAAATATTGATAATGTTATAATTGATACTGCTGGAAGACTGCACAATAAATCTCATCTGATGGAAGAATTGAAAAAAATCAAACGTGTAATACAAAAGGTAATTCCCGAAGCTCCACACGAAATTTTTATTGTAATTGATGCTACAACAGGTCAGAATGGCTTGAATCAGGTAACTGAATTTAAAAATGCGCTTGGAAACATCACCGGAATAATACTCACTAAACTTGATGGAACAGCTAAAGGTGGAATTGTTGTTAAAATCTGTAAAGAGCTTTCTATTCCTGTTCGTTTTGTTGGTGTTGGTGAAAAAATTGATGACCTGCAAGTTTTTGACCCTGAAGCTTTTGCAAATGCGCTTTTTGAAAATTAATATATCTGTTTCTGAGTAAGAAAATAAAAATATTACCACCAAACTTATCCAATAGAATTGCTGCTGGTGAAGTTGTAAACCGTCCGGAATCCGTTGTCAAAGAACTCATTGAAAACTCTCTCGATGCTGGAGCAGATGAAATTACACTCATTATTAAAGATGCAGGTAAAACTTTAATACAGGTAATTGATAATGGTTCAGGAATGAGTCCCGAAGATGCCGAAATATGTTTTCTCAGACACTCTACAAGTAAAATTTCTACAGGTGAAGACCTTGAACATATTATAACCTTTGGATTCAGAGGCGAAGCTCTTGCTTCTATTTCTGCTGTTGCTCAAGTTGAACTTAAAACCCGTACTGATGAAGATGAATTAGGTACTTATATTCGCATAGAAGATAATAAAGTGCTTGAAAAATCTCCCCTTCCCTGTGATAGAGGAACTTCGGTTGCAGTAAAAAATCTTTTTTTCAATACTCCGGCAAGAAGAAATTTTCTTAAATCTGAGCAGACTGAATTTAAACACATTTATGATACTTTTGTTAGAATGGCTATTTCTCATCCAGAGGTAAAATTTGTGTTCTACAATAACTCTGAACTTTTACATAATCTTGAGAAAACAGAACTAATTACAAGGCTCACTGAACTTCTCTCACCATCAGTTGTTAATAACCTTATACCATTTTCAAAATCCACGCCATACATAAATATAAGCGGTTTCATCTCCAAACCCGGCTTTGTAAAAAAAATTCGTCAGGAACAATTTATTTTTCTTAACCGTAGATATATCATCAATAAAAATTTGAATTTCGCAGTTTATTCTGCCTATGACGATTTAATTGAAAAAGGAAACTACCCTTCTTTTGTTTTGTTTCTTGAAATAGATCCTCGTAAAGTTGATGTAAATGTTCACCCTTCAAAGCTCGAGGTAAAATTTGAAGAAGAAGGTGTTGTTTTTGGTTTTATAAAAAGTGCTGTACGTGATGCATTGAAATCTACGGACCTGACTTTCAATGTTGGATTTGACAAAAGCGTTTCTAATATTCACACCCTTGAACATAAAACGGTTGAAAAACCTGAAAAAGATTTTACAAAGTTTTCCTTTCACGATGAATCTTCTTCTGTCCGAAAGCCTGCTGAGTCTAATTTTAGAACTTCTGATTGGAATGAATTTTTCACATCAACCCCGAAAAAAGATGATAAAGAAATTGGCAAAATAGAGTTTCACCATAGACCTTCCGAAGAATACTTCCATATCTGGCAGTTCAATAATAAATATTTATTCTGTCAGCTCGAAAATGGAATTATGATAATAGACCAGCACGCGGCGCATGAAAGAATCTTGTACGAAAGATATCTAAAATTAGTTGATTCAAAAGGAGCAATTACACAACAATTGCTTTTGCCTGTAGTAGTAAAACTTTCTAAAATTGATTTTCAACTTCTTTTATCTTTGAAAAAGGAATTTGAAAACATTGGGTTTAGACTTAATTTTATTAATGATGAAGAAGTGGAAATACTTGGAGTTCCTCCAGACTTGCGTTCAGGACTGGAATCAACAATACTCGAGGAATTGCTGGCTCAATACAAGGAATATGAAATGAAATTCAACCTTGAAAAAAGAGATAACATTGCTAAGTCTTTTGCCTGTAAAAATGCCATTAAAACTGGAGATCCTCTTAAAAAAGAGGAGATGTTAAATTTAATAGATGAACTATTCTTATGTGAAACTCCTTATGTCTGCCCACACGGCCGTCCAACTGCAACTATAATAAAAACAGAAGAACTTGATAAAATCTTTGCTCGTGGAATGTAAAAATTTTAAATTTATAAAGAGTTAACTTTTTTAATTGCAAATAAAATAAAAATCGTATAATTTAATATAATATTTCATTGTTCTATTAGTATAGGGCTGGAATAAAAACATCTTTTATATAAACTGATTAATACTTTTAAAAAAAATTCAGCATACACGGAAGGGTGGGTGAGTGGCTGAAACCAACGGTTTGCTAAACCGTCGTACGGGTAAAACTGTACCGAGAGTTCGAATCTCTCCCCTTCCGCAACACCTCTCCAAAAACCATAAATTGAAAGTTATTCTGCCAATAATCAGAAATAATGTCGGCTTGAATTTTATTTTGGTCAGAAGCGTACTTTTCACTATTTTATTTCCCTTGCTTGATTTTAATTTGTTTGTTATAATTAAATATTAAAGTAAAGATTATTAATACTAAATAACGTACTATCAAGTTATTGAAAATAAGGTAAAAGAAAATAACATTGGAGAAATTATAAAGAAATACTGGACAATACAAGGTTTGTCGCAGGAAGATTTTGCCAAAAAATCCGGCGTCAAATATACTACCTTAACTAAAATTGATAGTGGAGTTATTAAAAAACCTTTAGTTTTAGTAATTGCAAAAATCGCCAAAGCGTTAGGCGTTAATATTGAGGAGTTAATAAAATAATATGCAGAATACAAAAACAATACCCAAAGCCAAAAATAAATTAAAATCAAATGTTGAAATTTGTAATGAATGTGGACGAAATGTTAGTTTAGGTAGTGGATTATTTATTAACAGAATAGTTGACCTTGATGATTATAAAACCAGAAAAATGATGAATAAACCTTTTCCCAAAGGCGAATATATTTGTCGAGAATGCGATGAGAAATTAAATAAAATTAGTTAACTATGGAATTTAATGATTTAATAAAATCAAAGGTTAAAAGAAGATTGAAAATTTTTATAGAAAAAGGAAAAACTGGAACGGTACTAAAGGTCCTTTTGGTAAATCCTCTATCAGAGAAAGAGAATTAATTTTAATTGAACAATTTATTTTAGAAAAACTAATTATAATGTTATTGAAGCTTCAAGATTTAGAATAATATGTCAAAAATTAACGATTTAAATTTAAATAATTGGAAAGAGTATCAAGATATTATAACTGATAGTTTGTGGATTATCGGTGAACGAGATAAATCCGGCGCTCATAGGGGAGATTATCACGGAAATTTTATCCCTCAAATACCAAATCAGTTAATGAGAAGATTTACAAAAAAGGGCGATGTTATTTTAGATACTTTTTTAGGCAGCGGAACAACTTTAATTGAATGTAAAAAATTAGGACGAAATGGAATTGGAATAGAATTATTGCCCAAAATTGCAGAAATGGCAAAACAAAGAATTAGCCAAGAGTCGCTATTTGATAATAAAGTATTTACAGAAGTTTTAATCGCAGATAGTACAAAAAGAGAAACTCGTCAGAAAGTAGATGAAATTTTAAAGACTCATAGCAGACAGAATGTTCAGTTAATAATAATGCATCCACCATATCATGATATCATTAAATTTAGTGATAGACCGGAAGATTTAAGTAATGCAAAATCAGTGAAAGATTTTCTAAAACTTTTTGGTGATGTTGTTTCTAATTTTATAGATTTTCTTGAAAGAAAGCATTATTTAGCAGTTGTAATTGGTGATAAATATACAAATTCAGAGTGGGTACCTTTAGGATTTATGACGATGCAGGAAGTATTAGACAGAGATGGTTTGATACTTAAAAGTATTTTAGTAAAAAATATGGTTAATAATCGCGCCAAAAGAAATCAAGAACATTTATGGCGATATAGAGCTTTGGTCGGGGGCTTTTATATTTTTAGACATGAATATATTTTATTATTTCAAAAAAAATAACTATGCTTGTTTCAAAAAAAGAATTAGCAAATCTAAAATTAAGATCCATTAAATCTAGTGATTTAAAAGAATTAGCTAGAGTTTTAGGTATAGAAGCAAGAGGCACCGCTTCAGATCTAATAAAGAAGCTTATTAATATTTCGGCAGATATTATTGATGAATTTATTAAAAGAAAATATCAAGAACAAATTAAAGAAAGACAAAAAATTATATCTGATAATAAATTAAAGAAAGAATTATTAAAAGTTAAAGAATTTAGATGGGGTGTTGTTCAGGGACAATTGGACCAAAAAATCCAAACCGAATATGTCCGCCGTTTTGTGAGGTATGATGAGTTAATAGAGGAGTTAATAAAATAATATGCAAAATTTAATGGTAATACAGAAAAACATTAAAAAAGATCCAAAAGGAAATAAATCTCCGTACTTTAAGTATGGAGACATTGTAATTTATAATGATGACATTTTAAAAATATCCTCAATTCCTGAATCCTCTGTTGATTTAATTGTAACTTCTCCTCC
>Ga0272448_1002910_pt1 | contig 20893 bp, 15 predicted proteins | sample YNPCB0191_FD_202220 | JGI IMG/M metagenome (GOLD analysis project Ga0272448, IMG submission 202220) | Hot spring sediment microbial communities from Yellowstone National Park, WY, United States - YNP-CB-019-1 | ecosystem: Environmental > Aquatic > Thermal springs > Hot (42-90C) > Sediment... | reverse complement strand
CCTCAGCTTCTGAGGAGCACCGCATGATCCCGAGGCCGCTTGACACGATGGAAATCGTGGAACTCTCGCTCACTCATACCGAGCACCGGTCGGCACCGGCCTCCGCCCCCTGTTCACGGAGGCGAGCATGAATCCGGAAAGCGTTCGCGACCTGCTGGAACGCCTCAGACGCGGAGAGGTCACGGTGAACGAGACTATGGAGGCGCTTCGCCTCCTACCCGTCAGGGAACTTGGATTCGCCCAGGTGGACACGCACCGTGCCATTCGCTGCGGATTCCACGAAGTGATCTTCTGCCAGGGCAAGACCCCGGAGCAAGTCGTCCGCATCGTAGAGGCAATCCTGAAGGGAGACGGTGTCGTGCTGGCGACCCGGGCTTCGCGCGAGATCTACGAGGCGGTGCGGGGCCGCTGGCCCGACGCGACCTACCACGAGCTTGCCCGCGCGATCACCATAAACGTCAAACACCGGACGCCGCCCGTGGGCTGCATCCTCATCGTCACCGGCGGGACTGCAGACATACCCGTTGCGGAGGAGGCCCGGGTAACGGCTGAGGTGATGAACAACCGCGTCGAGACGCTCTACGACGTCGGCGTAGCTGGCATCCATCGCCTCCTCCGGCATGCCGACCGTATTGCCCGGGCAAACGTTATAATTGCTGTCGCTGGGATGGAGGGGGCTTTGGCGAGCGTTGTAGGCGGCCTGGCCTCCCGGCCCGTGATCGCAGTGCCAACCAGCGTCGGCTACGGGACCAGCTTCGGAGGTATCGCACCGCTGTTGACCATGCTCAATAGCTGTGCCGCAGGCATCTCGGTCGTCAACATTGACAATGGGTTCGGCGCCGGATATGTCGCGTCCCTGATCAACCAGACCAATCTCAAAGGAGACTCCGAATGTCCCGAAGCAAAGAAGTGATGGATCGCGTCAAAGAGCTCGGCATCGTCGCCGTCGTTCGTGGCAAGTCCGAGGAGGAAGTCCACAAGATCGTCGAATCCCTCGTGGCTGGTGGGATCACGGGCATCGAGATCACGTTCACCGTCCCGAACGCACTCAAGGTGATCGAATCCGTGCATGTGCGCTTCGGTGACCGAATCCTGCTTGGCGCCGGGACCGTCCTCACGCCGGCCGAAGCGGCCGCCGCTATAGCCAACCATGCCCGCTACATTGTCTCCCCGTGCGTCAACCTCCAGATCATTAGCCTGTGCAACGCTGAGGATATCACCGTCATGCCCGGAGCCATGACCCCCACGGAGGTCGTGACGGCCTGGCGTTCCGGGGCTGATTGCGTAAAGCTCTTCCCGGCGGAGATTCTCGGAGTCGCCTATCTCAAGGCGCTCAAGGCACCGCTCCCCGATGTCCCCCTCATGCCGACAGGCGGAGTCAACGTGGACAACGTCGCCGAGTGGCTCGACGCCGGCGCATGCGCCCTCGGCGTTGGGAGCGCACTGGTGGACAAGAAAGCCGTCGCCGAGAAGAACTTCTCGAAACTGACCGAAACCGCTCAGCGCTTCGTCAAGGCTCTCGCTGACTACCGCGCGAGAAAGGCGAAGTAGCGGAGTTCCGGGAGAAAGAAGGAGCCAGGAATCGGCCCCCACCGAACTCGAACACTCGCAAGCAGATGACCCTGCCCAGACTCGAACGCCGGCCAGCTGATTCGCACAAGGGTGACTACGGCCATGTGCTTGTCGTTGGCGGGGCGCGTGGGATGTTGGGGGCACCCGTACTCTGTGCGGAGGCGGCACTGCGAACCGGCTCTGGCCTGGTGACGGCTGCTGTCCCAGCGGAATGCTACGACATCGTCGCCTCCAAGCTCACGGACGCGATGACCGCGGCTCTGCCCTCGTGCAACGGCTCGCTGCTCCTCAGTGCGGCTTGGCACGTGCTCGAGCTGCTGGAACGTTGCGATGTGCTCGCCATCGGCTGCGGGATCGGCCGTGCGACTGCGACCGTCCTCATGGTCCAGCGGGTTATCCGCGAGGCTCGAAAGCCTGTCGTACTCGACGCTGACGGCCTTTTTGCCGTCGCACAGAACTTGGCGTGTCTCGGGGGGCGCGGGAGTTCGCTGGTCCTTACCCCCCATCCTGGCGAGATGGCCCGGCTCTGCGGCATCGGCATCGCCGACGTCCAGCGGAACCGCGCCGGTGTCGCTGCACGGTTCGCGCACGACTTCTCCACAACGCTCGTACTCAAAGGACATCGAACGGTCATTGCCTCGCCGGACTCGCTGCACGAGAATACGACGGGGAATCCTGCTATGGCGACCGGCGGGATGGGAGATGTCCTGACTGGTATCATCGCTTCGCTCATTGGCCAAGGGCTGGAACCGTTCGACGCCGCGTGCCTCGGTGCCTGGCTGCACGGGCGTGCCGGCGACCTTGGCCGCGATCAATTGGGCAACTCCCTCAGTGCAACCGACCTCCTTGGATTCCTCCCCCAGGCATTGAGAGAAGCAGCCCCATAGACCGACCGTCCTTATCCGCCGCTCCGCACGATCTCTGCCGCCGGCCGTCTTCGATGCCCGAAAGCTTCTCGCTCTCAGGCCTTCCAAGTGCCTCGCACGGGTAGCGTCCGTTCGCCTCAGGGGTGGAACGTGCATCGCTTCCTTATCGCCTGTGCCCGGTTGCAGCCCCGGGAAGAGGCTCGGCCCGTGGACGGGACGTGGTTCGGGGATCCCGGAGTGGGTCCAGTACAAAGTTGCTGTCGGCGCCGACGCCTCCCTCCGGCAGTTGCAAAGGAGTGGTGTGGGGGCTCATTTCCTGGTGCTTGTTTCGTGGCATCGCGCTGATGCGGGCGAGCCGGCGCCGCGGGGAAGGTACGCTCCGGCCGAGCGGGGTTTGTTTGCGCTGTTCGACGGTCGCCGGGCGCCATACGGTGAACAAGATCGGTCGTGCACCCAGGCCGAAAGCAGCGTTTGGATTCTTCTGCCGGAGGGGTTACAATTCTTTACAGAGCCTACGACGTTCCTTACAAACGGACGGAGGCATTGTGGTATCCTTCCAAGCAGCGGAGTTGCAGATCGGAGATGTGCGGCTTCTGATGACTGAGGGGCAGATTGGCGATTGTGGCGAATCTGCGATTCGAGATCTGCTATCGCGGAGGTTGAGGAGAAGCAATGATCCCTGCGTTGCTCCTTGCGGCTTCGGCGGGCTATAGCCCGATCTTCGAGCGGGCGTGGCTGACGGAGTTCGGACTCAGGAATCCGGAGCAGGCGGCCGGGATGTATGCCCAGTTGGTCGAAAGCCCCGACCGGGCGCTGGCGGCTCAGGCCTGGCTCCGGCTGGGGGCCTGCTATGAAAAGCTCGGCCAAGCGGACGCTGCGGACAAAGCATATATCAAACTGTACACGCAGTTCCGCGACCTCGCGCCGGAGGTACCGTACCAGAAGGAGAAGTTCAAGGCCATTGACGCGTTGCTCAGCCAGGTTTACACGGGGGGAGAGACGGTGGACGCGCGGCAGCTCTTCGCGGAAATCCTGCAGAGCGTCTCCCGGGCGACGCGATACGCGATCTGCGAGTCGTACTTCAATCGGGCGGAGTCGTATTTCGAACGGAGCAGGCGAGAACGGACCCCACGCGCCCTGGACGCTGTCGCGGAGTTGAAGAAGGCAATAGCACTCAGCCAATACTTGGGGCAGAACGAGCGTGCGGCCTATGGCAAGAAGGACATCGGCGACATCCTCGTGTCGAACAGGCGTTATGACGAGGCACTCGCCGTATACGAAGCTCTCCAAAAGGAGTTCCCCGGCGAGAAAGGCCCATGTGCGTGGGCGCAGATGTCCATCGCTGAGATCCATCGCATCCGGGGGCGGTTCGATGCGTCCGAGGAGGCCTACCGTAAGATGGGCACACTCTATCCGGGGGAGAGCCAGCAGCTTCAGTGGTCGCAGCTCTGGCTCGGCGATCTGCTGAGAGCGACGGGCAGGGTCGAGGCGGCGCGGAGGGAGTGGGCCGCTCTGCTTCCCGGAGGGAGCTTGGGGGACGGCCTGTCTCGGCTCCCCGTGCAGGCGAGGTTGGCGGCCATACTCTTGGGAAAGGTGGAGCCGCAGATGCCGCCGTGCGAGGCGAGCTTTGCCAACGACGCGGCGTATTTCATCGGTATTCATTATCTTCTCTCCGGAGACCGTGCCAGCGCCGATTCGTGGTTGAGGAAAGCGCTTGACCTTTCGCTACCGGGTGATTGGCCGGAGGCCATCGTCCAAGCCATGCTGGAGGTCAGGAAATGAAGTGTAGAAGAGCGTTTACTCTCGTAGAGCTTCTGGTCGTCATAGCCATCATAGCCATACTCGCCGGCCTGCTGCTTCCGACGATTTTGCGCTCCCGACGGTCAGCCAAGCTCGTCGCATGTACCAACAATCTCAAGCAGATCGCCACCTGCCTGGAGCTCTACCGCCAGAACGACGGGGACGGCAAGTTTCTCCCACCATGGCTCACGCTTCTTTATACGATCAACCGTGCAGGCCACTCCTACCTCGGGCCGGAAACACTGATCTGCCCCAATGACCCCTCGAAGGGCAGAGAGGGCGGCCGGGGCGACAAGATGTACGACTCGGGCGGTGTCATTGACCAGTTCGAGAACGCGGACATTGACGAGCATCCGGGCGACCTCGACGGCTGCGGGGGCAACATCAATTCGGCTCCCTGCACCCTCGACGAGAAGACGCCCCCCTGGCAGCCCGGCTATCCGAGAAACTGGGTTCCGTGCTCTTATCTCTTCGAAATGAACGGCGAGCCGTGCGACTGGGTCTATAGTTCGGGTAGCCTCTCCACGCCGACGGTCAACGAGTGGACGAACTGGGGGACCGTGCCAAGCAACGACGACTTCCTCCGGATCACCGACATCAACGGAGACGGGCTCGTCTCCTGGTACGAGGTGAAGACATTGACAATAGAGGGCAACCGCGAGTTCGGGTTGAGAGGTTGGGGACTGCGCGTTCCGATGGTTCGGTGCTTTTGGCATACGGACGGGTGGAAGCTTGGGACGGATGCACCAGTGCTGAACATCACCAACGCGTTCAATGTCTACCAGGGGATACCGGCATGGTACCTGGACACGGTGAAATGAGCAGGGGCCTCGAATGCTCGAGGGGTCGGAGGCTGTGGGGAGTGTCTGTTCGCGGCGGTGTTTCGGACTGCTGCCATGTACACGGAGTAAGCTATGGCACGACTGCGTGAGCGGCGGCCGGCGCTCGGTCTGGAGCTTGCGATTGGCGGCTCGTGCTCGGGACCGGTAGAGAATACGGGCACCAGTGGCGGCCAGAGGCTAACCTCGCGTGGTTCAGCAGAGCAGGCGGATTTGCTGGGTGCTGAAGGCTCCGGTTACCGTGTTCTTCTGCGACTTGGGGCTTGGAGGTCGAGGAAGTACGGGGATTAGAATTAGGATCGAGAGTAAGATTAGGATGAAGATTAGGAGCACGATTCAACCGAACCAAGAGTTGGGAAGAGAACAGGCTTCACCGGAACGAGAAGGGGAGAGGTCAATGTGGATCGCGAAGTGCAGATGGCAGGATGGGCAGAGCCTTGGGCCGCAATCATCGGCAGTCGCTGGGCTACTCTTTCTGATACTTACGGCGCTCGCGTGGGCCGGTGAGGCGGCAGCCCAGGCGGACATAGAGCAACTCTACGAGAAGGGCAAGGCTGCTTACTCCGCTGGGAACTACGAGGAGGCCGTGCGCCTCTTCACGATTGTCAACGAGATCCAGCCGGGCTATAAGTGGGTGAACTGGCGGCTCAGCCGTGCGCAGAAGCAGGTCGAGAAGCAGGCGAAGGCTCGGCAACTACAGGAGCTCGAGGCGGCGTACAGCCGCGCCCAGACGCTGCTCAACGCAGGCAAGACTGACGAAGCCAAGGCCGAGTTCCAGAAGATAGCCGCCGTCGATCCGAAGTTCCGCAAGGTGGGTGAGATACTGAAGAACATGGAGACGAAGCCGCCGGTCCCGGCCGCCGAGGCCGCCCAGCCAGTCGAGGTGCCGAAGAAGAAACGCTCTCTCAGCTCGGCCGACAAGAAGCGTGCCGCGGAACTGTACGCTCACGGCAGGTACCTGGTCAAGAAGGGGGACTACGAGCGCGCGGCCACGGTCTTTGCCACCCTGCTCGAGATTGACCCCACGTACAAGGACGCGCCCTATTGGGCGTCGGAATGTCAGAAGCGTCTCGCTCTTGCTGCCGCTGGCGGGATTGCCCAGGCCCCGGCGGAGAAGGAGAAGCCCGCGCCGGGGCAGGCACCGGCTGCCGCGGAGAGACCTGCAGAGAGCCGGACGCAGGTCGGGGAACCCGCTGTTCCAGCCGCTGAGAAACCGGCCGAAAAACCGGTAGCCGCTGAAAGGCCGACTCCGGCAAAGCCTCCTGCTGCAGTGACCAGGCCGCCCGAACCCGGCAAGGTGGCTCTCTCCGCTGAAGCGACGATTGACCAAGCGCTCCTGCTCCTTCGCATGGCCAAATACGAGGAGGCCGTCGAACGACTGAAGTCCATCCAGCCCGAGAGCCCACAGGCGGCGTTGGCCGAGGAGATCCGTACAGAGTGCGAGAAGCGCATCCGCGATCGGGACCTTGCTCGCGCCGAACTCCGTCGAGGCAAGGTCGACAAGGAGAGGGCCAAGCGGCTGAGAGAAGACTACTCCCTCGCACTGGCCGCCTACGAGAAGAAACAGTACGACCGGGCTATCGAGCTTTCGCAAAAGATCGTCGAGGACGACCCGTTCTACGGCAAGGCGCAATCCCTCCTGCAAGAGGCTCAGCAGGTCAAGGCGCAGCGTGGCCGGGAGATCTCCGAGAGGACGCGGCAACTCCTCGTTGACCGCAACCTCGACGAACTGGACCTGGCCAGTGTACCGCCCGAAACCCGTCCGCCCATCGAGCGGCCCGCGCTCTCCGAAAAGTACAGCTTCAAGGTCGAGACTGACAAAGCGCTCGAAGCGAAGCTCGCCCAGAGGATCAGCGCGAACTACGAAGGCCCGCTCGATTACCTCCTCGACATCCTCTTCCGAGCCACCGGGGTCAACATCATCGCGGATCCGTCCGTGCTCGAATCAGCGGGAGCTATCCGTCTCGACTGCGAGGATATCCCCCTCTCCGAGGTGCTCGACTTCATCACCCGAACGTACGACAACGTCGTCTTTACCCGCGGGGAGAACGTCGTCTATGTCACCACGCCTCAGCGTGCGAAGCTCGTGACGAAGGCAATCCGCCTCCGGAAGGGCTTGACGGACGTTACGACCGCCGGGGGGACCGGCTCGACGGCGATCACGCTCAGCGACATCGAGAAGTTCCTCGCCCAACTTCCCCAGATATGCCCGAAGTGGACGCCGGAAAGCACCTACTGGTTCGATCGGAAGCTGAACTTCCTCTACCTCAAGAGCACGCCGGAGGGGCTCGCCCAGGCGGCGGAGTTGATCTCCCATCTCGACATCACGCCCCCGCAGGTCCTGATCGAGACGCGGTTCGTCGAGCTGTCCAGCGAGGACTTCGAGCGGCTCGGATTGAACTGGGAGTTCGACGCCGACCTCGGGAGAGCGGGCACGCTGGAACCGGGGAGCAACCTGAACTTCCCAGCGCAGACCATCGGTCGTGAACCGGCTCCCGAGGGCGGGGCTACACTGAAGTTCAGCAACATCCTCTCGGACGTACAGTACCGGGTCGTTCTGGATGCCCTCCGGCGCACAGGCAGGGCGCGCGTGCTTGTCGCACCGAGCGTCATTGCGATGAACAACTCGACTGCGACGATTGACATTACCCAACAACTCGTTTACGTCGAGGACTACGAGATCAACCGTGCGGACATCTCGGGGATCAACGTGGGGGGCACGAGCACGACGGGAGGCACGGGAACGGCGCCGCCGGTGACGAGCCTCAGCGAGCCGATCGTGATCCCTGTCTTCAACACCGACAAGGAGGTCGGGTTCACGCTGAACGTTACCCCGAGCGTCGGCGAGGATAGTCGCGAGATCACGATCGTCATTGCGCCAGAAATCACCGAGGAGGTGGAGAGGCTGTCCTTCGAGCTCGGAGTACCGGACACAGTCAAGACGAAGTCCCCGCTTGTCGTGGAGCAGCCCGTGATCGCGAAGCGGACGATCACGACGAAGCTGACCGTGGCGGACGGCTCGGTCGTGGCCATCGGCGGGCTTATGCGCCAGCAGAAGGGCAAGATCGTGCAGAAGGTCCCGCTCCTCAGCGACATTCCGGTCCTCGGTACTCTCTTCCGGAGGACGACCGAGCAGGACACGAAGACAAACCTGATCATATTCGTCAAGGCGACGATATACAATCCCGAAGGGCGGCAGTACGCCGACTCCGGAAAGACGGATGTAAGCGCCCCGGCGGTGCCTGCGGCACAGCCCGCGGCTGCGACGGAAGAGATCCAGGTCCAGACTGGAGAGTAACATGCCTCAGCCCATCGTGACAGCGATTGACGCGGGGTCTCACGCGCTCAAGGTCGTCCAACTGCGCCGGACCGGCCACGCAATCGAACTTTTCCGCCTGGGGTCGCTGGAGCTTGCCGAACTGGGCCGCATGGAGGACAGCAAGCGCAAAATTGCCAAGGAGTCGGCCTTGCTGAGGCACCTACTGAGCGCGTCGCGGATCCGGACCCGCTGGGCGGCGACGGCCGTCAGCGGCCGGCAGGTGATCATTCGCTACATCAACGTTCCCCCCTGCCCGCCGCAAAAGCTGCGCGAGTTGATCCGATTCGAGGCCGAGGAGGAGTCGGCGGGCACGTTCCAGGATGTCGTCTCCGACTTCTGGGTGTTGGACCTGCCCAGCAGGAGCCAGGAGCTCTCGGTCATGATCGGCATGGCCAGGCACGAGGCGGTGAGCGGCTCGGCCGAGCTTCTTCACGGCGCCGGGTTGAACGTCCACGACATCACCCTCGCCCCCCTCGCCTTGTACTATGCATTCCTGCTCGCGAAGGGAGACGAAGCGGCAGAGGAGGAGGCTGCCGTGATCGCCTCCGTGGGAGCGGAGAACATCGATCTCGTCATCCAGCGACACGGCAATATATACTTCGCACGCAACCTTACCCCTGCGGGCAGAGCGTTGACCGAGGCGCTCCAGGACGAGTTCCAGCTTCCGTACGCCGATGCAGAACGAATGAAGCAGGAGCGCGGCCGCATCAACTTGGAGTTCAACGCGCCGGAAGGCTCGGAGGAGGAGCGCATATCCTTCGCCCTGTCTGGTGCGGCCAACAACATTGCCGCCGCCATCCAGAGTTCGCTCATGTACTTCCGCTCTCAATTGAAACTCAGCGATGTCATGGTGGACAAGCTCTACATCACCGGAGGGAGTGCCCAACTGCCCGGTCTCGGCGGTTACATCGGGAACCGCATCGGCGTCGACGTGGAGGTACTGAGCCCGCTTTCGGGCCTCGACCTGTCGAACCTCCCCCAGAACCAACTCGAGCACCTCCGTGCGAACTCGAGCGCGTTCGCCATTGCGATCGGGTTGGCCTACAAGATGCTCGTCGAGCCGACTCCGACGATGAGCCTCCTACCCGAGTCGGTCAAGCGTCGGCGGCAGTTCATGGAGCGGGGCGCCTACCTGTGGGCGGCCGGTGCACTCTTCCTTGCCGCTCTCATTGTCGGTGGCATCTCGTCCTCCCGAAGCTCGCGGGCGCTGTCCGATTACAACGCCCAGCTCGCGGGCAAGATCGAGACGGCCAAGCAGCACCGCGAGTCCCGCGAGAAACTGAGCCGGATCAACGAGGCGCTCGCCCTCGAGACAACCAACCTGCGGGAGGAGCTCTTCCTCTCACGCTCGCCCCTCGAAATGCTCTCTGAGCTTCGTAAGCTCACGCCCGAGGAAGTCCAGGTGCAGCGGGTGACCTGCTTCCAGAGCAATGTCCCATCGGGTCGTCCCCAAACCGTGGGGCCGGGCGGCAAGGAGATCGAGTTCGAGCCGAAGCTGATCGTTACCGGCTCCGTCAGGGAGAAGATGACCCAGGAAGACGGCACGACACGGTACATCGATGCCTCCGAGGCGCAGAAGATCGTCCGCGACTTCGCTCAGAAACTGGAGGATGACTGCACGTTGAAGCAGTACTTCTTCTTCTTGAAGACCGGGGCATTTCTCCGGGATTGCGACGTCGAGAAGACTATGGCACTGCTGAGCCTCGGAGAGACGCCGAGCGACCCTCGCACGCCGCCGAAGCATCTCGTCTTTCTGAAGTCGGAGATTCCATCGCTACCCTCTCCGAAGGACAGGACCTTCAAGCTCATTCTCAGTTTGTGGACGTGGAGACCCGATGATAAAGTTCCTCCGGGAAAATAAGCTCTTCGTGGGTGCCGTGGCGGGCGGATTAGTTCTTCTCGTCCTCGTCATGCCTTCCATCTTTGCCTCGCTGCGGGCGCCGGTGATCGAGCGGTTCTGGCGAGCAAGATATGCCGAGGATAGCCGGGCCGTGGACCAGCGGACGGGGGAGATTGTCAAGGGAAGCCTCTACGCGTTCCCGAATACGGCGCTCGAGCTTAGGAAGGACTTTGCACAATTGGAGGTCCCGGTACGGAAGCTGACTGACGGCCTCGTGCGGGTGGAAGAGGCGAAGCAGCTCCGCAGGGAGATCAATTCGAAGCTGGAGAAGCTGAGGCCGCGCGGATGGCAATCCGAGGGAGCCGCCGAATCTTCACACGGCCTCGGTGAGAAGGTATTCGAGCTATGGCGTGCGGTCTGGCCGTCCCGCGAGCCGGAAGATGTCCCGCCCGAACCGTCCGCGATCATCCTGGACGAGCTTCGGGACCTGCTCCGCAATGCGGCGGAGCTCAGCCCGGATCAGGAGCAGGCCCGAGCGCAACTGAAGGCGGCGCTGGACGCCACCGAGAGAATGCGCTGCCAGCTCCTCACGCTCGAGGAGCTGACCAAGAAGCGGAACGATCAACTCTCGAAGAACAAGCTATTCTTCCTGAAGCGTATGACGTTCATCCCGCCCTATCCGTACCGGCTCCCCAAGGACGAGCTGCTCAAAGGTGTCTCCTTTGTCCAGATTCTCACGAAGGCGAGGGAGGAGGTGGCGCGGTTGGCCAGTGCCCGGCAGTGCAATATCGAGACTTCGTTCGGCTTTCCCGACAAGATGGATACACCACCGGACGAACTGGTTCCCGGTTACCTCCGGCAGCTTGCGTCAGCGGCGCTTGCAGCCGAGGCTGCAATTTACTCAGGCGTGGACGAGTTCAAGCAGCTCCAGCTCATGGAGCCGTACACCACGAAGCCCCGCGCCGACTACGTTGAGTTCATCCGCTTCTACCCCTTCCGATGTACGATCACAAGCTCGTTCGACTCCCTTCTGGAGTACCTACATCGCCTCGAGGGCCTTCACGGCACGGTGACCGAGGTCCAATACTTCGCGGAGCTCCGCGAGAAAAAGGTGCGATCAGTTACGATAGACCTCGGAGCCAGGGACGGCCTGGAGCCTTACTCGGTCCTGTCAGTTTTCAAGGATGACTTCGATCCTGTGGATGGCTTCAGGTACGCCGGTAACCTCGAGGTCAAGGAAGTCCAGGAAGACTCAGCGGTCTGCTGGCCCCAGGCCGAATCGCTGCCGGAGGGAGGACCGCCGATCGAGCAGGGAGACAACATCACCAGCCACTTCTTCCTCCTGAAACACATAGACATCGAGGCCGTCGAGCCGCGTCTGGAACGGGGCGGTGCGGGGGAGTCGGCGAGGTTCTTCCCCGGCAGGCTCAAGACCGAAATCCTCCTGGCGACGCCGGTCTTCCTCCAGACGCCGGGAGAGATCAAGATCGAGGCGAAAAAGAGAGTACCGGCTGTAAAGAAGCCCGCGGCGCCGACCGGCAGGAGGCCGATGAGTACATTCTGAGGCGTCAAAGGAGATGAACCTTGCGGCGAGCGATCAATAAAGAAAAAGCACTCATGCTGGTTTGCGCTGCCCTTCTGGTATGGTTCGTCATTCGGCTTGTCCTTTCCGAGTCTCCGCCAAGTCCCCCGGCGAACCCCACCTATGCCGGCTACTTTCCGTTGCGGGGGCTGGATCGCATCCAGGAGGTTTGCGACCTTCCGGCACTCAAGTCGTACATGGCTCGTGGCGAGCGCAATCCGTTCGAGCCCTTCGGCGGTTACCCGTCCAAGGTTTATGTCAAGAGCTTCCACTCCGTGTCCATCCGCCCCAACTCGCTCGATATGAAGAGCTCGTTTACCTGCGACATCGTCCAATCTCCCCTCCGCCGGCTCAGGTTGGAGATTCCAGAGGGGTTCCAGCTTCGGGACATCTCTGCAAAGGTCAGCATCAATGATCGCAAGGAGATCACAGTCCAGGGCAGACGGTTGCTGATCGTGAACTTTCAGCCGCCGATCCAGGGCGACGACCAGACGATCATCCTCTCCCTCACAAGGTCATTCGCCGCCTTGCCCTCGGAGATCCCGATCCCCACGCCCCGGCCGGACGAGGTGGAATCCGAGGAGGGAATGATCGCCGTCTTCCCGGAACTCCCCGGCTATCAATTGAAAGTCAAAAGTTCGGAAGGGGTCAATACCTGCTCCAAGGAGGAACTGAAGAAGGTCATGGAGCTTGACAAGGAATCCCTGGAGCGAATTCTGCTCTTCTTCTTCCAGCGGCAGCCGGGCAGGACGACCTCGCTGGTCGTCAGTGTCGAGAGGCAGGCACCGCCGCCTCCCCCGCCTCCTCCGCCGCCCCCGCCGCCTCCTCCCACGCCACCTCAGGGAGGTAACGTTGCCGGAAACGAGCTGCCACCGCCGGTTAAGCCGCTCGAACCGCCCAAGAAGCCGACTCGAGTCACCCCGGACAACGTCGATAAGTACAATCTTCCGATACGTATCGCCGGTATCGTAGGCGTCGGGGGTACAGAGCGCCAGGTAATCCTTCGCGACGCCAAGACCAACGCGATGGTGAAAAAGCGCGTAGGCGACAAGTACATGGACGTCAAGATCGTCGAGATCACGCCGAACTCCGTCCTCGTTCAAAATGACAAGGGCGATCTATTTGACTTCGTTGACTTCCTCCGCCGAAGCTACAAGGCCAAAGCTCCCGGCAAGTCGGGCAAGGCCGGCGAAGCGAACAAGGGTGAGGAGCCCAGGAAGGACGGAGCGACTACGCTCCAAAAGCCGGTCGTGGATTAGAGCACAGACCGCGCGGGAAGACTCCGGCACACATATCGTCTGGACCTCCGAGTATCCCCAGGAACTGAAGGCGAGTGCTGAACGTCCAGCTTGGGAACGGGGTGAGACGTCCGTGTTCCGCTCCATGTCCGTTTGCTTGCCTGCGTGCCGACGGGACCGAGCGGCAAAGACTGTCCTCCGCGGGCATCTCCGTTAGCGGCTCTCGTCAGCGGGGAGAGCCGGCGATCCGTTGACTCAGCTGACCTTCGCGGTTAAGATTCGACGAAAGGGCATGGCCGCGTGTTTGCGCGGCGAAAGCTGCACTGAGAATGGAAACACAGAAGCCTCCCCGCCTCTCGATCGTCATTCCTGCCTATAATGAAGAGGAGCGAATCGGTAGTTCGCTCGCCAGGATCGTGCAATACTTGGTCTCTCAATCGTTCACGTGGGAGATCGTCCTCGTGGACGACGGGAGCACGGACCAGACGGCAGCAGTGGCCCGGCGGGTCTCGGCCGAGCTGGGGTGCGGCTGCCTGCAGATCGTTCAGCACGCGCCGAACCGGGGCAAGGGATACGCTGTGCGAGAGGGGATGCTGCGGGCCGCGGGCGGCTACGTCCTAATGTGCGACGCCGATCTCGCGACGCCGATCGAGGAGCTCGCCGGATTCTGGCGGTTTGTCGAGGAGGGGTACGATATCGTCATCGCCTCGCGCCCGCTCCCGCAGTCGCAGCTCCTCGCGCGTCAGCCGCTCTATCGAGAACTCGGCGGCCGCACGCTCAACTTGCTCATTCGCGCACTGGCCGTGCCGGGCATTCGGGACACACAGTGCGGCTTCAAGCTCTTTCGTCGCGAGGCCGTGCAGCGAATATTCCCGATCTGCACGCTCGATGGGTTCGGGTTTGACATCGAAGTGCTCCACATTGCGCAGAAATTCGGCCTCCGAATCCGCGAAGTGCCCGTACGCTGGTACCATTTGCCGGGTTCGAAGGTCCGGCCTTTCAGAGACGGTTTCCGGATGCTTGCCGATATCTACCGTGTACACCGCCGGCACCGTCGGCTCGAAGCAGGGGACAACCATGCGCCTCGATGAGTTCGCCACGATGCGCTCACTGGAGGAGACGCACTGGTGGTTCGTGGGGCGCCGCTCCCTTCTTCGCGAGGTCCTTTGTCGGCTCCGGCTCCGCAATGCCCTTATCCTCGATGCCGGCTGCGGTACGGGTTACGCGGGGCGTGAGTTGCGTCGAGCCGGTACTGTGGTCGGTCTCGACATCTGCCGCGAGGTGCTCGGGAAGAGCGCGGCAGGTGGTTCAGAGACGCCGGGGAACGAACCGTACCCAGTTCTCAATTGCGTTGCGCTGATCGAGGACGCACCGTTCCCCGGGGGGACGTTCGACTTGGTCGTTGCGCTGGATCTGCTCGAACACATCGAGGACGACGCCGCAGCTCTGCGCGAGATCTGCCGAGTCATGAAGCCAGGCGGCTACGTTCTGATCGCTGTACCAGCGTGCCCCGGGCTTTGGAGCCATCACGACGAGGTGCTTGGACATCGTCGCCGCTACACGATTCAGCAGGTCGTGCGTAAGAGCAGGGCGGCGGGCCTTGCTCCGATCCGAGCGTCTCACTTCGTAACCGGCGTCTTCCCGCTGGCGGCGCTCTACCGGATTCTCCGGAAGTCGGCTCCGGCAAACCGTCGGAGCGACCTCTCGGCAGTGCCCGAGCCCCTGAACTCGCTCCTCGCCTCGCTCCTTAGGATAGAGTCCTCCGTACTATTCAGGATTTGCCTGCCCTTCGGTCTGAGTGTCGTCCTGCTCGCGCGGAAAGATGCCTGAGCGATCGGTCGCAGGGGCGATTCCTGCCGGCATCGCCGCCGGCGGGGATTGCAACAGGCGGGGCAACCGGGTGGAGTTTACCGACTGCCCGTCAAGCCGCGTCGGCTCAGAAAACCCAAGAGGAAGCATACTCCGTAGGTGAGATGACTGAGGATGATGCCCGGGAAGACGTAGAGTGCGAGCTTGGGATCGAGGTGCCGGATGGCTGAGAGAGCTGCGCAGAGCAGGTATAGGGCGAGGCTGCCGCCGTAGAACCAGTACCACCGGGGAATGATGAAGCTGCCCGCCCAGCCAAACAGCAGCCAGAGGAGCCATAGGGTCGGCAAGAAGTACGCAAGTCTCAGCGAAACGGAACCAAGCGTCCGTGCGAAGTAGCCGCGTTGGAAGGCGTAGCTTCCGATCTGCCGGAGGTGTGCGGTGAAGAGGGGGCGCCTGTGGTGATACACCATCGCTTCCGGGTCGTAGAAGATCCGTATTCCTCGTTCGATCAGTTTCTTGCAGAGGAGCGAGTCCTCGCCTGGGTAGTAGTCGCAGTCGAAGCCGCCAAGCTCCTCGAGAAGCGACCTGCGGATGAAGAGGTTGCAGCTCGGGTGGTCGTCCTCGTACTGGAAGCTCTTGGGGATGTAGCGGAACGCCTTCGACCCGCTGACGAGCACGGAGGCGTAGATGACGCCGCTGGCTCTCTGGGCGACGGAGTCCGCCGCGTGGGTTGCTCCGGGGCCGCCGACGGCCTGAATGTCCGGGTTGCGGAAGTGGCGTGCGGCCGCGCGGAGCCAGCCCGGCGCTGGGAAGGCGTCGTCATCGAGGAACGCGACGATCTCCCCCGAAGCCAACCGCGTACCCATGTCGCGTTTGCGGGGAGGACTCAGGCCCGGAGCGACAATCACGCGCACCTGCTCCCCAAGCGCTTCGACGGCCTGGTCGCTCACCACGATCACCTCGACCGGGTAGTCCTGGGCAAGAGTCGCCCGGACGGACTCTCTCAAGTATTGGCTGTCGCCTTGCGTCGGGATCACGACACTCACCAGGGGCGTCGAGACGAGCGGCGGACGCTCGTAACGATAGTAGTTCAGGACATGATAGCGATAGAAGATCGCCAGGGTATCCTGCGCCGTGAGCAGGATTGCCTTCAGCCCGATGCGCCCCCACTTCCGCTCGCGGCGGAACTGAAGCACGACGGGAGCCTCCACCACCTTGTACCCCTGGAGGAAGGCATTGGCGAGGAGTTCGACGTCGAACGCATACCGGCGACAGACGATGCGAGGGAAGATCCTGTCGAGCACGGAACGTTTGTAGAGCTTGAGCCCGGTCTGTGTATCGTGAAGCGGCAGCGAGAAGAGCGCCCAGAGCACGGTCGCGTAGATGTGGCTCAGGATGCGCCGGTGCAGCGGGTAGTCGAGCTTGGACTGAGGGTGGAACTTGGAGCCTATGACGACGTCGGCGCCCGTCCGCTCGAGGATGTCCAGGAGCTCGCGGATGAGCTGCGGATGGAGATCGAGGTCGGCATCCAGAAAGACGATCAGCTCCCCGGTGCACCGTGCGAACGCGGTCTTGAGCGCGTAACCCTTGCCCTCGTTGACGGGATTCCGCACGACCGTGATCTTCGGATTCTCGGCCGCTGCTCGGAGGGCTTCAGAGTAGGAATCGTCCCGACTCCCGTCGTCGGAGACGACAAGCTCGAAGTTCGGCCAGAAGCCCTCCAACACGCGAGCGGTTTCCCTCAGGTTCTCGCAGATGTGGGCCGCCTCGTTGTACACAGGGATCAGGACGGAGAGCTTCTGCCGGGGCATTTCAGCCATCCGATCTTCCTCCGTGCAATCTCATGCCAGCCGCAGACAGCATTCACACCTCTTGCTCCGTGCCAATCGTACCACTCAATCTTACCTCTAACGCGGCCTCTGGCATCTATCGGCAGGGAACGATCCAGCGATCGGGTCCCCAGAACTGTGCAGGCTGCAAGACTTGGCTCGCTTTGGTCGAGCGTCCCGATGTATGTGTCACGTTTCGAGGAGATGTCGGCCTGCGTGTGCCCGCGCACGGTGGTTGGAGCGTAGGCAAAGTCGGTCTCGCAGAGATTGAGCCGCCGGTGAGACTCGCTGCGGTAATCGTCAGCCTCGCTTCCCGCTCTTCATTTTCTCGGTGTGCATAGCGGTTGCGGCCCGGGGACTCCCTAAGGCGCGTTCTCGATCTTCGCCTTGTTGGCGATCTCGTCGGCCTTCCGGGCGGCTTCCGGGAGCGGGAGCTCCCTGAGCTTCTTGCAGATGCTTCGGACTGTGTCGAGGTCATCGGCTTGAATGGCTTCCGCGGCTTCGGACTCCAACGCCCGGATCTCCGCCTTCACTTTCTTGAGGACATCCGTTCGGAGCCGGAGGGCGTCGTAGTGGGGATCACCTTCCTCGTACTTGGCGATGAACTCGTCGTAGAGTTTGAGCGCGTCGGCGAACCGCTTGGCGTCCAAAAGGGTTTTGGCCTTCTTCTCGAGGGCATCGAGGATCACGGCTGGATCGTTGGATTCAACTTCCGCGGGAGGTTCCTTCTTCTGGGGAGCTTCCTGGGGCTTCTTTGGCAGGATGAGCGGCTTCTTGATGCGTGCGCGCTCTTCCTCAGGAGTCTTCGCCGAAACCGAGGTAGTCACCGGTGGCTCCGGTACGTTGCTGCTGATGGAGGTCTGCGGCGCGGGTGTCGCGGGAGGGAGCGGCTGTTTCTTTGTCCCGGCGACGAGCAGGTACACCCCGACCAGTGCAAGTGCGATGAACGCAAACGCGGCAAAGACGACCGCTATGGGCACATTCTGGACCTGTCTCGCCTTGACGCGTACCCGTTTGCGAGCGGGTGGGTAGTATGGTTGCTCCTTGACTTCCACCGCGGGCGGGACGTCCTCCGCTACGACGAAGCGGCGAGTGCCGGAGAGCGTGTCCCTCACAGCTTCGAGTACTTCGTCGGCGCTCTGAGGGCGCTCCGCCGGGTTTCTCGCGAGCAGCCTCATGACGAGCCAACTCGTCCGCGTGCTCAGGAGCGGATAGTATTCGTTCGGAGGAGCCGGGGCCTTGGCAAGTGATTCTCGGAAGTATGCGACAGGCATTCCGGCCCGGAAGGGCGTCATTCCGGTGGCGAGGACGTATAGCAGGACGCCAAGCGAGTAGATGTCGGCGAGGGGGGTGGGCGGCTTGGAGGACGCAACCTCGGGGGCGATGAAGTAGAGACGACACATAGGAGCCGGCTGGGTGAAGTGATCGTTCCAACCGAGAAACTTGTAGAGGCCGACGTCCGTCAGCCGCAAGGTACCCTTCGGTCCCAGGATCACATTCCTCAAATGGAGTGCGCCGTGGACGAGGCCGGCTGCGTGAACTTCTTTGAGTGCCAGGAGGATGCCCTCGGCAGTTTTGAGGAGTTTCTCCTCGGGGATATGGCCTTGTCCGGCGAGGGAGGCGCTCAGGTCTCGCCCCGGTGCATACTCCAGGATGAGGAACTTGTAGCCTGCGTCGAGTCCGGCGCCGAGCAGCCGCGTGCAGGACGGATGGTTGAAGAGTTTGAGCCTCTCGACGCCCGCGTCCAGCGCGGCCTGGAGCACGGGCGAGGCGGAGAGGAGACGCGGAATGAACTTTGCGACGCAGAGGTTCTTGGTTTGCGGATGTTGGACTTGATAGGCGGTGCCGAGCCCACCGGTGCCGAGTGCTCCGACGACCTTCAACCCGGCGACGGTGTCGCCGCGCTTCTTCTTGGCACTCCCGAAGTTCTCGAGACCGCCGCGCAGTTCCTGGTACTTCAGAAGTTTCTTCTTGAGAATGGCAGAGGCGAGCGATTGCGATGTCTCGTGGGCGAGTTCGGCGCACTCGTCGAGTGCCTCCGCGCTCAATAGCCCAGCGTTCAGGAGCGCCGAGGCGACCACGCTGTCCTGTGTATCCACATACGGATTATAATGCTCTGCGGCCTATTAGGTCAAGGATGGGGCGAGGCGTCGGCCTGGAGTCTTCAGCGCCCAGGCGACGACGCCCGGGACAAGCTCTCGGACCAGGAATGTGGTAACGTCCGGTGTATGTCCCGTTGGGTTCTGTGCGCAGTGATCCTTGTCGGTCTCTGCGCCCTCGACTATCCGGTGTCTCTCGCGTCGGACCCAACGTTCCGCAGTCGCACGGGATGGGCTTTCGGATACGCCGGTTCAACGGACCTGCAAGCGGTTCCACGGTTCGGCGTGGGCCGGGTTGCCTACAACTTCCGGAACTTCTGCGTCTTCTGGCTTGTCCCCACGCCGGGCAAGCGTCCGTCCAGGCTGACCGACTGGATCACCGTTGACGGAAACAACATCGTGCAGAATGTCGGCCACCTTGTCGCCTGGGGATTGCTGGCTCTGCTGATGATGGTGAGCGGATTCTCCGTTGTGCAGAGCCTACTTTTGCCCGTGGTATTCAGCATTGTCCACGAGTATGTGCTGGAGGGGCTGTATGTCGATCCGTCCTGGATCGATCTTTGGCTCAATCTGATTGGCACTCTCGCGGGGGTATTTGTGGTGAGTGTCTGGCGCGAGCTAAAAGGAAGGACCGGCTAACCGGAAATGCGCAGAGGCACAGGACGCCCGGAGAGTGGTTGACGAGCCGTCCGCCAGACAGAGCCGAGTTCTGTGGGTGGGGATGGCGTCCAGGACGCGGACAGGGTCTTCGCGCTTCACATGCCCCGCGCCCGAACGGGCGGAGCATCGCCTCCCCACTGGCCCGGGACTCGCATGAAAGAGAGGTCGTATTCACCCCGGAGCATTCGCCGTTCGGGCCGGCCTACGTGCTGGCCGAGACGACCTTCGGCAGGACGTACTTGTCCACGTCAGCGTCGTTCTTCGGCATCGGGACGCCGTCGAAGAGGAACCAGTGTTCGACGTGTTCGACGGCCGCTCCGGGCGGAAGGCAGACCATCGGGCCGACGGTCTCGACCTCGAGCATATCGCAGTTGGTAAAGGTTTCCACCGAACAACCCATGTCCGGGTAGGGCGCTCCCTGGACGTACTGGAACTTTTTGACGAACAGATGCCCCCTGCGAGCGTAGGCGGCCCAACCGTCCGGAACCATGACGCCGAGCTTCTGCGGAGTCTTCGCTCTGGGGTCCTGCCGCAGGAGGATATACTTCCTGCCGAGGGTCCAGCGTGGATCGGACAGGTCCGTGTAGGCCCAGAGGGTCAGCGTGTTGGTCGGTAGGAGGTTGGCCTCGTGGGAACCGCGCGGCGGCAGCGGGATGATAGCTTTGCCACCCGGAGCCATGACGCTCAACGCCCACGAGGCGAGGTGGATCGGCCAGAGGCCGGCCGCGTTTCGCAAGCGATGGACAATCTTGACATGAACCCTGTCGGGGCAGAGCGATACATCGAGTTCCTTCTGGAGGCCGGTGGTCGCCTCTACCGGCTGGGTGAACCTTACGTATCGTGGGTGCTCCTTGACTGCGACGGGGACGTTGTCGGGGTAGTACGTTCGCGGCTTGGCCTCGGGGGCATGCCAGAGGCGGTGGCCGCCATAGATGCGCCACTCGTCGCCGCCCGTCTTGCCCATCATGTCCTCGTATTCTTTGAATTCATTGTCCTTGCCGATGAAGCCGAAGCGGATGATCCGCGGACCGACGTCGGTCGTTACGATCAGTTCCGCCTTCCTGTTGGACAGACGACAGCAATTCGGCCAGCCCTTGTAGTTCACCTTTTCCACGGCGTACCTCCGGTGGGTTTCGGGTCGAGAATTGGGATTGCGCTGCCGGCGGTGCAGGGCGCTTGCCGCGTTCGCTCCCATGGCTCTGGTATCATTCTCTCTTTATCCAATGTCCGGAGGATACCGGAACATGTCATCGGATTCAAACGGCGGCCGCCCGCGGGGAGCGGCGCCCTTTCGGCCGGCAGTGCAGCGATCCAACAATGAGCAGGCCGATTTTGGGGACACCGGGGTTGCTTTGGCGTCCGACGGCCGCGAGGTCTCTTCCTGTGGGAGGATACTGGCCCGCCTCGGGAGCGGTAGCACGAGGTGGAAAGTGCTGTTGT
>Ga0272448_1002907_pt1 | contig 20916 bp, 15 predicted proteins | sample YNPCB0191_FD_202220 | JGI IMG/M metagenome (GOLD analysis project Ga0272448, IMG submission 202220) | Hot spring sediment microbial communities from Yellowstone National Park, WY, United States - YNP-CB-019-1 | ecosystem: Environmental > Aquatic > Thermal springs > Hot (42-90C) > Sediment... | reverse complement strand
ACTTGAACCTGCAGTAGAGTACCTCACATGACCTATTGCCTTTGTTCCCTTCAGGGTTTTTAAGACGTCTGCGGTAAATACATCAGACACAAGCCCCATCTGTTTGTGGGAGTATGCCCTGTCCATATCAAAGCATACAATGCCTGCACTTTCCTGGCCCCTGTGCTGGAGGGCATAGAGTCCTAAATAGGTTATATTTGCTGAGTCTTTATGATTGTATATTCCAAATATACCACACATATAAATAATCCAGTGCTCAATCTATGGATTTCTAATATCTAACATACCTTGAGTGACTCCTTACAACAATATTATTAGCATGGTTGACAAACTTTTCAATTATTATTGTGCAAAATACAAGCCAGAAACCATACGTATTGCGCAGGAGACCTTATTGTACTGTTGATTTACAAAAGACAAAGGTTTATATTCATGAACATATGGCTCTTAAGACTGTAACAATACTTGATTATGGCGCAGGAAATGTAAGGAGTGTAATAAATGCGGTACAACACCTGGGCTATGGAATAACCCTTGTCGCATCACCTCATGACATCCAGAAGGCAGGGATACTTATTTTTCCCGGGGTTGGTTCGTTTGAAGAAATGATGAAGACCCTTGAAAAAAGGAAATTTATAGAGCCTCTTTTAAACTACGTGAAATCAGGCAGACCCTATCTCGGTATATGCCTTGGGCTACAGGCACTTTTTGAAGAAAGCGAGGAATCGCCAGGGATATCTGGACTTGGTTTTTTAAAAGGAAGGGTAAGGCTACTCAAAACAGATTTGTCCATTCCCCATATAGGCTGGAATGGCATAAAACCGAGAAAAGCTTCACGGTTATTTCGTTCATTGAAGGGTGATGAATATCTCTACTTTGTCCACTCCTATGTAGTTGATCCACAGGACGTGTCTTGCATCCTCACAACAACAGATTATGGCGAGGCATTTGTAAGCTCTATTCAGGCAGGCAATGTAGTGGCCACCCAGTTTCACCCTGAAAAGAGTGGGGATGTGGGTTTACAGATACTGAGAAACTTTCTTGAGGATGGTATACAGCCTGTTATCCCGGATTTTATTCAAGAGACCACGACACTTGCAAAACGGATTGTTGCCTGCATGGATGTACGGGAGAATGATGAAGGAAAGCTCGTTGTCACAAAGGGAGATCAATATGATGTAAGGGATACGCACACAAGGGAGGTAAGGGATTTAGGCAGTCCTGTTTTGCTGGCAAAGAAATATTATGAAGAAGGAGCAGATGAGATTGTATTTTTAAATATAACAGGATACAGGAATTTCCCCCTTCTTAATCTTCCCATGCTTGAGATTTTAAAGGAGACATCCCTCAATGTCTTTGTCCCATTAACCATAGGTGGCGGTATAACATCATATACTGATGAAAATAGTCACTATTATTCTGCCCTTGATGTGGCGTCCGCTTATTTCAGGTCAGGGGCGGATAAAATTTCTATTGGTAGCGATGCTGTCCTCATTGCAGAGGAATTCTTACATCACGGCAAAAGGGGCACCTCCTCCATAGAAGAGATATCACAGGTCTATGGCAACCAGGCGGTTGTTATATCCATAGACCCAAAGAGACACTATGAGTCTTCTCCTCGTGGTATCAGGCATCATATAATCGAGACAGATGAACCAGGTCCCAATGGGGAGAGATACTGCTGGTTTCAATGTACCATAAAGGGTGGAAGGGAACCAAGAGATATAGACGCCATAACCCTTGCTAAGATATGCGAGGAACTCGGTGCCGGAGAGATACTTCTTAACTCCATAGACAGGGACGGAACAAACCTCGGATTTGATCTGGAGCTTATAAAGGCTGTATCAGAGCACGTGGATATACCAGTTATTGCATCAAGCGGTGCAGGCATACCAGATCATTTTCTACAGGTCTTTCAGAACACACAGGCAGAGGCAGCCCTTGCTGCAGGGATTCTCCACAGACAGGAAGTAGGTATTGATGATATAAAACAACATCTCAAAGGTAGGATTACCGTAAGATTCCGTTAATGGTGGGTAAGACCTATCTTCTATTCTACATTACAAAATTGTAGCATAATACATAATTGTTAAATCTGTACACGCCAAAACATTCAATCAAACAGATATTCTGTAACTGGCATAACAATTGCTACAATTTAATGTATGACATCCTTATTTTTGCATCTTGAAGGATTTATTCTTAGGCAGTTGTTATGAATGCATTGCTTATCAAGAATTCACCCAAAGAAGGGCCTGGAAATATAATCCAGTATGCCATGGATAATGGGATTGAGTTTCATACTGTGGAGGCATACTTAAATCAAGGGATATATAATGTGAAGCGATATCAATTTTTAATTGTTCTTGGCGGACCAATGGGCGTTTATGAGATGGATAGGTATCCATTCCTTATAAAAGTGGCCAAAGCCATTGAAGATGCATTCAAAAAAGAGATTAAAGTCCTCGGCATATGTTTGGGATGTCAGCTCATGGCGTATGTTTTAGGTTCAAAGGTATATAGGGGAAAAACCCAGGAGATTGGGTGGTATGATATAGAATTTACTGAAGAAGGTTTTATGGACCCTTGTGTCAGTATGCTATCAGATGCATCAGGCAAGACAAAGGTCTTTCAGTGGCATAATGATACCTTTGATCTTCCTTACGGTGCAACAAGGCTTGCGTTTTCATCCATTTTCTTTGAGCAGGTATTTAGATATAGCAACTCCTATGGTCTTCAGTTTCATCCAGAGGTGACACCTGAGATGATTTTATCATGGCTAAAAGACAGAGAGGATTTGATAGAAATAATCGATGATACTGCAGTGTATTACTATCAATACAGGCAAAAGGTAAAATCCTTTTACAGCAGTTTTTTTAAGCCCTAAGGGTTAAGATGGCTATCTATGTAAAGGATTTTTATAAAAAAAATGAGGAGGTAGGTTATGGAAAGACCACGGGATAAACAGGATGTGATGAAACTTATAAAAGAGAAGGATGTGAGATTCATAAGGTTCTGGTTTTGTGACATCTTAGGACAACTCAAGAGTTTTGCAATACATGTAGATGAACTTGAAGCAGCCTTTGAAGAGGGGATGGGTTTTGACGGCTCATCTATAAAGGGATTTGCAAGGATAGATGAAAGCGATATGGTTGCCATACCTGATCCCAAAACATTTACCCTTATTCCATGGAGACCAAAGGAGAGGGCAACAGCAAAGATGTTCTGTGATATCTATGAACCTGACGGAAGTCCCTATAAAGGCGACCCACGCTATGCCTTGAAAAAGTCCTTAGAAAAGATGAAGGCTATGGGATATACACACTTCTATCTTGGACCAGAGCTTGAGTTTTTCTATTTCAAATCAGATAGTGCCACAGAGATACTTGATAGGGGTGGTTATTTTGATTATCCGTCCGATGCTGCAGAGGATCTAAGAAGGGATACCATACTGGCCCTTGAGGAGATGGGTATAGATGTAGAGTATTCACACCATGAAGTAGCACCGTCCCAGCATGAGATAGATTTGAGATATACCGATGCCCTTGATATGGCAGATACAGTAATGGCATACAGGGTAACAGTAAAGGAGATAGCAAAGAAATATGGTGTCTACGCCACCTTTATGCCAAAACCCATATTCGGTGAAAATGGCAGTGGCATGCATACACATCAATCACTTTTCAAGGGAGATAACAATGCATTCTTTAACGCCAAAGATAAATACCACCTATCTGAAGTGGCAAAGTCATATGTAGCAGGGCTTCTCACGCATATCAGGGAAATAACCCTTGTACTCAATCAATGGGTAAACTCCTATAAAAGGCTTGTTCCTGGCTATGAGGCGCCTGTATATATATGCTGGGCAAGGAGAAACCGCTCTGCCCTTGTCCGTGTACCCATGTACAAGCCGGGCAAGGAAAAGGCAACAAGGATTGAACTTCGCTCCCCTGACCCTGCCTGCAACCCCTATCTTGCCTTCTCTGCCATGCTCCATGCTGGTCTGAAAGGGATTGAAAAGAAATACCTTCTCCCTGAGCCCACTGAGCTGGATGTATATCACCTCGCCCCTGAACAGAGACAGGGAATGGGTATAAATGAACTTCCAGGAAGCCTTATAGAGGCCATTGAATTAGCTGAAAAAAGTGAGGTTCTTAAAGAGGCTATAGGCGAACATATTTTCAATGAACTTATACAGAGCAAGAAGGTTGAGTGGGATGATTACAGAATTAGGATACAACCATATGAGCTTGAACGCTATCTACCCATAATCTAATCAGAGAGTATACGAGCAAACCTCCATTCTGGTCCCGTCAATGGTGGCGGGACCACCCCCCCCTTTTTTAAAGTGATAAGGCTATAGAACTATTTTATTCCATATTTCTTTATCTTATAGCCTATCTGACGCTGGGTTATACCAAGGAGTTTCGCTGCCTTTGACTGGTTGAAGTTACATTTATTTAAGGCATCTTTTATCCGTTCCTTCTCAAGTCTCTCTTTCTCTGCTATAAGTGAATCATTATTAATATTGCCCCTCATTGATGTCTGTTCTTTTATATATGAAGGTATCTCCTCTTCATGTATTACACCCTTCTCATTCAAAACCACAAGTCTTTCTATGGTATTCTCAAGCTCCCTTACATTCCCTGGCCAGGTATAATCCATGAGATATTTTATAGCATTGGGATTGATGGTAATATCCCTTTCATATTCTTTGTTGAACTTTTTTAGAAAATGGTCAATGAGGGGCGGTATATCCTCTTTTCTCTCCCGAAGGGGCGGTATGAATATAGGCACAACGTTTAGCCTCCAATAGAGATCTTCCCTGAATCTCCCATCTTTAACCATCTCATCAAGATCTCTGTTTGTAGCTGCTACAACCCTCACATCAACATGGATTGATCTTGTCCCGCCGAGACGCTCAAAGGTATGCTCCTGAATTACCCGCAGTAGCTTTGCCTGTATTGACTTGCTTATATCACCAATTTCATCGAGAAAAATTGTCCCTTTATTAGCCAGCTCAAATCTTCCCGGTTTTGTTCCTGCTGCACCTGTGAATGCACCCTTTTCATAACCAAAAAGCTCTGCTTCAAGGAGTGTCTCAGGCAATGCAGCGCAGTTTAATGCGACAAAAGGCATGCTGGATCTGTCACTTTCATAATGGAGTGCCTTTGCAATGAGTTCCTTTCCTGTGCCGCTTTCCCCTGTTAGAAGGACATTTGCCCTGCTCTTTGCTACCTTGAGGCATACTTTTATTACATCCTGCATCTTATCGGATATGGATATAATGTTCGGCAGACTATAACGAGACCTGAGCTCTATTGATAGCACCTCTTTTTCCTGCCTCTCATTCTCATATGCCTCGTGGATTTTTATGGCCTGACCAATGAGTGTGGAAATTATCTGTAGGACCCTTAAGTCCTCATCTATTGATACCATCTCATTGAATATCCTGTCCACTGACAAGACTCCGAGAATCTCGTCTTTTATTGTTATAGGGACACAGAGAAAGGATATATTGTCTTTTTCAATCCTTGCACGGGTTCTGTTTAAAAAAAGCGGTTCTTTACCTAAATCAGGTATAACCATAGGTGATCCTGTCTCTACTACCCTGCCAACAATACCTTCTCCTATCCTGTATTTACCCAGTGCTATCTGCTCCTTTGTAAGTCCATATGCCACTGCTATCCTTAGTTCGTCTGTTTTTCTATCATAGAGAGTCACTGTCCCCCTGTTCATATTAAGCTGGTCAGAGAGGGTTTTCATGGAATCTAAGAGGTTTTTTTCAAGTTCAAAGGATGAGTTCAGAATCATGCTTACTCTAAGTAATGCAGTAAGCTCTGCATTTTTTCTTTTTAGGGTCTCCATAATTGTATAAATTATAACATATTTGTATAAAATGCACAATTTTGTTAAAAGTAAAAATACAAAATATTTTTAATCTTTAGTAATTTCAAATATTTATCGAATGGCATAGTATTTGATAAAACCATTGTCAGTTTACCAAATCCTGGAGAGGTGTTTATGAATTGGCTCAAGGCAATGGTAATTTTGTTAACAATACTTCTGGCATGCACCAGACAGATATCACATGCCCAGGAGACAAAAGATGTATCGGCTTCCATATCTACCGGGGTTTATAACCAGTATATCTTCCGTGGCTATGAGATAGGCCAGAAGGGGGTTGTAATTCAACCATCGGTTGGTGTTTCTTATAAAGGTTTTTCCGCATCCATATGGAGCAATATAGATACAAACCAGAGAAATACAAAGACAGCCACCTTTACCAACGAATTCAAGAAGGGCTTAAACGAGACAGACCTCACATTGAGCTATACACATAATATAAAGGCCCTTGCCTTAACAGGTGGTTATATCTACTATGGAACCAAATATGCTGATGAGACAGAGGAGGTCTTTATATCCCTTGCCCTGGATGTAGTAGGTAAACCCACCCTTTCCATCTACAGGGACATAACAAATTATAAAGGCACATATATCAACCTTGGTCTTTCCCATTCCTTCCCTTTAAATAAGGGGACAACCCTCGATCTCTCAGGGTCTTTTGGTTATTTTGCAGGCGAAAGCGACTACTGGAGGACCTACGAGCGGTCAACGGCATCTTATACAGGGAGCAAATACAGGGGCCTCCATGACGGTATGGTAAAAGCAGGCCTTACCATACCCATGAAAAAGGCATTTACCATCCAGCCATCCCTCCAGTACTGGTTTCCCCTGTCATCAAATGCAAAAAAAGAGTACCCCACTACCGGGGACATTAAGGATTCCTATAACCCAAACGGACCTGTGAAATACAAACTCGTATACGGCGTAGGATTCATATACAGCTTCTGATAAATGGTTTGGTACATGTTTTGCTTATTATAAAAGTAGATGCTTGATATGTTTTTTATAAAAAAGGTTTTCAGAAAAAAGATCCTAATAGAGGGAAAGGAGTAAAAAATGAAAAGAATTTTGACAGGATTAATATGGATGACATTTTTAGCAGTTACTGCGCATGCACAAGAAACTACAACTGCAAAAATAGCGGAGATCAATAGCGGCGATACTGCGTGGATGATAATGGCCACCGCCCTTGTGATGCTTATGACCGTACCTGGCCTTGCCCTTTTCTATGGTGGTCTTGCAAAGAGAAAGGACACGCTAAACACTATTGCCATGTCTTTTGCTGCCTTTGCCATTGTGAGCGTTCTCTGGATCCTCTATGGATACACCCTTACCTTTGGTGATGATATATCAGGTGTCATAGGTAGACCCACAAAACTCTTCCTGAACGGTATTGGCATTAAAAGTGTTATTGATGCGGCAAACACAATACCAGAATACATTTTTATTGTTTATCAGCTCACATTTGCTGCCATAACAGTAGCCCTTGCAAGTGGTGCATTTATTGAGAGGATGAAATTCTCAGCATGGGTTGTATTCACACTCCTGTGGATGACCCTGGTTTACGTTCCTGTAGCACACTGGGTATGGGGTGGTGGTTTCCTCGCAAAGCTCGGCGCACTGGACTTTGCAGGTGGCACAGTTGTTCATATCAATGCAGGTATAGCAGCCCTTGTAGGGGTTATACTTCTCGGTAAGAGAAGAGATACAACACTTATACCTCATAACCTCACAATGGTTGCCACAGGTACAGGTCTTCTGTGGTTCGGATGGTTTGGCTTTAACGCTGGGTCAGCCTTATCCGCCAACGGCATTGCAGGGGCAGCTTTTATAAACACCAATACAGCAACAGCCATGGCAGCAATCTCATGGATGACTGCAGAATGGGTCATTACAAAAAGACCGACCCTCCTTGGTTTTTGTTCAGGTGCTGTTGCAGGCCTTGTGACCATTACACCGAGCGCCGGCTTTGTCAACATATCAGGTGCACTCTTGATAGGCATATTTGCAGGAATAATTCCGTATTTTGCTGTTACAAAAATTAAAATTATGTTTGGATACGACGACACCCTCGATGTTTTTGGTATCCATGGGGTAGGAGGTATCTTAGGGGCACTCTTAACCGGTATATTTGCTGACCCATCTATAAATGATGCTGGGAAAGGGCTCCTCTACGGGAACCCAGGACAGCTTCTAAAGCAATTCATCGCAGTTGTAGTGACTATAGTCTATTCCGGCGGACTGACTACCCTGATATTCTACTTCATCCGTGCTTTCACAGGACTAAGGTCTAAAATCGATGATGAGATAATCGGTCTTGATGAGAGTATGCACGGTGAAAAGGCATACAACTTGCATATTTAATGGGGAGGTAGCATGAAAAAGATAGAGGCAATAGTGAAACCACACAGACTCGATGATATAAAGTCTGGTCTTGTGAGTGCCGGGGTATTGAACGGCATGACTGTAACAGAGGTAAGGGGGTTTGGAAGGCAAAAAGGGTATGTGGAGGTATATAGGGGCAGGGAATATGAGGTCAGGTTCCTTCCAAAGATAAAGATTGAGATAGTAATGAAGGATGAAGATATAGAAAAGGCAGTAGAAATAATTATTGCAAAGGCAAGAACAGGCGAGATGGGAGATGGAAAGATATTTATCTACCCTGTGGAGAAGGCAGTGAGGGTAAGTTCAGGACAGACAGGCGATGATGCCTTGTAGTTTCTATTTCTAAAAGGTGAGGCTGTGTGCAGACTCGCTACTATAACATCAAGTAGATATATATCTCCTGTGGAGAATATTCAGGCTCTTGAGACCATGAAAGAAGGCCATGATGGGTCAGGTATGGGACTTATCCTTAAAGATTTAGGCGGAGTATTTGAGGGTGTTAAAGGATACCCCATCCTCTCCGGGGTATGCACAGATAAAGGCATAACTCGATTAGATGACTACATGAACATACTTGGTTTCAAACTTATATTTCAATGGTCTCCAAAAACAAGACCTGTAAGAGGAATACTAAAGAGAGGGTACCATTTCGCAAGGGTGTATGATTATCCAGAAACATACATAGGGCAAACACAGGAAGAAAAAGAGATACTGCTTATGAAAACAAGGGTTAATCTGCGCAAGATGGGCGAGGACGATGGTTCTGTTATAGTATTCAGCTTTTATCCTGATGTCCTTTCTTTAAAAGAGGTCGGTGATCCACTTGAGCTTGGGGAATTCTTTGCCCTTGATAACGGGGAGCTTCTGGCAAAGATCATCCTCGCTCAAGGAAGACAGAATACAAACTACTCTATCAACCCCTATGCCTGCCACCCCTTTTTCATTCAGGGTTTTGCCACCATGACAAACGGTGAGAATACTGCCTTTGTCCCCATAAGGGAGTTTTTGTTGTCCAGGGGATTTGTGGGATACATGGGGTATAACAGCGACAGCGAGGTATTCACCCACATCCTTCATTATACAGTCAAGAGACTTGGTTTACCTGTCCAGTATTATAAAGATGTCATTACACCCCTTAATCAGCATGAGACAGACTTAAGGCCTGAAAGGGAGGCCCTGAACCTTATGAAGATGTCACTGCGATACCTTGTGATTGATGGGCCAAACTGCGTTATAGGTTTTATACCTGACGGCACCTGTTTTATGGTTCAGGATTCTAAAAAACTAAGACCCGGAGTCATTGGTGGTGTTCCTGGTAAATACTGCCTTATGTCAGAGGTATGCGGTATTGATACGGTTGTCCCTGAAAGGGACAGGACAAAGGATTGCTTCCCTATGAAATACGATATGGTTATTGTACTGCCTGGAGCAAAAGAGGTGCTTATTTGGAATCAACTAAAGGGTGATTTTATAAGAGAAATGAGGCGTGCAGCGTGACAGATTTAATTGGTGTAAATAGCGATTTTAATCATCAGTTATCCATCAAAGAGTTCCCGTATATAATCCGGTGGAGGGATGACAGATGTAAAAGGTGTGGCCAGTGCACATCAGTATGTCCTGTAGGTGCTATTAAACCAGCTGTAAAATTGATCAGAACTGTGGAGTCTGAAGGCCTAATACCAAAGCCAACAATAAAGACAAAGGTTATCCATGTGATAGAACAAGTAAGGGATATAGATAATTACTGCACAGGATGTGCCATGTGCCAGCTTGTATGCCCGAATAATGCAATAGAGCCTGAATTTAACCCCCAGCATAAATTTTATATCTTTAAAAATAAAGGCGGTGAGCCGTATAAAAGAGGTGGTAGAAGAAATGACCCCAATCCATCAACCATTGACAGGATTAAATTCACAAGGATTTCCATGCTTACGGATCCTGCCCTTGATGCAGGCAGGCACGAATTCAGAATAAGAACCTATCTCGGGAGGGTACTTCAGCCCGAGAATATCCCCCTTACAATAAATAACGGTCAAATTAGCTTAAGCAGAGAACAAGAGGTTTTTATACCACCTGTCAGAGAAATATTTCCTGTCATGATAGGTTCCATGTCTGTTGGTGCCTTATCGCCACCAATGTGGGAAGGCCTTGCCATGGGTGTTGCATATCTTAACGAGATAGTGGGCATCCCCATTGTGATGTGCACAGGCGAGGGTGGTGTCCCTCCAAGGCTTTTACGCTCCCGTTATTTGAAATACTTTGTCCTTCAAATAGCGTCCGGTTATTTTGGCTGGGATGAAGTTATCCACAACCTCCCCGATATGGTGGAAGATCCAGCGGCCATAGAGATTAAATACGGTCAAGGTGCAAAACCAGGTGATGGTGGCCTCCTTATGGCGCAGAAGGTTATAAAGCTCATTGCAAAGATAAGGGGTGTGCCAGAGAGGGTGGATCTTGCATCGCCACCAACCCATCAGACAAAGTACTCCATAGAAGAGGCAGTAGCCAAGATGATACAGTCCATGTCCATGGCCTTTGGATTCAGGGTACCTGTCTATCCTAAGATATCAGGCACAAAAACTGCAACAGCGGTGCTCAATAACCTTGCCAGAAACCCTTATGCAGGAGCCCTTGCCATAGACGGTGAAGACGGGGGCACAGGTGCAGCCTATAACGTATCTCTGGATAAGATGGGTCATCCCATTGCATCCAATATCAGGGACTGCTATCTTGAACTTGTAAAGCAGGGTAAACAGAATGAACTACCTCTCATTGCCGGTGGCGGAATTGGTAAAAAAGGCAATCTTGCTGCAAATACAGCAGCCCTCATAATGCTCGGAGCCTCTGCTGTTCAGGTGGGTAAATATATCATGCAGGCAACGGCAGAGTGCCTTGGAGACGAATATAACAGGTGCAATCTCTGCAATACAGGAAAATGCCCCAGAGGCATTACAACCCAGGATCCAAAACTATACAGGAGGCTTGATTCAGAAAAGGTGGCAGAAAGGCTTGTTGAGGTAATAAAAGCATGCGAGATGGAACTGAAAAAGGTATTTGCACCTATGGGAAGGAGCACAGAACTCCCTATCGGCATGTCTGATGCCATAGGTATAGATGATAAGGATATGGCAGAGAGGTTACAGATAGGGTATGTATGCTAAAAAGAAAGATTGCTATTCGGGTGCCAGAAGGACTATCGAATGCGTAGGTGAAAAAAAAGCAACTATTCGCGGTAATCTTAATGGAAGGCGCATATCATCCCGAATACTGGAGGAAAGAATCCAGCAGGCAGTAAGAGACGGTGCAAGAATACTACACATAGAGGCAGATGGACAGCATGGAATAGGAGGAAGAATCTGGAAGAGCGGTGAGATAGTAAAAATAGATGTATACGGGCCTGTTGGTCAGAGATGCGGTGGTATGGGTATGCCAGGGACAGAGATCACTGTTTACGGGTCGGCCTCAGACGATGTGGGATGGCTGAACTGTGGGGCAAGGATAACAGTCCTCGGTGATGTGACAAACGGTGCATTCAACGCAGCTGCCCAGGGCATTCTATATGTTCAGGGTAGTGGTGGCGCAAGGTGCGATACCCTTACAAAACACAACCCCAGATTTGACCCGCCCCAGTCCTGGTATTTCAGGGATGTGGGCGACAGTTTTGCCGAATTCAAGGCAGGGGGAATATCTGTTGTCTGTGGTGTTAATCCCAGAAATCCGGATAATGTCCTCGGATATAGACCCTGTGTGGGTATGGTAGGCGGGATAATCTATTTCAGAGGAAAGATTCAGGGATTTAGTGAAAAGGATGTAAAACTCCTTGATATATCAGAGATGGATTGGGATTGGCTAACGGTGAATATGGTCCCATTCCTTACCGCCATAGACAGGTTATCCTATTATGAAGAACTGACCTGTTCTCCTGATGAATGGAAAAAGCTCATCCCCTATACTCCGGAACAGAGGCGGTTAATGCAGTGGTTTAGTGTGTCTTTAAATGATTTTCGAAAGAATGGCTGGGAGAGGGAGATAGGTGAAGGCGGTCTATTTGCAGAATATATAGACCACAACAGGTGGGAGGTCATACCTTATATTGCCACAGGTGAATTAAGGAGAGTAAGGCCTGTATGGCTAAATGAGAGATGCCTGCCACCCTGTGCATATGCATGTCCAACCCATATACCCACCCACAAGAGGGCAAGGCTTATAAGGGAAGGTAAAATAAATGAGGCACTGGAACTTATGCTTGAGTATTCACCTCTTCCGGCAACAGTATGTGGCGAGATATGCCCAAATCTCTGTATCGATGCATGCACAAGGTCAAGACACGACAGGTCTCTACAAATTGACAAACTTGGATATTTAAACATGGATACACCAGCGCCTGAAAAACTACCTCCTACAGGAAACAATATTGCTGTTATAGGTGGCGGACCTGCAGGCATGAGCGTTGCCTGGCAGCTTGCTTTAAAAGGCCATCATGTAAGCATATACGAGACATCGGGTAGATTGGGTGGAAAAATTGAACAGTGTATCCCCAGGGAGAGGCTATCCCATGCAGTCCTTGATAAGGAAATCGGGCGTTTTAGAGATATAGGGGTGGATATCCATCTCAATATAAAGGTGACAAAAGAAAAGTTTGAGGAGATCTACAAAGACCACGATATAGTGGTGATTGCCTGCGGTGCCCATAAGCCAAGGAACATTTCTTTCCCTGGCTCAGAATATACTACAAGTGCCTATGATTTTTTAAGGGATATAAATGCCGGTAAAAAACCCCGATTGGAAGGAAAAAAGGTTATTGTTATAGGTGCTGGAAATGTAGGTATGGATGTAGCCTCAGAGGCATACATTTACGGAGCAGCATCAGTGACAGCAATAGACATACAAAAACCGGCTGCGTTCGGTAAAGAACTTGAGATGGCAAAGAAAAAAGGTACACAGATTATCTGGCCAAAGGTAGCAGAAAGATATGATCCAGAAGGGAAAAAGGTATATTTCAACGATGGTACATCTATGGATGCAGATTGTGTAATCATTGCAATAGGTGATATGCCCCTCCTTGACTTTATCCCCCACTTTATTCACTCTGAGAGAGGCTGGCTAATAGTCAATGAATTCTATCAGACCTCTGATTCAAAGGTATATGCCATAGGCGACGTAACAGGCCTTGGTCTTGTAACCCACGCAATCGGTCAGGGTAAGATGGTAGCCGAACATATCCATTCAAAGCTTACATCTGCCCCGTATTCATATGTAAGGAAAGATGTCATCCCCTATGACAGGATAAAAAAAGAGTATTATGAGATATCATTTATCGGATACGATAACCCTCTATCAGAGGCTGAAAGGTGTTTGTCTTGCGGCACTTGCAGGGATTGCCACATCTGTGAGACGACCTGCCAATGGGGTGCAATAAAGAGAGTCGAATATAATAACGGTAGATATGAGTATGTGGTCGATGATGATAGATGCATCGGCTGCGGTTTCTGTGCCAATGTATGTCCCTGTGGTATTTGGGAAATGGTAGAAAATAATTAGTTGTGATAAAATTATCATATACCGCAGCTATACACGCCTATATGGATTTGACAAGGACACATGGATTATCACAAGGAATTAATTCTCATTCTTGATTTTGGGTCCCAGTATACCCAACTCATTGCTCGGAAAGTAAGAGAACTCGGTGTGTACTGTGAGATTCATCCGTATAATATGGCCGTATGGAAAATAGAATCACTTACACCGAGAGGTATCATCCTTTCCGGAGGCCCGCGAAGTGTTACAGAACCTGGAGCGCCAATCTGTGATAAAGAAATCTTTTCCCTCGGTATCCCCATCCTTGGGATCTGCTATGGACTCCAGCTCATAGCGAAACTGTACAGTGGTACAGTAGCACAATCATCAAAGAAAGAGTATGGGAAAGCGCACCTCTCAATAGATAAAAAACACGCTTTTTTGCGGGGCATACATAATGGTGACGTTGTCTGGATGAGTCATCAGGACAGAATACTCAGAATGCCTCGAGGTTTCGAGACCCTTGCGCATACAGAGAATTCACCCCATGCTGTTATTGCATCAAGGGATGGTTTAGTATATGGCGTTCAATTCCATCCAGAGGTGCATCACACACAGCACGGCAAAACCATTATAAAAAATTTCCTCTATTCCATCTGCAAGGTTAAGGGACTCTTTTCCCCGCAATCCTTTGTTGCCTATTCTCTGGAGAATATCAGAAACACAGTTAATAATCATAAGGTCATGTGTGCATTGAGCGGTGGTGTTGATTCATCGGTTGTAGCAGTTCTTCTCCATAAAGCCATAGGAAGAAATCTTCACTGTGTATTTGTGAATAATGGCCTTTTGAGAAAAAATGAAGAAAAGGAAGTGATGGTTTTATTCAGGGGCAAGCTTCGCATGAACATACGGTACGTGGATGCACAGGAGAAATTCCTTCACGTATTGAAAGGAGTAATAGACCCTGAAAAGAAGAGAAAGATTATTGGACAACTGTTCATCAGAATATTTGAGGAAGAAGCACGCAAGATCGGCAATATCACGTATCTTGCACAGGGAACGCTTTACCCCGATGTCATAGAGAGTATGTCCTTCAAAGGTCCTTCTGCTACCATTAAAACCCACCATAATGTCGGCGGGCTTCCTAAAAAAATGAACTTCACACTATTAGAACCGCTCAGGGAACTGTTTAAAGACGAAGTGCGCGTTGTGGGTAAGGAACTTGGTCTCCCAGACCATATCATTAACAGGCAACCATTCCCGGGTCCTGGACTTGCTGTACGCATCATTGGAGAAGTAAATGAAGAACGGTTAGAGACTTTAAAGGAAGCTGATGCTATTGTGAGACAGGAAATAGAGAAGAACAAAGCCTTTAAACATATATGGCAATCCTTTGCAGTCTTATTGCCTGTTAAAACTGTTGGTGTTATGGGTGATGAGAGGACCTATGAAAATGTCATTGCCTTGAGGGTTGTTGAGAGTAAGGACGCCATGACCGCAGACTGGGCAAAAATACCTTATCCAGTCCTCGACAGGACTGCGCGGCGAATCATCAACGAAGTACCTGGTGTGAACAGGGTGGTCTATGACATCTCGTCAAAACCTCCCAGTACCATTGAGTGGGAATAAATAGAAGATTTCTTGTATGAATTATGCTTCTGCGACCGGTAATTCAATAATAAATCGTGCGCCGTTTGGAAGATTATCCTCCACATGAATCTTGCCGTGATGTTCGAGAACAATAGAATGGACAATAGCAAGACCAAGCCCCATGCCTTCCTCGTCCTTTGTAAAGTAGGGATCAAAGATTTTTTCCCTGTCCTCTCTGGATATGCCTTTCCCTGTATCTGCCACCTCGATACACAGGGTTCTTTTTTCTTTGTCGAAATCTGTTGCAATGGAAATCGTTCCCTGCATTGTGTTAAGGGCTTTTATCGCATTTGTTATGAGGTTGATTAATGCCCGTTTGATACCATCTCTATCCACCTTACAGGGAGGGATATTGCCTTTCTTCATCGTGAAAGAGATATTGGGATAGAGATTTTTATACAGGTTCATAGCCTCTTCAGCAATAATATTTAAATCCTCTACAGTCTTTTCCTGCGAGGTATGGGTCAATTTTGTCAGCTCATTGACAATGTCCTTAATATCATCCACAGAGCGAATAATGACAGAGGTGGTTTCATCAAGCACGTCCCTGTCATCGCTTTCCTGCCGGGATAATAATTTTCTTCGTAACCGCTCAGCAGAAAGAACAATAGGAGTGAGCGGATTTTTGATCTCATGGGTGAGCTTGCGTGCCACCTCCTGCCATGTGGCAAGCTTCTCTGCCCTTACTATGTGCGTGATATCATCAAAGGTAATGATGAACCCGTCTACACGACCCTCATCATCTTCGAGAATGGTCATAGACGCACGAATGTACGTTATATCCTTCTGGAGATTCAGTTTTATTTCTTTTGTTATGCTCGTGCTCTGGGTACTCCGTGCTTCTTTAAGAAACGACTTCATAATATGTTTGAAATCATCACCAAGGATTTCCTTCAGCGGTGTACCTGTCCATGATGTTTTTTCTATGCCAATGATATTCTGAGCTGCCTTGTTTATGAGAAGAATCCTTCCCCGCTTATCTGTTGAGATGATACCCGTTGCCACATTATCAAGAATAACCTCCATGTACCGTCTTCTCGCTTCAATCTCATCCTTCGTGAGCTTGAGTTCCTTTGCCATAGTGTTGAAGGCAGCAACAAGGGTGCCTATCTCGTCTTTTCCCATGTCCTCTAAATTGACATCAAACTTTCCCCTTGCAATGATGGCAGCACCCTCTTTGACCTTCTCAATCGGGATTGTGATTTCTGTTGCGATTTTGATACCAACCCAGATTGAAAAGAAGATAGTCAAAATTGTCACGAGAAAGAGTGGGATGAGAAAGCTAAACTTCAGTAGCTTTTTATAGGGCCGTGCCTCCTTGAATTCTTTACTCACAGACGCAATCTCTGCGATACGTTCCTTTCCGTGGACCTTTATTAAATCGCCAATAAGCAGAGTTCCCTTGAGATTATTAAATTCGTCATAGATTCGTGAACCAGCCACCACAAGCTCTCCCTGCTTCAGGGGAATTATGGAACGTATGGATTCTTCCTTAAGCAGGGATTTTGTTTTTGAAAGAACAATTTGGTCAATGGTTTTTCCGAAGGTTCCTCCACTGGCAATGAGTGTATCTGAGGAATCAAGCAGGGCATAGTAACTGAGGAAATAGGTTTTTAAATTGTGCTGCAAATATGTATGGAGCTTATTCTCGTTCTCTAAGAGTCTATTTTTTTGGATATCGTGCGTAAGGTGTTGTGCTGTTTTTTCGTATCTATGAAAGAGGTCTTCATAATAGAAACGGGAAAATTCAAGGGCGTTGTCAATAGTGTCCTCGATCTTCTGGCTGAACCATTTTTCCATACTTACATTGAAAAAGCCTGTTGCCAGGATAAAGAGGGTGAGAGCAGGTACGATAGATATGAAAATAAGGGTAACGATGAGTTTTGTTTTTAATCCTGCACCCCAAATGCCACGCTTTTTTTCTATATAGTTCTTGATGAGTGTGCGTGATACGAGAAACAGCAAAAGGAGAATCAAGAGGAGGTTGATATTGAGCATGACGATAATGAGCTTGTTTTCGCCCACAGGGAGAAATTTCTTAAAGAAGGGAAGTTGTGTTTCGAGATAGAGAAGCAGGAGGAAGGTCCCTGATACGATTGAGGCCCAGAGCAGTTCTTTCTTATACTTCATTGAACATCCTTTTATTCATTATACTCTATCTCATGAGTGAAACAAAATTTATCTGTCTTCCCTCTTGCGCCTTTCGCCTGTATGAATAGAAAAGGTGGGGGTTACAGTGGGTGCAGAGATTGATGTCGTATATGGTTGTTATACCGCTATCATGGAGCATCTGGATGTTCGCATTCCGTATATCAAGAAAAAGGGTATTGTCAGTGCAGGTAAATATACTCTCAGAGAAACCATTATTCTTGAATATGGTATATACATCGTCTTTGACTTCATAACAGCATGATTGTATGGCAGGACCTAACATGGCGACCATACGTTCTCGCCGAGCACCGCATTCTTCCATTCTGATGGCCACTTTTTCTGTGATCCGTAACGCAGTCCCTCGCCATCCAGCATGGACTATGGCTGCCATAGGATATGTAAGATCACAGATAATAATGGGAAGGCAGTCTGCTGTTTTTATAATGGCACCGATGTTTTTTTGAATCAGAATGATGGCGTCGCCGGCAACAGGTCCTTCGCTATTTTTAATGACATGGATGGTATCGCTATGCTCCTGGTGCATAACAATAGTCTTGTCAAGAGAAAAGGCAGCACAAAACTCCGTATCACTATGTCCCTGTACCCAATGGGATGGGAAGGATTTTGTAAAAAATCCATGGCGAATCTTATGCTCTTCAATCCAGGGGATATAAAAATAAGACCAGTCCCGGATTGTTTTGAGTTGAAAAGTCGTTGTAGAGTTTGTGTTATATGGTTGCCGCATATCTCTGTATAAACTCCTGCATGTCTCGGGGTATGGGGGCTTCTATACAAAGGGGAATGTTTTTCACAGGATGTACACATTCAATCCTGAATGCATGGAGCAGGGTCCGTTGAGCCATATATTTTGCTTGTTTCCCGTATAGTTCATCACCTACAACAGGATGACCCATGGAGGAGAGATGAACCCGTATCTGATGTGTGCGGCCTGTCTTCGGGTATGCTTCAATGTATGTAAACCCGTCCAACCGTTGAATCACTTTAAACCCGGTTACTGCTTCTCGTCCCCCTTCGCGTAAGACAGCCATCTTTTTTCTCTCCTTGGGGTGTCTTCCTATATTTCCACCAATGGTCCCCTCATCTTTTTTTACAAGGCCTTCAACCACAGCCCGGTATGTTTTCTGCACAAGCCTTTTTTTAAAAAGGGCGGAGAGCATCTCCTGTATATGTGTATTTTTTGCAATAAGAATGACACCGGAGGTTCCTTTGTCAAGCCTGTGGACAATGTATGGCCTGAGAGAGGCGAATGAGTGTTCGAAACTCAACCTTCGATGCTCGGTATCTGCAAATGTATTGAGATAGGAGAGTATAGCGTTAACAAGGGTCCCATCCCTGTGGCCGGCAGAAGGGTGGACAACCATTCCATGAGGCTTATCTATGGCAAGGATGTATTCGTCTTCAAAAAGAATGGTGAGAGGAATGGGCTGAGCTACAAGTTCCAGAGGTGCCTCTTCAGGTATGACGCCTTCTATAACCATAGCCTTTTTTACTTTTTGTGATGGTTTGAGACGTTTGCCTTCTGCAAGGATATGTCCGTCTTCTATAAGGCTTTTTACTTTGCTTCGTGTTATGGCCAGCTTGTCTGCAAGAAAGATATCAACACGTGTATCTTCCTCATCACAGACTATTCTGAAGCGCTGTGCCATAGCACTCCATAGTATCTTTATTGGCTGACAGTGATGCCCAGCATGAAACGGTATCAGGTGGAGTGAGTTTTGATGCTACGTACCATCCGTGAGTGCAGCTTCCAATCCCATTAAGAGAGCAGTTTCATCCTCTATGAGGATTGTTCTCATATCAAGAATCAGTGTATCCCTCTCAATCCGTCCGATAATAGGAACAGGCAACGAACGTAATCTTTGTTCAAAGGATTCTACAGCCATGGCATGAGGTTTCAAGGCAATGCCATAGGATGGAATTTTTACATCGGGCAGTGTACCACCACCTACCTCTGAATCTATGGAAACCACAGTAACCACAATCTGTTTCAGTTTTGCAATGATTTTTTTTGCCATACGACGTGCCCTTCTCTGCAACACGTGTATATCTTCATACACCATACGGAGCGTTGGGATTTCACGGATAGCCTTATCTTTGTCGAGATAGAGAAGAAGGGTTGCCTCAAGGGCTGAAAGGGTAAACTTGTCAGGTCTCAGTGCCCGTGTAAGGGGATTCCTCTTCATGGCGTGTATATAGGATGCCTTGCCGAGGATAATACCTGCCTGGGGTGCTCCAAGGAGCTTGTCACCACTGAATGTTATGATGTCAATACCCCTGTCAATGAGTTCGACAGTGTATGGTTCATGGTGGATGCCAACCTCTGAAAGAGGAATCAACAGGCCACTTCCAGTATCAAAGTATATGGGTTTATTATAGGTTTTTCCAAGGTCAATAAGGTCGTCTATAGATGTTTCATGAAAAAAACCCTGTATTCTGTAGTTACTTGTATGTGCTTTCATCAAGAGTGCGGTGTTGTCCCAGATTGCCCTTTCATAGTCTTCTTTGTATGTTCTGTTTGTGGTTCCCACTTCTCGCAACAGAGCGCCACTCTTTTTCATAACATCAGGGATCCTGAAGGAACCACCAATCTCAATGAGTTCTCCCCGTGAGATAATGACCTCCTTCCCTTCAGCTAAAGTATTGAGTACAAGATACACGGCCGCTGCATTATTGTTGACCACAAGACTTGCTTCTGCATGGGTAAGCCTTTTAAGGATGGAGGTACAGTGCTCATATCTGTCTCCTCGTTCACCCTTTGTGAGATCATACTCAAGGTTTATGTAATGGTGTGCAGCATTATTGAGTGCATCAACAGCAGATTGAGCGAGAAGAGACCTTCCCAGATTTGTATGTATGATGACGCCAGTGCCATTAATAACCCTTTTTATACCCGGGGAGATTAATGTACTGATTTTTGTGGCTGTTGCATCAATAATACTGCTCACTGAAGGTATGGATTGGGTTACACCCTGTTGAATGGCACTGCGGAGTTCATCCAGCACCATACGAAGGGCATCTTTGGCAATACCTTCTGAATACTGGGTAATAATCTTTTTCCACGCACTGTGTTTGAGAATAGTATCAACCTTGGGTATAGCACGGAGCAGGTTTGTATAAGACATATCAGAGTATTTGTAACATACTGGTACGGTTAAGGTAAAGGGCAATTTTGCAAAAATCCATTCTCGGAAGCATCCCTAACTCCGTGATTGAAAATAATTAAGGCTCACCCTATACTATTTTCAACCAATAAAAACATAAGAGGTGAGCCTATGAAGGAGATAA
>Ga0272448_1002906_pt1 | contig 20940 bp, 22 predicted proteins | sample YNPCB0191_FD_202220 | JGI IMG/M metagenome (GOLD analysis project Ga0272448, IMG submission 202220) | Hot spring sediment microbial communities from Yellowstone National Park, WY, United States - YNP-CB-019-1 | ecosystem: Environmental > Aquatic > Thermal springs > Hot (42-90C) > Sediment... | reverse complement strand
TTATTCTCCTTAATATTAAGTTGATTTATTATCCTCCTTAATATTAAGTTGATTTATTATCCTCCTTAATAATAGATTAATTTATTATCCTTCTTAATAATAAGTCGATTTATTATCCTCATTAATAATAAGTTGATTTATTATCCACCTTAATGATAGGTTGATTTATTATCCACCTTAATGATAGGTTGATTTATTATCCACCTTAATAATAGCTTGATTAATTATCCTTCTTAATAAGAAATTAATTTATTATCCTCCTTAATAAGAGATTAATTTATTATCCTCCTTAATAAGAGATTAATTTATTATCCTCCTTAATAAGAGATTAGTTTATTATCCTTCTTAATAAGAGATTAATTTATTATTCTCATTAATGGTGGATTTCTTAAAATGTTAAAATATAAGTCATTAACAATTTTTATTGGTAATGATATTAACAATTTTTATTGGTAATGGTATTAACAATTTTTATTGGTAATGGTATTAACAATTTTTATTGGTAATGGTATTAACAATTTTTATTGGTAATGATATTAACAATTTTTATTGGTATTGATATTAACAATTTTTATTGGTATTGATATTATAATATCAATAAATATACATTTAATATAAATGACTTATTTTAGCTTTAGACAATATATCGTTTAACCAAAAGTATTAATAAAATAAGAGCGATGTATGATTATTCAGTATATTAGGTAATTTACACTCATTGAAAAATCTGCAAGTATAGCTTCAGAAAATGATGTTAACAATTAACCAATTATATCAAATTATCCAAAACATATAACAATTTTGAACAATTAATAAATTTTAAATATAATGATTTAAATGGATACCTATTTAACCGAATTGGTTATTTCTAATCCATTAGTGTTTTATAATATTTTACTTAATACTGACTATGATGACGTAATTACTTATTGTCGTACCCACAAGGAAGCAAGGTTTATTTGTCAAGATACTCTTTTTTGGCAACAGAAAGCTCAACATGATTTTAATGTTTCCCGTGATCATTTCAATGACACTTTGTTAAGTCCTATTCAACGCTATGTTCAATTATTAACTGATTATGGTGGAATTACTATTGGTTCGGAAAATTTTATGTAACCAGATGAATTTATTAAACGTGCATTTCGAGAAAATCGAGAAGATTTAGTTAATTATTTAGTTAATAAAGGCTATAATAATTGGGACCTTTTAATTAGAGAATTTGCGACTAAAGGTAATAATGAACAAGTCGATGCTCTCTTAAAATTAAACCCTAATTATTTAAATGCCTTGGAAGGATACATCAAAGGTGGACAGATGAATTTATTTAATGATCTAATGAGTCAATTTTTTAATGAACGTATACCTGCTCCCAACAAAAGTCGAGATTACAATCCATGGCTAGGATTTGCAATTGCTGCATTAGAAGGTAATCATCTAGAAGTTTTTGATTCTATATTACCTAAAATACTACCTCTAACTACCAACGAATGGTTAAATATTATTATCGGTGCCACTAAATCAAATAATCCAGATTTGTTTGAATATATCTCATCATTAATACCAAAAGAACAATATGATGAGATTCTAGAATCTCGTAAAGCATTTATATTGAGATAAAGTATTGATTTGATCACTATTGATATGATGAAGTATATATTATCATTAATACCTTATGTTGATGTATTTAAATCTGGGATTTTAAATGAATTAATAAGTTATGCTGTTAGAGCAGGGAGATTACAATTATTTTATTATTTATTAGCATTAACACCTACTAAACAAATAGGTCATCCATATGGATTAATATTACAATCAATCTATTCAGGCAATCAAGAATTATTTAATTTTCTGCGATCTCGGATAATACCTGCTAAATATACGTGGAATGAATGGATAGAAATAGCTTTGGATAATGAATTTCAACAGTTAGCTAATTATATTAGAACTAAAGTACCAACAGTATAATAGTAATGTAAATGCGAAAAAATTACTAAATAATGATAAATAATATCATATTATTTGGTTTAATCTTCCGCGTGTATCGTTAGTGATAGAATTTACAATGGAACTAAGAATATTATCAATGTATTCTTACTGATTAGTTAATAAATGATCTATTATCATAAAATGATTAATTTAACCTAGTTATAACATAAGATTAATAAGTTAAATAGGTAAAATATCCATTTAACATTATGTTGTAAAATTAGTTTATTTAAGTTTCATTAATCATCTCCCTTATAGATTCTCCTAAGGAGATGTATATATTATGCTGTACCGTAGTTATTGCTAATTTATTTATGGTTCTCAATACTTTCGACATCGCCTTAAATACCGAATAATATTTGATATTTTTATCGGTAATAACAATAATACTATCAATAACAATAATACTATCAATAAGCTCAATATCACCTATTAATGAATCATCTAAAGTTAATAATTGTATTAACTCTCGATTAAAATTAAGAAGACAAATAATATTATTACTGGTTAATAACGGTTTAATTAGATTATCAAAAGTTGATAAATAATGTATTTTAATATTTTTAATAAATGTACCATTATTGAATAATTTAATGGTACGAGTAGTATTAATTAATTTATAGTAGAAACTTCTCCATGATATATTGACAGGTGCCTCTTTAATTTCGTAGTCTATCAAAATTAATGTTTTCCAAAGGTATTCATCAGAATATATATTGTATAATTTCTGATTACATTGACCAAATTTAATTAAAGAATGAACTGGCAATTTAATTAAGATCTGATAAATTAATTCTGTTGGAAGATTATCCATTTGATGGTATTTAAATTTAAGATGAGGAATTCATTTTAAATTTATTAGTTAATGTTTTACATATAATGTATTAAAAGGTGGTAATCTAAATATTTCTTTGACTCTCCTTATTATAACCTCACCACATTGCTTTTCATTATGCGTTAATCGTAATATTTTATGATGTGCAAATAGAAATTTTATATCATTATAGGTATTATCGTTAGGATTTATTATTCTAATAGAGTCTAAACATTGACACAGTGGATCTGTATTATATAATAATTGTTGTGTTGATTTTATCAGTCCATAACTGTTGTTATTAGATTCAATCAATATAATAATGTTATTATTCATCAAAAACCGATTGACTAGTGTATCCAAAGTTGTTAAACATGTAATATTAATTGATTGATCTTGATCAGAATTATGATAAATTTTAACCTGGCGACTAGATTTTTCTACTTCCATACACAATTTTTTCCATGTTTTGTGGGGATTTTTGACAACAATATTATAATTAATAAGAGCTTTTTGTTTCCATAAATAATCATCTGAACATATATTGGACCAATGATTACTAGTTTTAGATAAATTTAATAAAGAAGGTACTGGCAGTTTAAAACATATATAATAGAGCAATTCAATAGGTATACTATCCATTAGTAGTAATTCACAATATTAATTAAAAATTCAATTTTATCATAATTGAACTAGTCTTAATATTCACAACTTAACTAATCTAATATTAATTTTGTTGACTAATCTAATATTATTACATTTTAATGTTGTCATCAATATAATTTAAATAATTTTTTAATTTCTTTAGACATCATAATATTACATTCTTTATCAGTAAAAAATAAACGTGAATATTTATAATGAGTAATTAAAATTTTCAAATCATCATACATAAGATGATTGCTATTTAAAATAATAAGTTTGTCCACTTTTTCAGTTAAAGTGTTAAATATTAATTTAATTGAGGAATTTAAAAGGCCATAAATATCAATGTCATTTGCAATCAAGATAATAAATCTATTTCCTTTTAAACACCGTTTAATTAAGTTATCTAATGGTGATAGATTTGATATTTTTATCGATCTATTATATTGATTATTATAATCTATTTTAATAGATTGACTAGTCTTTTCTGATTCTAGATAACACTCCTTCCATGAAAGATTGCTTTATTTGTTTATAACAAGATATTCATTAATAGTTTTTTGTTGCCAGAAATAATCGTCCAGACAAATATTATATAATATCTGGTTAACTTGTTTTAATCTTAATAGAGTAGGAAGTGGAGCTTGAAGACAGATATAATATAATAACTCACAAGGTAGTAATTCCATCGCTTAATTAATATGGCTTTCTTTTTTTATGATTGTATCAATGAGATATAATTTATCTTGATTATCAATAGAGAAAAATTTATCCTTGAACTTGATTATTTTTATAGGTATTAATTGATATTGATAGAGATCAACATAATAATTAAAGTTATTATCAATATTAATTTTAAAATCAATAATGAAGATTGTTATGTTTAATTAATATTTAAATACATTATTTATTATACACTCTCAAGTCTTATTGTTATTAAAATATCAATAAGATATAATTAATTAAAAATTATATAATCATAATAATTATTTTTTGATATTAATTATATTATGCCTAACAATTAAACAGTTTATTAATAGACTACATAATCATCTAGAGTTATTATTCAACAGTTGACTATTGGTTAATAATTGTCAATAAGTTCATAAACATTTAATAGATTATTAATTATTAAGACATCAATAAACAATCAAGAGTGTTGCTATTTAGAGCGAGCAAAAATTACCGAGAGAAGCACTAATAATATTTCTTGATAATTAATAAGTTACTATTTATTAACAATCAAGAGGTAAATATTTATCAACCAATTAATAAACAATAAGAGGTCAATATTCACCAAGCAATTAAGAAGTTAATAACAGATTGATGATCTATTAATAGATTAATGAACTATTAATTGTTTATTAATCTGTTAATAAATATTTATCTGTAAATAAATATTTATTAACAGATTGATGAACAATTAAGAAGTTCATAAATAATTGAGAGGTCAATTATTATTAATAGGAAGCGACTTGCGCGCGAATAATAAACAATTAAAAAGTTAATTATTAATATCTTATTAAAAGATTAATAAACAATTAACATGTTAATAAATATTTATCAACTGATCAATTAAGAAGTTAATAAATATTTACAGATTAATAAACAATTAAGGAGTTAATAATCATTAACATCTTATTAAACAATTAACAGGTTAATAAACAATTAAAAGATTAATAATTATTAAAAAGTTAATAATTATTAATTGAGAGGTTAATAATAATTATTAAGAAGCATATAAAAAATTAAGAGGTTAATAAATAATTGAGAGGTTAATAATAATTATTAAGAAGCATATAAAAAATTAAGAGGTTAATAAATAATTGAGAGGTTAATAAACAATTAAAAGATTAATAATTATTAAAAAGTTAATAAACAATTGAGAGGTTAATAATTAATAATTAATTGAGAGGTTAATAATTAATATTAAGAAGCCCATAAACAATTAAAATGTTTATTAAGAAGTTAATAATTATTAAGAAGTTAATAATTATTAAGAGGAAGCGACTTGCGGTGTTCGCTCTAGCGAGCGAGCGGAACTTATGCGCGGGCTTCAATGGCTCCTTAGGAGCCATTGAAACTTTTACTTCTAACGAAGTAAGCGCCCCTCGCTTGTAAACAAAGGAAGCGCGAATAATAATTATTAAAAGGTTAAGAAACAATTAAGAGGTAGCGACTTGCGCGCGAATAAGAAACAATTAAGAGGTTAATAATTATTAAGAGGTTAACAAACAATTAAGAAGTTCATAAACAATTAAGAGATTAATAATAAATGGTTTATTATTTTTGTTCAACTAATAATATAAAAAACTATCAACATAAATATAATATAATAGATGATACATTCTCTATTATATAGAAATATAATATTGCAGAGATGGAGATGCCCTGTAAATAAAGCAATTGCAGAGACGGAGATGCCCTGTAAATAAAGTAATGCAGAGACGGAGATACCCTGTAAATAATTAAATAAAACAAAGTTAGGACGGGCTACCTCCAACTAAAAAAAATCCTAAAAATACAAACGATAACTCTCAACTTAAGATAAATGTAGACGTTACTTGTTGTCCGACGACATCGTGCCTTGGTCTTCCCACCTCCGTCTAGAGGGTAGCGTGAACGCGCGATGCGCCACTCACTTTCAACAAGTTATACATTTTCTTAAATTAATTATCATTCCTTGTAAATTAAAGATTCTTTCTTTTATTATCTTTCTATTTCTTTAAGTACTTTTTTCAATTTTTTCTTTAAAGTGTGAAACACTTCAGAACTTTTAATTTTATTAAGCTTAGTTAATTAGTATTCACCAATATTATAAAATTAAAGTATAATTTATTATTATGATGTTAATGTATTTATATATAATTAGGAGTTTATTTAATTTTAATAATCGAAATCTCCTTTTACTTACATTTGATTATCAATCTGAATTAATAAACTTGTTGATTAACTTAAATTTCCTTCAGGAACTTCTGAGCTAGATCTTAAATATAATAGAAGGGAACAATAAGACTTTTAATTATCGATCTGAATTAATAAGACTCGATTATTAAGTTGAATTAATAAAACTCTTGATTATTAATATGAATTAATAAAACTCCAGATTATTAATCTAAAATAATCAAACCACACTCGTAAGATCTTAACGATTAATTTAAATTAACAGATGTTTTCATAATAATTTATTCTTTTAACTATTTATTAACCTCTTAATGATAATAAGAATTAGGATTGAATTGAGTACATATTAAATTAGCCAATTATTTTTATTTAACTAAATAGTTAATAAGAAAAACTAAACCTTTTTGTAATTAATTGATAAACACGAGAATATTATTAATTAATTAAAATAATATGAACCATATTTATGATTAAATATTGATATTTAGTTTAAAAATTATTAATCAATAAAAGGATAGTGGTAATGTAATTGGTTAATTAAACTACAATTAAATTAAATAATCATCATCAACAAAAGGATGATGATTATATTATAATAAAGGTAAATAGATAAGTTAGATAATATTAAAATTTATTATCTATGTTTTAATTTGTTGACCATTCATTGGTCAACTCAATATCTAAAAATATTTTAAATGACATTTAAATGGATCAACTTGAAATAGCAAGGATTAATTTAGGTAGTGTTATATTATCAGAGGAAGAACTAGCCAAATTTTATGCCTTAGAATTAAAAGCTAAAAATAAATCAATAAATATATGGCCAGTAGGAATTAGATGGATTTTAAATAACTATGTTGATAGAAAAACACATGATCTATTAAATAATGAATTTCGAAATATTACTGCTGAAGAAGCTAGAAAACAATATATCAATTTATCAGAACAACTTATGGTATTAGAAGAAGCTAGACAAAAATATATCAACTTATTTAATCATATTTAAATTTTAATGTCAATATAGTTTACATACACACTTTTTAATTAGAAATTTATCATAATAAGTTACATATTCTTAACAAAATAGTGTATGATACACTATTTTAATTAGAAATAAATATATGTCAGAAGATGAATAATAATTAAATAACTGATTACTTATTGGTGCTAATACTTAAGATGGTATAATGTTTTCAATTAATTAGCACAGTTTGGTAGTAATTATAGATTAATAGGTTAATTGAATAAAAGTGGATTATGGAGGTAATTAATTGGTATCAATGAGAGTAAAAATTAGATTATGAATAAAATTATAAGTTATAATTAATCTCACTATGAGATTAATTATCTAATTAGAGCTGTCAAATATATCTAATTAATGACTGATCATATTATCTATCGCTTTTTTGAATTTTTTGAGCACTTTTTCTTTTGTTTCAATGAGTGTGGATTTATTTACCAATGGGGATTGATTTTTGATCATTATGTTAATGTTTGGAAGTATATTTGATAATTCCATAGCAGCTACATAATAGTCACCATTATCGGGTGTAATAGTAATTATTTTATTTAAAGAAAGATCCAAGTAATCATGGATTGATTTATCGTTGTTTTGGGTCAAAATAATTTGTGGATAATTGTTAGCATCTAGTAAAATAACAATATTTCCATTCTCAAATTTAGGATTAATTGTAGTATTCAAAGTTGATAAATAATGCACTTTGATTTGACTTTGATAATTGCTATTGACAAATATTTTAACTTCATGAGTACTCTCTACAAGTTTAAGGTAAAATTCTTTCCAAGTAAGATTATGAGGAACTTCTTTCATATTATATTCAAGTAGAGTTCTCTGTTGCCAAAGATAGTCAATATTACATAAATCCGTTAATTTATGGTCACATTGGTATAATTGTAACAAAGAGGACAAGGGAGTTTGGATAAATAATTGGGCAAGATATTCAGTAGGTAAGTTCTCCATTAATTATTCTATAATCTAATTTTAAAAATAATCAATTTCTATCAAAGTATAATGAACACTCATTAAGCTTAGTAATTTATTAAGATAATAAATAAAGTCCCCAATATCAACTTTTTATCTATTCATATTGGTAATTTCGATCAACGAATAATTGCTTGATATTTAATGTATTTGTTTATCATTAAATTATTCATAGTATATATAATATAATATGAATACAAAGAAAATAGATGAGACTATAATTTGAAGATTAATTTTAATTTATCGAGTAGTGGTTTATCATAATCATCAGGATAATAGTGTTCTAATAATTTACAGGAATTTGAAGTAAGGTGACTATAAAGTGTATATTGATTATCAAATTGACGACCATAAGTTAAATTAAGATCATCACTAAGTTCAATGGCAACACTTTGACCTTTTTTAGCTACGTCAATAGGTTTATTATTATGTTGAATAGATTTAACATTACCAATTACAAAACAATGTTTATCTGGAATACATAAGGGTGTACCAATTTTAAGTGTTCCATCAATTACTTTAACTCCTATAATAATGGGATTTTTACGTTTAAAAATTTTATCTGGGTAGATACAGAGAGCACATGGATAAATAATTTGTGATGCAAATTCTTGTTTTTGGTTGTTGGTAAGTTCAGTAACGTATTTAAGATATTGATCAAAAAGATGATAGATAATGTTAGCTGTAAAAATTTTAATTCCTAAATTTTTAGCTAATTCGGCTGCCTCAGAGGTAACTTTAACATTAAATGCTAATATAACAGCATATTCAAGACCCTTTTCTAACATTGTTGAGGTCTTAATGATATCTTTGGCATGGATGGGACCAATATTTACTGAAAATATTGGTATGTTAATAGATTTAAGATGATTAACTATAGCTTCCAAAGATCCTAAGGTTGAAGCATGAATAGTAATACCTTTATTACATTTATCAATCAGTGTAGGTAACGTGTGATTAGCAGGATCAAAACTAGAATCATCGTTTATTACAATTAATTCACTGCCAAGTATAACTGTATCTAAATCAGTTACTAATAATTTGACACCACAGGCTGCTTTAATTTCTTTAACTTGTTGATAATTATTTTTAACCCTTAATTCAGTTAAAGGTGGAGGTAGTAATAGAGCTTTAATAGTAGTTATAATTGGACCATTAGTTCCAGTTAAGAGTATTTTGTTTCCTTCACGTAATATACCATTAACTAAAATAACATCAATAGTAGTACCAAGTCCCTCAACAATTTTAACTTCTAAAACAGTACATTTAATTTGATCAGTATAAATTAATCTAGATTTCATGAATTTTTGAGTTAATTGAATTAATAATAATAATAAATCTGATATTCCTTCACCAGTATGAGCTGATATGGGAATTAAGGAGACTATTTTACGAAAGTTTTTATTTTCATAGTAAAGATCAGAATTTAATCCCTGAGTGGCTAATTGAATTTTAATTTCATTAATCCTTCTATTGAATTCTTGTTTAGTAATAAGAGATTGATTATTAAAAGTCAAATTAATAGGACTATTATTAGTACTAATCCAATTATAACATCTATCAATTTTATTAATAGCCACAATAAAGGGTATATTTTTAGTTTTTAAGAGATTAATAGATTCAATGGTTTGATTTTCTAAGCCATGCATTATATCAATTACTAATATGGCTATATCACAGATGGAGGAACCTTTATTTCTTAAATTGGCAAATGCTTCATGTCCTGGGGTATCAATAATTAAAAGTCCTGGTATATCGTAAAGTACTTTATATTTAGCATTAACTTTGGATGCATATTCTTTAATAGACGACAAAGGGAAAAAAGAAGCACCAATCTGTTGAGTAATACCTCCAGCTTCATTAGATTGAATATTGGTTTGTCTAATTTTATCCAGTAATTTAGTTTTACCTACATCAACATGACCTAATACACAACAAATGGGTGACCTTAATTTAGTAGCATTATTTAGTGCAGATTGACTATCAGCTAATTTATCATTATTTAGTATAGATTGATTATCAACTAATTTATCATTAATATCAGATAATCTACAAGTTGTATTATTTATTTGAAGTTGTTGTAGTATTTGTTGACGTTTTTGTTCTTGTTGCCTTTGTTGACGCTTTATTTTTTTATCTCTGTTTTTATTTTGATTTAATATCTCTAACTTGATATTATTGTTGTTAATTATCTCTTCTTCTTCTATGTTGACATCTGTTATTATATTTAGTTGTTGATTAAGTTTAATCAATTCGATAATTTGACTGTTAAGATGTTTTCTACTTGATATTTTAATTGAGTATTGATATAAATATAGTTTTTCATTTTCATGACTAGTTAACAACTATTAAATTTTAAAGGTAATATCTAAATTAGCTTATAATAATAATAAATATTGTTGTTAAATATTTATTATTCAAGTTCTTAATAATATTAATTTTTAATTATCACCTTTTTTTGAATTATTTAATTTATTTAATATCATTAGAATTTTATTCTTTGGTGTATAATGTATACATGAACCCACTGCTAATCCAATAGCACCTCCTTTTAACATACCAAATGGTACTGTAATAATAAATTCATAATCTGAAGACTTAGAAAACCCTTGATAAGCGCCAATTAAAGACCCTAAGATTGTTGATATGATAATGCTGCTCATTTTAAATGAAAAAAATATAAATTATTAATAATCATTTTTATAACATATAGTTACCAATAAAATTATTTATAATAGTAAATGTGTTAATACTTATATTTATAGACATAGTTGCATATTTTATTCTTATCTATTTGACGAAAAAAATTGAATATTTAAATATAAACTCAAATTAGAAATTAAAACTCAACGATTCTGCATTTAATGATCAACTCCAATCAGTGTGTAATTTTGTTAATAATTACTACTTTAGGTAGATGTGATTATTATATTACGGCTAAAAATTTATATTATACAGTAGCTAATAATCCTTCACCACCTGTTATTACTAATACTAATGCTTTGGGGTATATTAATAATGATGGGGGTGTATTGTTATGGCCTATGTATTCAGGGGGAGATGGTTTAGAGAGACAAACATGGCTAGTAGGACCAAGAAATGCGCAGATAAAATCTGGAGGAAGTCCCTATAATCCAGCCGATCATATTCCAGATGGAAATGCCTTCCTGGTTTGGAATAAAACAGAAGGTTGGATAGCAATTGGATTAGAAGCCAAATTAGACTGTGTTAATATTACAAAAACTGATAATAGTAATAGATGGTATAGAGCAGTTTCTGGTAATTTTACTAATGTTTGTAATTATCGATTAGCTTTTTCCATGGAAGCCTCATGGGTTAGAGCTTTGCCGTTATATTATTCCAAATTGGATGGAACTTTATTAGGAGGATTTCCAGGTATACCTTCAAATGGTTTACAACAAGATTTTATTATCAATAATGATTTTATTGCAACTGTACCTTTGGCGTCTGCTATGATGTTACAATCGGCATCATTTGCAGTAGATAAACAAAATAATATGACATTCCATATGGAACTATTTAATTACAATAAAATTATTCAAAAAGATGGTCTTCCTGGTCAATTATTTGCTGGAGTTTCAGCTAAAGCTAATGCTTGTCCTAATCTCGATCCCTCTATTCCCAATAGAGCCATGTATACTACCAAAGGAATAATTTTTCTCCCTGATAATGCTTACATGAATGGTGACGATTTAATAACACAAGCTACTAATGCTAGCGGTATTAGTTTTATTGCTACTTTAGATCCTAAAAATATGTATATTCAACAACTATTTACCTGGTCAAATATAGCGGGACCTTCAGCGGTTGCTTCAGATAATAGTGGACCGGCATTTTTCTTCAGTGGCAAACATTTCCCTGATGATTTTATTTGGATGATTTACAGTAATGGTGGATTAACTAACCAGCCTCTTAATTTACCTTTTGTTAGTCAAATAATTCCTATGGGTAGTCCCGGTAATTTTATAGCGCCAGAAGCAGTTAATCCAACTCCTATTCTTTGTCCATGGGGTCAAAGATTAAATTTCACCTATATTGATACTGGAAATCCTTTTGATCCTTATAGTGGTGTATCATGTAGTTGTGTCGTTTTTTAACTAAAATAAATAATAACTAAAAAAGTTATTATTTATAATATTTTTATTGATTTATAATATTTTACTCTTGTGTTTCTTCATCATCATCATCATCTTCTTCCTCGTCATCTTCAGGTAGAGATTGCATTTTAGGGAGCATAGGTAATTGTGTAGGCAGTTTAGGAAGTGTCGAGGTAGGTTGTAATTTAGGGAGTGTTGGTAAACTAATAGTATTTAGTTGCATTTTTTGAGTTTGAGGTAATGGAAGGGTTGGAGATGAAGTATTGGATTTAATAGGCAAAGTGGGTAGGCTAGGTAAAGTAGTAGGAGTAGGAAGTGTAGATTTAATTGCTGGAGTAGGTAAAGTAGGTAAAATAGCTGTAGTAGGTAAAGTAGCTGGAGTAGGCAAAGTAGCTGGAGTAGGCAAAGTAGGTAAAGTAGCTGGAGTAGGCAAAGTAGGTAAAGTAGATGTAGTAGGTAAAGTAGGTAAAGTAGATGTAGTAGGTAAAGTAGGTAAAGTAGATGTAGTAGGTAAAGTAGGTAAAGTAGATGTAGTAGGTAAAGTAGATGTAGGAAGTGTAGATTTAATTGCTGGAATAGGTAATGTTGTATTATGAGTGGGTACCGTATTTTTCTGTAACTTAGGGAGAGTGGGAGTAATAGGATTTTCTGATGTAGTAGCTGCTATTTTAGGTATAATAAAAATTGTTTGTGCAGGGGATTCAGCTTTAATATGGCGTCTACAACGATCTGAACCTTTAACACTATTAGCACCACAAATTTGACCCACTCTAGGTTTACGTGTCATTACATGTTGACAAGGAGTAGTATCAGCACTAGAAGTTTTAGTAGTAGTTTTAGTTATATTAACTTTAGCTGGTTCAGTATTAATAACAGAGGTAAGTTCTTCAATAGTAATATCCAATCCTTTTTGAGTTTGTAACCAATCCTTAAGTGGACGCAAGACAGCGTTAGTAATGAAAGAGTTGAATTCAGAAGTCAGTGACATTTTCGTGATTATATTGTCTATAAAACATAAAAAATAAAAATCAATTTTAGTATAACAAAACATGCTCTAATATAGAGTATAAAAATCAATTTCTAAAAAATAAATTTTAAAATAAAATTGTCCGAGTTAAATTAATGGAGTTAATTTAACTACTACTTTTGATCACATAACCACTATCATTAATAGATTTGACTATGAATATAGCCTAATAGGGTTTATTTTTTAACGGATTGGAGACTTTAGAACTAAAATTAAAATCCGTTTTTAGTAAAAACAATATCATTTATTTTAGTAGAAATAATAGCATTTTATTTACAAAAATGCTATTATCATTTATTTTAATCTTTCAATACGGCCAATTTCCAACCTTTGCTGCGATTAGTTAATTTATCTATTACTTCATATTTACCTGCTACTTTAACTAACATATCTTTAAATTGTTTTCTATCCTTAATGACATTCTCCATTGATTGGGTATGATATTTCTTTTTGGAATGATTGAGATAACATCTATGTATAAAGGCAGTTGAAAATACTTGTTCATATTCAATTAAACAATTAGTTAGAAAATCAGTAAGGATTTCTCCTTGCTTTTCTTGTTCATTGATATATTTACCAAGTTGAGAGTAAGTAGGTTTCTGTTGTTCGAACTCCATTGCAACAATAAGCAAACAAATAATTAAAAAATCAATTTTAGTTATTCATTATTATTAATAAGATAATAATAAATATTAAAGTTATCAATTTTGGTTAATCATTATCATGATTAAGAAATTATTATTAGCTCTATTCAATACTTTGATATATGTTATATTTGACTCATGTTGATATGAATATTAAATTTTTAGTACAATTAACTAATTAAACAGGATTTTTTTGAATAATCTTTAGACCAATTACATTTAACTATTTTTCCTACCACATTACGTAAATGAGTATGATAGTTATATTGATCGAAAGCATTATAGATGGTTATATTAATTCCTTCAGATCTAAATTTGGCTATTAATTTCTTATTGAAATTAGGATCATCTAAACCTTGAGCTTGATCATTAATTATGCAGTCATATTGAGTAACTGTTCCTTTATTAACATTATAAGGAAAGTAAATTTTAATTTTAGTGTAACCATTATTTGCAATCTTGATTAATAATTCTTTGATAGTATCATATAAATGATTAATTCTAATATCGATTTCATTTTGTAATTGTGATTGTAACATAATTTTAGAATAGAAGTTCATTAATTACTATTAATTTCAATTTAGTTGCAATAATAAAAATAAAAAATATCAATAAGATAAAAATATGCAAAATTTACCCTCTGATATAAAATGGTCTATCTTATTAAGAACTAATTATTTTGATTTATCTAATATTTGTTAAACTAATAAGCAGTTAAAATCAGTGTGTGATAATCCTTATTTTTGGGAATTAAAAGCTATTCAGGAATTAGGCATCAGCAAAGAGGAATTTGAAGATACCAATTTGGATCCTAAAACACGTTATATAGAATTAATAGCCTTGAAGATGAATTTAAAAGATTTAAATAAGGCAAGTTTAAAAGATAACTTATTCAGACGGGTTTTAGATATTCCAAATTTTTGGTTATTAAAGGTGTATGAAGATTTTGGCATTTCGGATGATCAATATTATTATGAATAACTAGATCCTAGACGTCGCTATATCAAATTAATGGCTATAAAAAATAGATGTTCCACCAGTGAGTGTTTATATTATGGTGGAAAATATGGTAATGAGGCATTGATCGATGAATTTTTAATTCAAAGTAATGTGGGTACAATTAATACATATATGAGTTTATTAAATGGATTAGTTGAAACCAATAAAAACTCTATAACAGCACACCTATTACATGCTATAAAAGTAATAACTAATAATCCTAAGCGGAAATATGACACGAGTAAACTTTATCGTGAAGTATCGCGACATGCAGGATATGGTGGCAATTTAAGTGCTTTAAAGCTATTAGGAGACGACTTAGATAAGGGACAAGCTTTTTTAGGTGCGGCGGAAGCAGGTCATATTGGAATAACCAGAGAACTATTTAATAGTTTAAAAAGTGATCCTGATGTTAATGACTTATTTATTGAAGTTTCAAAAAATGTGGGGTGTCGTGGTGACCAGGAGGCTATTAATAATTTAATACAATTAGGGGTCATTGATATTTCTATGGCACAATATTCCGCAGCAAGATGCGGAAATTATAAGATACTTTACTATCTTATTGATAATAATATTTTTGATTCGGTTGATTGTAATGAGGTAGTTGATATGTTACAAAGTAAAAATAATGAAGTTAGTATAGATATTATTAAGAGAATACGTTCAAAATACAATTGTTAAAAATAAATTATCTTTTTCAATATAAATGGAAACCCAATATCGAGCTGATCTTAATCAGTTAGCCAGTTTAATTAATAATTTAAGATCTTCACCTCTAACACATTAAACTGAATATGTAGATAAATTACAATCACTTACTAATAATATTATTACTCGAATCAAAGGAGCTAATAATTTAGTAACTGAAGAAACTATAACTGTCAATATAGGTGATACTATACAGGTAAAAAAAGCTGAAAATGTAACAACAGGATACTCATGGACTGCTAAAACAAGTTCTGGATTAAGTATTTTAAACGACCAACATATCTCAAATTGTTCACAACCAATACCAGGATGCGGAGGATATAGAGTATGGACTATTAAAGCTATCAATGGTGGTCCACAGGTATTTACTGCTATCTATAAAAGGCTATGGGAACAAACTGGTTATGATCAAATTTATAAATTAAATGTTAATGTTATTTAATAAGAAAAATGATAGTTTAATTAGATAATATTCTGATTAAACTAAATGAATGATGATAGTTATTGGATACATAAAATTAGTATAGATTTTCCTGAATATAGAGAGAACATATCTGGATTATCTAATAAAAATTATTATTATAAATTGTTAATAAATAATCGTAAAGTTAAAATTTATGATCTAATAACAATTCAGGGTTATTATAAAAGTTTTTATCTTACTGAAATTAATTTTAATATTACTTATTATTTATATGACACTATTTATTATTTATATAAACATATTATCAAGGAGATATATAGTAAAGTATTAATATTATTGGTGGACAATAATAATAAATTATTGGCCATTGGATTGATTAATGCTTCAATAGATTATAAATTGACTCTCCATATTGAAAATTTAGCTACCATTAATAAGATTTTTATCTTTAAATTATCAATATCAGAGTGGAATTTGTTATCACCCGATAATGGTTTAGATTTGGTAATGGAGAGAGTTTTAAACATTTATCTCTATCCCTTGAATTTTATATAAAATTGATTTATTATTAACTGATTAGATTTATCTGAAATGTCAGATCTATTTTTAGTAAATGTATTAAAAGATACACCTGTAACTAGTACACATTTCCTTTATAAGAATAAGACCATTCCTTATGATCAACATGTAATTGAAATAGATTCATCATCATATGAGTTAATTAAGAAAAAATATCCAAAAAGTATCTGTAAAAATGATAATTATTCAATTATTATTGATTGTCCATTAAAAATCAATATTAATCCTGGTCTTTGCTATCTTAGAGATAGACATGGATTATATTTACAATATCAACCAAGTGATGTCTCATTTGGAAAAGACAAGAATGGTTATTTTATCAAGACTGTAAATCATTATCTTAGTATCAAAAATACTAAAGAATTGATAAGCGCATATACCAATTTCATTAATGGTGTATTTAAACCCTCTATCTTTGAATTTGATAATTCCTCTGATTCTGATTATTTAACCTTTATAGTTAATTCTGATGATTGCGAAATATATAATCATATCAGGAGAACTGATATGCATAATTTTATTGGTATGATTATTAATAGCTAAATATTTGACTAATTATTATTGACCTGTTCAATAATGATTATATTTCACTTTGATTAATTGTAGACTGTATTATTTAGTAGTTAATCAAAGAACTAAATTAACTTATTGATAGTTGACTATGTTTAATAATCAATTATTATTAAACTAGTCATTATATAACTAATTAATTATCGACTTTAATATGATAATTAATAAACTGACTGAAAGCCAATTGTGTAGATATTTAAAATAAATTATCAAGATCATGACATTTATTTGATTACATGATTATAAATAATCAAATAAAATAGTTTAATTATAGGTTAATAATAGAATATTATATTGATGTTAGCAGTTAATAGATTATTATATTGATGTTAGTAGTAAATAGATTATTATATTGATATTGGTAGTAAATAATTAATTATTTCCAGAAGAATTTAAAATGTTAAAAATCGGAGAGAATAATTTCTAATTGAAGGTTAAAGATTAACACAAATAACTATTTTCTTAAGAATTAACATTAGAAATTAACATTAGTATAATATGATTAAATATTTAACGTTAGGAATTAACATTAAGTGTAATTAGTTTAATAATTTTATTAAGGATTAATATTAAATATAATTAGTTTAACTATCTAACGTCAACAATTACAAATAAAAACATTAAATTCAAAATTGAAAATAAAAAAAATGGAAGATTTCTAGATCAAAGTCATAAGATGGCAGATAATAAATCAATATATCCATTAATTGATGTTGAAGATATTAATTCGACTGTTTATAGTAAATTAGATAATCCCTTTAATTTAGAGGATATCTTGACTAAACCTAATGTTACCAACTTAACTGATATGATCACTGAAATAAATGCTGGTATATCTCCAGCAGCTACTTCTAATGTATTTGGGAAATTGATTGATCAAGGGAAAAATAGGAATAATTTCTTATAATGGGAAAATTCAAGTAGTAGGACCAGGAAGATATACATGTTTTAATCCAAGAGCTAAAATAGTAGCCATTAAATCTGTAAATGATAATTTAATAACCTATGAGATTTTAACTATTGTTAGAATTCTAAGAGGTAATCTTGGTATTGCCAGTGAGAATGGTAATCCTGTACTATTAGCTGAAGGTCTCCATGTGAGAAATAATCGATTATTTCTCTTTGAAAAGTCAATTGAGATTAATCAAAATTATATTCAACATCGATCAATTCATATTATTCGAGTACCTAAAGGACATTATGGTTTGGTTACAGAAAATAATATACCTAAAGTATTATCTGAAGGAGTTCATGTTGTTAATTCTAATGTTTTTAGATTTGATAAGTTAGAATGTGCTAATAAAGACTATATTAATCATGGAACCATTCACATTATTAGAGTAGCTAAAGGTAAAATTGCATTGGTAAGAGATAATAATTTACCTAAATTTTTAAAAGAAGGAACCCATTGTATTAATACTAATATTTTTACTTATCATGGGATGGAAGACTTAACCAAACCTTTAATACGTCATGCTACTTTAACCAGATTTTGGGTAAAGAAGGGTGAAATTGGTTTGGCGTGGGATAATGATCAACCTATCTTCTTTATTGAAGGAATTTATGAAAAAGATTCACCTACCTTTATTTTTGAAAAATGTGTGTCAGCTAGTGATAAATTAATATTCTTAGGGTCAAAGAAAATTGTAACAGTTAATGATGGTGAAGTGGGTGTAAGTTATTTCAAAGGTAAACTTCAAGTTCTGCCACCGAATAGACATATTATAGAATCAGCTGAACATGTTATTCAAGGATTTATTTCGACTCAACAACAATCAATGCACTTAGATGACCCGAAAGATGATAGTGATAATATTATCTGTGAAACTAAAGATTTTGTTCAAATTGAAATTAAAGCCGATGTCTTTTATAAAATTAATGATCCTGAGAAAGCTTTATTAGTAGTAGGTAAGGATGCTATTCCATAATTAGTTAAAGATACTAGTATAGCCACGCTTAATGGTATTATCAGAAGTACTTCGATTGCTGATATTGCCCAAAATAAAGAAATATATGCTAAATCTGAGAAAATGACACCTTCTTACTTTTTCGAAAAGGTTCATGATCAATTTATTAGTAAATTACATGATAGTTTTGTGGAAAAATATGGTATCGAAGTTACTAATATCCGTATCGAAAGTTTCAAAATTGTTAATCAAGAACTAGCAACTTCTATGAGTAAACAAGCCCTTACTACTGCTCAAACTGAAACTCAATTAGCTAATTTAACTGGTCAAAATGCTATTGCTACCGCTCAACAACAACGTGATGCTGAAGTTGCCCGTATTAAAGCTGAAGGTGAAGCTATTAAACTTAAGACTGAAACTGAGGCTAAAAATAAAGCTATTTTGGATATTGCCCAAGCTGAAGCTAATTCTATGTTAATCAAAGCTAAAGCTGAATCTGAATCTATTCAATTAAAAGCTGATGCTGAGGCTAAAGCTATCATCCTTAAAGCCGAAGCTGAGGCCAAACGTGCTGATCTCCTTTCTAAAACTCCCTTAGGTAGTCAGTTAGCCACCTTTCAATTATATTCTGATATGGTTCAAAAATCTCTCAATGGTGTTGAAAAAGTTATCTATTTACCTTCTGATGGCGTTAATAATCCCTTATGTTTTTTAAATATGGCTCAGGCTGGTCCTGCCAGTTTTGGTTTAGTTAAACCGAAATAATCTAATCATATTATTTTAATAATAATAAATAGTTTCTTATTAGTTATACTTAATAAGAAATACGTTGTATTAATCTAATAAATACTTTTAATTTAAATTAATCACCAACAAGTCCTTTTAATTAATAGTAATAATTATTTATCACACATCAAATTATAGTATAGATTAATAAGACTAAATGTTGAACATACATAAACATATTGTCACCCCACTCTTAACACTCATTTTAATATTGAACAAATAAAGTGACCCTTAATTATGTTCATCTTACTAATCATACATTAAGATACCCTTATTTATTATCTTAATGACGGCAATATCAATATTAATAATCATCAGTTAAATGTTGATAATATCTTCTTTTTAAAATTAAATAACTCATTTATCTTAATAATTTATAGTAATCCTAATTAGCGACTATTATAAGAATACAGTAATAAGACTATTATCAAGAGAATCCTAATAACTATTTTAATAAAGTTATTTTAGTTAATCTAAGACTATTAATAAGATATACTTATTAATAGGTTTCATCAAATGATTATTTTAAAAATATCGTTATTAACAAGAGATACGTATGACAAATACTTAATATAATTATTAAAACTATTTTATTAGGATTTCTTTTAATAAACTATTAATGCTCCTTTCTAAATAATTGTTAATGTAATAGGTTATGTTTAGAAATTCTTAATATACATCTTATTAAGATGATTATCTATCACATGTTAATCATTCTTTCTATTGACTCCATCTGTTTTCCGAAGAACTAACATAATATACACATTTGGTGCTCTTTACGGGATAATTAAGGAGTAGGATGAGATTAATAATATCTTATTGTT
>Ga0272448_1002905_pt1 | contig 20943 bp, 8 predicted proteins | sample YNPCB0191_FD_202220 | JGI IMG/M metagenome (GOLD analysis project Ga0272448, IMG submission 202220) | Hot spring sediment microbial communities from Yellowstone National Park, WY, United States - YNP-CB-019-1 | ecosystem: Environmental > Aquatic > Thermal springs > Hot (42-90C) > Sediment... | reverse complement strand
ACATCAGTAAGTTTAAAAGTCAATATACATTGCTGATTTCTGATGATGGCAAAAAATACCGTCCTGTAAAGACATTTGAATTGCAAGGGCTCAATGCTTCTTTTGCCGTGCCTCTTCCTGCTGTGAAAGCTTCCTATTACCGCCTGAGGGTAGATGATTATTCTTCCATTAATGAGTGGATAAGTTTTATGATTGCCGAAGTGGAATTGCTTGGCAGTGGCGAAACCCCTTTGTACAATGCCTATCCTTTTCATCTTGAAAAGACTTCTCAGGCAAAGGCTTCTTTAAGCAAGTTTCCGGCTATTCCCGATAGCATTCATCAGGGGGTGATTTTTTCGAAAGACATCCGCGATATCACTTCCTGCATGAACAAGGAGGGAGAACTTACATGGGAAGCTCCTCAGGGTTACTGGACAATTATCCGTTTCGGTTATACCACCACCTCGGCCAGAAATGCTCCTGCCACAAAAGAAGGAGAAGGACTTGAATGTGATAAGATGGATTCCTCGGCCATTGCTTTTCATTTTCGTAATTTCCCGGCCAAACTCGTGCAGGCAGCAGGAGAATATACAGGCAATACTTTTAAATTTTTATTGATCGACAGCTGGGAATGTGGTTTTCAAAACTGGACAGCCTCTTTTGAACAGCAGTTTTTAACGCGCCGCAGCTATGCGCTTCGTTCATGGATTCCGGCCCTGTGTGGCGAAATCGTTGACAATCCCGGGAAAACCGATGCTTTTTTGCACGACTACCGAACCACCATTGCCGATTTGATTGAGGAAAATTATTACCGTAAGTTTCGCGATCTCTGCCATGCACACCGTTTGGAAATGCATGCAGAAATTATTTACGGTGGGACACAGTATCCTCCCCTCGATGTGATGAAAGCTAACCAGCTTGCCGATATGCCGATGTTTGAATTCTGGGCAGGACACAATCATCAGAAGGTAGTCCCTGAATCAAATCCACGCTTCTTTATTGAACATGGTTTTCCGCAGTATGCTGCCACAGCTTATGGTTTAAAGGTAACAGGGGCCGAAGCCTATACTGCCATGGCCCATCTGAGCGAATCTCCATGGGAACTCAAACCTTTTGGCGATAAAGCCTATTGTTCAGGCATCAACCAGTTTATCCTGCACAGTTATGTTCATCAACCCAACAGCCATGTGCTGATGACCCTGGGACCATTCTCTTCTTTATTTAACCGCAACAATCCTTACTGGAACCATCTTCAAGGCTGGCTTGCCTATCATGCCCGTATTCAGTATGTGTTGCAAAAGGGAGTGCGAACAGCCCCTCTTCTTCATTTTATTGGCGATCAGCTTCCTCAGACACTGGACGACAAAACTTTTTATCCTGTTCCGGTAAACTATACGTTTAATCTTTGTAATCACGATGTGTTGTGCAACCGTCTGCGCGTGGACAAAGGGAAACTGGTAACGCCCGAGGGTATCCGGTATGAGTTGCTTACTTTACCTGATGAAGAATCCATGGAACTGAGTACCCTCAACCGTCTTTCTGAACTTGTTTTGCAGGGAGCAGTAATCTATGGACCGGAACCCTCCAGAACACTTTCACTGGCCAACAAGGAAGAAAATGACCGGAAACTGAAAACACTGGCCCGTAAAATGTGGGGAAAGATTGATGGCAAAAATGTTTTTGAAAATTCTTATGGAAAAGGAAAGGTGATATGGGGAAAACCGCTTGCCACGGTTCTTTCCGAACAACATATTGTTCCCGATTTTTCTACTGCCGGTAATGATTCCATCCCCTTCCTTTTTATAAAAAAACAGCTTGACGGCGAGGATGTGTTTTTTGTCGTCAATCAGCAGAATCAATCTCTTTCCCGTGAATGTATTTTTAAAACGGAATATAAGAAAGTAAAGATTTTATATCCTGAAAACGGAAAAAGCGGGGAGCTGTTGTTGTATCGTACCGGCAACGGAATGGTACGGTTGCCTTATTCTTTCGCTCCTTACGAAGCAGTGTTTTTTGTCTTTTCGGACAACAATGAACCTGTTCATTATTCTTCTCTAAAAACTGCAGAAAAAATTCTTTTCCCTTCCACCGGTAATATTGATGATGTGATTCCCCTCATAATGAGCATCAATCATCAGGAAATTGTGATGGGAAACGAAGAAGGGGAATATGTGCTTGAAACCACCGACCAGAAAATATGCCACAAAAAAATACCGGCTGTCCGGAGGATTCCGGTGGTGCCGGTAAACGGGAAAATAACATTTTATCCCTATGGCCAGGAAAGCATAAACGAAATTACTTTCAATGCCTTTGGTTCGCTTACTGAAAATCAGGATCCTTCTGTGAAATATTTCAGCGGTGAAATGCTGTATGCCTTTGATTTTATTGTTGACACTTCCCTGTTTCAAAAGAATGATTCTCTGTTTTTATCGTTGGGGAAAACCGGCTGTGTGGCCGATGTAGTACTTAACGGAAAAAGTATAGGCAATGTATGGACTCCTTATTCCTTGTTGCCCGTGAAAGGAATTTTGAACACACACAATACCCTGCAGGTGACAGTTGCCAATGAATTCCGCAACCGTATCATCGGCGATTTGCTTCAGTATGGGAAAGTGCAACATGTGCAGCTGGTATACAGGGTAGAGGATTTTCTCAAAAAAGATACTCCGCTGAAACCTTCGGGATTGCCGGGACCGGTAGAAATTGTGTGCTTGCGGAAAGGGGAATGAAAAACAAACCGGAATTTTACGGCCCGGGAAAAATAGTTATTTTTCCGAAAGAAGGGCTTCGAGTTCCTTAAATTTTATTCTGTTCCCCTTATAATAAGGAACAATGAAGGCATCATGGATGCCGGCGGTTCTGATTCGTTGTTTGTATTCATTGGCTTCATTCAGTGTTTCAAGCCGGTTGGTTACATAACGTTTAAGTTCCCCTTCGGTTTCAATAGAAAATAAAATATCAAGTTTATTCTGCAGGTAAGAGAAGAGTCTCATTTTTGCCTGAATGTTTTCATTGGGTTTGCGGTAAGCTCCTATCTGGACACGATAATGTAAGTAAGGTTTTTTTACATCGCCATAGCGGGCGATAAGACTTTCCCAGTCGTTTTTATCACTTTCACTTGCTTCGGTACGGATCATCTTTTCAGGGACAGGAATGGCTTCCGGAGTAATCTTTTCTGATACAACTTCTGCAGGAGGAGGGAGAGGAATCTTTTTAAGATAGATAGGTTGAACCACCGTGTCCCTCAGGGAAGGAAAAGAAAGGGCAAGAAACCCCGGAAAATATTCCTTCCGGGAAGATTCGATGATATAGGAACTGTCGCGGTTGAGTTGAAACATTGCTCTGTTGGATGCCTCTCCGTACCATGAAGTGATGAATGCATGAGTACTTTTTTCGTATATTTTTATAGAATCCTGATAAAGTGGCTTTTTAGTTTCTTCATCCATGACAAAGCAGATAAGCGTAATGGTTTTTGGCGGAAGGGCAGGGGCTGGGGTAGAAATAACCGGAGGGGCAATGTTTGTTTTGTTTTTGTATTCAAAAAGATGATCACAAAGAGTGGAATAATTTTGGTTTTTTCCTGTGGGCCGGTTGGAGGAAATAAGTGCAAAAGAATAAGCAGGTTGATCGGAGTTGACATAATAATAGTAATCATCTGCTCCTGAGTTGACCGGAGCCCCCATGTTTTTTACCTTTCCCCAACCGGCAGCCGGATTGCCGTTGACACAAAAGATGTCATATTCACCCAATCCATCGTGCCCTGTGGAGCTGAAATATAAGATTCCCTTTTGGGCATCATAAAAAGGAGAATGTTCCTCGCGGGGAGTATTGATGGCATCCGGCAAAGGGTCTACTTTTTTTATCTTTCCGTCTTTTTCTATTTTTCCATAATAGATGTCGTATTTTTTTGATGGATTTCTGTCGGAAACAAAGAATAAATAGGGAACATCATGAAGTACACTTACCATGGGATCTTTGGAAGAAGAATTTTCTTTGTTTACCGGCGATTCAAGAGGTACAGGTTTTGTGAAATTTCCTTTGCTGGACGATGACTGGCAAAGATAACAATGCAAGTCGTTGTTCTTTTCTTCACAAAGGGTAATCAACCACCTGTGAAAAAGGGTATCGGGAAAGAAAGAGGCAATGTGTATTTTTTTGTTTTCCAGAGGAATTTCTGCCATGACCGGATCCTGCCATGCGCCATTCTTTTTCCATGTGTAATAAAGGCGCGATACATAGTATTCTTTGTAACTTCCTGTGACATTATCCAGTTTGATTTCTTCCTTTATCTGTTCTTTTGTTGAAGAAAGAAACCATAAGGTGTCCCTGCTGATAACCCCGCGGAAACAACTTGTTTCCCCCTTGTTGATATTTTCCGGTAAAAGCACAGGCGATGAGGTGTCGGCAGGAATTTTATTTTTTGCCAGTGAATCGCATATCCGGCTTTCTTTTTGGGCTTCAGAAAAGAAAGGGTCGCCGGGTTTTCTGGTTTTTGCAAAACTGCTGAAAGCCTCCGCCGCTTCTTTATAATTTTCAGTGTTTTTTTTCATTCTCGCAAGCCAGAAAAGGCACAGGGGGTAACGGCTGCTGTTCATGTCGTATACTTGCTGGTAAAAACCGGTGGCTTTCTGGTAAAGGCGGTTCATCCGGTAACATTCAGCAAGGTTATACAACAGTTCAGTATTGGCGCGGTTCCGGGGGTCTTCAAGGGCACGTTCATAATAAGCAATGGCTTCAAAGTATTTTCCCTGCGAAAAAAGCTGGCTGGCTATTTCATGAGGTTCTGCAGACTGCCGGAAAGGACGGACATCCTGAGCAAGACTGATGACATAGGCATGAATGAAAAAGAAAAAGATACAGCAAACAAGGCGGTTCATGTGTGTAGTGATTTAAAACCTCAATCCCGGGTTATTTTGTAAAGATGCTTTGTTTTTAAATGCTGACGTAAAAATAGCAGATATTTCTATCGCTCCTTTATTCTGTCCGAAATATTTTTGTGAAACAACGAAGTCGTAACTTACTCCTACTTCGATGCCTTTCAGTTCCATTCCCATAAATAAAATCATTACATCTTTGTACCGGAACCATCCCCCTGTTTTGAAAGCTGTGGTGGCTGCTGTCCGGTATTCGAGGGTAGTTCCCATGATAAACTGGGTGGCTTTTTGCTGGCGCATCACAATGGCATTGGGAATCAGACTGACTTTTTTATCGAGCATGAAACGGCTTCCTCCATGAACCACATACCGCCGGGGAATCATGCCGGTTGTGTTTAGAAATTTTTCTTTGGGCTGGGTAAGGTGGAAAACAGAACCCCCAAGAAAAACTGAAGCGTCCGAAGGAAGATAATGATACCACATCAGGCCAAGATTGATGTCGGGCAGCAAAACGTTCATGTCCTGGAATTGTTCGGTTACAGGACGGGAAGGACTTCCTGTCACAGGGTCCCATTGTTCAGGATACTGAAAGGCATTCATGTTAAGATAATGCTGAAACAACCCTCCCTGAAGCCCTGCAGCAAGATAATCGTTTGCACCTATCCGGTTGTGGTACGACCACGAAAACATGAGAAGGGTATTGTTCACCGACTTGTTGTAAAGCTCATCTCTTACCACCACTATTCCGGCGGCCATGATGTCGTGAACCAGCTTGTTTTTTAATATTTTCCCTTCCAGCGATGCTGCATAGGTGGTAAAAGGGACAAGCGATGCATTCTGGTTCCGGTAATTGGCTGCAATACGGATGTCGCCGGGCGTTAATCCCCCCAGCGCAGGATTAAGGGTTAACGGAGAAGCATAAAACTGCGAAAAATAAAAATCCTGAGCTTTTACTCCTGAGGAAATCAGCACCACCATGATTATTATCCACCAGCACCAGGAGATTTTTTTCATATCCTTATTTTTTTCATCCATTAACGTATCAATGTAGTGGTTCCTTTATATACTTTTTTGTTTCCGTCAAAGTCTTCGGTTTCGAGCACATACCCGAAAGTTTGTGTATGTTGCAATACCCCGTTGAAAGTACCATCCCATCCCTGGTCTCTGTCGGTGGTTTCAAAAACAAGTTGTCCCCACCGGTTGTATAGGTAGAAATGAATCCGGGCAATGCCCACCGTTTCTACTTTCAGAACATCGTTTACGCCATCGCCATTGGGAGTGAAAGCACTCGGAACAAAAACATTTTTTAAAGGATTGATGCGGACAATCACCGAATCGCGGTTGCTGCATCCATAGCTGTTTTTCCCGGTAACGGTAAAAATGGTTTCCTCGATTGGATTGACCATGATGTCGGCAGCAGTGTCTGAGCCCACGATGTTGTTGGCAGGTTGCCATTGGTAAGTAAGTCCTCCTGTAACATACAGATGAATGATGTCTCCACGGAAAATGGTGGTATCGGGCCAGGCGGTGATTACCGGCGCGGGCAAAATGTGGATGGTTACCGTGGCGCTGTCGGGGGGACAGAACCTGCTGGTGATGGTCACGATGTATGTTGTCTGGGAATCGGGCATGGCAATGGGATTAGAGATGGCAGGATTATTGAGTCCTGTGGAAGGTGACCACAGGTAGGAGGTGCCTCCCTGAGCCACCAGCTGTACCGGTTCTCCCCTGCATACCGACGTGTCGCTGATGTTTATCCCTCTTTTGGGCAGGACATAAAGAATCATACTGCCTGTATCGCGACAACCGCGGCCGTCTGTTACCCTCACCGTGTATCTTGTGGAGGCAGTGGGATGAGCAGTTGGGTTGGCTGCAGTGGAATCATCGAGGGTATTTCCGTGGGTCCACAGAAAAGCATAAGGTGCCACTGTGCCCCCGCCGGTAGGATTCCCGCCAATTTGTTTGCTGTAGCCGTAACAGAGGGTATCATCCGTACCAGCCTGCACCACAGGCAAAGGATAAATGTTCACCGTGACGGATGAAGTGTCCCGGCATCCGGCTGCATCGGTCACAATTACCTGGTAAGTGGAGGGGGCATTCACTGTCGCCTGTGGATGGTCGGCAGATGGATTGTCAATTCCTGCCGGAGGACTCCATGCATATTGATAAGAAGGATGGCCTCCGCTTGCCACAGGTGTTCCTCCGAGGACAAGCACATCTCCTTTACACACAGTGGTGTCTGCTCCTGCGTTTGCCACAGGATTGTCATACACATCTACCACAACAGAATCCTTGCCTGTGCATCCGAGAACGTCCCATGCCTGCACTTTGTACTGTGTGAGTACTGCAGGAGTGGCTATAGGATTGGCAATGGTTGTGGCCGAAAGGCTGGTGGCAGGCGACCACTGGTAGGTATAATTTCCCAATCCTCCCGTTGCGGTAGGATTGCCTCCTATCTGTTTACCTACGCCTCTGCAGATGTATGTATCCTGTCCGGCGTTTACCACCACATTCGACACGTAAATCCATACCGAGTCGCTTGCCTTGCAGCCTTGATTATCGGTAACGGTTAATTTATATAGTTGGGTAGATGGGGGTGATGCGGTTGGTGTCAGTATGCCTGGATCACTGAGCCCTGTTGGAGGGGTCCATGCAATGGAAGGAACGCCCGAAGCCACAAGGATGCTTCCCTGCAGGGTGGTACTGCTGCCACTGCATATCGAATCGTCAGGACCGGCATCGATGATGGGATTGGAGTACACAAATACCAGGGTAGAATCGCTGGCAGAACAGCCTGTGGCGGTATAGGTAACTGTAAGGACAAAGAAAGTGTTGGAAGTGACGGTAGCCACAGGATTGGAAATTGAAGGATTGTTCAGGTAAGCAGCAGGTTTCCAGCTGTAACTCACACCTCCTGTGGCAGGACCTCCTATCTGAACGGGTTGTCCGGCGCAGGTCCGGTACATGGGAACTCCCACATTGGGAACGGGAAGAGGATTTACGGTTACTGTTACCGAATCTTTTTCCATGCAGCCGAACCGGTCGGTAACCCATACACGGTAACGGCGTGTTGTAGCTGGCCAAACAGCAGGATTGGCAAGGGTGGTATCGCTGATGTCCCCATTGGGTGTCCATGCATAACTGAAGGGCCCGTTTCCGGAGGCCGTGGGTGTCCCTCCTACTTTTATTGTATCGCCCACACAGATGTTTTTATTGGGTCCGGCATCTACAGTTGGCCTGGGACGGGCAAGGACAAAGGTGGTGTCACGGTCTTTGCAGCCATTACTGTCAGTTACCTCTACCCAGTAATTGCCCGTGGTTCCTGCAAGAATGGTCCGGGTGGTTTGCGAAGTGCTCCATACATATTTTATATATCCCGGTCCTGCATCCAGCAGGGCACTTTGTCCCGAGCAGATGGCTGCACTGTCGGGCATGGAGAGGGATGGATTGGCTACTACGCGGATGCGATGGTAAACAGTTTCTGTACAGTATCCTACCTGATAAGTGTAGGAAATGAAATAATCTCCGGGCACTCCGGGAGGGGTAAAAATGTATTTTCCTCCTGCAAGGGAAATGCCCGGCCCGGCATAACTTCCGCAATCATACAACGGCGTAAGGGTATCAGGCGATTCTCCGACACAATAGGTGAAATCAGCAGTGTCTAATCCTATCCATGGACCTACTTTCCAGTCTTTGATCGTCAACCGGAGGACGTTGTTGTCTCCTGTGTTGGCAACGTCCACAAAGCCTTTTACAAAGGTAGAAATACCCTGCGGGGTGTTGATCAGGCTGTAAGGATCGGGATAGGTAGACACAATGTCCCGGTGAATAATCCTCAGCATACTGGCCTGATCGGTGATGAACAGGTCGCCCGAACAACTGGTGGCCACGCCGGTGGGCATCACAAACTTTGCAGAGAGTCGCGGACCGTCGGTAGTTCCTGAAAGCCCCATCTGCCCGGCATACAAAACAATGGTGGAATCTGTTAAGTTGTACCGGTAGATGACTCTTGCACTGGGATGCTGATCGGTAATGTAAAGGTACTGTCCGTCGGTAGCAATGTGTTTGGGTTGGTTAAGCTTTGCCTGTGTACCCGGAATGGGAGTGGTGGAAACGGTGGTAGCTCCTCCTCCCAGCAGAGTGGTCACCATGTAATTCTTTCCGGGGGTGAGGTCAATTTTTCGTATTCTGTTGTTGGCGGGAACAGGACTGGATTCAGAGACGTACAGGCAATTTCTTGTCTGGTCGTAGGTAAGTCCGTAAGGAGCAATAAAGCGGGCTACGTTTCCCGGTCCGTCGGTGTAAGCACTTACCGCCACAGGATACGATCCGGCAATGGTATATACCGAGTCGTTTTTAAGCATACGGACAGAGTAATTGAGGTTGTCTGTAAAATAAATAACTCCCTCGTGGGTTTTTATAATCCCACAGGGAATGTTCATTTTGGCCGAGTCTGCCCATCCGTCTTTGTAACCACTTTCGGTAGGATGGCCGGCAATGCGGGTTACCACACCAAAGGTATCAATCCTGGCAATGTTTGTTTTGTTGGTAAGATAAATGGTGCCGTCACAATCAGTAAAAATTCCCTGCGGGATGGTTACCGATCCATTGGTGGTGTCAGAGATCAGATCGGAAATGCAGGGCGCTGGGTGGACAATGGCGGTATCTTTTGTGGTATCGCATCCTATACTTGTAATGATATGGGTTCCGGGACCGGCATCTTCAGGGTTGAAATACCAGAAACTTCCGTTGAAATGGATGCCCGGTCCGATGATGACTACGCCCGAATCGGCCGTTAAGGGCGACATGGGACTGGAAGTGCAATAATCGTCTTTCAGACCGGTAAAGGCTGAATGGGGTTTTATCGTTACCCGCATGGTATCTCTTTTGGTTTCTCCTGTTCCATCTCTTACAGAAAAGATAAAGAACGTGCTTTTGGTAATCGGACTGGTGGTGGGATGGAGTTTGTTGCTCTCGGCAGGGGGCATAAAACCATCCGGATTGGTCCAGGTGTATAGATAAGGCGTTTTACCTCCGCTTACCTCACTGCTCCATATCGTAAGGCTTGTGCCGGGACACAGGGTGGTGTCATTGCCCGCGTACACTTGTAAAGGAGCGCATACGATTGAGTCGGAAACGGTAACATGGATTGGTGTTTGCGACAGGGTGCTGGCAATGCAGGGATAGGCGGAATCTTTTCTTGGCAATACAGTGGATATGATATTTTCAGCGCTCCCAAGGTGAATGGAACTTGCTTTGGTGTTGCATGCAGAACCACCCGTGTTATTTGTTTTTACAAAATACATGTCGCTGCTTCCGCTGGTGATGCCTGCAGCGTTTGATTTGCCTGCGGCAAGAAAACCTTTGTCAAGGCTTTCGATGACCACGTTAAAGTGTTCGTTGTTGCTTGTCCCATAACAATTGGCCCAGAGCACATTGCCGGTAGTGGAATTAATTTTCATTAAAAACCCGTCAGCGCTTCCGTTGCCGTTATTGTCATAGGTCGTACCGCCAATCACAAAATTATTGTCAGAAGCTTTCACGACCGAATAGGCCATGTCGGTCATGGCAAGGTTGCTGGAATATGAACGTGCCCATTCTACACTAAGGTCACTTTTTAATTTTATTACCAGCACATCTTCGATAGAGGAGATACTTCCTTTTGTCTGTCCCCCCGCCAGCAGGAAGCCTTTATCTGGAGTGGAAATAATTGCCGAAGCCAGATCTATTCCCGGCACATTTCCACGGCTCAGGTAGTATAGATTTTTGATGTGACCCGTTTTGTTATCCAGTACACACACAAAGATAGTAACGGCAATCCCTGCCGGCAGAAGCGGGCGGTAATAAAAGCCGGTAACTACAATGTCCCTGTTGTCTGCCTGAGTCACTGCCGACGCAGTGGAATAAATGCCTTGGAGAGGGATTACCTGTCCCCACTTAAAAACACCGTTTTTGTCTGTTTTGATGACAATGGCTTCCCGCCGGCCCGGAACAGAGTCAGTACCTGCAATGACAAGTCCTTCGTCTTCCACATCTTCAATGATATCCATTCCGAATTCGTCATTGGGTCCTATCAGTTGTTTGAGCCATATTTTGGAAAGGGAGGGATTTACTTTCATGAGCACCATATCCAGATTTGTGCCCGCGCCATTCATGGCTCCACCAAGAATGACATAGTTTTTATCCCTCACAGGAATAATCTTTTTTGCATGATACAAATTTGGAAAACCCATGCTTTGAATTGCGGCAGCGCTGGATACATTCCCTTTTTTGTCGAGGATAAGACATGAAAACCATGGGATGTCCAGAGGCGAACTCAGGTAACCGGTGATGGTGTATGATGAATCCTTCGCCTGAAATGCACAAGTGGCTTCATCTGTCTGCGAAAGTCCTGCCACACTTTGAAAAAGTGGCTGAGCCATCAGAAATTTCCCTGTCACGAGGAAGAAAATAACAATACATGCTCTTATCTGCAAGTAGCTTGTTTTCATTTCAATGTAAATTTAGTACAATACGAAAATTATTCCTTCAAGGTTTCATCGGGAAAAATTGGATTTAACAGAGGAAAAATGTATTTTTAAATGGTAAAAATAGAGTAATTCTCATTCTGAAGGGAAAAGAAAAATAAGAAAAGAAGGGAATAAAATACAAGAGACATTATTCGGGGCGAGAGGCTGTCATCTTAGTTTATTTGTTATGTTTATATCGGTTTTTAGATATATTACTAAAAAGTTATGGATATGAACACAAAATCTCTGTCAATGATCATGGCAGCCATGGTCTTTTGCGTATCCTGTGACAACAATACCTGTCTCAGGATGAGAAAATACCTGGAGGGCATCAAAGTAATCGATACCCACGAGCATCAGCGGCAACCGGGAGAATTTCATTTTTACCGGCACCTGTCGTATTTTCATGCCGATGTGCAGACAGCAGGAGCTCCGGCCAATATTGATTCAATGATTAAAATCACTCCTCATGTGGATAGTTTGTGGCGCGTGTATGGAGAGTATATAAATGACGGGCGGGCCACAAGTTATTACGATGAATGGATCAGGGGATTTCAATTGTGCTACGGGCTGGATAAGCCTTATCTTTCCCGTGACGACATCAGCCATCTTTCGTTGCAGATGGAAGAAAAATACAAAAATTATCCGGCCTGGTTCAATGAATGTTTTTCCCGCTTTAATTTTCAGATCATGTTTCTCGATCCTTACTGGAACCAGTTTAATGTTGCCATTGATACAGTTCATTTTGCCCTTGTTTTTCGCATTGACAGTGCGATTACAGGGGTGGTGAATGCAGCAACAACCAGGGAAATCACAACCCCTTCTCTGCTGAATTTGCTTAATAAAAAAGAAGCCATTGATGTTTCTTCTCTTGACCGGTATCTGGAAGTAATGGACACGGTGTTGAAAATTTTTGTCCGGCACCGGGTAGTGTGTTTAAAAAATGCACTGGCATATCACCGTTCTATTTCTTTCTCTGATGTGGATAATTCCACGGCTGAAAAAATATATGCCTCGGGGGTTATTTCAGAAACGGCGAAAAAGCAACTGGAAGATTTCATGTTCCACTGGTTTATCAAAAAATCTATCCAGTATCATCTGCCGGTTCAGATTCATACAGGATACCTGGCAGGACTGAATGGTAAACTTGATGATTCTCATCCAATGCAACTGCTTCCTCTTATCAGACAATATCCTGAGGCCTGTTTTGTTCTTTTTCATGGAGGATATCCCTGGACAGGTGATTTTATTGTGCTTGGAAAAGAATTTCCCAATGTGATGCTCGACATGGTATGGCTGTGCCAGCTTTCCCGCACGGCAGCCATTCGTACCCTTCACGAGATACTCGATGCAGTGCCTTATAATAAAATCTGCTGGGGAGGAGACGTGACTTATATCGAGCAAGCTGTGGGCTCATTGTCTCTTGCCAGAGAAGTGGTGGCCACTGTGCTGGCCGAAAGAATAGAAAAAGGATGGCTGACCGAAGAAGTGGCCCGCGACATCGGGCGAAAGATATTCAGGGAAAATGCCATAAGAATTTACCGGCTGGAAGAAAAATACGGAATCAAAAAATAAGTTATCCTATGAACACATTTGTCTTAAAAAAGAAATGGCTGGGAAGGATCATCATTTTTCTGTGGGGAAGTGTATCCTGTCCTTTATTTTCGCAAATGCCTGCCCCACCGGCCGGTAAACCCAATGTGCTGATTATTTCTGCCCATCCCGACGACTGGGAAGCGGGAATGGGCGGCACAGCTTTTTTACTGAAAGAAAAATATAAAATTCATGTGCTCATTGCCACCAAAGGTGAGCGTGGGTTGAGTAAAGAACCGAGTGCCCAAACTGCTGCCATCCGCGAGAAGGAAGCCCGGAAAGCCTGTGAAATGATTGGCGCCGATTTGCATTTTATGGGAAAAATCGATCAGGAGGTATACGCTGATGAAGCGGCCGTTGCACAAGTAACGGCATTGCTCAAACAGCTTGATCCTGTGATGATCTTTTCCATGTGGAATATTGATGTGCCTGATCATGCGGCAGCAGGAACCATCGCCCGGCTGGCTCTTTTCCGTACCGGCATGATCTACGACAGGGAAGTGTATTTTTTTGAAGCAGGAAGAGGGGGACAAACCAACCAGTTTATTCCCGACTTTTATGTGAATGTTACTTCTGTCAAGGACAAAAAAGATGAACTGATCCGTTGCCATGCTTGCCAGAACAAGGAAGACAAACTGGTGAATGCCCATACGGGACAATTGCGTTTTCACGGAGAAGTAGCCCGCTGCGACTATGCCGAAGCTTTCAAGACCTTTCTTCCCATCACCAATGCCCGTTGGGGCAAAGATCCGCAATATTCGTTGCTTCAGCTGGAAACAGAAAAGGTACAACACCTCTACGATAACAACCGTGAGGTGGTTATTATCTGCTGTCATCCCGATGACTGGGAGATTGCCATGGGAGGAACAGCCCTGAAAATGAAGGATAAATACCACATGCATGTCCTGATACTTACCCGGGGAGAAAAAGGATTGGGAGAGGAGCGGACTGAGGAAGCCATCCGCATCCGGCACGAACATGCAATGAAAACAGCTTCCATGATCCATGCCGATTTGCATATCATGAGTTTTAAGGATGGAGCACTTACCGCGGAAAAAGAAGCTGTTGACAGTGTAATCCGTTACCTCGAAAAAATTAACCCGGGAATCATCTTCTGCCACTGGGGAATGGATAAATCGGATCATGCCGCTGCTTCCAATATCTGTACAAAAGCTCTTGCTTCTACCGGTATGATCCACGACCGACAGGTGTATTATTTTGGAGTTTCCACCCAGACACTTTCTCATTTTGACCCGGAAATTTATGTCAACATTACCGACGTGATGGACCAGAAAAAAGAAATGATACGGATACATACCCTTCCCGGACATGAGGAACATGAATTGATTGATTTTGCCGTTAAAGCCAATAGTTTTTACGGGATGGTAAACCGGTGTGATTATGCCGAAGGATTCCGGACACATTACCCGCTGGTGAACCACCGCTGGAACAAGAAAACATTGTATGAACTGCTGGATTTATAAGCGCAAAGAAATATTTAAAAGAAACAGAATAAAAAAATTGTTATGAGAAGAGTTATTGCTATCGTGGGTATACTGGCGATGAGTATTGTTTGTGGATATGCTCAGGATAAAGGAGAAAACCGTCCCACCATGTTAATTGTTACAGCTCACCCCGACGACTGGGAGTTTTGTATGGGAGGGACAGCATGGCTGCTTAAGGATAAATTTAATATTCACATTGCCATTGCTTCAAAGGGCGAAAGAGGACTGAGCCGTGAACCGAGCAATGAAACAGCAGCCATCCGGGTCAAAGAGGCAGAATGTGCAGCAGCTAAAATCAATGGCGTCCTTCACTGGCTGGGGAAAATTGACGGAGAAATCTATGCCGATAAAGACGGGGTGGATAAAATCATTGATCTTCTTAATGAGTTAAAACCTTCTCTTATTTTTATTTTATGGCCTCTTGATAAGCCCGATCATGCTGCCGCCGGAAACATGGCTCATATAGCCCTCACAAAGACAGGAATGATTTACGATCATGAAATTTATTTTATGAATGCCGGCCTTGGCGCCACCACTACCCAATTCGATCCCCAGATTTTTGTGAATACCACTGCGGTATGGGATAAAAAAAGAGAATTGATCCGTTGCCATGCCTGCCAGAATAAAGATGACGGAATGTTGAAAACGGTAGAGCAGAATGACCGTTTATATGGCCGGCTTAACCGCACAGAATTTGCCGAAGGATTTATTCCTGTTTTTCCATTTACAAGCGGACGGTGGGATTCAAATAAAAAAATAAAATGTACTTTACTGGACTTATGATTTGAATATGAAAAAGGAGATGAAAAATTTTTCTTATCTGTTCATTTTCTTTATTGTCATTTCATGCCGCCAGCAAACGGATAAGCTGGATATGTTGATCCCTCAGCCTCTTTCTGTGGAGAAAGGAAAGGGCTGTTTTACCTTTTGTCCTGCTACCGCTGTTTTTGTTGATTCTTCTTTCGCTGACCTGGAAGAATATTTTATCAAAGCCATTGAAACACTCACACCACTTTCTTCATCTCCTGCAATCAATTATGTATACATTTTAAGAAATAAAGAAAAAGATTCTCTCGGGGAGGAAGGATACTTTCTGTCAATCAACAAAACAAAAATCACTCTCAGGGCCAATGACAGAAAAGGGGCATTTTATGGCATGCAAACTTTGCTTCAGCTGATTTCTGCAGAACCTGTTCTTGTTGTTCCCTGCGGCATCATTGTGGATAAACCCCGCTATGCATGGCGTGGGTTCATGCTCGATGTGGCACGTCAGTTTTATCCGGAAGAGGTGATCCTGAAACTAATAGATGCCCTTGCCTTTTATAAAATCAATGTACTCCATCTTCATCTTTCGGATGATCAGGGATGGCGGATAGAAATAGAAGGATACCCTGAACTGACCCGTGTTGGCGCCATAGCCAACAAAGCTTTTGGCGACAAATCATCAGGTTTTTATTCCAAAAACACGATGAGGAAAATCATTCAATATGCTTCTTTCCGGAACATCACCATCGTCCCGGAAATTGATATGCCGGGGCATAGCCGGGCTGCCATTACCGCTTATCCGTGGTTGTCATGTTTTGGAGGTCCCGGCCGTTTTGATAAAACCAATCCTCGAGACAACCTGCCTTTTTATGATCCTGTATGTCCCGGAAACAGCAAGACCTATGCTTTTTATCAGACAGTCCTCGGGGAAATAGCAGCATTGTTCCCCGGTGAATATATTCATGTGGGAGGAGATGAAGTTTCCGGAACATGCTGGAAAAGCTGTTCCCGCTGTCAGGCGCTGATGAAAAAAGAAAAGTTAAAAGACGTCAATGCCCTGCAAAGTTATTTTGCACAGAAAATACAGAAGATAATTGAGTCGTATGGGAAAAAAGCAATCGGATGGGATGAACTGTACGAAAGAGGCATCCCTGCGTCCTTTTCTGTCATGGCCTGGCGTGAGGAACAGTGGGGAATTGAAGCGGCCAATGCCGGGCACAAAGTGGTATTTTCGCCTTGCCAGTATTATTATTTTAATTATTCACAGGTGGCCGATGAGGAAAGACGCTATGCAGTGGCTTCGCCTATGTACCGTGTTTATACGCACCGCCTTGCCATGGGGAAAATTTCTTCTGCAAAACACCAGAATGTGATGGGGATGGAGGCCTGCTTCTGGGGAGGTCACGATTCAACGGGCACCGCTTTGTTTGAAGCTGTTTTCCCCCGCCTTATTGCCCTGGCCGAAAAAGCATGGTCACGGGAGACAGAAGATTATAATGCCTTTCTCCACCGGCTCGGTCATCATTATCCTTTGCTTGATCAGATGAATATTCCTTATTATGTTCCTCATCCGGAAGGATTGTATGACGATGTTTGTTTGACAAAGGAATATGAAGTCAATTTAACCCTTCCTCCTTTGCCGGGAGCCGAAATTCATTATACCCTCAATGGCTCAGAACCGGACAGATTATCTGCGCTGTACACCACCCCATTCAAAGTACCGGTGGGAACGGTGATCAGGGCAAGAACAGTTTTATCCAATGGACGCATGAGCATTCCCGTGACGGGCACAAGCCGTAAAGTGTCCTTGCTTCCTGCCGTAAAAGTCGACCGGCTCGCTGCCGGTGTTCGGACAGCGATATATAAAGGAAAGATTACAACGTTGCGAGACATGCCGCTGATGACCAAAATTGCCGACACGATAATGTCAGGCCTGTTTTGTCCTTATGATTCGCTGAAAAAGAATTTTGGTTTGTCATTTACCGGTTTTCTTTCCATTCCTGCAGATGGAGTATATTCTTTTTACCTCAACAGTTGTGATGGCAGTAATCTTTTTCTTCATGGAGACACTATTGTTTCCAATGATTATTGTCATCCCCGCCTTACCATTGTCCGGAGGGTAGCTCTTGCAAAAGGCATGCATCCTTTCCGGGTGGATTATTTTTATTCATCCATCTTCGAAAAACATTTTGTGGTTGAAGTGGCAGGTCCCGGTCTTCCAAGAACCGAAATTCCGGCCGGGATGTTGTTTCATTAAAACACCTGAACAGACTTTATATGCGTTTTTTATTTTTACATACATGGAAACACATTTTTTCAATCGCATTATGCCGGGAAATGGCAATGTTGTTTTTTTTCTTTCCCTGTTTTTCCCAGACAAAAGAAATTTTCCGGGATGATTTTAAGGACAATGCAAGATTCTGGCCTGTCGTTGATGTAGAAATTGCCAGTGCTTCGGTGATCAATGGGCACTATTTCATTTCCTGTAAACAGGAAAAAGAAAAATACCTTTATTTGCGGCCTGTTTATTTTGATCCCTACGAAGATTTCAGCATTGAGACACGGTTAAAACTTTTGCATGGCCAAGAGGATGATGCCTTTGGAATGGTTTTTGGCGCTTCTGACGAGCATAATTTTTATTCTTTTGAAATTACGCTTGCAGGGGAAGCTTATGTGGTGGAATCGAACAAGCAGCTGTACCGTGAGTTGAAAAAAGTAAATGCCGTCAAAGTTAATCCCATCGATGAATACAATGTGTTAAAAATCTCCCGCATGGGCAAAACAATGGTTTTCTTTCTGAATGAAGTGAAATTATTTGCTCTTAAAATAAAAGACTTTTATGGATTGTATGTAGGTTTTGTGCTTAACCGTAAGATTCAGGTGGCGGTGGATTATATTGTGGTAAAGCAGGACCGGATGAACATTGATGTGGTAGATAACATATACACGGGAATCCGGAAAGTTAATCTGGGACCACAGGTGAATACCCCTTACGAAGAGCTGATGCCCGTGATATCTCCCGACGGGAAAACATTGTATGTAACCATCCGTGGCCATCCTTCCAATATAGGAGGTGTCCGTGATGACGATATCTGGTATGCAGAAGCAGCCAATGATACATTGTGGAAACCCATTGTTCACATGGGCCCGCCGTTGAATAATGAAGACAATAACAGTGTGCTTGCTGTTTCATCAGATGGAAACCGTTTGTATCTTAACGGCACGTATGGCCAGGGAGAAGCGGAGGAAGGGGCAGGGATCTCAGTGGCTTTCCGTACAGCTGCGGGCTGGTCGAAGCCACAGAAAATTCCTATTGATAATTTTTATAACTATAGCGATTATTCCAGCTTTGCTTTTTCGGCTGATGAGAATTACCTGATTGTTTCACTTCAACGTGAAGATTCTTACGGGGATCTTGATTTATATGTGTGTTTCCGGAAAGAGGATGGCTCTTATACTGCCCCGAAAAATTTAGGTCCACAGGTAAATACAGTCAATGATGATGTGGCTCCTTTTCTGGCAGCCGATAATGTTACTTTATTTTATGCTACACGGGGACGTCCGGGTTTTGGCAGCATGGATATTTTTACCACCCGCCGACTCGACGAAAGCTGGACAAAATGGTCGCCTGTGAAAAACATGGGGCCTGAAGTTAATTCTACAGGATGGGACGCTTATTTCTCTGTTCCTGCGTCGGGACAATATGCCTATCTGGTATCGTACCGGAACACATACGGAAAGAGCGATGTATTCCGTATTCCTGTACCTCCGCAGGCTCAACCTAATCCAGTGGTTCTTGTCATGGGGAAAGTGATAAATCCGGAAACACGGCAACCCATCCGTGATGCCGAAGTCGAATACTATGACCTGACCAGAAACAAAATGGTTGGCAAGACACGTTCGAGTCCTGTGGATGGCAGTTATAAAATCATCCTGCCTTATGGAAAGATATATACTTTTATTGCAAAGAAGGACAGTTTTTATTCAGAAAGTAATTACATGGATTTGTCGGACCTGAAAAATTATCAGGAGGTGGTCAAAGACATTGTACTGGCTCCCTTAAAAACAGGACAGGTCATCCGCATGAACAATTTGTTCTTTGATACCGGCAAGGCCGATCTTGATCCGGATTCCCGTCCCGAGATGGATCGTCTTGTTGTTTTACTGAAACAATATCCTTTGATGAAAATTGAAATAGCCGGTCATACCGACAATGTGGGCGATGATGAATATAACATGAAGCTGTCACGGCAACGTGCAGAAGCAGTGAGGAATTATCTTCTTGATAAAAAAATTGATCCTGCCCGTTTGATTGCAAAAGGCTATGGCGAAAGTCATCCCTGTGCCGATAACAATACTGAGTTTGGGCGTTCGCTGAATCGCAGGGTGGAATTTGTGATTCTTTCAATTCAATAGGGAAAATCGGAAAAATTTATCCCTCAAATTTTTTTGAAAGTCTTTTATGAGTAAATTTTTTGCGGCCTGTGGCATATTCGGCTACTGTATGCCCGTTTCCTTTCAGTTTCCATTTATAGATTACAAGTCCCTCAAGGCCCACCGGTCCCCGGGCATGGATTTTATTGGTGCTGATGCCTACTTCGGCTCCCAGTCCGTAACGGTATCCATCGCTGAAACGTGTACTGCAGTTCCAGAACACATTGGCTGAGTCCACACGGTCCATGAAATGCAGGGCAGTGGCTTTGTTGCGGGTAACAATGCTGTCGGTATGCCCCGATCCGTAGGTGTTGATATGGTCAATGGCTTCGTCTACATCTTTGACCACTTTGACCGAAAGGATGTAATCAAGGTATTCAGTGCTCCAGTCTTTTTCGGAAGCAGGCTTCACGGAAATTATCTGTCGTGTTTTTTCACATCCCCTGAGTTCCACATGAAGTGATTCAAGGGCTTTCTGAGCTGCGGGCAGGAAGGTGGGGGCAATGGCTTCATGAACCAGCAAGGTTTCGGCAGCGTTGCATACAGCCACGTATTGTGTTTTTGAATCCACGGTAATGCTCACAGCCATGCCAGGATCGGCTTCCTTGTCCACATATACATGGCAGATGCCATCGGCATGTCCCAGGACAGGGATGGAGGAATGTTCCATGATATAGCGGACAAATTCATTTGAACCACGCGGAATGATAAGGTCGATGTACTCATCCAGTTTTAACATTTCATTTACTTCGGCCCGTGTTTCGAGCAACTGGATCCATCCCTGCGGGATGCCTGCCTGTGCTGAGGCTTCTGAAATAAGCCCGGCGAGAATACGGTTGGTGTGGGATGCTTCGCTTCCACCTTTAAGCAGCACGGCATTTCCACTTTTGAGACAGAGCGTGGAAATCTGTACCAGGGCATCGGGACGGGATTCAAAAATAACGCCGATGACACCGATGGGACAACTCACACGGTATAACTCAAGGCCTTTATCCAGTTCTGTGGCAGAAAGGGTTTGTCCTACAGGATCGGGCAGGGAAATAAGACTTTCTATGCCCTGAACGGTTTCTTTGATCTTGGCTGCATCAAACTTCAGCCGTTTGAGTAAAGGAGCAGCCAGATGGTTTTGTTCGCTTATTTGCCGGTCGGTTTCATTGGCTTTTTCAATTTCATTGCTTTTCTGGGTGAGGATTTCTGCGATGGCCCGCAAAGCCTTGTTTTTAGTTTTGGTGTCGGCAGCAGCCAGTTGCAGGGAGGCATTTCTTGCCCGGGCAGCCAGTTCAC
>Ga0272448_1002903_pt1 | contig 20952 bp, 14 predicted proteins | sample YNPCB0191_FD_202220 | JGI IMG/M metagenome (GOLD analysis project Ga0272448, IMG submission 202220) | Hot spring sediment microbial communities from Yellowstone National Park, WY, United States - YNP-CB-019-1 | ecosystem: Environmental > Aquatic > Thermal springs > Hot (42-90C) > Sediment... | reverse complement strand
TGCGCGTGATCGGGATGCTTTCGAGCCGCTCTTCGTTTTCCAGGGCCGGGTCGAAGGGGAAATAGATCTCGTCCCAGGGGGTGATGTCTCCGCAGGGTCGGCCGTCCTCGTCGATCTGGCCGCACTCGAGGTAGCGGAAGTGGCCGATGTTATGGACCGGCCTATAGATCCGCGAGCGCACAACCCTGCCTTCCGGGTGATCGGGCAGAAGGGTGTCCTTTTCGAACAGGACGTCGAGGGCCACCGAGCGCCCGTCCTCACGCTCGCGCCAGACGCCGAAGTGGCGGCTGAAGCGCTCGCGCAGCGTATATCCTGCCGCCGCGTCGGCCATGATGGCGAGCCCTATGGCGGTGGCTGCATGCGGATACGAGGACTTGCGCACGCGGCGGCCGAACTGTTCGCGCAGCAGGCGTGAGACCAGGGGGAAGTCGCTCGAGCCGCCCACCAGGTACACGGCGGCGATCGAATCCCAGGCATGGGGCAGCGGCGCCAGCAGGACCGCGCGCTCCATGGCGGCGATGGTGCGCTCGATCAGGGGCCGGCACGACGAGTAGAATTCCTGGGCGTCGATCACCACCTCGTGCTTTCCCTCGAGCGCCCGGCCGACGTCGATGGCGATCTTGCGGCTGTTCGGGTGCAGGCCCTCCTTGCGCTCGCGGCACTCCTCGAGCAGCTGGAAACGCGCCCCGGCGGAAAGCTCCTCGACGCCCGTGCGCCGCAGCGCCAGGTCGAGCAGGAGCTGGTCGAAGTCGTCGCCGCCGAGCTGGGCGATGCCGACGCTGTTGAGCACCTCGTGGTGGCGGTCGGTGATGTGAATGACCGAAACGTCGAAGGTGCCCCCGCCGAGATCGTAGATCACGACATGCTCGCGGCGCGAGCTCGTGCGCGAGGTCAGGGTGTTATGGGCGTACTCGATCCCGGCCGCCGACGGCTCGTTGAGCATGCCGCGCACCTTGAACCCGGCCTGCCGGAACGCCTCCAGGGTGATGAAGCGCTGGTTGCTGTTGGAGTTGGCCGGAACCGAAATCATGGCTTCGAGCGGCGTGTTGCGCGTGATGCGCAGGTTGGACCTCTCGACCAGGTCGGCGCGCAGGCGGCACATGAATTCCGTCAGCAGCTGCAGCACGGTGACGGAATGGGACCCCACGCGCACGTGCGAATCCGGGCTCAGGGTCGCGAGCCGGCGCTTGAACGAGCGCAGCATCTCCCATGCGGGATCCGTCTGGCGCGCCGCCGCCTCGAAACCGTAGGCCCGCTCGCTGTCGCGTGCCGCGATCAGCGAGGGATACCAATCCTGATCGTCTCCGGCCTCGTTCTGGAAACTCACGATGGGGTAGTTGCCCTTGTCGATGGCGCAAACGACGGTCCGGGTCGTGCCGTAGTCGATTCCTAGACGCATCACATCCCCACAAAGATTGCAAGGTCACGATAGCGCAATGCTGGCCCTTATTCTACCCGAGATCGTGGCTGCGCGGCACGGCCGGCTGAGCTCTCTTTCGGTGGAGCCGGGTTTCGGGCGCCCCTCAGGCGGGTTCGAGGAGGTTCAGCTCTTCGAGGAAATCCTTGATGATATGGGCCGTCAAGCCCCAGATCTCGTAGTTTCCATAGTCGTAGAAATACACGTCGACCAGCCTCCCCAGACGCTGCATCCGTTTCACCCGGAGCCGGGAGCGGTCGCGGAAGACCGCGAAGGGAACCTTCAGGATTTCCGCCACTTCCCCCGTCTGCGGGGCCGCGTGGAAGGGCTGTGCGAGGTAGCCGGCAAAAGGGGCGACCCTCCAGTTCGTGATCGAAAGGTAGTCATGGAAGCGCCCGAGCAGCTCGACCTGGCCGGGTGCGATGCCGATCTCCTCGCAGGTTTCCCTGAGGGCGGTCTCTTGCAGGCTCTCGTCGCCGTCGCGCATGCCGCCCGGGAAGGAAATCTGGCCCTTGTGGGTCGCCACGGCCTCCGTCCTGAGCGTAAGCAGGAAATGGGGCTCTCCCGCTTCTTCGAAAACGGGCATGAGAACCGCGGCTTCCTGCTCGAAGCCCGAGACCAGCCTGCGCGGCCGGACCCGGGAAAGCCTGCTGCGTATCGTGTCCTTCAGCATCATCCCCGCCGAAAGCCGACGTGTTCGGCGCGCCGCGCGGGCGGCCGGCGAAAAGCCGATGCGCCGCGCCGTTGCCTGCGGGCCGAAGTCTATCACGCGCGCGCTCTGCCGGAAAATGCATGAAGGATGGCGGCCGCCGATGCATGTTGTGAAAGGCCGGCGCTTCGTGTATTTTCTAGGTTCCATCGATCTTGATCCGGAGGAAGGAATCATATGGCCAAATACAAGATTGCGTGGCTGCCCGGCGACGGCGTGGGCGTGGACGTCCTCGAGGCCGCCAGGATAGTGCTCGACCGGTTGAATCTCGATGCCGAGTTCATCCCCGGGGATGTCGGCTGGGAATTCTGGAAGAATGAAGCCGATCCGCTGCCCCAGCGCACGATCGACCTGTTGGGCCGGGTCGACGCGGCGCTGTTCGGCGCCATCACCTCCAAGCCCGCCAAGGCTGCGGAAGCGGAGCTGGCGCCCCACCTGCGGGGCAAGGGTTATGTCTACCGCTCGCCGATCGTGCGCATGCGGCAGCTTTTCGACCTGTACATCTGCTTCCGGCCCTGCAAGGCCTACCCGGGCAATCCGCTCAACTACAAGGAAGGCCTCGATCTCGTGATCTTCCGGGAAAACACCGAAGACCTGTACTCCGGGGTCGAATTCGCGCCCGTGCCCGAAGAGCTTGCCGCCGCCTTGGCCCGGAACTCGAAGGCGTTCGCGCCCTTCAGCGCGCTGGCGGCCGACCAGTATGCGCTTTCCTGCAAGATCAACACGCGCCGCGGGTCCGCGCGCATCCTGCGGGCGGCATTCGAGTACGCGCGCAAGAACAACCGGCGCAAGGTGACCGTGGTCCACAAGGCCAACGTCGTGCGCGCCACCGACGGGCTTTTCCTGGAGACCGCCCGGGAAGTTGCCCGGGAATTCCCTGAAATCGAGATGGACGACGCCAACGTCGACGCCATGACGATGTGGCTGCTCAAGAATCCCTTCAATTACGACGTGCTCGTCGCTCCCAACCTGTACGGCGACATCATCTCGGACCTGTGCGCCCAGATGGTGGGCGGCCTGGGATTCGGCTGCTCGGGCAACATCGGCGACCGGCTCGCGGTCTTCGAGCCGACGCACGGTTCAGCGCCCAAGTACGCGGGGATGTACAAGGTCAACCCGATCGCCACGATCCTGACCGTTCGCATGATGCTCGAGTGGCTGGGCGAAACCGGGCTGGCCGACAAGCTGGAGCGGGCGGTGGCCGCGGTGATCCGCGAGGGCCGGGTGCGCACCTACGACATGGGCGGCAGCAACACGACGCTGGAAATGGCCTCGGCGATCGCCGCGAAACTCGAATAGACGCGGGGGAACGGCTATGGGCATGACGGTAGTGGAGAAGATACTCGCACGCGCCTCCGGCAGGCAGTCCGTCGCCGCCGGCGAAACCGTGGAGCCGGCGGTCGACGTGGCGATGTCGCACGAGAACGCCGCCCTGGTGATCAATCAGTTCATGGAGATCTATCAGGGCACCGGGCTGGAGCCGAAGGTCTGGGATCCTTCCCGGATCGCCATCATCTTCGATCACCGCGTCCCGGCGGAAAGCGCCAAGACGGCGACGAACCAGAAGAAGGTGCGCGAGTTCGTCGCGCGCCAGGGCATCACGCGCTTCCACGACATCCGCGGCGACGAGGGGGGCATCTGCCACCAGATCCTGGCCGAGAGCGGTTACGTGCGTCCGGGCTTCGTCGTCGCCGGCACCGACAGCCATACCACGACCCACGGGGCCCTGGGGGCCTTTGCGCTCGGGATCGGCGCTACGGAAATGGCAAGCGTCTGGGCCCTGGGTTTGCTGCTGAACGTGGAGGTCCCGGCCACGATCAAGGTGGTCATCGACGGCCGGTTGGGCCCCTATGTGGGCGCCAAGGATCTGATCCTCCACCTGATCGGGCGCATATCCGCCCAGGGAGCCAACTTCAAGGTCATCGAGTTCCACGGCGAGACCGTGCGCTCGCTGCCGACTTCCGGCCGCCTCGTGCTGTGCAACATGTCCGTGGAAGCGGGAGCCACGTCGGGCATCGTCCCCGGTGACGAGGAAACCCTGCGCTTCCTGCGCGAGGAGGCGGGCGTACGCGACGGAGTGCATCCGGTGGCGCCCGACCCGGACGCCATCTACGACCGGGTGGTGATGATCGATGCTTCGTCGCTTTCGCCCCAGATCGCCTGCCCGCACGCGGTCGACAATGTCAAGCCGGTCGAATCGGTCCGCGGGGTCAAGGTCGATCAGATCGTCATCGGCTCCTGCACCAACGGCAGGCTCGAGGACCTGGCCGCGGCGGCCGGCATATTGAGGAAGCGGAAGATTGCGCGCAACGTGCGCATGCTCGTCTTTCCGGCTTCGTGGCGCATCTACCGGGAGGCGCTGCGGCGCGGCATCCTGGCGGACCTCATGGAAGCCGGCGCCGTAATCATGAATCCCGGCTGCGGGTGCTGCCTCGGCATCCATCAGGGAGCCCTCGCCGACGGCGACGTGGCGCTGTCGACCACGAACCGGAACTTCCTGGGGAGGATGGGCAACCCGAAGGCGGAGATCTATCTGTGCTCCCCGGAGGTCGCCGCGGCGAGCGCGCTGACCGGGGTCATCAGCGATCCGAGAACGGGGGTGTGACGATGAGCGGCAATGCAAACACCGGCGGGGCGCCCGCAGAGTACACCGTCGTCATGGTGCTGGGCGACGATGTGTCCACGGACGCCATCTACCCGGGACGGTTCATGGCAACGGTGTTGCCGAGCGAGACCCCGCAGTACGCCTTTGCGGACCATCCCGAGTTCCGGGCCTTGATCAGGGACGGCAAGCTGCCGCCGCGCAGCGTGATTGTGGCCGGATCGAATTTCGGCTGCGGCTCGTCGCGCGAACAGGCGGTCTCCTGCCTGCGCGGCCACGATCTGACGGTGATCGCCCGCAGCTTCGGGCGCATATTCCTGCAGAATGCGGTCAACCTGGGCCTGCGCGCCGTTACCTGCCCCGGCATCGAGGTTCAAAAGGGGGATCGACTGGAGATTACCGCGGACTCCGTCCTCGACAAGACCACCGGCAAGCGCTTTGCCGTCCAGCCGCTGCCGCCCACCAAACAGGCGATGATGGAGGCCGGGGGGCTGATCCCTTACACGCGCCGGCGCCTCCTGGAACGCCGCTAGCACCCGGGCGGCGAACTCCTGTCCGTTCGGGCAAGAAGTCGCCGGGGATGGAGCATGGTCGTCGTTGTTGGGCCTTCGGCAATCAGCCTTCCCGGACGCCAAGGCGATGCGCGACGGCGGCTGACCGCTGATAGCTGACAGCTGATGGCTGACGGCTGAGAGCTTTTTTCAGAGCATCACCGTACGGCGGCATCTTCCTTCTTTCCGCCCCGTCCGGGTTTGAAGTGGGAAGGCATACAAACGGCTCATGCGATCCGACCGGAAGCGAATCTTCTTGCTGGCGCTCGGCCTGGCGGCCGGGACGATCCATGCCCAGGAGAAGCTTCCCGGCCAGGCGATCCGCGTCCAGACCACCCTGGTCAACGTGCCCGCGATCGTCACCGACGCGCGCGGCCGCTACGTGCCCGACCTCAAAGTCGGGGACTTCGTTCTCTACGAGGACGGCGTACCCCGGCCCATCGCCCTTTTTGCCGCGTCCCAGGAGCCCATCCACGTGGCCCTCATGCTCGACACCAGCCGCAGCACGGCCACGGTCCTGGGCAAAATCAAGAGCGCGGCCGCCGATTTCCTGTCGCAGCTGCGCCCCCAGGACCAGGCGATGATCGTGTCCTTCGACTATGAAGTCCGCGTCCTGAGCCGGCTGAAGCGGGACATCGTGCAGCTCAGGGAGGACGTGCGCAGGGCCGAGGTGGCGTCCAACCCGGGGACGAAGCTCTACGACGCGCTGTACGAGGTCGTACAGAAGAACCTGGCCTCGGTCCAGGGCCGCAAGGCGATCGTGCTGCTTTCGGACGGGCAGGACGTCGGGAGCCGGATTTCGCGCGAGGAACTGCTGGCGGCGGTCGCCGGCTGGGACACCGTGATCTATCCGCTCCATTACACGGTCGATCCGCAGGAGTTGATGAAGAAACTCTTCGGGATCTCCACGCGCATGCCCACGGCAGGCGACCGGACATGGCGCGACTACGAGAGGCAGGGAAGGGAGTTTCTCGAAAAGCTCGCCCAGGAATCCGCCGGGCGGCTGCGCTCGAGCGAGGCCGGGGCTCTCAAGAAGGTCTTCCGCCAGGTCACCGAGGAACTCTCCCATCAGTACCTGCTGAGCTTCTATCCCGACGCCTCGAAGCTGGACGGGGAACTGCACCGGCTGCGCGTCGAGGTGACCCGGCCGGGCCTTCTGGTGCGCGCGCGTCCGAGCTACCGGGCGCTCAGGCCCTGACCGGCAAATAGCCGTTGACACGCGGGCTTTTTCCCTTTATACGTATCAAGCAAGAATCATTGTGTGCGGATCTTTAATAAGAGCGTCTTCATTTGGGCGCGCCGGCTGCAGGATCGCAAGGAGCCCGCGCGGGGTGCGGGCCGGAAACCGAATCGGACAGAACTGCTGCCGGGGGCGCTCGGACCGAGACGCGACGGCGCCGTCGAAGGAGGGTGCGCCGCGGCGCTCTCGGTTCTCATACGCATGCCGGCCGAGCGCCGGCGAGCCGACCGCAGCCGGAATGAAACAGCCGAATCTCCCAGGCGGCGGAGGCCTGCCCGGCCGGGCGGCCGGCTCACTCGGCCGACGAGGCGGCCGAGGCATCGCCGCATCTCGAAGACGCGCAGGCGCCTGCGCGTTGATGTTTCGGTCAAACGCGGCGCACCGGCAAGTGCCGTCCGGCGAAGCCCGGCACCCCCCAGCTCCCTTTCCAACCGACCGCTGGCGCTGATAGCTGAACGCTGACAGCTGATTGCTGGTTGCTGACAGCGCCGGTGCAACTCGGTTACATTTCATGACGCGCTTCTTGCCCGTAACGGCAATGACGCGACCTCCGGGACCGAGAATGGCACAATCGTCCTTGGCGAGGCGTTATCATTACTTGTTCGATGCGCGAAGGGAGCGGAGACCTTGATCGAAGACTTCAAACGCCAGTTGCCGGACACGGATCCGGCGGAAACCCAGGAATGGATCGATTCTCTCGACCATCTGATTCGTGAGGGAGGGAAGGCGCGCGCCCAGTTCGTCATCCGCCGGCTGCTCAAGCGCGCGCGCATGCTGCGCATCGGCATACCCGAGCTGGTGCAGACACCCTATATCAACACGATCTCGCCGGAGCAGGAGCCGCCGTTCCCGGGCGACGAGGCCATGGAGAAACGGATCCGCCGCATGGTCCGGTGGAACGCGGCGGCCATGGTGACGCGCGCCAACAAGCACTACGAGGGCATCGGCGGCCACATCTCCACCTATGCTTCCTCGGCCAGCCTCTACGAGGTGGGGTTCAACCACTTCTTCCGCGGCAAGGACGACGGCGGGGCCGGCGACCAGATCTTCTTCCAGGGCCACGCCTCGCCCGGCATTTACGCGCGCGCTTTTCTGGAAGGGCGCCTGAGCGCGCAGCAGCTCGACAGCTTCCGCCGCGAAAGCGCGCGCACCGGCGGCCTTTCTTCCTATCCGCATCCCCGGCTCATGCCGGATTTCTGGGAGTTCCCGACGGTCTCGATGGGTCTCGGGCCCCTGAACGCCATCTATCAGGCCCGTTTCAACCGGTACCTGCAGGCGCGCGGCATCGCGCGCACCGACGGTTGCCGCGTCTGGTGCTTTCTGGGAGACGGCGAATGCGACGAGCCGGAGACGCTGGGCGCCCTGTCGCTGGCCGCGCGCGAGCGGCTGGACAACCTGATCTTCGTCGTCAACTGCAACCTGCAGCGCCTGGACGGGCCCGTGCGCGGCAACGGCAAGATCATCCAGGAGCTCGAGATGGTTTTCCGCGGCGCCGGATGGCATGTGATCAAGGTCATCTGGGGGCGCGAATGGGACGAGTTGCTGCAGCGCGACTACGACGGCCTGCTGCTGCAGAAGATGAACGAGACCGTCGACGGCACGTACCAGAAGCTTGCGACCGCCAAGGGCGATTACATCCGCGAGCACTTTTTCGGCCCCGAGCCCGGCCTGCGCCGCATGGTCGAGCACCTGAGCGACACCGACCTCGAGAAAATGCGGCGCGGCGGCCACGACTACCGCAAGCTCTATGCGGCCTACAAGGCGGCGACCGAGCACCGCGGCTCCCCGACGGTGATTCTGGCCAAGACCGTCAAGGGCTGGGCGCTGGGCGAGGGCTTCCTGGGCAAGAATGTCACGCACCAGCTCAAGAAGATGAACCTCGACCAGCTGCGCGCCTTCCGTGACCTGCTGGAGCTGCCGATTTCGGACCGGCAGATCGAGGAAGCGCCCTACTACCACCCCGGACCGGACAGCCCCGAGATCCGCTACCTGCTGGAGCGCCGCGCGGCCTTGGGCGGCTGCGTGCCCAAACGCGTCGTGCGCAGCCGGCCCTTGCGCCTGCCGGCCCCGGATATCTACCAGGAACTGAAAAGCGGCACCGGCGGCGGCCGGGAGGTCTCGACCACGATCGCCTTCGTCCGCTTGCTGCGCCAGCTCATGCGCGATCCGACGATCGGGCGCCGTATCGTACCCATCATACCCGACGAAGCGCGCACCTTCGGCATGGACTCGCTTTTCCGGGAGTTCGGGATCTATTCGTCCGTGGGCCAGCTCTACGAGGCGGTCGATGCCGCCCTGCTGCTGAGCTACCACGAGTCCAGGGAAGGCCAGATCTTGGAAGAGGGAATCACCGAGGCCGGGAGCATGGCCGGCTTCACCGCCGCAGGCACGAGCTACGCCACGCACGGCGAGGCGACCGTTCCCTTTTACACGTTCTATTCGATGTTCGGCTTCCAGCGCACCATGGATCTCATCTGGGCGTTCGGCGACGCGCGCGGGCGCGGCTTCCTCATGGGCGCGACCGCCGGGCGCACCACCCTGAACGGCGAGGGACTGCAGCATCAGGACGGGCACAGCCATCTTCTGGCGGCGGCGCTGCCCAACGTGCGCGCGTACGATCCGGCCTTCGCCTACGAGCTCGCCGTCATCGTCGAGGAGGGCCTGCGCGCGATGTACGAGCGGCAGGAGGATGTCTTCTACTACATTACGATCTACAACGAAAACATCGCCCACCCGCCCATGCCGCGGGGCGTCGAGGAGGGCATTCTCAAGGGTCTTTATCTGTTCCGGCCCGCTCCGGACGGCGGCCCGGGCCAGGTGCAGCTCTTCGGCAGCGGCACGATTCTGCAGTGCGCCCTCGGGGCCCAAGCGATCCTGGCGGAACGTTTCGGCGTCGGCGCCTCTGTCTGGAGCGCCACCAGCTACCAGCAGCTGCGGCACGCCGCGCTGCTCACCGACCGTTGGAATCGGCTGCATCCGGAAGCCGAAGCGCGCGTTCCTTACGTCGAGGCGGTCCTGCGCGATCTGCCCGGCCCCATTGTGGCCGCGAGCGACTGGGTCAAGGCGGTGCCGGACCTGATCCGCCCATGGGTGAAGCCACGGTACGTCACCCTGGGCACCGACGGTTTCGGGATGAGCGATACCCGGGAAGCTCTGCGCCGATACTTCGAAGTGGATGCCGAAGCGATCGCGGCCGCCGCGCTGCATACCCTGATGCTTGAAGGCCGGATGTCGGCCGGGAATGCGGCGCGCGCCCTGCGCGATCTGGGTCTCGACCCGGAAAAGCCGGAACCCCTGGCACTGTGAGCGGCGGCAGCCGGCGCTCCGGCGTTGCGGGTCATTCCTCCGCCGCGATGATCGGCCTGATAAGGTCTGCCACGGCCGGGAAGTCCGCCGTCAGGATCTCCCAGAGGATGTCGCAGTCCACGGCGTCGTATCCATGGGTGAGACGGTTGCGCGTGCCGATGATTTCGCGCCAGGGAATTTCCGGGTGTTCCGCCTGCGAAGTCCGCGAAACCCTGCCGGCCGCCTCGCCGACGATCTCGACGAGCTTCACGAGGGCCAGGAAAAGCACGCGGTCGGACTCGAGCTCCCTGCGCTTGTGCTTGCGCGCCAGGGCGACGGCCTCCTCGATGTGATCGAGCATCTGCCTGAAGGCGGTACGGTCTTCACGCCGCGACATACAGCGTCTCCGCTTCGCGAAGAACCTCGTCGCGGAAATATTTGCTCAGATTTGCGGGTGTGTGCAGATCGACCTTGCGACCGAGAATGGCCGACAACTCATCCTGCATCCGGATGAACGAAAGTCCGACTCTGACTCGCGGCTGAAACTCGACCAACACGTCGACGTCGCTGTCGGGTCGGAAATCATCGCGGAGAACGGATCCGAACAACGCCAGCCGGCGAATTCCGTTGGCCCGGCAGAAGTCCGCGATCCGTTGCCGGGGAATGTCGACGGCCCGCCGCGGCATCTCCTTGTGTTCACCGGTTTCCGAGGATGCGGCTGTGCTGGCGGCCTTGCCGGCATGGACCCAGTCGTCAATCTCCGTTATCTTGAAGCGCCAGAACCGGCCCACCCTGTGGGCCGGGATTCTGTTTTTCCTGATCCACCGGTGGATTGTGTCGGGGCTTACCTTCAGATGCCTCGAGATCTCCTTCAGGGATACCCATGCTTCCTGTTTCATACGGTTGCATATCGACACAGGCTTATACCTATTATTGCTTATTGATACGCCGGAATCAAGGGACCTCAAGCTTGGGATTTGCGGAAAGGGTAATGGCGCACCCGGGGACGTTTTACCGATCGATCACGCGCCGGCCAGAATTCCAAGGATGCGCGCGGTGGCGCTGAGGTCCGGAAGCAGGGCGTCCGGCGAATGGCGGCCGAGCTGATCGAGCGTGTGATGCCCCGTGGCCACGGCGAGCACGCGGGCGCCGAAGTGGCGCGCGCACGCGATGTCGCGCGGCGTGTCGCCCACAATGATCATGCGCTCCGCGGGCAAGGGCCGGCCCAGGTGCTCCGCGAGCCGGCGCGCGGCGATCGCAGGCAGGCGGTCGCGGTCCTCGTCGTCGCTGCCGTAGGCCCCGCGCACACGGAAGTACTCCCCGATGCCTGCGGCCTGCAGCTTGGCATGCGCCAGGCGCTCCAGGTTGCCGGTGAGCAGCGTCAGGACGAAGCGGTCGTCCGCCGAGAGCGCCTCGAGCAGCTCGCGCACCCCGGGGCAGAGCAGGAAGGCCGGGCCCGTGCGCGCCATGCGATGGACGATCTCGACGGAAGCCTTCTCGAGACGCGGGATCGCCTCGCGGAGGCGCTCGCCGTCGATCCCTGCGGGCGCGAGCGCTTCCCGATAGATGGCGAGATCGGTCCTGCCCGAGAAGTCGACCTCGCGCAGGCGGCCCTCCGTGCCGAAGATCTGCGCCAGCATGGCGCACATCAGCTCGCGGTATTCGAAACGGCGCGCGGCGCGCAGCAGCGTGCCGTCGATGTCGAAGAGAATCGCGCGCAATCCGCCGCGCGCAAGCTCCGTGCCCCTCATCTTCACGCCGGATAGTATGGCATGAGTTTCGGTGACAGGCTACTCAACCCCGAAACTACCCTCGGGAGTGTCGGTTCTCATCGGCGAGTTTCGGGGTTGAGTAGCCTGTCACCGAAACTTCCTGTAAGATAGCGGGGCTTTTCATGGAGGTGATGCCGATGCGCACTTGGATGCTGTCGATCGTGATGGCCTGCTGTACGGCCGGTCTGGCCGGGCAACAGCCCGCCTGGTATCCCGGAAGCACGTACGATCCGGAGATCCCCACGCCCAAGTCGGTCCTGGGATACGAAATCGGCGAGTACTATACGGAACACGCCCAGGCGCTCGCCTACCTGCGCAAGCTCGAGGCCGCCTCCCGCAGGGTCAAGGTCATGCACGTGGGCGAATCCGAGGAGCGGCGTGAGATCGTGCTGGTCGCCGTGAGCGATCCGGGGAACATCGAGCGGCTGGAGCGCATCCGCGCGACGATCGAGGAGCTGCGCGATCCGCGCAAGACCTCCGAGGCCCGCGCCCGGGAAATCGCGCGCAGTACGCCCGCCGTCGCCTGGATGAACTTCGCCAACGACGGCAACGAGAGCGCCGCCCTGGAGGCGGCCCTGCAGCTGGCCTACCAGCTCGCCGCAGGGCGTGACGCCGATACCCTGCAGATCCTCAAAGAGGTTGTGACGCTGATCTACCCGCTGCACAACCCCGACGCGCATGCGCGCCACGTCGTCTGGATGAAGGCCTCGGCCATGCGCAATCCCGATCCGGCCGCCCAGGAGCACCGCGGCGACTGGCGCATGGACACCAACAACACCCATTACCAGATCGACCCCAACCGCGACGCCGTTTTCCTGAGCCAGGTCGAGAGCCGGACGATCGTGCGCGAGATCCACCGCTGGAATCCGGTGGTGTTCGTCGACCACCACGGCAATCCCGACCGGTTCTTCTTCCCGCCGTGGGCGCTGCCCGTCAACCCGCAGCTGGACGCGAATGCGCGCAAGTGGGTCGACGTCTACGGCAAGAACATCGCCGCGGCCTTCGACCGCAACGGCTGGATCTACTTCACGCGCCAAGTCTACGACCTGCACTATCCCGGCTATTACGACAGTTACCCCACGCTCAACGGCGCCACCGGCATGACCTTCGAGACCGACGGCGGGGGCAACAAGGGTCTCGCCTACGAGCTTCCGGACGGGCGCATCACCACGCTGCGCGACGGGGCGCTGCACCACTTCACGGGCTCGATGGCCTCGCTGCTGACGACCGCGCGCCATCGCGAGGCGCGGCTGATGGACCTGTGCGGCTTCCGCGCCCAGGCCCTGCGCGAGGCGGCCGCCGAGCCGGCGCAGCAATACATCCTGCTGCCCGGCAAGGACCCCGCGCGCGCGGCCGACCTGGTCGACCTGCTGCTCCAGCACCGGATCGAGGTGCACCGGGCCAAGACTTCCTTCACCTCGGCCTCGGCGCACGACTACTTCTCGAACCAGGCCCAGAAACGGACCTTCCCCGCGGGTTGCTACCTGGTATTCGCCGCCCAACCGCAGAAGCGCCTGCTGCGCAATTTGCTCGACCGCGACATTCCTCTGGAGAAGGACTTCGTCGATCAGGTCATGAAGGCCAAAGCCTACAATGATCGCCTGGCCGAGGGCGCCCCGCGGAAGAGCTACGGCTTTTACGACATCAATGCCTGGTCTCTGCCGCTGGCCTACGGCGTCGAGGCCTACTGGACCGAAGATCGCTACCAGGGCGCTGCCGAGCCCGTGACGGAGCGGCCGAAGCTGCAGTTCGCGGCGCCGCCGCGGGCGCGCACGGCCTACCTCTTCCGCTGGGACAGCGGGGGCGCCACGCGTCTGGCCGCCGCCCTGTGGCGGGAAAACTACCGCATCGCCCTGGCGCGCGAGGAGTTCACCCTGGCGGGCAGGCCTTTCCCCGGGGGCACGGCGGTCGTGATGACCTGGCCGAATCCGGAAAAGCTCCACGAGCGCCTGGCGCAGCTGGCCGCCGCCAACGAGGTCGAGGTCTTCGCCGCCGACAGCGCCTTCGTGGACCTGGGAAAGGATCTGGGGGATCGTTCCGTGATCGACCTGGAAAAGCCGCGTATCGCGGTCGTGTGCGAGGCCCCGACCGGCGCGACCGCCTTCGGCGCCGTCTGGTTCATGCTCGAGAAGATGTACGGCGTGCCCTTCACCGCCGTCAAGGGAGAGGACCTCGATACCGTGGATCTCTCGCGTTACAACGTCGTCGTCCTGCCCGACGGGCAGCCCTCGGCCTACGCGCGCGTGTTGGACGCGCCGGTGGTCGAGCGGCTCAAGAACTGGGTGCGCGAGGGCGGCAGGCTCGTCTGCATCAAGGGCGCCGCGCAATGGGCGAGCTCCGAGAAGGTGGCCCTGACCACGGCGCGCGACAAGTTCGCGCCGCCGGCCGAAGGCAAGGAGGCCCCGAAGCGCATCGACACGGTTCCGGGCGCCTTCGTGCGCCTCGATGTGGATACCGATCACTACCTGGCCGTGGGCGCCGAGAGCACGATGGCGGCGCTCTTCCGCTCCAACGTGGTGTTCCAGCCCCCCAGGAAAGGGGCCACGGTGGCGACCATCGCCCGCGACCGCCCCATTCTCGCCGGCTTCGCCTTCGACGAGGCGATCCCCGCACTTCAGGGCGGTGCATTTCTCTGGGACGAGGTCAGCGGGAGCGGGCACGTGGTCTGCTTCGCCGACGACGTGACCTTCCGGACCTTCCTGCACGGGGCGCACCGGCTGTTTCTCAACAGCATTCTCGTCTTGCCGCGCCGGGCGGACATGTAAGCCCGCGGCCGGGGCGGGCGGAACCGCGCCGGCAACCGGGCTGATCGGAGGCAGCGCCAATGAATCGGCTTGCTTGTAGGCTGCGGCTCGCTGCGACACTGCTGGCGGTCGCGTGCGCGGCCGCAGCGCCTGCGCCGGCTGAAGAACGCCGGCCTGCGGTGACGGCGGACTGGGCGACCCTGCGCGCCGTGATCGTGATGTCGATCGACGAGTCGATCTACAAGTCTTCCGAGATGGGCTCGTCGATCCACCCGATCTTCAACAAAGGGCTCCCCGCGGGCACGATCGATGAGCATCGCGCCCTGGTGCGCCTGCTGCGCAAGAGCGGCGCCCGGGTGCTCGAGGTGCGCGATCTCCTCGAGGACGCCATCCGCAACGCGCGCGCCGCGGGCGAACTGGAATCGTGGATCCGCGAGACCTATCCGGATCAGTACGAGCGCATCCTGCCCCATGCGGCCAAGATCGACGCCGACACGGTCGTGCAGCGCAGCGACGCTCTCTTCTATCGAAACAACGAACAGGGCGGGTTCGATCCTCTCTTCCTGCCGCTGACCTCGATGTACTGGGCGCGCGATTTCGCCGTGTCCACCCCCAAGGGGATCGTGATCGGCAACGGCCAGAACTTCGCGCGCACGCTGGAAAACGCCTTGGCGCGCCTCATGTTCCGGCACGCCCGCGCCCTGCGCGACTACCCCGTCGTGTTCGACGCCGCGCGCGAAGGTGTGATCCTGGACGGCGGCGACGTGATCGTCGCCGACGAAAGGACGCTGCTCATGGGCGTGGGGCAGCGCAGCGACCTGCAGGCGGCGCGCCTGCTGGCGCAGAAGCTCGGCATGGAGGTGATTGCCGTCAGCATGCCCCCGCGCGACCAGCCGAACGGCATGAGCCGCCAGCTGCTGCACCTGGATTCGATCTTCAACTTCGCCGACCGCGATACCGTGGTCGCGGTCCCCTACTTTCTGGAAAAGGATTTCGCGGAGCGCAATCCGATGCTGCGCATCCTGTCGGGCCTGGCCGCCCAGACCGACGCCGTCAAGGCGCGGGTGCCTGCCGCTTCCGCCGGCGACTCCAAGCAGCTGCGCCTGACCATGCAGCTGATGCCGGACGTCGGCTGGCTGACGCGCTACGCCGCGGGCACCGGGGAAGAGACGCCGCTGGGCATGAAGCTGGTCGATTACGCGCGCGCCCGGGGATGGAAGGTGGTCTTCGCCGGCGGCGAACGCGGTGCCCTGCCCGAGGACAAATGGGTCATCGAGCGCGCCATGTACGAGCTGCGCTGGCAGGGCGTCAATATCGCTCAACTCGGACCCGGCCGGGTGATCGCCTACGCGCACAACGTGCACACCAACGCGGCGCTGCGCCGCGCGGGCGTGAAGGTGGAAACCTTCCCGGGGCAGCTGCTTTCGATCCGCAACGGCGGGCCGCATTGCCTCATCCTGCCGCTCGAGAGAAGGGATTAGCTTGCCGCTTCCTCGTGCCGGTGCTATACAGGACCCAGCGGCGAAACGGAACCACGCCCCGGCGAGCCGGTGTCCCGCTCCGGCGCTCACCCGGGATTCGCGCGTTCGGGAATGGCGGCCGCCGACAGCGCCGGCGCGAAGGAGGTTTTCATCCACCATTCGGGAGGTGATGCATGAAGCGAACGATGTCCTTCCTCGCGCTCCTGTGTCTATCGGCCTGCCCGGCGCTCGTGGCGCAGCAGGTGCCGGTGCAGGAGTACGAGCTGGCCAACGGCATGCGATTGCTCATGGTGCCCCGCAAGGGCGACCCCAATGTCGCCGCGGGCTGGATTGCGCGGGTGGGCTCGGTCAACGAGCGCCCCGGAATCACCGGGGTGTCGCATCTCTTCGAGCACATGATGTTCAAGGGCACCCGCACGATCGGCACCTCGAACATCGAGGAGGACCTGAAGCTCATGGATGCGATCGACGCCGTGATGGCCGAGATCCAATCGGAGCGCCGCGAACTGCTGCGCCGCTCCCGGCTCGGCGAGATCGCGGATCCCGATGATCCCGCGGCGCGCACCCCGCGCCACAAGGAGCTGCTCGAGCGGCTCGCCGCGCTGCAGAAGCGCCAGAGCGAGCTCATCGTCAAGAACGAGTTCGACAAGATCTACACCGCCGCCGGCGCCAGCGGCATGAACGCCGGCACCTCGCAGGACTTCACCGTCTACTTCATCAACGTCCCCGCCAACAAGCTGGAACTGTGGTTCTGGATGGAGTCCGACCGGCTCATGAATCCCGTGTTCCGCGAGTTCTACGCCGAAAAGGAAGTGGTGCGCGAGGAGCGGCGCCTGACGGTGGAAAGCACCCCGACGGGAAAGTTCCAGGAACAGTACAATGCGCTCTTCTTCACCTCCTCGCCCTACCGCTGGCCGGTCGTCGGCTGGCCCAGCGATCTCGAGGGCCTGACCCGGGAGGAAGCGGCCGCCTACTTCGCCGTGAACTATGCGCCCAACAACATCACCGCATGCCTGGTGGGCGATTTCGAGCCGGCGCGCGCCCGGGAGCTCGCCGACCGCTACTTCGGGCGCCTGCGGCGCAATCCGGTGGAACAGCCTCCGGTGCGCACGCGCGAGGTCGAGCAGATGGCGGAAAAGCGCATGATCGCCTACGCCGAAACCAATCCCCAAGTCGAGATCCGCTATCACACGGTCGCCGACGGGCACGCCGACGATTACGCGCTGACCGTCCTGGGCGCGCTGCTGAGCGGCCGGACCGGGCGCCTTTACAAGTCGCTCGTGCTCGAGCAGAAGATCGCCAACAACGTCTCGGCCGGGCAGAACGGCATGAAATGGGAGGGTTACTTCGTGCTCAGCGGCGTGGCCCGGCCCGAGAGCACGCCGGAGCAGGTCGAGCAGGCGCTCTATCGCGAGATCGAGAAGCTGCAGAAGGAGAAGGTCGGCGAGCGCGAGCTGCAAAAGGTCAAGAACCAGTTCGCCGCCGACAACTTCCGCCGCCTGCAGAACAATTTCTTCCTCATGCTCCAGCTCCTGGTGGCCGACAACAGCCGCGGCTGGCGCAGCTTCAACGAGGATCCCAAGAAGATCGAAGCCGTGACCGCGGACGACATCATGCGCGTCGCCGGCCGGTACTTCAAACCGGAGAATCGCGCCGTGGCGCTCTACTACACCAAGAAGAGCGAAACCACCGAGGAGGATCCCCTGCTCGCCGGCCTGAACGACCAGGAAAAAGCCCAGGTCCGGCAGTTCCGGGCCCAGCTGAGCAAGATCACGGATGATCAGGCCCGAATGATCCTGCAGCAGCTGGAGGCTCAGGAGGCGGCGGTCCCGCCGGAGAAGAAAAAGCTGCTCGAGGTTCTCAAGACCTTGCTGCAGCAACGGGTGAAGAAAGAAGGAGGCGAATCATGAGCTTGCGCGCACGTCTTTCCCGCTCCGCCTTGGTCGCCATCTGCCTGGCGTCCTGCCTTTCGCTCCACGGCCAGAGCCGGCCGGCACAGATCCCCGCCCATCCCCGCGACCTGAAGTTCCCCCCGCTCGAGTTTGCGGCACCGAAGGCCGCGACGTATCGGCAGGTGCTCAGCAACGGCGTGGTCGGCTATTTCGTGGAAGACCACGACCTGCCGCTGACCAACGTCTCGGTGCTGATCCGCGTCGGTTCCTACCTCGATCCCGAAGGCAAGGAGGGTCTGGCGGCGGCCGTCGGGAGCCAGATCCGCGCGGGCGGCACGACGCATCTCAGCGCCGAGCAATTCGACGAGGAGGCCGACTTTCTCGCAGCCGCCATCTCGAGTTCCATCGGCGGCACTTCCGGCAGCGCCTCGGCCAATTTCCTGTCCAAGGACGAGGACAGGGCCCTGCAGCTCTTTTTCGACATGCTGCGCAACCCGGCTTTTCAGCAGGACCGCCTGGATCTGTACAAGAGCCAGGCGCTGCAGCAGATCGAGCGGCGCAACGATCAGACGAGCTCCATCGAGGCGCGCGAGTGGAACCGCCTGCTGTACGGCGAGGGCTTCTTCGTCAACCGCTGGAGCACCCGGGCTTCGATCTCTTCGCTGACGCGCGACGATCTGGCCGCATTCCATCGGAAGTACTATCACCCGGGAAACTTCGTCCTGGCGGTCTCGGGAGATTTCCGGACGGCCGCGATGAAGGCGAAACTCGAGCAGGCGATGTCGGGGTGGCCGGCCGCGCAGGAGAAGGCCCCGCCCGTGCCCAAGCTCTCGTTCACTCCCGTGCCCGGCGTCTACATGGTTCACAAACCCGACGTGAACCAGGCGCGCGTCTCGATCGGCCACCTCGGGATCCTGCGCGGTAACCCGGACGAATTCGCCGTCGATCTCATGAACGACATCCTGGGCGGCTCGGGCTTCACCTCGCGCATCACCAACCGTGTGCGCTCCGATGAGGGGCTGGCCTACAGCGCCGGCTCCAGCTTCACGGCCGGCGTCCATTACGAGGGGGAATTCCGCGCCTTCTTCCAGAGCAAGAGCGCGACGGCGGCGCAGGCGGCGCAGATCGTCATCGACGAGATCCGGCGCATCCGCAGCGAGAAGGTTTCCGCCGAGGAGCTGGAGACCGTGAGGGCGAACGCCATCGAGATTTTCCCGCGCTTCTTCTCTTCCGCGGCCTCCATCGCCGGCACGTTCGCCGGCGACGAGCTGACCGGCCGCGATCCGCGCTACTGGGAAACGTATCGGGACAGGCTGCGCGCCGTGACCGCCGACGACATTCTGCGCGTGGCCCGGCAGTACCTGCACCCCGACGGCCTGGTGATCGTGGTCGTAGGGAACGTCGACGACATACTCAAGGGAGACCCGGACAAGCCGCAGTTTTCGTTCGAAAAGATCGCGCAGGGAAAAATCGTGCGCGTGCCGCTGCCCGACCCGAACACCATGGTGTATCCGAAGACGAGCCCGTAGGTCCGGCGGGTAGACATCTGAGGTATTCTGTCAAGCATTTTGTTTCACCCTACGCTGCCGCTGGGGATGCTTTCAGCCAAGCGGGCGCTCGGCGGTTGAGCGCCTCGAGGTACTTCCGTTCGTCATAGGGGACGCGGTCCTTCCAACAGCGAAAGATGATGCGGATCCACTTGTAGGCGAGGGCGCGTACGGCGGCGTGATGGCGCATGCCGGCGGCGCGCTTGTATTGGTAATAGGCATAGGCCCAGGGGCAGTGGCCGAGCGACTGGGCGGCATACTCGTGGAAGCTCTGTTTGACGAAGTGGGCACAGGCCAGACGCCGGTGGACCCATTGCTTGTGGCCGCTGCGCTCGGTGACCGGGGCGATGCCCGAGTACTCGGCGACCTGCTGGGAGGAATCGAAGCGGGTGCGGTCGGATCCCATGACGGCCTGCAGGCGCGGTGCGAGCGCGGGCCCGGCGCCGGGGAAGCTGGTGAAGATCTCGGCGTCGGGTTGCTGGCGCCAGATTTCCTCGATGGCGTGATCGAGCTCCTCGATGGAGGCGATCAAGCTGCGCAGTTGGCCGACGATGCTGCGCACGGCCAGGACGGACGATGCGATGACAGCCGGGTCGGTCGTCAGCGGGGAAGCCGCGCGCATCTGCTCGAGGCGCTCCTGGAGCAACGCCCGGTTGCGGGAGCCGTGCTCGAGATAGAACTTGCGCACGACGGCCGGTTTGCTTCGCTGCAGTTTTTGCAGGGTGGGCCAGCGGGACAGGAAGTCGCAGGCCATGACCTTATGCAGCGGTCCCGCCCAGGCGAGCGCCTGGGGAAAGTGCTCTTTGAGCAGCTGGGTAAGTTCGTTGGTGAGACGGACGCGCTTGTTGACGGTCTTGCGGCGCAGCTCGACCAAACGCAGCAGCAGGCGCTGCTGGGGCGGCTCCGGGACCCAGCGCTGGATGCGGTCCTGATGGCACCGGGCAAAGCTGACGAGCAACTGGGCGTCGGTGGGATCGTCCTTGGCGCCGCTGGGGTGCAGGGCGTCGCGGTAGTTTTTGAGGCTCTTGGGGTGGATGCGGAAGATATGGACGAAATCCAGGCCCAGGAGGAAATTGATGACGGCTCCCTTGCTTTGCTCGATGGCCACGGCCACGGGGCGGCCGGCGAAGCGTTCGCGGACGCGGGCGAACCAGTCGTGCAATGCCTCGGGGGTTTGTTCGAGGGTGTAATGGTGCATGGGGGCAGGCTCGGCAGGCTGGAGGCAGACGGCGTGTTGGTCGCTTCCCCAATCGATACCGATCCATGCGGCGTATTGGACTTTTTCGTTTTGCATGGTATTGCGCTCCTTTGGGGTTGTGGGAACACGCTGGCTTTGGTCCTGCGAATGCCTTATAGTAGAGTCCTCGAAGGGACGACATCTGAGTATTCGTTGTCGGACCAAAGCGCATCGTCCCGCTCGAGCGTCTACCCAAAACCGTCGAACGGTTGGTCCCGCGTATTCGTAGCGGGACGATGCGTGCTCACGATTTTTTTTGCGTCTCCATAAAATCTCGAATGGGGCTGATTATAAATCCTGCAGCAAAAAGCGCTGCAGGATAGCTATAAGGTCCCGCGCGCCGCGCGGGACCGATGACTTGGAGCAACAAGCCCACGGTCCGCCGCGGCGCGGCGGACCTAGTGCGCCTGAGAGCGCACTCTGATCAGGGAGGTGAGAGTCCTCCTCAAGTATACGTTCTCCGGCTTGTAGCCGA
>Ga0272448_1002900_pt1 | contig 20974 bp, 14 predicted proteins | sample YNPCB0191_FD_202220 | JGI IMG/M metagenome (GOLD analysis project Ga0272448, IMG submission 202220) | Hot spring sediment microbial communities from Yellowstone National Park, WY, United States - YNP-CB-019-1 | ecosystem: Environmental > Aquatic > Thermal springs > Hot (42-90C) > Sediment... | reverse complement strand
GTTGTGGACACGGACTGAACGTAGCCGAGTTTATCTAGCACCTTGTCCACTTTAATCTTGTGGAAATCAAGTGCAAGTTCTCTCGGATTCATTCCGAGGCTTAGGCTCAAAAGCTCAGAGTAATGAAGGATTGGCATGCTGTGCTCTTCATGGTATGCTGATTTCATCAGTATTTGTCCCATATCTAGTGTCAAGAAACAAAAAGGGCATAGAGTCGCTATGCAGTCAGCACTAGCCTTAGTCGTATTCACAATTTTCTCGCGGGCTATTGCAAGGGCGACATCGTCAGCGTATCCTCTTAAGAGGCCCCCACAACACTTAAGTTTGTTTCTGTACCAGACACTCTTTGCGCCCAGTGCCTCAATGAGATCATCAAAAATGTGTGGACGTTCAGGGTCATCAAGCTTGAGAAGTCCGCTGGGTCTAAGAGCGTGACAACCAGAAAAAGATGCTACTTTTAGGCCGGCCAAGCTCTTGGACACGCATTTCTTCAGTTGATGCAAGCCTACATCGTTAATGAGAACTTGCATGTAGTGTCTAACTTCAACGTTACCCTTGAATTCCCGCCCAGCATTGGAGAGAATTCGATTCACTTTTTCTTTCAAAAGCTTATTCTTCTTCAGCATTGTGTTTGTCATGGCCAGTGACTCGAAGCAGCCTGTGCACAAAGTCACTATGTTAAGCCCGGCCTCCTCAGCAAGAGTAATATTGTATGCGGCTACAGACAGGCTTGTTTCCAAGTCTATAGACTGTACTGGAGCGGGCCCACAACATGTCATGCCAGCAAGATCAATAAGCTCAATTCCAAGTTCGGCCAGAGATTTTCTTGCGGATATCTCGTAGTGGGGTTGGCGTGCCGGTATTGTACAGCCTAGAAATAGAGCATAACTCGTCATAATGATACCTTTTCTTCCTTCCTCTGAAGGATCTTGTCGAATCCTGTGGCAGCAAGAATCTTTCTCAGTGAGTAGACGTCTGCTGGTTTAAGCGGCGGTAAACCTATATCACTCCGCTTTTTCTCCAAGAACTTTGACATTGGAACTATCCGTCCCTCTTTCAGCAGTCCTGCTGCAAATTCGGAATAAATGTTTGGCATGTTACCCTCTTTCATGGAGATGTTTCTCAGGACATAAATTATATCAGTAATTTCAACTTCTTGTGGACAACGTTCCTGACAGTTATAACATGAACTGCACAACCAAATGGCGTCGCCTAACAGGACTTTCTTTCTATCCCCAAGCAGCGCCAGCCTGATAACGTTTCTAGGGTTGAAACGTTCAGTTATTTTTGCAACAGGACAACTGCTGGCGCATGTCCCGCACTGATAGCACGATGTTATAGTTTCACCGCCCATGTGTTCCTTTATTTCTTTGGAAAACTGCAGGTTAGTGAGTTCTTCCTTCTCCATTCCAGCCATCCACATTTCTCCTTTCTAGAGGCTTTTCATCAACTGTAAAGGACCAAGCTTCTCTAGCTTTTCAGTCATGGTTTTTGCTGCTTCTGCGAATTTGTCTCCTTCAATGTACACCAAGTTGATCATTTCAAGCCTCTCGGGCTCTATACCATATTCTCTCAGCAGGATCTTTGTGAGTTCCACTTTTCTCTTTGCCTTTTCACTGCCAACCTCATAGTGACAGCCATCGGTCTTGCATCCTACGACCATAACACCTTCGGCGCCAACCTTAAATGCCTCCAGTATCTGATGAACCTGCAGGATCCCAGTGCATGGAACCTTCATCACTCGCACATTTGCAGGATACTCCATCATTGCCATTCCGCAAGAGTCTACTGCAGCATGACCACATTCCGAGCAACATATAGCCAAGATGAGAGGTTTGGACGTTCCCTTCACAGACATTAATGCGTTCATCTGAACCAACATCTGGTCTGGTCGTGAATTCACAAGTTCAATGGCATTAACAGGGCATGTTCCCACGCAGACGCCACAGCCTTCACATAGGATATCTGATACCTGCGCGACGAAATGCTCATCGTCCTTTTGTACAAGACTAATAGCTCCATAAGGACACGTCACAGGACAAAATTCGCAGTCACCACAATATTCTTCTTTTACAATTGCGATTCTCTTGTCTTTGACAATCTTGCCTGTGCTCAGAAACTTGCTGACCTTCAAAGCTGCAGAGTGAGCGTGTAAAGAGGTGGTGGGTGCATCCTTCGGAAAAGTGGCGCCGCCGCTGAGAAAGATGCCTCTCATCTTTGTTTCAGTAGGTCTCAGTTTGGCGTTGTACTCTTTGAAGAACCCATCGTCATCGAGTTCTATGCCCAAGATCTTCGAAAGCTCTCTCGCGCCCTCAGCTGGAACCAGAGACGGGGCCAGCACGACCAAGTCTGCCTCTATCTCTAAGAGCTTTCCCAGAATAGCATCTTCAACATCAACGACCAACATGTTGACCTCTGGGTCGTGCAGAATTTCGGTCGGTCTACCCTTAACAAATTTGATTCCTAGATCCCGTGCCTTTTCGTAATAGTATTCATGCTCTCTCCCTGTGGTTCTGACGTCAATGTAGCATATTGTGATATCGATATCTGGTTGGGCCGTTTTAATCAGAATCGCATGTTTGAGCGAGATCATACAACAGATGCTTGAACACCAAGGGTTCCATCTTCTGTCTCGTGAACCCACACATTGTACCATCACGATCCGTTTGGCAGGTTCTTTGGTTGATGGCCTGATGACAGCGCCTTTCGTGGGACCAAAACTGTCAATCATTCTAGCCAGTTGAAGGTTAGTTATTACGTCTGGATAGTCACCGTAATGATACTCCTTTATCACATAGGGATCATATTCCTGGAAACCTGTTGCAACTATTATGCCTCCGACGTTGATTCTGATTTTCTCTGGTTGCTGGTTCAGTTCGACGGCTCCCGTCGGACAGATCTGAACGCATTTGGCACAATCATAGAATTTGCAAGCAGCATCGTCAATTACATATGCTGGAGGATAAACGCTTGGAACGTTTATGTAAATAGCTTTACGTTTGTTTAGCTTTGCATTGTACTCGTCTGGCACCTCCACAGGGCAGACTGCGGTGCAAAGATCGCATTGGACACACTTCGCTTCGTTAACGTACCGTGGTTTCTTTTCTATTGTGACCTTATAGTTTCCTGGAACACCATCAACTTTGGTAACTCTTGAGTTGGTATATATCTTCATGTTCGGAATTTCCGTGAATCCTGATCGGTAAACACATTTTCTTGAAGTGTGAGTGATCGTCTTGACATCTGAAGATGGAGATTGTATACAGATGGCACAGTCGTCTGTGGGGAAAAATCTGCCAGCGCGTGCTGCTAGTCCTCCCAGAAAGGAGGCTTTTTCAACAAGATTCACTGCGAATCCTAGGTCAGCCAGATCTTCAGCAGCCTGCATACCCGCTATACCCCCACCTATGACCAAAACAGACTTCACCGCGTGAAACTCTGCCTTCTCAACGGGTTCAAGCAGTTTGACATGTTCCACGGCAGCCAGTATCATAGCCTTGGCCTTTGCGACTGCTTCAGAGGGAGTGCTCTTGTGCGGAATTGCACAGTGATCCTTCAGATCCAATATCTCCACTAGACTTGGATTTAGACCTGCATCTTCAATTGCCTGAACAATGTTTACTTCACTCAGCTTTGGAAGACTTTCAGCAACGACAACCCTGTTTATCTTCCCAGCACGGATGGTTTCGGTGATTGTCCTTAGCCCTTCTCCGCGCCAGTACTCACTACTCTTTGCAACGATTACAACGCTGCGAATCTTCTTGGCAAAATCCATCAGGGCGTCAAAGTCCAAGATTTTCGACAGCTGATTTCCGCAGGTTGACAGGAATACTCCAACCTTAAGTTCGTCCATATTTAATCACTCAGCTCTCTATTGTCTTGATTAGCCGTTTCTTATGATCGTATATTTTGGCTTTCAGAGGCATCTGGCCCATGGCAAAGTGAGTAGCACAAGCAAGGCAGGGATCGTAGGCTCGGAAGGCCATCTCCACTTTGTTCAGCAATCCATCATTGATCATGCCATCTCTTATGAGGCTTTTCGCAGCGCTTCTGACTGACATGCAAATGCCTGAAGAATTATGGGTTGTAGCAACTATCAAGTTAACTTTCTTGGCCAGGGCCTTATCGTCGAGAACATAATGGTGAATCAGTGTTCCTCTGGCCGCTTCTACAATCCCTACTCCTTCTCCAGGTTTCCCCAGCTTGTTCTTAACGTTCTTGCCAGTTATCTCTTTATCCGTTACTAGCTCCAGAGCTCGTTCGCTCGCGTATAGGAGTTCGATGAGTCTAGCCCAATGGAAGGCAAGAGTATTATGGACTGGTTTCCCGCCGAGGATCTTGTACATTCTCTGGTATTCGGCATCCGCCAGAGGAGTAGCCATGCCTTCCGCCGCGTTTAGCCTACCTAGAGGACCTACCCTGTAGATGCCACTTTCATTTCCATCCACCAAACCTCTCCACCCGACTCTTTTCAGGTAGGTCAGCTTAACGTAGGTCCACGGCTCCACGTGCTCTTCTATGACGTCCAGATACTCTTTTGGAGCGAACTTGACGAATTCTTTTCCGTCTGGGTCGACTACCCGAACGTTACCGTCATAGAAGTTCACTTTGTTGTTGTCGTCGACCATCCCCATGTAGTAGGTCCTCAGAGTGTAAGGGTCGCTCTTGATCATATTCACGTAATCGACGTTCTTTAGCACAACATCATCGAACAGCTTGAGAGAAAACTTGGCAAACTCAACGCAGCTTTTTGCCATCTTTTCAATTTCTTTTCTCTCATCTTCATTCAAGGCTTTGGCGATTCCGCCAGGCAAGCATGCACTCACAGGATGTGTAGGTCTTCCTCCCAATATGCCTGTGATTCTTTGGCCATAAGCCCTATGTTTTATTACATCCTTCCCTATTGCAATTCCTGCCTTCTCTATAACCCCCAAAACATTCCTTTTCTCCGCAGGTGCATCAGGCCCAACGACAAAGTCTGGACCTCCCAAGAAGTAGAAATGAAGTATATGATCGTAGATGTAGTAGGCGGCGTACATCAGCTCTCTCAGCTTTTTGGCGGTTTCAGTCGGTTCGACGTTAAATGCTGCATCCAAAGCTTTCGCGCTTGCCATGTGATGTGCGACAGGGCAGACTCCGCAGATGCGAGTTGTTATTATCGGCAGGTCTTCAGCCCTTCTACCTTCACAGAACTTTTCGAAACCTCTCAGTTCAGGAACTTGGAAGAAGGCGTTTTCGACATTTCCCTTTTCGTTTAGGAATATCGATATTTTTCCATGACCCTCAAGCCTCGTGATAGGATCTATGATTATTTCCCTCATTTTTCCACCTTCCTCCGTAATGTAGAGTTTGCCAGAGAATACTTGTAGAACGTTCCTATCGGATCAACAATTTGGCTGATGACGCCTGCATCATTGGCGATTGACGCGAGAGCGCTCATGATTGCGGCACCTTGGTCGGCGACACGTGGAGCTGGACCATTGCAGCCAGTACAAGGAACGTTCACTTTGGGGCATTGTGCACCGCAGCCTGACCTTGTTGCCGGGCCCATGCATGTCACATTCTGGTCCCAGAAGCATGTTTGTCCGTCATCTTCAATCTCGTAGATCCTCTTCACTTCGGCAAGTTTCCTGTTTTTTTTCTGTCGAGGACATTCGTCACAGACTGATTTGTTAGGCAGAAAACTTGCTCCTTCTGATGGTAACTTACCGTTCAGAATTGAGTCAAAAGCTTTGGTTATGTATGGAATCGGCGGTGGACAGCCCGAAATGAAATAGTCTACATGCACGGTCTGAGCAAGAGTCTTCACGGTATCATAGAATTCTGGAAGCTCAAGTGTTCCCTCTTTCATTTTGACAGAAGTTCTAGGGGTCACACCATCAGGGTTCTTGGTCGATGGAGTTTCTAGGTAGGCACGTTCAAAGATCGCTTGTCTGTTCCAAAGATTTGCAAGCCCTATCACGCACCCATCGCAAGCGCATGATCCGAACGCCACAAGTATCTTGGATTTTGCTCTTAAAAGCTTGGCAACATGTTCATTCTCTTCTGTTCTTATGGCTCCATTGAAGAAACAGGCATCTATGCTTTTGTCAGGCATTGCCTCAACGTCCTTGTACTTGAAATCAAGAGCAACAGGCCAGAAGACTATGTCCGCTTTTGCAGTAACATCCAAGATTTTCTCGTTTATATCCAAGACGGCAATCTCACAACCGCCGCAGCTCGCAGCCCAATAGAACGCTATTTTCGGCTTTTCCATGGCATCACCGATTTGAACTGCATCTAATGAAAGAATGTATACCAATGCTCTTACATTTAAGTATAACCGTTTCTAAATAGAAAAAATACGCTCGATTTCATCTGTCACATTTGGCGTACAAGTGACACATGCTCATTTAATAGACATGTACGAAGCTGCTTTGACGAAGAGAAGTCACAGTCCAACATCATTTTTATGCGGTCTCCGCGCGTTTCAGTTAATATTAACCTTCACTTCATGCTGACCACAGTGATCAAGGAATGGCACTTCATTCAGAAAATGCCATCATCACATGCATGGATCTCTTGCGACAACGATGCGGAGGTCAGGTTCGGTAGTAGATGATCGAAACCTCTTACCTTTCGCATGCAACTTGTCATCTAGTGAAATTCTGAACTCCAGAGGTTGCTAAGGAGGTCTAGCAGGGAAAGTGTTGGTTTTCAACTGGGAAGACTTGTCACTGGTCACATCAGAAGCATCAATGAAATTGCGGATACGGCTAAATATGGCAAATCTCTTCTGTACATGCAACTTGAAAGAAGAGAGCGACTCTTCTGATGTCGGCTCACTGATTCTTTTGGTAAATGTCTTTCCTGCGCCTAGCTTGCTGCTGACTCTTGAGGTTTCCATATTTGACGTGTTTGTTCTACAGATTGCTTCTCGGCCTGTGGCTGACCATTAGGGGACGATTCTTTCGGCACCACAATCTCAGGGCACACTATTTTTTCTTCTTCTTTCAGGTCAAGCGTGGCTCTTGAGGTGCCATCGTCAAGGTATTCCACTGAGAAGCCCATTTTCTTCATCAGTCTAATGGCGCGGTAGTTGTCTGGCAGCATTATTGCGTAGATTTTTTCAACTTTCATGTCTTTGCAGATTTCGATTGCATAATCCACCATTTTTGTGCCCAGGCCTAAGTGTTGGTACTTGTCCGCGACGATGAATGCAATCTCGCCAGACTTGCGGTCAGGGTCAAGGCCAACTCTGACGACGCCCAGTATTTTTCTTTGTCCATTCTCAGTCAGTTCTGGAACTATGGCTATCTCCCTGTCATAGTCGATGTTAGTGTACCGAATCCGAGTTTCATGTGGAGTGTCCTTTATCACTTGGAAGAAGCGGTAGCGTATTGATTCCTCCGAAAAACCTTTGAACATTTCCAGCCATAGAGGCTCATCCTCAGGCTTAATCGGACGCAACAGCACAGTTCTACCGTCACGGAGCCTCCATGTGGTTTCGTATTTCTTTGGGTACGGCGTTATGACCAAGTGCTGATGAGGCTCAACTTTTTCGAAGACTTTTTTTCTGTCGATCACAATGCGTGCGTCAAAGGCAAAAGCGTCAGCTTCATTTACGAAGAGAGGGTTTATGTCAACTTCTTTCAGCTGTGGAAAGTCAACGAGCATTTGGCTGAAGACCACTGTGATCCCCTCAAGCAACTTCAGGTTAGCTGGAGGCACATTCCTGTAACCTTTCAGAAGCTGATAGACCTTGGTCTCTTCCATGATCCTTCTGACAAGAGTCTGGTTGAGGGGGGGAAGGCCGATCGAATAGTCCTTGAAGAGTTCCACTCCTATCCCGCCCATTCCGAAGAGGATCACGGGGCCGAACAGAGGGTCAGTTTTTGAACCTAGGATAACCTCGTAGCCTCGCTTCTTGACCATACGTTGAACCGTGACACCGAGTATTTCAGCGTTAGGGTCGTACTCTTTGGCGCGTTGAATTATCCGGTTGAACGCGTCTCGAAGTTCAACCTCACTGTTTATGTCCAGAACGACGCCGCCAGCCTCCGTTTTGTGAACGATCTGCGGAGAAAGAATCTTCAACACAACAGGGTAACCCATCCGCTGAGCTATGCTGACAGCTTCGTCCACGGTTCGGGCAACCTCAGTTTTCACGACTGGAAAGTTGTAGTATTCGAGAAAAGTCTTGGCCTCAGCTTCATTGAGAATCTCCCTGTTCTCCATCGCCACATTCTTCAGTATAACCATAAGCGGACGTTTAGGAGGAGCAACGTCAACAGGCAGTTCCTCAGGAGTCTGGTAAAGCAGGTCTAGGTTGCTCTTGTACTGGTACATGTACATGTAAGTTTTGACTGCTTGTTCAGGAGTCGAGTACGTGGGGATGTTATTCTCATTGAAAACCTTATTCGCTTCCTCAACGGCTCCATAGCCCATGAAACATGTTAGAATCGTCTTATTCTGATATGGTTGGCTCTTGACAAGCTCCACAATACTTTGGGCGACCTCGACAGGCTGGCCGACAGCCTGCGCCGTGTAAATGATGAGTAAACCGTCAACGTTTTCGTCCTTCAAACATGCTTCGACAACGGTCCTGTAACGGTCAGCTTTGGCATCTCCGATAATGTCAATGGGGTTGCCATGACTCCAAAAATGGGGCAATGCACTGTTCAAGGTTTCCATGGTCTGCGGGCTCAAGTGAGCAATCTTGCCGCCCAGTGAAACCATAGCGTCTGTTGCCATTATGCCTGGCCCGCCAGCATTCGTGATTATCGCAATATTCGGACCGCATGGAAGCGGCTGCGTTCCAAGAACCTCTGCACAGTTGAACAAATCTGCTATCTCATTGACCCGCACAATTCCAGCCCGTTTGAAAGCTGCATCATATATCATGTCTTCCCCTGTCAGCGAACCCGTATGCGATGCTGCGGCCTTCGCACTCTCACTGAACTTGCCTGCCTTAACGACGATTATAGGTTTGGTTCGGGCAAAATGCCTAGCAGCACTCATGAATTTTCTAGCATCACTCAAACCCTCAACGTAGAGAAGTATGCTTCTTGTCTTCGGGTCAGTGCCAAAGTAGTCGATCAGGTCTCCAAAGTCAACGTCAATCATCGAACCGACAGAAACAAAGTTGCTGAAGCCAATGTTCTCATGTATGGCCCAGTCCAGAATCGCTGAACCAAGCGCACCGCTTTGACTGATAAAAGCAATCTTTCCAGGCTTAGGCATCTTGTACAAGAAGGTCGCGTTAAGGTTGTTGTCTGGCCGAATGACGCCTAGACAGTTTGGCCCGATGATTCTAAGCCCGTACTTATCCCTCAGTTCAAGTATTCTTTCTTCCAGGGCTCTACCTTCAGGACCAATCTCTTTGAAACCTGCACTGATTATGACAATGCCAAGTATACCTGTCCTCCCACATTGCTCAACAACATCAGGAACAGTTCCAGCGGGAGTGGCAATCACGGCAAGATCAACAGGCTCACCTATCTGCTCCACGCTTGGATAGGCCCTGTAACCCAGAATCTCGGTCTTGCGAATGTTAACAGGGTAGATTTTCCCCTCAAACTTCAAATCGATAAGGTTCTTCATCAGTGCATGTCCAACAGTGCCTTCCTCATCAGAAGCACCCACCACAGCAATGCTCTTCGGGTTGAAAATCTTGTCAAGGTTCAACGTGACCAAAGCAAATGACCCCCTGAAATATGGTTCAATCTGTGACGCTGATTAAAACCTTACGACCTGAAAATACAACTTTACCTTGACAAAACCATTCCTGAGAAGCAATGTCTAAAACTTTGCTGGAAGCGAACCAAAAAGAATCGTCATGATTTGCTGCTCAAGCGTCCACACACTTAAATAACGTCGAGAACAATATTCTGACGCTGAAAAAGGTTTGGTGAAGCTTTGGATAAGTACGAGTGCACAGTATGCGGCTACATCTACGACCCGGAAGTCGGCGACCCCGAGCATGGCATAGAACCTGGAACATCATTCGAGAATTTGCCTCCAAACTGGGTCTGTCCCATCTGCGGCGCACCGAAAGATCAGTTCGTCAAAAAAGAATGATGTTTGAATAGCTCTAAATCTTCCCGAAGATCGTCAGGTTGGCTTACGGCACGTTTTTGCTCAAAACTGCATGAATCTTGAAAGGGTTTATATTTCAATTTGGTTCAAGTTCCGATTGACCAAATCATGTCCATCACGAAGATATTCAAAAGAGACGGCAGAACAGTCGGTTTTGACGCAGGCAGAATAAGGGATGCAGTATACAAGGCCTTCATTGCAGTTGAGCTTCATAACGGCGAAAAAGCTGAAAGCGTGACTGCGGAAGTTGTTAGGCTTCTTGAAGAAAGATTCAAAGAAAAGATTCCATCCGTAGAGGATGTCCAAGACCTTGTTGTGCAAGTTCTCATAAAGAAAGGATACAGTAACGTTGCAGAAGAATACGAAGCTTTCAGAAAAAAGAAACGTGAAATTCGGGAGCTTCGAGAAAAGCTGGATATAGAAGCACCAAAGCTGACTGTAAACGCACTTGAGGTTCTAAGACAAAGGTATCTACTCAGGGACGAGAACGAGAAAATCATCGAATCGCCTGCCCAATTGTTTAGACGCGTCGCCAAAGCAGTTGCCGCACCATGCAGAAAATTCGGCGAAAACACTGAGGAAACAGAAGAGATCTTCTATAGGATGATGTCGCATCTTGAATTCATTCCTAATACACCGACTCTTTTCAACGCGGGAACCCAGCTTGGGCAACTTTCCGCATGCTTTGTTCTGCCAGTTGAGGATTCGCTGGAAGGCATTTTCACTGCAGCCAAGAACATGGCGTTGATCGAACAAAGCGGCGGCGGCGTGGGTTTCGACTTCTCAAGACTACGTCCGAAAGGCGACATAGTGAGGTCAACAAAAGGCGTCGCTTCAGGCCCTGTGAGTTTCATGCGCATCTTTGACACTGGTACTGAAATCATAAAAGCCGGCGGAAAACGCAGAGGCGCGATGATGGCCGTCCTAAGAGCTGACCATCCAGACGTGCTAGAATTCATCACGTCAAAACAGCAGCCAGGACTCCTTTCGAACTTTAACATCTCAGTCGCAGTCACTGACGAGTTCATGGAAGCCGTTGACTCGGGTGGAGAATATTGGCTTGTCAACCCCCGCAACAAAGAGAAAACCAGGAGGTTGGCAGCAAGAGACGTGTGGAACCTGATGGCCAAATCTGCTTGGATGAGCGGAGACCCTGGAGTCATCTTCATAGACGAAATCAACAGGCACAATCCCACTCCTCTGGTTGGAAAAATCGAGTCCACAAATCCTTGCATCACCCAAGATGCGTGGATTATGACTGAAGATGGTCCGAGACAGGTTGTTGACCTGATTGGCAAAGGATTCGTTGCGATTGTGCATGGCAAAAGATGGAATGGGTCAAGGGAAGGTTTCTTTTCAACAGGAACGAAGCCAGTTTATCAGCTGAAGACTAAAGAAGGCTTCGAACTTCGTCTCACGAAAGACCATCCCTTGATGAAGGTCAAGAAGCTGACAAGTCGGAAAAGTGAAACAGAGTGGGCGAAGGCCGAGAACGTGAGGGCAGGCGACAGGATTGTTCTAAACGATCATGGGAACCTTGGAGGGTGGAGAGGAAAGTACACCGAAAGGGAAGGCTATCTGATCGGTTTGCTCTTGAGAGATGGACCAATCAAGAAGAACAAAACAGTTCTCTCGTCATGGAGCGAGGAAAATGGCTTAAACGCAATCAGATCTTTGACTTACGACTACGCGGAAGAACTTCCTCACAGGTTGAATACCAGAAGAGGAACAAGAGCAAAGGACACAGAGGAATACCGCATATCTACAGGACATTTGAAAAAGATTGCAGCTGAGCTCGGTCTGGGAGCGGGAAAGAAAGCGGTTACGCCGAATATGGAAAAGGCCTCTTCTGAATTCTGTCTGGGTTTGCTGAGGGGGCTTTTCGACGCTGATGGCTCAGTTCAAGGAACACATTCCAAGAGAGTAAGCATAAAACTAGCCCAGAGCAACCTTGAAATGCTGAAAGCTGTACAGCGCATTCTGTTAAGGTTCGGGATATTCTCAAAGATTTATGTAAAACGAAGAGGCAGAGGCTCAACGAAATTGCCCAACTGGGAAAGCGGAATGAAAGAACATATTCACAAAACACAACATGAACTAATAATCTCCAATGCAAGCATGCGACTGTTCTATGAGAAAGTGGGGTTTGGCGATTCCGACAAGAAAACAGAACTTGGCAAAGCCCTAGAGTCTTACAAGAGAGCCATGAACAGAGAACGGTATGTGGCAACCGTGACGGAATTGACCCCTGTTGGTGTTGAAGAAGTTTATGATGCCATAGTGCCTGGAGTGCACATGTTTGATGCTAATGGTTTCTGTGTTCACAACTGTGGCGAGCAGCCCCTGCTTCCATACGAGTCCTGCAATTTGGGTTCCATTAATCTTTCAAGAATGGTCGAAGACGGAAAGGTGGACTGGAAGAAGCTGAGAGAAACTGTCAGGAACGCAGTTCACTTTCTTGATAACGTCATAGACGCAAACAGGTATCCTCTGAAGGAGATCGAAATGAGAACTTTGGCCAACAGGAAGATAGGCCTAGGAGTCATGGGTTTTGCGGACATGTTGATAGAACTGGGAGTTCCTTACGATTCCGAGGAAGCTTTGAATCTCGGCGGACAAATCATGGAGTTTATCGAAACAGTGAGCCATGAGAAATCAGTTGAACTTGGAGAGGAAAGAGGCTCCTTCCCCAACTTCGAGGATAGCATCTGGAAAGAGAAATATTCTGCCATGCGCAATGCCACCGTGACGACGATTGCTCCGACTGGAACCATAAGCATCATAGCAGGCTGCTCTTCCGGAATCGAGCCGATTTTCGCGATTTCTTTCATCAGGAACGTCTTGGGAGGCACTAGACTCTTCGAAACGAGCCCCTTGTTTGAGTCAATGGCGAAGGAAAGAGGTTTCTACAGCGCAAGAATGCTTGAAGAAATAGCCAGAACAGGTTCCGCACAGAAGGTCGAGGGAATTCCTGAAGACATAAAGAGATTGTTCGTCACAGCCTTGGACATCAAGCCTGAATGGCATGTAAAGATGCAGGCAGCTTTCCAGAAACACACCGACAATGCCGTCTCAAAAACTGTTAACCTTCCTACAGAAGCCACGGTTGAAGAGGTAAAGCGGGTCTACGAACTCGCATGGAAACTGAAATGTAAGGGAGTCACGGTGTTCAGGTATGGAAGCAGACCTGAACAGGTATTGTACATTGGCGAGGTCAGAACGGACACAGGCAAGTTTCTCGCTTTGGAGCCTGAATATGCAGGGGGTTGCCCAACGAAGAACTGCCCATTTCCCGGTTAATCCTCAGACGGTCTGCCTCCCTTTGATCTCGTCCATGTCCTTCACTTTCAATTCCTATTTTCGAAACAGAAGGCTTTTATTTATGCTTGCTGTGAATGCTATTCGTCCGAGAATAGACAAAAAGCGCATCAATCTGTGCGATAGACACATTGACCGTGGTGTACTCTCTTGGATGAGAAGGATGCAAGAATACTTGAAATGCTGGAGGAAGACGGTAGAAGACCTTTCACCGAGATAGCAGACAGACTTCACGTGAGCGAGTCTTCTGTCAGGAAGAGAGTGCTGACTCTGCAGCGTGAGGGTGTCATAAAGAGGTTTACGGTTAAGGTTGACGCTGCAAAGTCGGGGTTCAGCACTGTGGCGATAGTTGGTGTGGATGCGGATCCTACGAGGCTTTTGCAGGTGGCTCAGCAGTTGTGCAATTTCAAGGAGATAAAGTGCGTGGCGACTTCGACGGGAGACCACATGGTGATGCTGGAGATTTGGGCAAGAAGCGGGAGAGAATTGACAAAGCTAATATCAGAAAGAATTGGCACAATTGAAGGAGTTAAAAGGATTTGTCCAGCGTTGATTCTAGAGAAACTGAAAGAATGAGTTGAGGTGATGGAAGAATGGAAAAAGGAAGCTTGATCCCTGAGGAGCAGAGGCAGCATCTGATTGACGAGTTCAGGGAGAAACTGGTTGCGCCTGTTAGGCTGATCATGTTTACACAAGAGATTGAATGCCAGTTTTGCTCTGAGACGAGGCAACTGATCAGCGAGCTGGCGTCTTTGAGCGGCAGGGTCAAAGCGGAGGTCTACGACTTCGTAGCGGATGCTGACAGGGCAAAAACGTATGGGATTGAGAAAATCCCTGCGCTTGTCATTGCAGGCGATAAGGATTATGGAATGAGGTTTTACGGTTTTCCGTACGGATACGAGTTCAGAACTCTGGTCGACGGTATGCTGCTTGCTTCTAATGGGAAAACAGACCTTGCCGACGAGACTAAACTGAAAATCAGGCAGATTACTGCGCCAGTCAACATTCAGGTTTTCGTGACCCTTACGTGTCCTCATTGTCCATCAGCTGCGGCGACCGCCTATCAGTTTGCCGTTGAAAACCAGTTGATAAGAGCTGAAATCATCGAAGCAAACGAGTTTCCACATTTGGCTATGAAGTACGGTGTTATGGGCGTCCCGAAGATTGTCGTAAACGATAAGGTCGAATTTGTCGGAGCAGTCCCTGAAGACGTGTTCCTAGAGCAGGTGATGCTTGCTCTGAAATGATGTCACGCATTCGTTGAAGTTGGTTTAGAATGAAAGAGAAGGAAGTTGTTCTTCAGATTCTGGGCATGCATTGTTCTGCATGTGCGCAGGGAATACAAAGTGGCTTGTCAAGACTCGACGGCGTGTTGGAGGTCAAGGTCAGCTTTGCTGCGAAAGAGGCGTTCGTGAGGTTCGACCCTGACAAGGTCACTGTTGAGAAGCTGAAAGCATCTGTCAAGCGTGGCGGTTATGAGGCTGTGGAGCAGGTTGAAGACTCAGCTGAGAAGCGTGAGAAGGAAGTCAGAAGTCAGATGCTTCTCTTTTTTTTCGGCCTTGCGTTGACGATCCCGATCGTTCTAATCACTTATTTCCTAAGCTTTCCAGGCAAGAGTTATGTGCTGTTGGCTTTGGCGACTCCTGTGCAGTTCATTGTGGGTTGGCATTTCTACCGTGGCGCCTACAATTCGCTGAGAGTCAGATTTGCAGACATGAACGTGCTGGTGGCTCTGAGCGCTTCAGCCGCGTATGGCTATTCGGTTTTGTCCACGCTTTACTCTAATGATGGAATGGTGTTCTTCGAAGCTTCTGCTGTCGTCATAACCACGATAACGTTAGGTATGCTGCTGGAAGAGATGGCTGTGGAAAGGACAGGTGAGACCATAAAGAAGCTTATGGCATTGCAGCCTAAATCAGCGATTGTTGAGCGGGATGGCGAGGAGAAAGAAGTCTCTGTCGACGAGGTTTTGCCAGGTGACGTTGTCGTTGTGAGACCTGGAATGAGGATTCCCGTTGACGGCAAGCTGGTGGATGGACATTCAGTTGTCGACGAGTCGATGATTACGGGCGAGTCTGTTCCCGTTGAGAAGGCCGTGAACAGCAATGTGTTCAGCGGCACAATTAACAAGACTGGCACTTTCAAGTTCAAAGCTGAAAAAATCGGAAAAGAAACTATGCTTGCTCAGATCGTCAGGTTGGCGCGGGAGGTGCAGGCCAGCAAGGCGCCTATTCAGAGGCTTGCAGATAAAGTGGTGAACGTTTTCGTTCCTGTTGTTGTGGCCATCGCTGCAGGGGCATTCTTGGTTTGGCATTTCGGGTTTGGCAACACAGGTTTGGCGCTGACGACAATGGTTTCTGTTCTCGCCATCTCATGTCCATGTGCGTTGGGCATAGCCACGCCTGCGGCTATAATGATCGGGGTTGGGAAGGGAGCCGAAAACGGAATTTTGATAAAGAATAACGCTGTGCTGGAAACCGCGAAGAACATCAACACTGTGGTTTTTGATAAGACGGGCACCTTGACAAAGGGGGAGTTGGAAGTCACTGATGTGATTGCGGAAGACCCTGAGCAGGTTCTGAGGGCAGCAGCAGCCGCGGAAAAACGGTCTGAACACCCGATAGGCGCCTCAATCATCCGCAAAGCAGAAAGCATGGGAATAGATGCCTCGGAACCAGATTCTTTTGAGGCTCTTCCCGGCTTCGGAGTATCGGCAAGGTTCAAGGGGCAGAAGATTCTGCTGGGAAACGTTGCGCTCATGAAAGACAACAAGGTTTCGATAAACCATTTTGAAGACAGCCTTGAGAAGCTTGAGGGCGAGGGGAAAACCGTTTTGGTCGTGGCCGTCGACGACAAGGCGGTGGGATTATTGGGCGTTTCTGACACGATTAAAGAACAGTCGAAGGAAGCTGTTCAGTCGTTGCAGCAAAATGGCTTGAAGGTTGTCCTTCTTTCAGGCGATACTAGAAGAACGGCAAACGCAGTTGCCAAGCAGTTGGGCATCGACGAAGTGTTAGCAGAGGTTGCTCCAGCTGGAAAGGTGGAACAGATCAGGAAGCTTCAGGATGAGGGCAGGTTTGTGGCCATGGTTGGTGACGGCATTAATGATGCTCCTGCGATCACTCAGGCAAACGTTGGCATAGCGGTCGGCGGGGGAACCGACATTGCAGTCGAAGCTGGAGATATCGTGCTGATAAAGGATGATCCGAAGGACGTGGCGGTGGGTATCAGGCTGAGCAAAAAAACGTTTGCAAAGATAAGGCAGAATCTGTTCTGGGCCTTTTTCTATAACGGGCTCATGATTCCACTGGCTGCAGGCGTCCTCTATCCTTCCCTGAACGTGCTCATCCCCCCAGAGTTTGCAGCGGCTGCAATGGTCGTCAGCGACATAACAGTTGTTGGAAACTCGATGCTGCTACGAAGATGGAAGCCCTAACGCGAACAGTGCAGTTCAGAGGCTTTTCTGATTTCTTCCAAGAGTTGATGGACTGGCATGGAGCCGATGTTTCCTGCTTTATGCTTTCTGACAGAGACAGTTTTGGACTTTGCTTCTTGCTCTCCACATATGACCATGTAAGGGATCTTCTGAAGTTCGGCTTGTCTTATCTTGTAACCTATCGTCGCCGTGTTGTCGTCGATTTCTGACCTGAATCCATACGCTAGAAGCTTTCTATGGACTTTTCGTGCATATGGAACGCTTCTGACGGTTACTGGAAGCACGATTGCTTGTGTTGGTGCAAGCCATGTTGGCAGGTTTCCCTCTTCTTGCTCTATGAATATTGCAAGGAATCGTTCTATTGCGCCTAGTATGGCTCTATGTATCATAACGGGTTGATGCATATTTCCGTCTGGGCCTATGTAGGTGACGTTGAAACGTTTTGGAAGGTTAAAGTCGAATTGGATTGTTGTGCATTGCTATTCCTTGTTTTGGGCATCAACGGCGCTGATGTCGATTTTTGCTCCGTAGAAAACGGCTTCTCCGGGTTTTTCTTGTAAGCGATCTTTTTCTTCTCCAGTGCTTCAGCCAACGCCCTTTTTGCCTGACGCCATTCAAGGTTTGTTCCCATGTACTCTTTAGGGCGCTGCGGGTCTTCTGTTGAAAGGCTGGCGTGGAGTTCGTGGAACCCGAATTCTTGCAGCATGCGTTCGGTGAGGTCTAGGATGTTGAGGATTTCTTTGTTGGCTTGTCTGGGGGAGCAGAAGATGTGGGCGTCGTCTTGTGTGAACCCCCTAGCACGTAGCAGTCCTTGAAGGGTTCCAGACCGTTCGCACCTGTAGACTGTTCCCCATTCTGCATAGCGTATTGGGAGTTCTCTGTAGCTTCGAGGTCTGCTCTTGTAGATTTGGAGGTGCAGTGGGCAGTTCATGGGTTTGACGACGTATTTTTCATCGTCTTTCTCGAGCAAGTACATGTTCTATTTGTAGTAGTCCAGGTGCCCTGAAACTTGCCAGAGTTCTTCCCTGGCGATGTGTGGAGTGGAGACGAGCTTGTACCCGCTTTTGATGTGCTCTTTTTCCCAGAAGTCTCGGATTATGTTGCGAACCGTTGTACCCTTCGGATGCCAGAGGATTAAGCCGCTGCCGACTTCTTCGTTGATGGAGTACAGGTCCAACTGTTGTCCTATGAGCCTGTGGTCTGTGGTGAAAAGTTCTCTTTTTCTGTTTCTTTCTAAAAGGTTTCTGTTCACGGGTTCTTTAGGGTGTCCTCTCTGTTTGAGAAGACGTTTAGGGTTGTGTTTCTAAATACCCCATTTTGGAACACCATAGTTATGACTGGTGACAGCATATTTATTGCTTGTTCTTGCATGGCATGTAGATGCAGAGTATTGCTTTAAATGCGGTTCTGCATTCTTCACTGACGGACTTGAGTGAAGCTTATGCTTAGAGAAAGCTGGATGCTTGCGATTGAGGCTTTAAGCTGGATGCAAATGAGGAGGTTAAGTGAGCCGCTGGCCTTGTCGAGGACAGCGAAACAGCTTGGCGTCAGGGATTCTAATGCGCTTCGGCTGGCGCATCATCTTGTTTATGAAACCGTGCGGCGTCAGAATCTCATAGACAAGTTCATAGACAACGTCGTAGGGCAGGACATCCTGGATGATTGTTCAATGGGAGTTCAGCAGTTTCTCCGGCTCTACGTGTATCAGACGAGAGCAGCTAGGGGCTGGGCTTCTCTCGATGTTAAGGAAGCTGAAGCCGTCGCAAGGTTAGCGCGTTCGATTCTAGGCTGGGAAACTTTGCGCAAAGTGGAGCCTTTCTTTGGGCTATTGCTTACTCAGTCTAATGCTGGAGTGTTTGAGAGGGCAAGTGACGAGGAACTCGTCGGGCTTAAGACGTTTCATCCACAATGGTATGTTGAGTACTGCTTCAGACATTTTGGAAAAGTCTTCGCCATGGATGTTTTGGAGGCGGACTTGCATCCTCCGCCACTTTATGTGAGATTGAACACTCTGAAAACCGCTGAGAATGAGATTCTGGAGAATTTGGCGGGGGACGGTGTCAAGGTGAAGAAGGTTGAGCATCTGACGCATGCTTACAGGGTTACTTCGACGAAGAGGCCGTTGGTGAGCCTGAAAAGTTATCATGAGGGGCTCTTTTTCATTCAGGATTTGGCAAGCTGTTTTGCTGGAGAAGTGGCCTGTCCAAGTGACGGTGTGGTTGTTTTGGATGTCTGCGCAGCTCCTGGAGCGAAGACGACGCACTTGGCTCAGTTGATGGATAACAAGGGCAAGATTGTCTCTGTTGATTTTTCAGAGCGTAGGATGAATGTATGGAAGGGGGAGATGAAGCGCATGGGGGTAGAGATTGCTGAGCCAATTGTGGCTGATGCCCGTCGTCCGTTGCCCCTGAAAGTGGAAGCGGACGTTGTGATTGTGGATCCGCCCTGTACGAACACAGGTACTTTTGGGAAATCACCATCGACGAAATGGAGGCTTACCACGCACTCGGTTGAGAACATGGCTGAGGTCCAGTGGCAGCTTCTGAACAACTGCGTTCGGTATGTGAAGTGTGGAGGAATGTTGGTGTATTCGACGTGCAGCATAACTGTTGAGGAGAATGAAATGCTTATCGAAAAGCTGTTGAAGTGGAACGCGGACTTCAAGCTGGTTGAAATAGAGCCGAAGATTGGTCTGCCTGGGCTAAGGGGACTGGAAGAGTGTCAGAGGTTATATCCACATCTTAATGGTTGCAACGGATTTTTCATTGCAAAACTCGCAAAGACTTGCAGTGGTTGAGGTTAAGTCTTGCGAGTGATTGTTTGAACAATTCCTGCTACGCCTACAGCGTCCAGCTCATCGCAGATGCCAAGTTCAAGGTGGAGTATTCTGTTGCGGAGTTCTTGGGTGTACATGCTTTCCATACATGTTTCTTTTCTTCTTCTGAGACCAATGGTGACGGCTTTGGCTGATTTTTTCACATGGAGCGTTTTTCTTGAGCATGTTTTTGAACTCTTGCGAAGCCTACGCGTGGGCTTTGCACGCCCATCTTCGCTGAGGCAGAGGTACTCTTTGCGCTGGGCCATTTCTTGACTATTAGAGAATCGTTGAACTTGTGGCAGAACTTGTCCTTGTTTTGAGCGGAGTTCTTCGAGACTTCTCGATGCTGCAGAGGATCTCGAAGATGACTTTTGCGGCTTGGACTGCTGAGACTCCTTGGTCGTAGTTTGGGGCGACTTCTAAAACGTCGAAGGCTATTACCCGTTTGTCGCAGAGCGAACCCAAAATGTCTAGTAGTGTGTGCGTTTCAAGCCCGTCTGGCTCAGGGTTCTGCGCCGCTGGCACGTATGCTGGGTCGAGGACGTCCATGTCGATTGACAGGTAGATGTGCTTGTGTTTTGAGAGTTCCGTTTTCAATGTTTCCACCGTTGCTTGGGTACCTTGTTTTCTGATTTCCCTCGTAGTTATATATCGGATGTCTGCTTTTTCAGCATAGTCCAGTTCTTCTCTGCACACTGCTCGGGTGCCGACCTCAATTATTCTTGCTGGTTTGACTTCTTCGCTTATCCTACGCATGAAGGTCGTATGTGAGAGTCTGAGGCTTTGGAATTCGTTTCGCAGGTCCAGGTGAGCGTCGAAGCTCACTATTGCTGTTTCTTGGGCCTTGCCTTCTAGGGCCTTTGTTGTCCCAAGCGTGATAGTGTGTTCGCCGCCTATCGTTACAGGTGTTTTTCCGTTTCCCAAGATGTCTTTGATTACGGATTCGAGTGTCTCAAGCGTTCTCTTGGTGTCTGTTGCTGTGTGCAGGTCGCCTAAGTCGTGTATGCGAAGGTCTTCGATGTCCATTCCTGTGCGGAAACTGTAGGTTTCAATGTTCAGCGATGCTTGTCTTATGGCATTGGGGCCGAAGCGAGCGCCTGTGCGGTAGGTGCTGGTCACGTCGAAGGGGACGCCGACGATGATGTAGTCTGCGTTCTTGTAGGCTTTCTGGTATCCGCTGAACACGTTTGATTGTGAGACGAAAAATTCATGTTGGCTCATCGGCTCGCTCCTCACTTGCAGGTTCGTTAAACATGAGACATTAAATTTATTAACGTTACTGCCAATGCATAGAAGGTGAAGGACGAAAAAATGTCGGTAAGTTC
>Ga0272448_1002899_pt1 | contig 20975 bp, 15 predicted proteins | sample YNPCB0191_FD_202220 | JGI IMG/M metagenome (GOLD analysis project Ga0272448, IMG submission 202220) | Hot spring sediment microbial communities from Yellowstone National Park, WY, United States - YNP-CB-019-1 | ecosystem: Environmental > Aquatic > Thermal springs > Hot (42-90C) > Sediment... | reverse complement strand
AAGACCTCGGGATCGGGAAGCTTCATTTCTCCCTACTAAACAAAATGGGAAGGGCAGCAAAAGTATGGGATCAGCTAGGGCCCAACTCCGAAGACTTTGCCGAATTCTTTGAATCCGTATATACCAAACAGGGAGAACTTGCCGGCAGACTGGATATTTCCGGGGACTACTGTTCTCTGCTCCACGAGAAGATCCGTCGTATTCCCGTACCTATGGTGATCGGCTGCAGAATCGGCGTAGACATTAAAATCGATGTTTTCGGCAATGTGTATCCATGCACCCCACTCGCCTATGATACCAAGTACTGCCTTGGGAACCTAAGTGATATGAGCGTCGAAGATATAAGGTCATCCGAGCGGCTAAAAGAGCTGAGAGCCATGTTCATACCGAGAATGAACAGCATTTCCAAGTGCCAGGACTGCACCTGGAAATGCTTCTGTGGTTCCGGATGCTTCGCCCGAGCAGAGTTGAATTACGGAGATACGAACAGAGAAGATGACCTCTGCGAAGTCACTCGAATTTTATATCCAAAGGCCTTCTTTGCGAGCATCCAGGGAGATAAAGAGAACAAAACCTATGCAAAAGCGAGTTGACGGCAACACAATCATATTGGAGAGCAGTTCGGGCGAGACATTGCTTACTACAGAAGTTCAAGGAAGCAGAGCCATACTCCGACACGGCGATTGGAGTATGGTAAAGGACATGGGGATGGATCCACATAACCTCCTTTCCTCTGTCGATACATCGAACGCTCAGCGAGCCTGCCTCAAGTTCTATGATATCACCATAGAATTGAATTCCGATTTGCCGGGATTGGTCTCAGACGTATTAGAGACATACGAAAGATTCTCCAGAGAGGAAATAGTTGAGGCAGATGTTATCATCCATGCTTTCAGCGGATCATTCTGCAGCAACTATCCATTCACAATGGTTGTTCTTGCCGACAGTGGTGTACGAATAAAAGGTGATTTCTCCGCTGTATCGTATTTCCGAAACATGGATGATCTGCTCTTTCAAATACACTCGGATATTGAAGTGCTCTTCCTAACTAACAATCCAAAGTATTCATTCATCCACGGCGGATCGGTAGAGAAGAATGGCACAGGTTTCATGCTGCCCGCAGTTTCGGGTAGTGGAAAGACTACTCTTGTACTTGCCCTGATGCAGGCAGGATACACGGTATATTCGGATGAATTCGCTGTCCTGGATAATTTAAGCGGTAATCTGCTTCCGTTTCAAAGAAGCTTGAGCGTGAGAGAAGATTCGCTCCGACTTTTCCCCATGTTGAAGAACAATACATCCGAATATTCCAAATTGTCTTCGCCGAAGGAAGTTCTGTATAACGTGCCGTTAACGGGCGACCAATCGCTGAGCACTACGTGTCCCGTACGCTACATTATTTTTCCGGAATACAGGAGAGATACCACGCCGACAATTACAAGCATCTCCCGAATGGCGGCATTCCGGAGATTGGTAGATTCGCAGAATTTTATCAGCCTTGGTACATCCGAAAAGCAGAGATCCATCGACTTGATGCTGTCCGTGATTTCGCAGGCCGAATGCTACGACCTTACTACCGGCGACCCTACTTTGACGGTTTCCATCATCGACTCCCTTGGAGTGTAACGATTAATGAACAATCTTTCGTCAACTGATTATGCGATCTACGTTGACCAGCTAACCAAGCGGTTTTGCCCACCAAAAGGGCTGCTCAAGCTGTTCAGCCACTCGAACCTCAAACAACCGGTCAATGCCGTTTCCGGGGTGGATTTGAAGATAGACAAGAGTGAATTATTCGGTCTTCTTGGCCCAAACGGCGCAGGGAAGACCACTTTGATCAAGATGCTCTGCACATTGATCGCTCCTACATCCGGAACGGCTTTCATCAACGGCTATGATGTCGTGCAACAGGAACACTTGGTACGGCAGTCGATTGGCCTCGTGGGGAGCGAAGAGAGAAGTTTCTACTGGAGGTTGAGTGCAAGAGATAATCTCGAATTCTTTGCCACCTTGTATGGTCTCAGCGGAAGGAAAATGTCAAAGCGAATCAGCGAAGTGATCGATCTTGTGGGTCTTGGAGATCACGCCGACAGAATGTTTCAGACTTATTCGACAGGCATGAAACAGAAGATGTGCGTAGCGCGTGGGTTGCTGACAGACCCGGCAGTCCTCTTTCTGGATGAGCCAACCAGAAGCGTAGATCCTTTGACTGCAGAACACATTCGGATGTTCATCAAGGAAACTCTGGTCAGAGATCACGGTCGGACGGTAGTCTTGACCACCCATCGATTGGAAGAAGCCGAACAAGTATGCGATCGGATTGCCATCATGGATAATGGACGTATACTTGCATGTGGAAGCATGGATGAGCTGAGGACAATTCTGCGCACACCCTGTGAATACGAATTGATCACCGGCAAAGTGGATGGCAAACTCAGCGAACAACTCAAGAAGTTGCCGCATGCCGACAACATGCAGATTCATGTAGACGCTTCCGGATGCAATATTTCCTTCGTTTCTCACAAGGGGGGTTCTGCTCTCGCTTCCGTAATTCGACTACTCACCGAATCGGGGATCAACATTCATCACTGCAGATCCGAGGAAGCATCTCTTGAACGGCTCTTCGCGGGGATAGTGAAGAAAGGGATAGATGGGACAAATGATTAATCGACCTCTCGCATTTCTAAAACGGGATTACAAGAGTGCCACCAGCTACCGATTGAATTTCACGCTGCAAATCTGCGGCATGATCCTGTCGATTCTTACTTTCTTCTTCATATCCCGTCTTTTCGATGAATCATCGAAAAGATTGCTCAAAGAGTATGGAGGGGATTACTTTTCATATGTTTTGATCGGGATTGCATTTACCGGCTATCTGGGGGTAGGATTGTCCTCATTCTCCTCGGGGCTTGCACAGGAGCAGTCTCTGGGCACCCTTGAGGCGATGCTCATTACTCCGACTCGACTCTCCACCATCCTCCTTTCCATGTCGATCTGGAGCTTTCTTCTTACTTCCATCAACACATTGCTCTTTCTCGCATTTGGCGCAATATTCCTGGGAGTGAATGTCAGCCATATAAACCTTGGATCTGCCCTGCTCACTCAAGCCCTGACGGTTATCTGCTTTGCAAGCCTTGGGATCATGTCCGCGAGTTTCATCATGGTGTTGAAACGGGGAGATCCGATCAACTGGATATTCGGCGGCGTATCCGCATTGCTTGGAGGGGTGTACTTTCCCATCGGCACACTCCCCAAGGCGCTTGCGAAGGCATCATCTCTACTCCCCATCACTTACGCACTGCGGGCAGCAAGATTATCCGTGCTCCAGGGTTATGGAATCAAGGAATTGAAGTTCGAGTTGGGCATGCTCGTCGGGTTTTCATTGGTGTTTATACCACTCAGCATGCTGATGTTCCGATGGGCTATTAGAAGAGCGCGTATAGACGGCAGCCTGATGCACTATTGATCGTAAATGCAGGAACATCGGACTTCGTATCGCCGCCACAATATAAAGGCGCTCCAACATACATGGTCAGAGCGCCGATGTAAAAATCCTGTTTGAGACCGCTGATTAAACGGTTCGAACTATCGAAGCCGATCCTTCTCGGAGCTTGATGTGAAGCTCCTTCAATTGCTCTTCTGTAACGGTGGAAGGCGCCTCCGTCATCGGATCGATGCCGGTTGCTGTCTTCGGGAATGCAATTACTTCACGGATATTGTCCTCGCCCAAAAGCAGCATGACGAGTCGGTCGATACCGGGTGCAATTCCCCCATGAGGAGGAGCACCGAACTCGAACGCTTCCAGGAGATGGCCGAACCGAGCATTAGCTTCATCGGCTGTGTAATTGAGCAGTTTGAAGATCTTCTCCTGAACATCTCGCTGATGGATTCTGATACTTCCGCTCGCACACTCAGCACCGTTGCAAGCCAAATCGTATGCATCGGACCGAGCACGCCCGGGATCCGTTTCCAGGAACTCCATATCCTCTACTTTAGGAGCTGTGAACGGATGGTGCGTCGAATCCCAGCGGTTTGCCTTTTCATCCCACTCGACAAGCGGGAAATCGACAACCCAGCAGAAATACAAAAGGTTCGGATCACGGAGATTTAGTCTGTCACCCATCTCGATGCGCAGACGGCCAAGCACATTTGAGACTACGGACGCCTCATCAGCACTAATCATAATAAGATCGCCGACTTTTGCTCCCATGCGCTCGACAATGCTGCTCATCTCTTCTTCGGTGAGAAATTTTGAGCTGGGAGATTTGATGCCCTGATCCGTCACCTGGATGGTCAACAATCCCTTCGCGCCGAAGGTCTTCGAAAGTGCAATCAGATCATCGATCTCCGTGCGGCTGTAATTGGCCAGTCCCGGACCGAGTACTCCTTTGACTTTTCCACCCTTTTCAATCGCGCCGCGGAACACCTGGTATTCACTGGAAGCAACGAGATCCGACAAATCAACCAGTTCCAGTCCGAATCTCATATCCGGTTTGTCGCTCCCGAATCGTTCTATCGCCTCTGCGTAGGTGATCTTCGGAAACGGCTTTATGATTTTCTTATCGCTCAGTTTTTCCACAATCTCAATCATCAGCGCTTCGAGCAGATCGAGAATATCGTCCCGCTCTACAAATGACATTTCAATGTCGAGCTGAGTAAACTCCGGCTGTCTATCTGCACGAGGATCTTCATCTCGGAAACATTTCGCAATCTGGAAGTACCGCTCTATACCGGCAACCATCAGAAGCTGCTTCAACTGCTGCGGCGACTGAGGAAGTGCATAGAAGTGGCCGGGGTAAAGCCTGCTCGGAACAAGAAAATCCCTGGCGCCTTCCGGAGTACTCTTAATAAGGATAGGGGTCTCAACTTCTACAAAGTCTCTGGCATCGAGGAAATCACGCATCAGCTTGGTGATGCGATGTCGAAGGATCAGTTTCTCCTGCATTACGTGTCTGCGAAGATCCAGATACCTATATTTCAAACGAACCAGCTCGTCTACATCCACATCGTCGGAAATCGGAAATGGAGGGGTTTTGGCAGTATTGAGAACGTACACCTGCTCGGCAACCACTTCGACTTCGCCGGTGCTCAGCTTTGGATTCTCCGTTCCTTCCGGGCGTCTGCGCACTTTCCCCTGTACACTGAGAACGAACTCATTTCTTGCGCTCTCAGCCGCCGCATGGGCGATGGGTGCAGCTACCGGGTCAAAAACGACCTGGACTACTCCCCAGCGGTCTCTCAGATCAATAAAGATGATTCCACCGTGGTCACGTCTTCTTTGTACCCAGCCGTTTAGTCGAACTTCCTCTCCGATATTACCGGCCGAGAGTTCGCCGCACTTAATCGTCCGTTTCCAATCCATCAGGAACTCCTTAAATAAAATAAATCACGCGTCACCCGACGCGTGCAAGAATACATAACTACTTGGAAAGCCCTTTTACCGACTTCAGCCAATCCGAGACAGCATCGAGCGCAACACTAACTTCTTCTCTACTTCCCATATCTCGCACTTTTGCCTGTCCCTGATTCAATTCTTCCTCGCCGATGATTACTGCGAATCCAGCCATTTCCCTGTCCGCAGCACGCATCTGTGCCTTCATGCTTTTGCCGGAATAATCTATCTCCGATGCAATCCCTTCCCGTCTGAGATCTGCCAGCAGCTTGATGCCTGCCTCTCTGGTATTCTCACCGAGAGTGATGACAAATGCCGTGGGGTGGATATCTACCGGTAGTTCAATTCCCTGGGCTTCCAGTATTGCAAGCTGGCGTTCGATCCCCGACCCAAACCCGACAGCCGGAGTTTGAGGACCACCCATTTCAGCAACCAACTTATCGTATCTTCCGCCGCCGAGAACCGCGCTCTGTGCGCCGAGTTCACCGCTGACGACTTCAAAAGCGGTCTTGGTATAATAATCGAACCCCCGAACGAGACGGGTATCCATCGTATACTTGATACCCAGGACGTCGAGGTAATGAAGAACAGCATCGTGATGCTCGCTGCAATCATCGCAAAGTGTATCGACTATATTCGGAACATCCGATGTCAGTTCCCGGCAATTCGGCACCTTGCAGTCGAGCATTCGCAGTGGATTCGCCTCGTATCGGGTTTGGCAGCTTTCGCACAATTCACCCAGATACGATTTCACCGCTTCTTTCAGGGCATCCCTGTACTGCGGACGGCATATCGGACAGCCTACGGAATTGATCTTTAATTCGAGGCCTCTCATCTCCAGCGACGAAAGGTACTGCATCGCAAGTGCGATCACTTCGGCATCTATCGCCGGGTCTTGTGAGCCAAGAGCCTCGACACCTACCTGATGATGCTCTCGGTATCTACCTGCCTGCGGACGCTCATACCGAAATATGCTTGCGACATAATATACTTTGGTAACCGGCCGCTCCCCATACAGCTTGTGCTGTAGAAAGGCACGGACAACCGGCGCGGTACCTTCAGGACGAAGAGTCATGCTTCTATCGCCGCGATCTACAAAGGTGTACATTTCTTTGCCGACAATATCGGTAAATTCTCCGATACTGCGCTTGAACAACTCCGTCTCCTCGAACGTGGGAGTTCGGAGTTCTTCATACCCGTATACCCGGCAGATATCGCGAAATCTATCTTCCAAATATCGCCAACGGGGGCTTTGAGCCGGAAGAATGTCTTGAGTGCCCCGAGGCGCAGAATATTCCATCAGTTGCTCTCCTCCTGAACGATATTCTAGGCGATTCACTCCGGCTTGTCAAATCCGCCGAGCACATGTCTCCCTTATCGCCATTGACAATCCGGGGTTGGAGTACCTATACTTATCAGGGTGTGGGAGGTGTTATGTCCCGAACGTCATTCTCCACCCGCATCAATCAATAAACAAAGGACTTGAGCTTCATTGGAAGACGCCCAGAGTATAACGACCCTGCAGGAAGCCACAACAACCGCTAAATCGACCGGACGAGTGGTAGCCAAAGCAACCGGACTCTTGATAACCACAATTATGATTTCCCGGCTTCTCGGCTTTGTACGAGAAGCTCTGCTCATAATGTACTTTGGTCGGTCCGGATTGACCGACATCTACAAGCTTTCCTTTACCATCCCGGATTTCCTGTATTTCCTCATTGCAGGCGGCGCACTGAGTTCCGCATTTATCCCTGTGTTCACTCGATACATGACGGAGGGCAAAGAGGAGGACGCATGGAAGGTCTTTTCGACCGTTGCATGCACTTTCCTATCGTTTGCCGCACTCCTTATTGTCGCTGGATGGGTTTTTGCCGAGCCGCTCTGTCGCAAGGTCGCCTGGGGACTGGCGGGACGACCAGAAGCTATCAAGCAACTCGCCTACCTTACCAGGATCGTTCTGCCGGGACAGGTGTTCTTCTTCCTTGGCGGATTGATGATGGGGGCACTCTATTCTCGAAACAAGTTCTTATCTCCTGCTTTCGGTCCATTGATATATAATGTAGCTATTATTCTTGGCGGCTTGATAACTGCACACCTATACGCAGCCGATATCCGGTATCTTTCCGAGCAGCCCATCCGGGACGCGCTGCATGTGTATTTCGACCCTAAATCGACGCCTGCCCAAATTGCAGAGTTGAGCCGAACTGTAGACATCGGACACCTCCTCAAGATCGGCACACGAGCAGTCTCCGGCTATTCCTGGGGAGCGCTGATAGGAGCATTTGTCGGAAATTTCTGTCTGCAGGTCATTTCAATGCGCCGGATAGGAATGAAGTTTGTACCATCGTTTAATGTGTCGCACCCAGGCGTCAAGAAGGTCTTTGCGCTGATGCTCCCGGTTATCCTGGGACTTTCTCTTCCGATGGTCGATACGATCATCAACCGGTGCTTCGGAAACCTGCTTGCTGAGGGTACGGTGACGGCACTCGACAACGCAAATCGGCTGATGCTCGTCCCCTACGGTGTTTTCGGCCAGGCATTCGCAACCGCCGTCTTCCCCACCCTTTCCGCTCTTGCAACGCAGAAGTTATGGAATGAATACCGCAGCCAATTGAGTCAAAGCCTTCGCGGGATCGTTTTCCTTACACTGCCCGCGTCTGTGCTGATTATGGTGTTGGCTATTCCGATAATCCGATTTGTTTTCCAGCATGGCAAGCTCTTTACGCACAAAGATACTTTGATTACTGCTGTTCCACTCATTCTGTATTGCGCCGGAGTCATGGTCTGGTCGATGCAGGCGATAATTGCACGGGCATACTACTCATTGCAGGATACAGTCACGGTGGTCGTATCCGGCACGATTGCCACTGCAGTCTTCGTGCTCATGAACTATGGATTCATTCACTCTCCGTGGGCAAGAGCATGGTATGCACCCGGTGGTCTGGCACTCACTACTACCATAGCAGTAGTCATCCATACATTCATATTGATATCAATATTGCGCAGGAGACTCGGAGGCATAGACGGTCGAAGGCTGCTCTCATCTATTTCGAAGATGCTTCTGGCATCCGGGGTTATGGCGGCTGTCACAGGAGCAGGATGCTTCTACCTCGAAAACTCGCATAGATTCCAGTCGATCGTTCATCGAGGCACTATTGGATGGGTGACAACCGGCGGCGAGATAATTGCACTCAGCGGGATCGGCCTGCTATTCTACTGCGGACTGGCAAAACTACTGAAGCTGCCGGAACTCGACTATGCGACGTCGATGTTCCGAAACAGGTTCCGCAGAAAGAGCGCATAAAGCTCAGGTCTGCTCATCTGATTCTTTCTTCCACATCCATTTGGTGACAAGTGACAGCACTATGCCGTATACGATTAGCGCGGCTATTAACGAGCGTTCGATCCCGAGTGCGGGTTGAAGAAGATGGCTGACGATAAGGAGCGGAACAAAGGCGATAACGAAAGCCTGCACCTGCCTGCAAACCGCCCAAAGACTGTGCCGCGCCTCGTATGAAGAGATTACCCCCACCATCGGAAACATCGTCATGAAGCCAAGCAGATGCTTCTTCATGACGATCAATGTGAAGATGACACCTGCCATCACCGGTAGTTTCAACCAAATCGACATAGGACTGCGATGCGATGGTTCTTTTCGATATGACGACTTTACTGCAAGAACGACGCTGACAATGATTCCCAGCAAGCATGTCCACCAAAATGCAGCACTTGTAATGGGAACGACGTGCACGAGCGAACTTGCACATGCACAATACCCTACCGCACACAACACGATTGCGGGGATAATAGGGATGTGAAGGCGATTGAATAGTATCCTCACACCATGGGTGTAACCGAGTAGGAGAACGAACCCGAGGACATTTGTAGCATCGACAGGACGATGAAGCGAGAGCATGGCCAATGTCGATGGGATCGGAAGTGCAACCATCAGCACCTTCCATCGCGGGTCACGGATATAGGCAACGATCATACCCATCCCGGTAACGCACACGAGCAGGATCAGATCCCAACGAGTGAAATGCAGATTCATACAGCCTTCCGGGTTTCTTAGAAATCAAACCCGGCTAATTGTAGCAGAAATGTGAAGATAATACTCGGCCAAATAGAGCTTCCTGTTGAGCCGCCTTGAGTTCCCGTGTGTCGTCCTGAACGCAGTGAATGATCTCGTGGTATACAGCAAGATTCTTCGCGCTGCTCAGAATGACACCCTTCAACATTAAATTGGTGGAGTAATAAATGCGGCTTAGGTGAGTTTGCACCATCGGCGTCAGAATTCGGTTGTTCCGGTGAACCGGAATCCGTGGGCCTTGATTGCAGGAAACACGCCAATGTCTTTCCGCATTGTCTCACGAGATATGGCCTCGACATTTGAAAAACGCTCGAGAATGCTATCCGTAAAACGAAGGTTCTTCACCGGTTTGGTAATTCTTCCACCTTCTATCAAGAATGTCCCATCTCGCGTCATGCCGGTGACTATAGTCTGCGTGGGATGAATGACATTGACGTAGTGAAATCGCGTGACCAACACGCCCTTGTCCGTATTAGTAATAAGCTCTTCTATCGAACAATCGCCGGGTTTCATCAAAAGATTTGTCGGCATAGGGCCGAATGTTCCCGTGCCGCCGGTCGCATGGCCGGTCGATTCTTTGCCCTCTTTATGAGCGGTGTAGGAATCATAGACAACGGCATTCGCCACTCCGTTCACTATCAAATCGACTCGCTGCTTCGGCACTCCCTCGGGATCGAAAGCCTTCGGTAGTCCGCTCATATCCAACCCATCGTCCCAAATAGTGATGTTTTCTCCCGTAATTCGGCTGCCGAGTTTACCGGACATGAAACTTCGTCCTTCCTGATATGCCAGCGCACCGAGTCCAAGATAGGCTAGGAATTCCATGAATTCTGCTACAGCATATGGAAGCAAAATGACCGTATATTCCCCCGGCTCGATCCATTCCGGGTCTCTCGACCGCTCACTCCTGCTTGCCGCTTCAGCGGCGACGACCAAAGGCTCCAAGTCCGAAACCTTTTCAGACATTTGATCCGCATATCCGTGGCCGTTCCCTGCGGTCATTACCGTAGTGATCCTGCCGAGAGAGACCGCATCGTATGCCGAAACACCCAGCGAACTTACAACAGCAGATTCTTCATACCCGGTAGAGAACGTACCAGAGGCACTCGCGTCGAATCTCGCGCCTTCTTCGATCATATCGCCAACCGCCGATGCTCTGTCTTCCGGCGAATACGATGCAGTCCGAGCATCGCATGTCTCAATGTGTTTCACGGGTTTTGGGGCAGCAAGGGAGACGAAATCACGATTTTCCTGCGAGTATTTGGCGTACATCACTGCTTTATCTACAAGGTCTCGGATCGATTGTTCGTCCATCCTGTTTGTACTGGCATACCCTACTTTTCGGCCCATTACGGCTTTTATGGCGATCGAGACGTCTTTCTCGAAAACATTTTGGTGGATAATGGAATTTGCGAAGCGAGTGAGGCTCGATTCACCGATGCGGAGTGTTGCCTGAGTTTGGTTTGCTCCGGAATACTCAACAGCATCGTGCAGCAACTTCAAAGCTTTTTCCTGCCCAAGCATTATTCCGCCTCCGATTCTGAATCGCCGATCACGCCTATGCGCACTTCTCGAAATCTTGCAGGCACGACTCCGTGTCCCACATGCATAGTCTGAACCGGTTCGCCTTTCCCGCAATTGGTAACGCCCCACAGATGCCATTCATCCGCACTTGCAATCGCATCACACCCCGCCCAAAACTCGTACGTAATCCCCGTGTAGATCGTGTTCTTATACATCTGTCCGATAGAACCGTTCTTCACGTCGTAGGAGACCTCAGTCGCGAACTGGAAGTTCAACCTCTTGTCATCTATGCTCCAAGAGCCGACTGTCTCGGCATATATGCCATTTTCCGTATCGCTGATTATCTCATCGAGCGTCCAATCATCAGGCTCAAGGTTAATGTTCGTCATTCGGATCAATGGGATTCTATTCCAACCCTCGGCACGCATTGACCCACTACTCGATTCGCCGATTTTCGGAGCGGTTTCCCGTGAACTGAGATAATCGCAGAATATGCCGTCCTTTACGACCTCGGTTCGCTGCGCTGGAACGCCTTCGTCATCGAAGAAGAAGCTTCCAAGCCCGCCCGGCACTGTGGCGTCGGCTACTATATTGACCATGTCTGAACCGTAACGAAAATTCTCCTGTTTGTCCGTCGTGAGGAAGCTCGTCCCTGCATAGGCGGCCTCCGTGCCGAACACGCGGTCGAGCTCAATGGGATGTCCGCACGATTCGTGAACCTGCAATGCGAGCATCGAGCCCTCCAGAATCAGGCTTCGCACGTCATTCGGACATTGAGGAGCTGTCAGGAGTTGTGCGGCCTCTTTTGCGATCCTGTCCGCATTTCCGGGCAAATCCATCGCTTCTACATATTCATAACCGGCTATCGCCGTATCCCCTTCGGATGCCGGATACGAGCGTTTCTGGACATCGCCTTCACTCACGGCTGTTGCGTAAATGCCTCCTCCGCATTCGGTCTTGGTCTGCTCGATATACGAGCCTTCAGTGCTTGCAAACACCGTCTCCGTCCGCCAGGAGTTCATGAACGATTCGGCGATTCTCACTTCGGGAGTCTGCATCATAGTCTTGCTTGCATCCACGAGCAGGCTGATCTTTTCCTCGACCGGAACTTCGAATGGATCTTTTTCCACGTCGAACCCAAAACTGCCCTCAGCAGGATCGACTGGAGAAAGGTCAACCGGCTCGCCTTTGACATGAGCAGACGCCCGTGCAATACGCACAGCCCTCTCAGCCACGCTGTCGATCTCCTCCATGTCGAGATTGAAGCTGCTCGCAAAACCCCACGCATCGTCAGCAATGACCCTGATGCCGAACCCTTCATTTGCCTTAGAAGTAAGTCCTTCCACCATGCCATTCTTAACTTCGATGGATTCGCCGATATGCTTGACCACGCGGATGTCCCCGTAGGTGGCCCCCATACTTCTGACTTTGTCCAGTGCCCTGTCAGTTAGTTCCTTCACTGAAGTATCCTCCAATGGGAGTCTGCATTCTCACATGCAAGACTCCTTGTTCCGCTGATACCCGCGAGTGCGGCACACCGAAACGCTCTATACCATATATTGGATACATATCATGGGCTTACCTGCTTGGTGATGAGGATGCAAGTAGAATAATTAGCAGGGGTTTAAAAATGATATGCCGACGTCTCTACTTAGGGCTTGCCGCAGGAGACGCCGACATATTATGATGCTTTCTTCAAGAGAGATTTTGCTTGGTACAGATGCTTATCGGCCGCGTTGAAGATCTCTTCGACCGAACTGATTGATTCCGGTGAGAAATAGCCTATTCCCACAGATGCTGTGATCTTCAAGACTTCGTCATCGTACGGAATATCCCTATCTGCGATAGCCTTGGAGATTCTAGCAGCCACCAACTCGGCGCCTTCCTGGTTAACGTCGTCCAAAACGACGACAAACTCGTCTCCGCCGAACCGGGCCGGCAAATCTCCTGAGCGAGTACAATCCGTAAGCGTTTTTGCCACGTTAACCAGCACTTCATCTCCGGCACGATGACCGTAAAAGTCGTTGATCTGCTTGAAGTTGTTCAGATCGAAGATCACTATTGCCAGGCCTTTGTCGGTATTTCGGTATTCTTCGATCTTCTTCGACAAGAACTCCCACAAATACGCTCTGTTAAACAATCCAGTAAGAGCATCTCTAATGGCAAGTCGTGCGTTGAGAGCATAACTTCTCGCCAATCCTGTGACCAATGTGACGATGCTTCCAATAGCTCTTGCTACTTTTTCGTGGTTGTCGGCTGCAACGCCGGGAAATTGATCCAGAAAACGTTGAGCCTTATCCTCATCCATTCCGGACTGGATCATCATTTCGTAAGCTTTCTTCCGTGTTGCTTCATCATCTATGAGTTGAGAAGTCACTATATATCCCGCTACGCGATTTCCGAGCACGATCGGTATAGCGACATCAAGCATTCCGACAGGACAATCATTTGATTTAGGGACGAGGGCCTTTCTCGTAAGGCTTCCCTCAGGGTCATTCACCGTACTAAATCTTTCACAATTAGCACAGGGACGTTTCACCCCAGACTTATGTGTAAATCGGTAACAGAATGTACTCAACACCGAGGATCTGGTTATCGGCAGACCATCCCAACTGGTAAACAACAAAGGAACGTTGAGGGCGGCAGATAACGAATCCTGGATCTCCTGCAGTACATGTCTCGGTATATATGCACTAAGACCAAGGGGCTCATTCAGTTCAGCCTGCATCAGCAGTTGACTGATCTCCCTGGATGATACAAGGCAGTCCACTCGTTTCTGTCTCCTTAGAGTTTCTCCGCTATAATTATCGGTCGAATCCGCCATTATTTGCAGATACAAAAAACACCGGTTTCATCGGATTGTTGTCCCAGGAGACAGTAAGGTTCTGCCCGGCTTCAATTTAAATCATGAACAAGACTTCCGGAGCGTTTCTCGGAACTTCAGGAACGTCTCCTGCAGGATGACCGACTATGATCGGCGCCACGGCGGTGTATTCCTCAGGAACGCCTAACTCTTTCTTCATTTCCGGCTGATTCAACAACTCGGTGGCAAAACCTATCCAGCATGTACCCAGCCCCATGTCGCAAGCCGCCAGCATCAGGTTTTCTGCAGCGAGGCAGCAGTTGATCTCACCAAGCGTACCAAAGGATTTGGAATAGATCACAACCAACGCGGGCGCGTGATAGAAAACATGATAGTTTGGATCTGAGATCATCTCTTTGTAGCGAGACAACCATTCCCACTCATCCACATGCTTCATCAATTCCGCTTTGACTTTATCCGAATAATCTTTGAGTCTTGCGGGGTCGGTGATGACACCGAATGCCCAGTTTTGGATGTTCATTCCGCTCGGAGCGTGTACCGCAGCCTCGAGAAGCTTTTCGATGGTTTCCCTGTCGAGCGGTGCAGAAGTGTACTCCCTGACCGAACGACGATTCTTGATCACTTCCATCAGTTCCATATGAGATCCCCTTTCCAACTTATAGCAGAGATTAACAGTCGCTAATTTTGATTATACCCAAACATGCCGTGAGCGTCTACAAAAAAAGAGCACGTGGAAGTGCTCCGATACCCAGTACAGTTTACATAATCGGGAGGGGGAGGCTCTGTCCGACTCCCTAAACGAACAAGCGTCATCTAGAAGTCTCTCGTGAGGTTAAAAGAGATGCCCCTACCAGTATACACTATGAATGCATCCTTGAAACAACCATTCATCCGGATCATCTACCAATTCTTTTCTTACAGGGTTGTTCCTAACGTATTCCAATTTCTCCTGATAATCTACGCTCGAACGGAGGCGGGTGTCCCAGTGATTTCGCTGCCAACTGTGGCTTGGATTTTGATCTAACCATGTAAACCTAGATTTCCAGTATCTCACCCAATTGTCCAATGGTGTGCATTCCTGCGTTGGCGTTGCGAACAAATGGATGTGATCGGGCATGAGCACATAGTCGCCGACAAGCCATGCCGTTGCTTGTGTCCAGATTGTACAAAGCGTTTCGTGAACCGAATGGTTGGCTATCCATGGGATGCGGTTCTTGCTGCATACGGTCAGAAACACGATAGTCGGGCCGTTCTGCGTTCGAAAGACGCCGTGCGCCGGGTATTTTCTGTCGTTTGGCATGGGTGTGTTCTTTTGCACCATTGGATAATATCTTCGTCTCTTTGAGGGGGCGGACTGAGCCTTCCCCTCCCGATTTAACGATCAGTTGTGCTGTTTATCCGAAGACTTGCGATCGAGCGAGCGATACTGGAACGCCGTAATGATCGATAGTCAGTACTCGCTGGTCGTTGATGAATAGGTGTCTGTCACTAATCTGTTTCCCATATTGACGATCATAACTAGATGCAGTCCCTGTCCAATTCCCACTTGTATGTCATTGCTCGACAAGCCATCCGGCAAGAAACTTTCCTGTTGATTCGAACTTGCGTATGCGCGTGGCCGACATCATACCGCCAATGGCTACATAAACGCTACTGTTAGATCCTACGCAGATTGAGCCTATATCCAGCGCTTCGCCCTTTTGCAGATTCAAGAGTTTCCACTGAGTGATTGCTTTGCCGTTTGAGTCGTATTTCTGAATCAATCTCGGAGAGTCGGTATCAATACTGATATTAGCCTTATCCGACACTGATGTCTTACCGATAACTAACCCTATATAGACATTCGATCCTTTGTCTACTGCTAACGCAGAGACCAATCCCACACCCATCGTACCATCAGACGTTGGCGTCCAGCTTAACAAGACTTTCCCCGACAGATCACATTTCTCGATCGTCTGTCCGTCGTCGGTTATGGCCGATACATACAACTTGTTGTCCATGCCAATAGCAATTCCGGTACACATCAAAGGTGAATCATTAGCATTATGAACCACAATTTCCGAAAGCAGTTTGCCATCAGCGCTAAACTTTCGGACGTATGGGGTAAACCCCATGCATACATAGATGTTCCCTGTGCAATCAACTGCGAGACTCGACTGCGACTCACCTTTCTCTTTGGCCGATTTCCACTCTAGAATGAATTTGCCATCGTGATCGTACTTTTGAACAATGCCCTCTGCATAACCGACATAGATACTTTGATCCGGTGATATGGCAATTGCAATCGGCATTACACCTGTACCTTCACCAGTTTTTCGCAACTGCCACCCCTTTACAAGCTTGCCCGAGGAATCATACTTCTGAATCTTCTGACTTGACGAATTGGCAGCATACAGATATCCCTGCGCATCAGTTACCATGCTCCGAACACTTGAGCCAAGAGTCGGAACCCCACCGGAGATTGATTCATCACTTGCCTGTCTTTCGACATTCTGCGCATCACTCTCCATAGCCACTTGAACTGTTGAAGGTACGTCTTGCATTCCACTAGTAGTGCAAACTCGGTAGTTTGCCGAAGCTCCACCCTGGACAGTTGTCACTAGAAGTATCGATATGCCAATATGCGTGAGATAGCCCTGAAACTTCATGTCTCTTCTCCCATCAACCAGATTTGTCCCAACTACATGTTTAGTAAGCGGTAACTTGCTGAAATTCTAAGCTGCTTTTCCATGATTGTCAATTTCATTGAGAATGCAAAAAAGGGGGAGAGGGAGGCTCTGTCCGACCCTCAAAAGCAGCATGTGGTCTGGAAGTCTCACGTCAGATAAATAGAAATGCCCCAACCAGTACACACTATGAATGCGTCCTTGAAACAACCATTCGTCCGGCCCGATTTGTGTTCGAAAGACGCCGTGCGCCGGGTATTTTCTGTCGTCTGGCATGGGTGTGTTCTTTTGCACCATTGGATAATATCTTCGTCTCTTTGAGGGGGCGGACTGAGCCTTCCCCTCCCGATTTAACGATCAGTTGTGCTGTTTATCCGAAGACTTGCGATCGAGCGAGCGATACTGGAACGCCGTAATGATCGATAGTCAGTACTCGCTGGTCGTTGATGAATAGGTGTCTGTCGCTAATCTGTTTGACTTGGTAACCTTATTTGATACCTTTGAAAGTTCATGGTCGCTTCCCTACAAAACGAACTTATCCCAGCCCCATTGGGAAGCGGCCGGTGATTTCCCGTCATTCTAAGCTTCTTTTTCCGGGTTGTCAATTTCTGCTTTGAGGCTTGTAGTTGTTCAGGAGTCTACCTTGTTATCCCCTGCGTCCGTCTGTTTGGCAGCGGCAAGGGCTCTGAGGTAGGCTACCATCTTCAAGGGAAAGATCGACATGATGAGGCAAGTTGCGAGCACGGTTATTGCCAGGTACATGTCATCGTCGATGCTCCGTATGAAGTAGAGTGCTAATGCCTGAAGAGCGATTGGCGGCCCAGACCAGACCATCAGACGGCCAGCATATTCGTGGGCTTGATACCAGGTGTCGGGATCATTAGTGCTTTCAGGCATGTACATGCCTAGAATGGTTTCAGGTATGCGCATGCCTACAAACGAGTTCGGCGGAATCAGTCTTCGCATAAACAGAATGCCGAGAGCAACAAGCCCCACAAAGCCGAACAAGCTTATTCCAAGCCCAAATAATCTAACATCCATACCTAACTCCTTACCGAATGAGAATTCTACGGAATGCTTTTCACAAGTATAGACATTTATCCAGCCAAGAAGTTGCACCGGCAGGAGAGCGATATGGGATTTCCGAATGCAAAGGGAGGAGGATCATGTAGCGTGAAGGACTCCTCGTCCTAAAAAGAAGAAAAGGAGCACTGCGAAAGTGCTCCCCCGACTGTTTGTCTTACTTACTCAAGTTGCTGACATCGCGCAGGATATCAAGATATTCTTTGTACGTTTCCAGCGAAACACCTGGATGAACGCTGTGATCAAAGCTAGGAATGTATCCGCCCCTGGGAGCGAGGAATCCAACCTTCGATATGACTTCATTCCTCATCGCTTCACCGCCCAAAGCAATCGTCTGCTTGCTCAATCCGCCGATCATCTGCAATTTGGGATATGCTTTCCGAATCTCTACCGGGTCACACCCTGCATTGTGCTCCAACGGAAGAACTCCGGTTACTCCCGCATCTATGAATACCGGAAGCAGCGACCGAATGTCCCCATCAGAATCGACAATGAATGTTTTCACCCCATGATCCTTGAAGAACCCAAAGAGCTTCTGATACCTGGGCAGCATCAATTCTCTTGCCATGTTCGGAGAGATCATCGGCCCGGTCTTGTACGCCATGTCCTCTCCCAACTGGAGAAAGTCTATCTCGACTTCATTTAGCACCTTGTCCCAAAGCCGGATCATAAAATCGGTATGGAAATCCATCATCTCTTCGATCCATTCAGGTTGATCCATGAACGCGGTCATCAGGTCGGTAAACTCCATGAAGTCCCGGCCAAATGCGAGCAATCCCCTGCACAATAACCCTATCGGATAGTCGCGATTCTTGTATCTTTCGACAAGAGCATCCCAGTTTGCCGGGTATCTCTCAGGGGATGTCGGATCGAGGCGTTCCTTGAGATTCAGAAAATCCTCTCTCGTCTTTATCGGAAAATCGATGTAGTGCGGCATTGCCGAGCCGTGCTTGAATTCCTTCTTGGTCAATCCAGTTTCATCTCGGACGACTCTGGTCTCTTCGTCCTCTGAAATCACGACCCGCTCGAAGGCAGGAACGAAGTTGAAGTCGATCGGCAGCATCTCATATCGGTCATATCCGAAATATGCTTGGAGATCTGTGCCAGCCGGCAGACCCTCGCTCTCCCATCTTTCGACGGTTTCCGGCCAATAACCCATAAATTCGTAAAACGGCAGCCGGTCCGCCTTTTCAAAGTTCATAGTACAGTGAAATCTCTCGCGTGCATTCATAGTCTAACTCATCCTTTACTCTGAAATGAATATCGATGCGCAGCCAACTCCAAAATCAAAAAGTTGGTATGCGTTAGTATGTCGATCCATCTGTATGAAGCTCAGAGGAGAAACGTATATGTCATTCTTGACACCCGAATTACGGTTTGGGCCGAAAGCATTTACAAGGGTCGTCGACAGCTCGATTTCCAACTCATTCGAGCCCGCCTTCACTGCATCGGTGATATCCAGCACAAACGGTTTCCATCTCAATATACCGCATTCCTGACCGTTAATCTTTACCCGTGCGCTTGCCATATCTGCATCGGTCAAGCTAATGAATACCTTACCTGCAGGCTTCTCGTCAAGGCTGAAACTTGCGGACAGCACGGCATGGCCGCAGTAGAATGGAAATCCTTCTATAGTCAAGTTACGCCCGGACGGCTTTTCGTAAGGAGCGATTACAAACTTTCCTTCCGATAATTGCTTAACAGAGAATTTGCCGCAGATGTAGACTTCCTCGGCTTCCGTCGGATGATGGTCGTTCCACTCAGAGACTCGCACATGAGAACCCGGTGCGGTAATGTTGTTGCACTTCCGTCCCTCGATTGTGAGCGTATTTAAGCCCTCGCGGATTGCAGAAAGCGGCACTTTGGTAATGCTTACATCCTTCCAACTCTTTTGGGGATCGAAAGCGCCCATCTCTCCCTTCATCTTCAGCGGGCTGACGGCTTGTCCATTGAACGATATCGAATCCAGATTTTCGGCCATCTCGATACCGGCAAAACATCCTTCTACAGCGGATGTGGAGTAGAAACGATATTCAACTTTGAAAGGCGTGCCTTCTGCCGCTGAATAGAAGTGTTGATGCCATACGTTGCAAACCGGCCCTTCGTACACTTTACTGCCATTCAACTCAAATGAACACTCGTTCAGCACGAGAGTGTTCTCCTCAAGAATCGAGCAGTCGAATCTCTCTACGACTGCGACCGGATAAGATTCTCTTACATCGTGCAGCATAGCACCGCTTCCCAGCATCTCAGGACACGGGCCATCGGTATCATGTGCTTCTTCGCCGCTGATTACCAGCAAACTCCCCGCGGGAGCAAGAGTAACATCGAAAGCGCCATAGGTATTGTTCAAATCGAAGACAGCGCCATCCATCAGGTCCATAACGGCCAGTTTCTGCGCCCCACCCGGGATTACTATCCTGGCTGGGATTTCTCTGGTCTCATCCGTGCTGGCGATGAAATGCCGAACCGAATCCCCTAGCCTTCGACTGTGAACGTACACCTTATGGGCGTTCTGATTCAGCAATTTGTCCGTAACGCTCAAGCGATCGGGGAACATTTCTGCGGCTTTTCTCGCACAGGCATCCAGATTCGGAACGATTATCGCTCCAGGTATCGAGCACTCTGTCTCAATGCCGTCGACGTATTTTGGCAGGCTCTGGACTACAATAAGGTTTCCGCCATTTTTCACATAGTTCTTCAACAGTTCAACGGTAGATGACTTCAGGTTCTGACACGGCGGGAGTATAACGCACTTGTACGAATGTGCTCCAATGTTAAACTCCGTACCATCCACCGAGGCATGCTTCGCCATTAAGGATTCATTGCCGTAATGATAATCCAATTTGTCGGCCATCATTCGCTTGGAGAGCCTATCGAATGGCACATCGTACATATTCTCAGGAGCAAATTCGACGTTTGCGTGCAGCGGAGAGAACTCGCTCCAAACACTCGACAGCGTATGGATAATCAGTATATCGACCAATCTGCGCCCTTCGGATACTGCGGCACACACTCGTCCCTGATAGTCGGCAAAGCCCTTCTCGTCATTCCACCACGGCTGCTGGAAGAAGAAGTTTGCCGGGTAATCTCTCTTTCTCTCACCTCTCATCGAATACAGGGACAGATGGTGATTTATGAAACTAATCCCCAATGCTGCCTGCCAGTCACCAATCCACTTTCGATGGAAGAAGCTGACCTGCCCTCCCACGCATCCGTAGACCTCACAGAAAGCCCGTTCTTTCTCGAGCTGATCGACAACGGATGTTAACTGTTTCATAGTAACGACCTGGTCGATCATCCTACCGAGCTTATCGACTCCGGGCCAGCGCATGTATTCATAATGTGTCATTGCATCGCCCGACCATTGTGTCTGGAGAATCATGTTGTCTTCGC